>Ga0210388_10004326_pt1 | contig 11141 bp, 12 predicted proteins | sample IncBWC19OmetaG_FD_155485 | JGI IMG/M metagenome (GOLD analysis project Ga0210388, IMG submission 155485) | Forest soil microbial communities from Barre Woods Harvard Forest LTER site, Petersham, Massachusetts, United States - Inc-BW-C-19-O ...
CGTACAATATTTCCACATCATCACGGTATGTTATGGTCAAATACAACACCCCGTCTGGTGTATAATATTTCCATTTATCTTCCATAAGGCCCATCGAATAAGAGCCTGATAATTCAACTTTCCCATCATCATAGTACCAAACATGTTTCCCGTCGGGTCTGCCCTGGTTGAAATTACCCTCAAATCTTATTTTTCCGTTCTTTACATAATACTCTTTCCAAATGCTGTCTTGCTGGTCATCGGTATATTTCCCAATACTTTTATAATCGTCTAACTGGTAAACCCAGGTGCCTTCTTTCATGCCTTCGGTATATTGTCCCTTAGTAATTACATTGCCTGTAGAATCGGCATATTCAACAAACTCACCATCTTCCATTCCGTTATAGAAATTGCTTTCTCGCCTTAAAACACCACCGTCAAAATACCATAACCACTTGCCTTGCTGCCTTCCTTTGGTATCGTATTTCCCAATTTCAAACATCTTTCCATTCGGAGAATAATATTTCCACTGCCCCACCTTTACACCATTCACGTATTTACCTTCGGCTTTTACTTTTCCATTTTCATGATACTCTTTCCACTCACCTTGTTGTAGGCCAGTACTATCTAATATTCCTTCAGCCACAATTCTACCACTGTCGAAAACATCGGCCTTTTGTTCCGAACCATTTTCATTATATATTCTGTGCGTACCGTATGGCTTATCGTTTTTATACGGGCCTGTTTCCTTAACAACACCGGTAGGATAATATTCGGTTTTCACTTCAAGCTTAGCAAGTTCAGGTGCATCAACTTGTAACACATCATTAATATATTTTTCAATGGTAAGAAGACTTCCTTTATCATCATACGTTTTAAAATAACCTTCTCTTTTCCCATCGGAATATGTTCCTTCCCATTTCACAACTCCATTCGCATAAAACGTTTGCCACAAGCCTTCTTTATGCCCCTGTGTATTATACTGATTCAGCTTTTCTACCCTCTTAACAAAGCCGCCTTTGTAATAAATGATGCTCGTGATTAATGAATCGGGTGAGAACTCAAAAGACTTGCCTTCTGCCAATCCGTCTTTGTAAGTGATTACCTGGTGTAATCTTCCTTTTTTATAGTAGTAAGCATTGCCTTGTAAAGTATCTCTTACAAAGTTTTCTTTTGCAGATAATACGCCCTTTGTACTGTCTTTTAAATCGGCAGTATAAGTTAGTTTATAGCCATTCTTTTTATCATTACTGTAGTTGTAAGCAACATACATTAATCCATTGGCGTTGTAAAATTTCCAAGTACTATCAAGCTGAAAATTTTTGCGATTTCCTTCAGATTTTATTTTGCCGTCTTCATAATAAGTCTTCCAGTATCCATCGGGTTTACCATTGCGAATAGTTCCTTCACTCGATAATTTTCCACTTGCAGTATACAGTTTCGTATAGCTATCCTGCACCTTTTGCGACAAGGCACTGTAAGGCAATAATGAAATGACACTTATACAAAGTGTAACAAGAAAATTTATTTGCTTTTTAGAGTTCATGTTAGTTTGCTGAAAGCTCCAGCATTCGTAATATAGATTTTTCTGCAGCCTTCATTAATTCCGGATCCATAATAACTTCAGGCTTTTCAAATTTCATACAATTATAAAGTTTTTCTATGGTATTTAACTTCATATGCGGACAATCATTGCATGCACATGCATTATTTGGTGGCGCAGGAATAAATGTTTTATGAGGCGATGATTTCATCATCTGGTGAATGATACCTGTTTCGGTAGCTACAATATATTCATTACCACTATCTTCCTTTGTAAACTTAAGCATTGCAGAAGTTGACCCTATCATATCAGCCACACGTAAAATGGGTTCCTCACATTCAGGGTGAGCAATTAGTTTTGCTTTAGGATTTAGTTCTCTTAAATGATTTATCTTCTCTAGTGAAAATATTTCATGAACCATACAAGAACCATTCCATAATACCATATTACGTCCTGTTTTTTTCATCAGGTAAGCACCTAGATTCTTATCGGGAGCAAATATTATTCCCTTATCCTTAGGTACACTGTGAATTATCTTTTCAGCATTACTCGATGTGCAAATAATGTCGGTAAGCGCTTTTACTTCAGCTGAACAATTAATATAAGAAATGACTACATGGTTGGGATGTTGTTTAATGAAAGCTTCAAATTTATCTGCCGGGCAAGAATCAGCTAATGAACAACCAGCACGTAAATCGGGCATAACAACTTTTTTACCCGGGTTTAATATCTTGGCTGTTTCTGCCATAAAATGCACCCCGGCAAAAACTATCATCTGGGCTTTGGTCTTAGCTGCCTCTTGTGCAAGAGCAAGGCTGTCACCAATAAAATCGGCAACATCTTGAATATCGGCATCCTGGTAATAGTGGGCAAGTATAACAGCATTCTTTTCCTTTTTCAGTTTTTCTATTTCACCAAAGATATCTAAACCAATTTCGATATCCACATCTTTATTTTTAGAATATACATTCATATTATATATATCTTTTTAAATTAAAACTTTTGTTATTGTTATTAGTCTGTTAATTCTGTTAGTAAAAAGGAGAATTTTAATTTGCTTTTTGAAAATAGATAGCTAATTAACATATAACCCGACTTTTATAAGAACATAATTAAATGATAATCAACACAATACACTTTAATGAACACCTTGTTAATTACTAATAGTAACACTATTTGTTGATATATATTTTACTATAAACCTGTGAACTGTATGTTAACTCAGTACTCATTAAAACCATTTCTTATTTCTTGCTATTTCTAAATGTTTATGTAAGACAATCTCATTTATATATTACAAAGTTATTTAATAAAGAGATGTCAACATGTTATACACGCTTATTAACAGTTGCCGTTAATAAAAGATTCTACGATGCTATCTTTTTTTAACTATGTAAGCAATAGCGTAGTAACTTTGCAACCCAATAAAAGGCAAGTTAATGAAAATAGCCATTGGTAGTGACCACGCGGGATTTGAGCTCAAAGAGAAGTTGAAAAACTACCTGATTAAGAAGGGAGTTGAGCTAAAAGATTTTGGCACCAATTCAGCCGAAAGGGCCGATTATCCCGATTTTGCCCACCCTGTAGCTGAGGCAGTAGAAACAAAAAAATCAGACTTTGGAATCGTTATTTGCGGAAGCGGTAATGGGGTAAATATGACAGCTAACCGTCATCACGGAGTTCGTTCAGCACTATGCTGGAATACAGAGATAGCAATGCTTGCCCGCCAGCACAACGATGCCAATGTAATGGCACTCCCTGCCAGATATATTGATGAAAAGGAAGCTGAGAAGTGCGTAGATGTATTTCTTGCTACCCCATTTGAAGGTGGAAGGCATACTGACAGAGTTAAGAAAATAGAATGTTAATTATATAGCAATACCCTTATGTCAAGCCACCTCGACCAATTTCTTAAAGCTGCTGAAAGCAAGGCCTGGGATCCTGAGCATAAGAGGAAGCTTCTCTTTAATATTACCCAGTACGATAAAAAGGTAGTAATGGGTAAGCAGCAGTATTCCAACCTGCCACTGGCCCGTAAAAAGGCATCCGCTATAAAGAGTAAGGTAACCGAGAATCTTGAAAAATACCTGATAGAGTTTGAAACCAACTTTAAAAAGAATGGTGGAAAAGTGATCTGGGCCGAAGACGCAGACATGGCCATGAGAGAGGTGGTAGAGATACTGAAGAGGATAAAAGCTAAGATGATAGTGAAGTCCAAGTCAATGGTGACAGAGGAAGTAGAAGTGAACCATGTGCTTGAGAAATATAAAATAGAAAGTCTTGAAACTGACCTGGGTGAAGTGATTCAGCAAATGGATCATGAGCCACCGTACCATATTGTTACTCCTGCTATGCACAAGAGTAAGGAGGATGTTGCTAAGTTATTCCATGAACTGAAAGGAACACCGATAGACTATACCCCACAACAGATAACGGCTTATGTAAGAAAGATGCTAAGGGAAAAATATCCTGAAGCTGATGCAGGCATTACCGGTGGTAACTTCCTGGTGGCAGATATTGGCGGTGTAGCTTTGAATGAGAATGAAGGTAATGCTTTTCTTTCAATGGCATTTCCTAAGGTAGTTATATCTATAGTAGGTATTGAAAAGATAATCCCTTCCATTAACGACCTCGACTTGTTCTGGCCACTGCTTGCAACCCATGGCACCGGTCAGAAAATGACTGTGTATAGCAGTATTATGACAGGCCCAAAACAAGTGGGCGAAGAAGACGGACCGGAAGAAATGTATGTGATATTGCTTGATAACGGACGTACTGATTTGCTTGCACGTGTTGAACAGCGCAGGGCGCTCAATTGTATACGTTGCGGTGCCTGCCTTAATGCTTGCCCTATTTACCGCAATATTGGAGGACATGCTTACGGCACAACTTATAGCGGGCCTATAGGTTCTGTTATTACCCCTAGCATGAAGGGCATGAAAGAATTTAAACACCTTAGTTATGCCTCATCGCTTTGCGGCAGGTGCACTGAGGTATGCCCTGTAAATATTGATATTCACAATTTGCTGCTGCTGAACCGAAAGGATTCAGTTGATGAAGGATTCACTACCCGAAGCGAAAATGTTATTTGGAAATTCTGGCGTAAGGCCATGCTTAAGCGCAGCCGTATGGAAAGGGGAGGAGCAACATTTAAAAACTTTATGCTTCGCAGGTTCTTTAAAGATGCCTGGGGTACCCGCCGAGATTTGCCTACAGTAGCACCTAAATCTTTCAACCAACTGTGGAAGGAGAGACTAAAAGGCAAGTAATATCGAATAAAGAATATCCAATATTGAAGTAGCCTTACTTTTGTGATTCTGAACGGAGTGAAGAACCCCGAAGGGCTCGTGAATTCCATAGTGAATTATTATCGATGAACAATCTCTTCCATTGTTTCCAAAAGCTTCATCTTTTTGCAATTTATTGCAGTTTTTGTCAATTTTTGAGACATCTAAATTGTTAATTGCTTGATTTTCAGTCATAAGACTTGATGGAGTAACAGTTTTTGCCATTTCATTTTTGCAACTCGCTGATTACCAATAATTCAAAATGTTACAATGCCTTAAAACAGTTACTTTTTATCACCTTTTTCATTGTATACGGTTGCACATCATTGTATAAAATGAGGGGCAGGAGCAAAACTAAAAGTGTCAGAAAGTGTCGGAATTTGTCGGTTTTAAAACAAATTTCTCAGTTCTTTATTTTAAAACAAACTTTTCCCGTTTACCTTGATGGTATCTTTATAATTAATATTTCAAAGAACAGCCTCAACTGTTCCGGGGGAATTGCAATGCAACGGCGGAGCCCTCGCGAACTCCTTAAAAAACAAATTAGCTAATCAGTGAGCAAATTTACTACACGTACTTCTTTTAAGTTTAACGAAGTGCTGTATTTTTCAACAACCCAATTTTCAAATGGAAGAAGCCAAAATTTTCTTCATTAAGTTTTTTCAATACTGGGATCAGCTGCCTTATTTTCAGCAAGTTCTTTGGCAAAATCAATGAAGACTTTATAAGCAGGAGTAAAATAAAACCTTTCATCATTGACTTTTTCAATGATATTCCTCCTATTCATTGTGTTAAAAAGAAGTTTACGTCTTGAATCAGCATCTTTCAATTGCTTATTAGATTGAATTAAATCAATATAAGATGAGCTGTCAAACAATAAATTTACTTCTTCGAATGAATATTCAGAATATTGCAGGCCATCTAAAAAGTTTTTCCCTTGTTTATCCAGTTCATAACATAGAATTGCAAAGAAAATGCTAATATCTCTTGAGATATTTTCATCGGTTTCGGATGAAACCAAATAAGCATACTCTGTTGTAATCTGTAGACTATAATCGAAGGATGTTTTGAAAAATTCCGTATAGAATGGTTCTTTTTTATGTAACTCTTCAAAATGCTTTTCTCTTGAAAGAATAAACCTTCCATTAATTAAATCCTCAACAATTTGCCTATGATGCTCTGGGTATTCCATGTACCTTTAGTTTTGGAACGTTTAAATTGGAAGTTTCAGTCTCTATTTTTACAGTGTCACTTTTTTTGTAATAGGTTACTTCAATGTCTTCTTCGAAAAGCAAACTAGTAAGAGCAAAAAGCTGTTCGTTCGTAACTTCTTTTGCTTCGCCTTGTAATTGCACATTGCACCAATCAAAGAAATTATCGAGAGGCAAAGATTCCAATAATTTTTTCTTATAGCGAGCTTTTCTAAATATCCATCTTTCTTTTTCGTCTATGTCTTCTTCAATTATTGCTTCTTCCGCCAATCTAAATTGCTCAAAATACTCTTTAGTATTAAAATAAATCTTGTTTGAATAAGAGCTATGCTTATCTGTTTTGAAAAGGTGGGGTGGTGAAGTTTTATATGGGTTTTTTAAAAATTCAATCCACCCTGTAATAATTAGAGACTCAGTTCTAATTCTTTCAATTAATGGCAATAGTTCATTTGTAAGAATTTTTGACTGCTTAAGTAAGTCATCATTTGTTTGACGAAGTAAATAATAAAGCTGTTCAAAAGACTGACGAATTCCTTCATCAGAATAGTTCAGCCTTCTCTGGTTGGAATATTCCGAAATATCTAAAAGTTTATTTGCTATCGATTGAGAATGGTTTACATCTAGGATTGTATTTAATGGTATAATATAATACTGAATCCAAAATGATGCTTTTTGAATTTTTTCTGTATAATCTATTCGATTAACATTTGCCTTTAATTCTCTAGTCTCATTTAATAGACGAATGGAATTTTTCTCAACTGAATCTGAGAACTCCTTAATCTGTGTAGAGATGGCTTTTAACCGTTCAATTAAAATGTTTTTATCACCTGCAATACCTTCCTGTATTTTTCTAAACAGCTCTGAAATGACATTCCCAAATTTCTCAATTTCTTCCGGCAAAAGGGGTCTAAATTCAGAAAGTATAAATTCAATTAATTTATAGTAGACATCCCTTAGCTCATAATCGTCATTTGCAGAACGTATAATTTTATATTCTATAAGTTGTGGTTTAATATCTTTCCTGTGCTTACTAAGGGTAGTAGTTAAAGTTTCCTTTCTTATAATTCCATCATTCGATTGAACATCGAAAAGATCCTTCACCACATCAAAGTATGTATAAATGAAGAATAGTATTGTTTTAGGTTCGGCCTTAATCATGGATTAGGATTTCTTGTTCAAGAAAACGATTTGTTCTAGAAACTAACTCTCTAATCATAATTACTTCGGGCAATTTTGACTCTATAATTCTTTGAGACTGCTTTTGTTTGCCAGTTATTAATTTACTATAGTTTTCAAAAAGCGTATTAAAGTCCCCAGGGATATAAATAGTAGCATTATTAAAAACGCTTTTAATGCGTAAATATTCATCGAGTCCATTAAAATCATAATCCACAAAGACAATAACCTCTTTTGCTGAGATATTTTTTAAAGATTCAATACCGATTCTTCCGTATTTATGTATGTATATAAAGTCTTTGCCAAATAGCCTATCAGCTTTCAAGAAAGAATCTAAATTCTCAACAAAGCATATTCTTTCACAGCTAAAAGAAGGCTCTTTCAGGCTAAATAATCCGAATGTTTCAGTAAAGTAAACCAAGTCAATATTTTCGTCATTCAACTTAATAGGCTGAAAGCCACGAATAAAGAATATTGAAGTAGCTTTTGTTTTTCGTGCTTTAGAATCCCTAAGCTTTCTAATATTAGAGGCTTTGGTAATATTTGCTACTTCGTCGGTGGAAAAGTGCTTAGTAAAGAACAATTCAAAGGATTGAGGGTTTTTAATAATAACTTTTGATCCTCTTCCCGATTTTTCAGTATCAATGATTTTAGCGTCTAGCAGGTTTTGAAAGTATAATGAATTCCTAACACTTTTTGGAACGTGATTTAAAGAGATATTGCTGGCTCTTAATGTTGAATAAAATTTATAATCATGCTCCCTCATTAACTGCAACTTTCTCTTGTGTCATTACATTTGGATAACCCTCATTGATGTTTACCTTTTTACCTTTTTGCGGGCGGTATAAAAGAATGTATTTATCAAAGCCATCTAGGATTGTTTCTTCTGTGGAGGTGCATACTGGGATAAAATTATGCTCTTTGCAAAATTTGAATAATTCTAACCTGTTCTTCCCATCTACCCGTGCAATCTCGTCAATAGTAATTGTTATTTTATTTTCGGTGTCATTAATTGCAAGGCGATTAATGACAGACATTATAATTACAAGACGAATCATTATATCAGTACCCGTTGACTCAACTTGCTCCTTCAAATCAACTTTTTTTTCTTTACCTCCTTTGGTCAAATTAATTCAATAAGGGTTGGAGAATAAAGCGAATTGAACGCAAAAAGGAACTCCGCAAGATTTTTTGTTTTTGCTTTATATTGATTTATTTCTTCCCGGAATTGTATGAAATCCTTTTGAATACCAGAAATCGTTTTTATCTCCTCATTTACTCGCAGTAGGTCGTTGATATCTTTTTTGCTCTTTTGAGAAAAATTGATTCCCTCTTTATCCCTATTATCAGCGATCATTAAGGATTCTTTTAGAGTCTTATTTGTAATAAGTTTTGAATTAATCAAAAAACGATAAACTTTCGAGAAATTATTACTTAATCCATCAGATATTACAGAATCTTCAAGCCATATTACACCATTGTTTCTTCTTCCTCTTTGATAAACAAAATTAAAGACCTCTCGCTTATCTTTAAATGTATGGAGTTGGATTCCAGAATCACTTAATTGTGTTCTTAAGTCATCGAACTTTAAAACCGTTTGCTGGTTATTTTTTACTTTAATAAATAGGTCATCACGATACTCGTGGTCGAACCGATAATATTCTATCTCCCCATCATTATTTCTTTTTAACAATAAACAATAATAACGTTGTTTGAAAATTTCAAATATTATGTAGCTATTAACTGATGAAGGAAAGTAATGATGAATGGTCTCTTTATCTCCTGGTTTATTATCAACAAAAGCCATTTTCTTGCCATCAATAATGAAAAGAAAATTCAAAGCGTAAATCAGGGTACTTTTACCAATATTATTTGGGCCAACTAATTGAATGGAATCACTATCGTCAAGCTTGACGATAGCTTTTCCATAGGTTGTCGAGTTTAATATTACTAACCGTTTAAGCATTCAATAGGGCGTGGACTCCAAATTTATAAATAAATGCATTGTAAATCCTATAGATATAGAGTAGAGGTTAGTAACTGAGACCGCGGAGCGTTTTATTGCGGAACGAACTCAGGTTCTTTCTCCTGACCACCTTGCCTTCTTTTCTTTAGCTGCTCTAATAGGTAGAGCTTAAATTGCTCTTCTGCAATAAAGAACTTGGCTACTTTTTTTACTGAGAGTACTGTTTCAAACTGCACAATATATTTCTTACGCAGATCAAGCTCACGGCTCTTTATATCTATTTCGTTGGCAATAAGTTTTTGCACATCGGCATCTTTCATATTGTCAATTCCGCCTGCGTCTTTAATAGTTCTGGCATTCTGACGACGTTGCTTTTGCAACTCTTCCATATCGGCATGATACTGGTTATATATTGGCCAGAATTTCTGTGCTTCATCTTGTGTAAGGCCAACCTTTTCAGTAATATAAGCGCTGTGCATGGCTTCTATCTTATCTTTTTTATCTTGTCCTTTCAGGGTAAAGCCTAAGAGCATAAAGAGCAGTAATACGCTCGCATTAATTGTGTTAAACATTCTTTTCGTTCTCATGACTTATAATGCATTTTCGATGTCAGAGGCATCTACGTTGTGGTTAATAAGGTAGTTAATTATCTGTTGTTGGTCGGTTGTATCTGAACTGGCCGGAGCGGTAATATTTATATTCTGTACTGCATCTTCCAGGCTGTTTTCATCAACAAATTCAATATTATTCTGAAGGTGAGAATATATAGTGCTGTCAGGCACTGAAGCAGCAAGGGCTTCATAAGAAACAGGACTATTGGATTGATGACGAACGAATAAAAAGATACCCATTAAGCCTATAAAAACAGCCAGTATCCATTGTGGCCTGAATAGCCAGAATATTTTCTTTCCAACAGATCCCGGTTTTTGTCCTTCGGCTCTAATCTTATCCATAATAGCAGAAGGCAATTCATCAAAATAGCCTTCAGGTACCGTGAAAGGATTCCTTTTGGGAATGCTTACAAGCAAAGGAGCCTCTTTTTCAAGGCCATCCTCGTTAACTATGTGGTTTTTCTTATCCATAACAACCTTTTGACGCTATAAATGTACCTAAGTTTAATTATTCTTCAAAAATTCCTCTATTTTCTTCGCTGCATGGTGGTATGAGGCCTTAAGTGCCCCCACCGATGTTTCCAAAACCCCCGCCATTTCTTCGTATGGCATTTCATCATAATACCTGAGATTGAATACAATACGTTGTTTTTCAGGTAAGGTAAGCATGGCTTGCTGCAGCTTTTTCTCTATTTCCTCCGCTTTAAAAAAATTATCATCTGTTAACTTGCGGGATAAACCTCTTTCAACACTTTCAAAAGGAATATATAGTGGTGCTCTTTTCTGTTTAAGGAATGTGAGCGATTCATTTGTAGCTATGCGGTATATCCAGGTATACAGGCGCGATGCCTCTTTAAAGCCATCCAGGTTCTTCCACACCTTTATAAAAGTGTTCTGTACTACATCATTAGCATCATCATGGTCAATGATAATGCGGCGGACTTGCCAGTACACACGCTTTTGGTATTTGGTGACAAGCATATGAAACGCAAGGTTGCGCGTACTTTCAATGCGGAATTGCTCCAGCAGCTCGTTATCACTAATTTCTTCGCTCATCAGGGTTTAAAGTAACCCTAGTAAAATGAAGATAGAATGAATATGTACTATTGAAACTTTGATTTAGCCTGCTTTAAAGTAGAAATGAAAGCAGGAACATCAATTGCAGGAATAGCCATGGTTGTGTTAGCTGTATTGGATTGATCGATAAATAAAACCCAATTACTACCATCCCAATTAAATTTCAATTCAAATCCATTATTGCACCGATATAATATTTGAACATTATTTGCCGGAGAAGTATTTGCTTTTGCAAGCATTTTCGTTGCTACCGAAATAACGGTATCAATCTCATTTCCATCTATAATAATA
>Ga0210388_10004327_pt1 | contig 11138 bp, 7 predicted proteins | sample IncBWC19OmetaG_FD_155485 | JGI IMG/M metagenome (GOLD analysis project Ga0210388, IMG submission 155485) | Forest soil microbial communities from Barre Woods Harvard Forest LTER site, Petersham, Massachusetts, United States - Inc-BW-C-19-O ...
GAGCGCGGCGATCGGGTCATCATCGCCGCGTCGGGCGGCCCCGATTCGATGGCGCTGCTGCATATCCTCTGGGAGCTGCGGGACCGGTTGGGGCTGACGCTCGAGGTGGCGGGCATCGATCACGGCCTGCGTCCGGCGGCGGCCGAGGAGCTGGAGCTGGTCCGCGCGCGCGCCGAGGCGCTCGGTCTGCCGTTCATCGGCCTGGCGGTCGACGTGGCCCGCCACCGGCGGGGCGCTGGCCTGCAGGACGCCGCGCGCCGGGCGCGGCTGGGCGCGCTGGCGACGCTGGCGGCCGAGCACGGCGCGCGCAGGGTGGCGCTCGGGCATCAGGCCGACGACCAGGCGGAGACGGTCCTCTTCCGCATCGTGCGCGGCACCGGGCTGGCAGGGTTGCAGGGGATTCCTTACCGGCGGGATCCCTTCGTCCGGCCGTTGCTCGATCTGAGGCGGGCGGAGATTCTCCGCTACCTCCGTCGGCGGAGCATTCCGTTCGTGCAGGACCCGTCCAACGCCGACCTGCGGTTCGCGCGGGCACGGATCCGGCACCTTCATCTGCCGGCGCTGGCCGAAGAGAACCCGCGCGTGGCCGAGGCGCTGGTGGCGTTGGCCGCCGCCGCGCGCGACGCGAAGCCGACGCGCGACGGTGGCTCGGGGCCCACGGCCAGCGCGACGCCCGACGCCGTTGCCGCGCTGGACGCGGCGCCGGCGCTGTCGCGTCGGGTGGCGGCGGTGGTGGAACGCCTGAGGGCGCGCGGCGGGACTGCGGAGATCGACATCTCGGGCGGACGGCGGGTGGAGGTGTCGTACGGTGCGGTGCGCGTCGGGCCGCGCGCGTCGGGGCGGTCGACGGCGACGGCGGCGGCGCCCTTGCTGATTGACCGGCCCGGAACCTACCGTTGGGCGGCCGGCACGCTCGACGTCGACGTCAGGGAGGGCACCCGGCGGCGTGCCCGGCCGGCCGGCGATGACGATGCGGCCGAGTTTGACGCCGATCTGCTCGCCTGGCCGCTCACCGCCCGTGCCCGAAAATCGGGCGATCGCATGCGACCGCGCGGCGGGCGCGGGAGCCGCAAGCTCTCGGATCTGATGATCGACGCGCGGATCGCGCGCGGGGCGCGGGCAGGGCTGCCGGTGGTCACCAGCGCGCGCGGCGAGCTGCTGTTCGTTCCCGGGCTGCGTCCAGCGGAGATCGCGCGGCCAACCACGCGCACCCGGCGCCTCGTCCGCATTGATTTCGAGCCTGTTAACATCTGAACTTTGGGGCAAAGGAGTGTTTGACGCTCCCCGGTTTGGCGGCAATACTTTTACGGCCCCAGCTCCGCTTCTCATCGAAAGGATCCCTGCGTGCGCCAAAGTCACAAGACCGTTCTGCTCTGGATCACATTGATCTTCGCCTTCGTGGTGATCTGGCAGTTCTTGAACGGCCAGCGCGCCTCCGAGACTCACGTGCTGTTCTCGCAGTTCGTGCAAGAGGTCGATCAACATCCGGAGAAGTTCAAGGCCGGCGCGGCCATTCAGATCCGCAAGAACGCGGAGAGCGCTGAGCTTCGCGGCACCTACGCCAACAACGAGAACTTCGTCACCACCGGGATCGCCGGTGACAAGCTGCTCGACAAGTTGGACAAGGCCAAGCTCTCCTACGACGTGGTGAAGGAGAACGAGAACGGCTTCTGGCAGCAGGTCTTCGTGACCTGGTTGCCGATGCTGGTGCTGGTGGTGCTGTTTCTGGTCTTCATGCGGCAGCTGCAGGTCGGCGGCGGCAAGGCGATGAGCTTCGGCAAATCGAAGGCCAAGCTGCTGTCCGAGAACCAGCGCAAGATGACCTTCGCCGACGTGGCGGGGATCGAAGAGGCCAAGGACGAGGTCGAGGAGATCATCGCCTTTCTCAAAGACCCCAAGAAGTTCACCCGCCTCGGCGGGCGCATCCCCAAGGGCGTCCTCATGATGGGCCCTCCGGGAACGGGCAAGACGCTGCTCGCGCGCGCCATCGCCGGCGAGGCGGGGGTGCCGTTCTTCTCCATCTCGGGGTCGGACTTCGTCGAGATGTTCGTGGGCGTCGGCGCCAGCCGCGTGCGCGATCTGTTCGAGCAGGGGAAGAAGAACGCCCCCTGCATCATCTTCATCGACGAGATCGACGCCGTGGGCCGTCACCGCGGCGCTGGCCTCGGCGGCGGGCACGACGAGCGCGAGCAGACGCTGAACCAGCTGCTGGTCGAGATGGACGGCTTCGAGTCGAACGACGGCGTCATCCTGGTCGCCGCCACAAACCGGCCCGACGTGCTCGACCCCGCGCTGCTGCGCCCCGGTCGCTTCGATCGCCGCATCGTCGTTCCCCGCCCCGACGTCAAGGGGCGGACGGGGATCCTCAACGTGCACACCAAGAAGACGCCGCTCGCCGGGGGCGTCGACCTCGACGTGATCGCCCGCGGGACGCCGGGATTTTCGGGCGCCGATCTCGAGAACCTGGTCAACGAAGCGGCGCTGCTGGCGGCGCGCGCCGACAAGTCGCAGCTCGACATGCACGACTTCGAGATGGCCAAGGACAAGGTCCTCATGGGCCCCGAGCGCCGCTCGATGATCATCAGCGACAGCGACAAGCGCGTCACCGCGTATCACGAGGCGGGGCACGCTCTCGTCGGCAAGATGATGAAAGGGTCGGACCCGATCCACAAGGTCACGATCATCCCGCGCGGGCGGGCGCTGGGCCTCACGCAGCAGCTGCCTGCCGAGGATCGCCTGAACCTCTCCAAGGAGCAGGCCAACGATCAGATCGCCGTGGCGATGGGTGGCCGGGTGGCCGAGGAGCTGATCTTCCACCAGCTGACCACCGGAGCCTCGAACGACATCCAGGTGGCCACCGATCTGGCCAAGAAGATGGTCTGCGACTGGGGGATGTCCGACAAGCTCGGTCCGCTCCATTTCGGCAAGCGCGAGGCGGAGGTCTTCCTCGGTCGCGACTTCGGGGACGCCGGCAAGGAGTACAGCGAGCAGACCGCCGTCGAGATCGACAGCGAGGTGCGCACCATCGTGACGGCGAACTATGACCGCGCGCGCAAGGCGGTCATGGACAACCTCGACAAGCTCAAGGTGTTGGCCGAGGCGCTGCTCGAGTACGAGACGGTCGACGGCGCCGAGATCGACACCCTCTTTTCGGGGGGCCGGCTCAACCGCACGGTCGACGTGACCCGCGCGACCGCCGGGCAGTCGGCGGTGGCGGCCAGGGCGGCGGCGGCGGCCGAGAAGGCGCCACGCCCCAGCATCTTCGCGCCCCCGCGTCCGGCTCCTGACAAAGCCTGACGCGCGAGGGTAAACCCTCGTGCGCGTCGGTTAGCCCGTGCGTTGTCTGATCGTCGGGGTGTTGAACTGCACGCCGGATTCGTTTTCGGATGGGGGGCGGTTTGCCTCGGCCGAGATGGCGATCGAGGCCGGGGTACGGATGGCGGGGGAGGGGGCCGACTGGATCGACGTGGGCGGGGAGTCGACGCGGCCGGGCGCAGCTGTGGTGAGCGAAGAGGACGAGCGGGCACGGGTGGTGCCGGTGATCGCGGGGTTGAAAGCGCGGTTGCCTGAGAAGGTGCGCATCTCGATCGACACCTACAAGGCGGGGACGGCGCGGGCGGCGGTGGGGGCGGGGGCGACCGTGGTGAACGACGTGTCCGGGGGACGGCTCGATCCGGCGATCCTGGGCGTGGCGGCCGAGACCGGTGCGGCGATCGTGCTTGGCCATCTGCGTGGCGCGCTCGCATCGATGATGGAGGGGATCGCGTTTTCGGACGTCGTCGCGGAGGTCGGGGGCGAGCTCGCGGAGCGGGTCGATGCGGCCCGCCGAGTTGGATGCCGGCAAGTGTGGGTGGACCCCGGCATCGGGTTCGGCAAGCGGATGGAGCACAACCTGGCGCTGCTGCGGGCGCTGCCGGAGCTGCGGGCGCGGGTCGGTGTCCCGGTCATGGTCGGTGTCTCGCGCAAGGCATTCATCGGCCAGCTCACGGGCAGACCGGCGGACGAACGGCAGTTCGGGACCGCGGCGGCGGTGACAGCGGCGGTCCTCGGTGGTGCGGCCGCGGTGCGCGTTCACGACGTCGGCCCGACGCGGGACGTCTTGGCTGTCGCGGAGGCGCTGCTCCGTGATTAGACTTCGCACAGCCCCCATGACAGCTCCACTGACGGACGAGACCAGACACCTGTTCGGCACCGACGGAATCCGCGGCGTCGCCAACCGCGACCCGATGACCGCGGAGATGGCGCTTCGGCTCGGACAGGCGGTGGCGCAACGTTTTCGCCACGCGGAGCGCCCCGGGCGCATCGTGATCGGCAAGGACACGCGCCTCTCGGGCTACATGCTGGAGAGCGCGATGCAGGCGGGGATCGTCTCGGCCGGCGCCGACGTCATGCTGGTGGGGCCCCTGCCGACCCCCGGGATCGCCTTCATCACCTGGTCGATGCGGGCCGACGCGGGCGTCGTGATCAGCGCGTCGCACAACCCGTATCAAGACAACGGGATCAAGATCTTCGCCGCCGATGGGTTCAAGCTGCCTGACGAGGTCGAGGCCGACATCGAGCGCCGCATGGAAGCGATCGGCGCCGGCAACGACAGCGCGCGCGCAGCGCCCGACGCGATCGGCAAGGCGGTGCGCATCGACGACGCCGTCGGCCGGTACGTGCAGTTCTTGAAGCAGACCTTCCCCAAGGAGCACACGCTCGACGGAATCAAGATCGTCGTCGACTGCTCGAACGGCGCGGCCTACCAGGTGGCGCCGCAGGTCTTTCAAGAGCTGGGCGCGGAGGTGATCGAGCTGAACGTCTGGCCCGACGGGCGCAACATCAACGACGGCTGCGGCGCGCTTCACCCCGAGGCGATGGCGGAGGAGGTGCGGCGGGTGGGCGCCGACCTGGGCGTGGCGCTCGACGGCGACGCCGATCGGCTGATCCTCGCCGACGAAAAGGGGAGCATCGTCGACGGCGATCAGGTGATGGCGATCCTGGGGACGCGCATGCTCGAACGCCGGCAGCTCCCGGAGCAGACGGTGGTGGCCACGGTGATGTCGAACCTCGGCCTCGAGCGGGCGCTCATCGCCAAGGGGGGCAAGCTGCTGCGCACCGCGGTCGGCGATCGCTACGTCGTCGAGGCGATGCGCGAGCGGGGCCTCTCCCTGGGTGGCGAGCAGTCGGGGCACATCATCTTCCTCGACCACGCGACGACCGGCGACGGCATGGTGGCGGCGCTCCGCGTGCTGTCGGTGATGGTCGGCGAGGAAAAACCGCTCTCGGAGCTGGCGCTGGCCATGACCCGATTTCCCCAGGTGTTGCTCAACTTCGCGGTCGCCAACAAGCGGCCGTTCGAGGAGATGCCGGCCGTGCAGCAGGTGATCGCCGCCGTCATGCGGGACCTCGGCGCCGAGGGGCGGGTGGTGGTGCGCTACTCCGGGACCGAGTCGAAGGCGCGCGTGATGATCGAGGGGACGGATGAGGCGGGCATCCGCGCGCAGGCCGACGAGATCGCCAGCACGCTGCAGCGGGAGCTCGCCCGCTGATGATTCGCCTCTACGTCAACGTCGACCACGTGGCGACGCTGCGCCAGCAGCGCGGCACCCGTTACCCCGATCCGGTCGCCGCGGCGACGCTCTGCGAGCTGGCCGGCGCCGACGGCATCACCGTGCACCTGCGCGAGGATCGCCGCCACATCCAGGACCGGGACGTGCGGGTGTTGAAGGAGACGGTGCGCGGCGTGCTGAATCTAGAGATGGCCGCCACCGACGAGATGCTGCGGATCGCGCGCGAGGTGAAGCCCGACTTCTGCACGCTGGTCCCCGAAAAGCGCGAGGAGCGGACGACGGAAGGGGGGCTCTCGGTCGGACCCGGCGGCCAGGTCGAGAAGGTCGCCCGTGCGCTGGCCGAGGCGGGGATCGGGGTCAGCCTGTTCATCGATCCCGACCCGAGGGTCGTCGAGGCCTCGGCGCGCCTCGGCGTCGGCACCGTCGAGCTGCACACGGGCGACTACTGTCTGGCGCCGGCACGGGGAGCCGAGGCGGCCAGGCAGCTGCAGCGGCTGGAGCTGGCGGCGCGGGCGGCGGGGGACGCCGGGCTGCGGCTCGGCGCGGGGCACGGGCTCGACTACGCGAATCTAGGTCCGGTGGCGGCGCTGCCGGGGCTCGAGGAGCTGAACATCGGACACGGCCTCGTCGCCCGGGCGGTGTTGCTGGGGATGCGCGCCGCCGTCGAGGAGCTGCGGACGGTGATCGCGGGCGGCGCGGGAGCGTAGCGTGGACTTTCCGCTGGTCCTCACGGCGGCGGAGATGCGGGCGGCCGACGCCGCGGTGGCGCGCGCGCTCGGCGTGCCGACCTCGCGGTTGATGGAGACGGCGGGACGCGGGGTGGCCGCGATCGTCCGCCGCGAGCTCGGGAGCGCGACGGGCCGGGTGACGATCGTTTGCGGCGGGGGCTCGAACGGCGGCGATGGATTCGTCGCCGCTCGCCAGCTGGCGCTGACGGGCCTCTCGGTGCGCGTGCTGCTCGCGGCGCCCAAAGGAAAGATCCAGGGCGACGCGGCGGCGGCGCTGGCCGCGCTCGAGCAGGTGGGGAGCGTGGCGGTGGAGGACGGCAGCTCCTGGACTGACGAAGCGACCTGGCGCACGCGCCTCGGCGACGTCGACCCGCCGATCGCCGGGATCGTCGACGCCATCTTCGGCACCGGGTTTCGGGGCCCCGTGCGGGAGGTGCCGGCGGCCGCGCTCGCCGCGATGAACGCCGCCGGCGGGCGCAAGATCGCCGTCGACATCCCTTCGGGGCTCGACGCCGACAGTGGCCGGGCGGCAGGCGTCGTCTTTCGGGCCGACGTGACCGCCACCATGGGTGCCCGCAAGCTGGGCCTGGTCATCGACGCGTCGGCGCCGGTGGGGCGGATCGAGCTCGTCGATCTCGGCGCGCCGGTCGACGCGCAGCTCGCCCCTTCGGCGCGCTGTCGGCTGCTGGACGCCGCGGGGATCGCCGCGCGGATCCCGCGCCGGAGCGCCGACGCTCACAAGGGGAGCTCCGGGCACCTCCTGGTGGTGGCGGGCTCGGCCGGCAAGACCGGCGCCGCGTTTCTGGTGGGGACCGCCGCGCTGCGAAGCGGGGCCGGGCTGGTGACGATCGCTTCGACCGCCGCCGGCCAGAGCGCGCTCGACGCCAAGGCGATCGAGCTCATGACCGCGCGCTACACGGACGGTGAGGACGCCGTTGCGGCCCCTGCGCTCGCCGCGCTGCAGACGCTGGCCGGACGCGCGCAGGCGGTGGCCCTGGGGCCGGGGATCCCGACCGGCGCCGGGATGCGGGCGGTGGTGCACGAGCTGGCGGCGCGGTTGCCGCTGCCGATGGTGATCGACGCCGACGCGCTCAACGCGCTCGGCACCGAGGCGCCCAAGATCTTGAGCGGGGCGCCCGCACCGCGCGTCCTCACCCCGCATCCGGGAGAGATGGGACGCTTGCTCGGGATCTCCATCGCGGAGGTGCAGGCGGATCGGATGCTCCACGCGCGCGCGCTGGCCGCGGCGACCGGGGCCATCGTCGTCCTCAAAGGGGCGCGCACGATCGTGGCGGCGCCCGATGGTCAAGCGTTCATCAATCCGATCGCCTGCAGCGCGCTGGCCACCGCGGGGAGCGGCGACGTCCTGACTGGCCTCACCGGCGCGCTGCTCGCCCGGCGGGTCGACGCTTTGACGGCGGCCGAGGTCGCCGTCTACGTGCACGGCGCCGCGGGTGAGTCGCTGGCGCCGCGGTTTGGTGACGGCGTCGTGGCCGGCGATCTGCCGTTGGCCATCGCCTCGGTCATGGTCCAGTTGGTCCAGTTGGCGCCGTCGGCGCAGCCTGCAGGCTGAGCCCGTCGGCGCGCCAGCCACCCGGGGCGGCCTCTGAAAGACCGCCGATGCGAGCGACGCCGATCTCGTCGGTCATCGCCGCGACCATGATTCCGCCGCCGTCGAGCGTGACCCACCGTCCCCCGAGCGGCGCACCGTCGGGGGCGCGCAGCCGGATCGTGCGCCAGCCGTTCCCGGCGCCCGGGCCGACGGCCAGCGCCGCCCGCGCGTTGGCCGTCAGCGGTCCTTCGGGGCCGCGGGCCGCCGCCTCGAGAGCCGCCCGGGCGTCCGGCAGATCGCGCGCGCACCAGGCCGCGGCGGCGCGGACCGGCAGGGACTCGTCGGGGTCCGAAATCAACGACGCCAGCCAGCGCGCTCCCCGCGGCGCACGCGCGATCGCCGCGCACAGGCGGGCGCGGACGGCGGGCGCGGCGTCGGCGAAGGCGCGGGCGAGCGCGCTCGCCTGACCGTCGGAGAGCCGGGCCGTGCCGAGCGCATCGGCGGCGGAGAGGGCGCCCGGCCCGCCTTCGCTCATCATCGCCACCAGGCGCTCGACGACGGCGCGACTGGTGAGGGTCTGGCCGAAATGGGCCGCGGCGAGCGCGCGCGCCAGCGGATCTTGCAGCCCGGGGCCGGCCGCAAGAAACGCCTCATCGAGGTGCGCGGCGTCGGCGGTCGTCGCGTTGGCCTCCAGCGCGTCACCGATCGCCTCCAGCTCGGCTGGGTCGCGCGCGGTTCGGGTCACCGTCGGGTTCGCCGCGAGGGCCGCCAGGATCCGGCCGAGCGGCGCGCCGCCGGTGCGGACCAGCGCGCGCGCGGCCGCAGATCGCACGTTGGAATCGGCGTCGGCCAGCCTGTCCGCGAGCAAGGGGCCGGCGCGGTGCGCGTCGAGCAGACCGGCCAGCTCCGCGGCGCGCGCGCGGACCCGGGGATCAGGATCGGCGAGCCCTCCGTCGAGGACGCCGACGCTTCGGGGATCGCAGAGCGCGGTCAGCGCGGCAAAGGCCTGCAGGCGGACGTCGGCCTGCGAGGCCTCGGCGGCGCGCGCGAGCGCGGCAACGGCCGCCGGATCCCTCAGGCGCCCGAGCGCCTCGATCGCCACCCGGACGACGGCGGCGCCGCTCTCCGGCGACGCGATCGCATCGGACAGCGCGGCGGTGGCCCGGCGATCGCCGATCTCACCCAGCAGCGCGGCGGCCAGCACGGCGCTCGACGGCGTGCCGTGAACCACCGCGCCTGCCAGCGCCTCGACGGCCGCCCGACCGGCGTGACGCAGACCCAGCTTGGCCTCCTCCGGAACGGGCGGGACGCCGAGGGCCGCGACCAGCGCGGCGACCGCGGCGGGCGTGGCGATCTCCCCGAGCGCCAGATCGGCGTGCCGGGCCAGCTCGTCGGGCGGCCGCTGCCGCGAAAACCGGACCAGCGTGCTGAGCGCCGCGCCCGTCGCCATGGCCGGTGCGCCGAGCGCGTCCACGGCCGCCGTGCGCAGGTCGATCGTCTGTTCGGAGGCGATCCGGACCAGCGCCGGGATGGCCCGGGGATCGCGAAGCGCCCCCAGCGCCCGCAGCGCCGCCAGCCGGATCGAGCGGTCGGCGTCGTCCAGTCGCTCCAGCAGCGGCAGCGTGGCGAGCCTGACGGCCTGGGGATCCTCGGCGGCGTGCCGCCGGGCGGTGGCCCCCACCAGCAGCACGGCCGCCAGGCGCACCTCGCGGTTGTCGTCGTCGAGGGCGCCCAGCAGGACCGGCAGCGAGGGGAGGGGGTCGTGGTGGCCGAGCGCCTCCAGCGCGCGCAGGCGGAGCGGCGCGTCCCGGTCGCGGATCGCCTGCTCGATCGCCCGCCGCGCCGGGGCCGCCAGGAGCGCCGCGTGCGACAGGAGGTCGAGGGCCAGCCCGCGATCGCCGGGCGGGCGCTCGGGCGCGGTCAACCAGTCGACGGCGGCGGCGAGCGCGGTCGGATCGCCCGCCCGCACCAAGAGGCGCCCCACGTAGGCGCGCACCTCGGGGGCCGGATCGGAGAGCAGCGGCAGCAGGTAGGGACCGGCCGATTCGACGCCGTGACGCTCGACCAGCCGCTCGACGGCCGCCGGGCGCTCCTGCTCCGGCAGCGCGGTCAGGGCGCGCCCGTCGATCTCCAGCGCCCCGGGCCAGCTGAAGCCTCCATCGACGAGACCGACGAGGGCGACCAAGAGAGCGACCAAGTGGGCGACAGTGCCCGCCGCGATCATCGGCGCAGTATAGCGGCGCAGACCCTCGGGGATCGATTACACTCCCCGCATGACGCGAGAGATCATCGTCAATATCCTGGAAGGCGAAGGAGCGGAAGGAAAAGGGGGAGCGTTCAAGATCCCCGAGGCGCGCGAGGCGACCTGCTTCATCTCGAACCCGGGCGAGCTCTTGGCGATCGCGCGCGTCGTGAAGATCGAGCTCAAGGACCAGTACCTGACGCTCGCGACGGCGAAGGACGAGCGGTTCGTGTTCGCTTACGGAGACGTGCTCGGCTTCAAGCTGGCCGCCGCCGCCCAGGCCAAGGATCGCTCCGCCGGCTTCGGCCGCTAGGAGGGCGTCGCCGTGAGGCGACGGTGAGCGAAGCGAACCATGCCCGACGACGTGCCGCCCGGTAGGCGGCCTGAGCGCGCCAGGCCCGTCGCCCCGCGCGCGTCAGCGCATCGACATCGACCAGCTGGCGATCGTCTTGCTGCCGTTGAACTTGGGGAAGGTCGGCATGCGTGAGAGCACGCAGCTGGCGAAGCCGCCCTTCTGACCGTTCACCTTCACCGCGGAGACCTTGCCGTTGCCGCGCACCACGAAGTCGAGGCTCATCTCGGAGAGCCCCGGGTTGTGCTTGCGCTCGGACATCAGGCAGGGGACCAGGCCCCGGTAGTGGTGCATCATCGTCTCTTCGATCACGCCGTCGTCGAGCGTCTCGTCGCCGGCGCTGGCGTACTTGGAGGCGTCGCCGAAGTTCGAGTCGTTGTTGAACTCGGCGTCGTCGGCCTTGGAGCCGCCGGCGTGGTGGCCGCCGCTGCCGCGCTTGGCGACCTGCGCCTTCTGAAAGCTCACCTTGACCTCCTTGAGGAAGGCGTCGACCTCGGCGTCCTCGCTGCGCGAGGCGAGCTTGGTCCCCTCGTCGGCCTTGCGGGTCCAGACGAAGAAGCCCACCAGGCCGACGGCCGCCACCAGGAAGACCAGCGTGAAGAGGACGGTGACCGTCTTCTTCTTCTTGTCGACGCTCTCCTGCCGCTGCTCGGCGGCGGCCCGGCGGTTCTGCTCGCGGTGCCGCTCGGAGGTCTTGGTGAACTCGCGCAGC
>Ga0210388_10004328_pt1 | contig 11137 bp, 9 predicted proteins | sample IncBWC19OmetaG_FD_155485 | JGI IMG/M metagenome (GOLD analysis project Ga0210388, IMG submission 155485) | Forest soil microbial communities from Barre Woods Harvard Forest LTER site, Petersham, Massachusetts, United States - Inc-BW-C-19-O ...
CTGGATGGGGATCGTTTTGATCGCCTGCGGTGTGGGATTTGTGGCCGGAGGTCCGGCGCTGACGGTGCCTCCATGCCATGACGAGGAACCGGTCGAATGCGGAGTGGAATCATGAAACACCTCTACACCTGGAGCGCGATTCTCGCCGTCGTCTTCGGTTCCGTCATCGGCGACGTGCTGCTGGCGCGCGCCATGAAGCAGGTCGGCGACGTCGGCATTCTGCTGCGGCGAAGCGGAGCGTGGATGGTGGTGCGCCGCACGGCGTTGAATCCGAATTTTTTGCTCGGGATTGTGGCGATGGCCGCGGCCTTTTTCAGTCTGCTGTTCGCGCTGTCGTGGGGACCGCTAAGCGTAGTGGCGCCGGCCTCGGCGTCTCTGACGTTTATCGGGAATGCATTTGCCGCCGAGATTTTCCTACATGAAAAAGTAGACCGGCGGCGATGGATGGCGGCGGTCCTGGTGGCGGCCGGAGTGGCCCTGCTGGCGGGGTAGGCTGCGTCGCTCGAACGTAATTCAAAATCCTACTGGGGTGAGAGTTTGTGGAATCCCACTTCTCCCAGAGTGCGCGAAAGATGGGGTACCCGGGCGGGGCCTCTGCCTCCGTGTTTCTTAGACGGGCTGCCTACTTCGCGATGGGTTGATCGCTGATTATTATGTCCACCTCGCCGCTCGCGACGTCTCTATAAGGGATGATCGATCCTCCTCCCGGTATGTCAGTTCTCCCAATCACGCAGTCGCTGAATGTTCGCTCGGGGCTACCGCCGATAATCTGTAGGTCCGTGTCAGATGACGAAGAATTGTGGATACTAGAGCGCATTCCGGACCACATCATGCCCCCAATCATCACCATCTGAATCGGGGTGTCAGTGTGTTTGATTTGCCATCTGGACGAAATAAGGACCTCACGCCAATCCGAAGCAAACTTGTACGCCTCACTGTTTCCTCCTAACGCAGCGATCGAGAAGAGGCCAGGATTGTTCTTCAGGCAAGAAATCAACTGGCTCTTCGTTTGATCTGATAAACGACGGGGTGTGGGGCCGAAATTGTTAACGGTTGGGTTATCAACCTTTCCCCCGCTGATTGCAAAACCGTTTGGGGCAATGTTCTTTGTAGCACCCAGTTGAGATGCGGGGGGTGTTGCTCGTACCTTCGGTTGCGATATTACCTTCGGACAGTCCTGCGGTATGAGTCTCTCCACGATCTTTTCAACTGGTTTCTCGATGGTCCTCTCTTGAATCCTTGGTCGAAAAAAGTAATAGAAAGCCCCTCCAGATAGGCACAGGCTAATGACCAATAGGCCGACCCCAATCCAAGGCTTCCCGCCCGGCTTCGCCACCGACGCTTCGGGATCAGTGCCGGATCTCCCGTGGATGCGAAGATCAAAGCCCAGCTGCGGTAGCAAGCCGATTGCTGCGATGAGAAGCCCCAACACAGTACAGACCAAAATTACGATGTTGAACACGCTCTGCTCCGTGGTGCGTTCTTGTTTTTCTTCGTCCTTGGCAATCGACGGCGCCGCACCCTTTTTGACGCTAGCATAACTCTTGTACGGGTGGCGCACCCTGGGACGCTAGCATAAATCCCGACGGAAACCTGGGGACAGACGGAACATTCATCCGTTTTACAGAGACAAGAGAGGCGACCATGTTCTTGAAGGTGCCAACGGGATTGAAAATCCTAGCGGGGTGAGGTTGTGGAATCCCACCTTTCGCGAAGTGCGCGAAAGATGGGGCACCCGCCAATTCTTTTCCACAGCCCCGCATGTGATGCGCAACCTTGACTGTGGATTTCAGTCGCGCAATGATGGCGTAAGTCGCGACTGTTTGATCGAAATCAAACCGTCCGCAGCTAAATCCTTTGTTTCGCGGATTTTGATATCTAACTTCTTTGCCCTCCGGATTTTGCGGGGAATTTCGTGCGAACCATCTGATTCCAAAGATTCACGGGGGGGGAGGGGGATACCCCGAATTCCCGCTCCGGTGCGAAGGTCGTGGCGGCCACGGCGGTGGCGCCCAAGTCAATATCCCCTCTCTCGCAAAGACGCGAGAAATGGCGCACCAGCGTAAGTTCCCACACTCGACAATATTTACTTTGCCGGGGCGAAGAAGTAGTAGTCAGCGGTGTAGGGGCTTTTGGATTCGGCGTCTTTGTGTTGGTCGTCGCAACCGGTGGCGGGGGGCTTGCCGCCGTGGGTGTGGACGCGCTGGATGCTGGTGACGGTCGAGAGTTGTCCCTTGCCGGCGTGGCTTACAACGCTGACCAGCAGCCATGGGATAGAGTCGGCGTCGAGTGAGTCAACGTGGGCCACGGCTTTGCCGGTGACTTCGCTGGAGTCTTTTAATTTCCAGGTGGGCCCGGCGGAATGCTGGCCGATGACTTTGTCTTTGCGGTCGGTGAGGGTGGCGTCGGGGGCTTTGAGGGTCCAGGCGAATTTTCCGTCGGCGGCGGCCTGGCAGGTGTAGATCTGCGAACCGGAGGCGTGCACGAAAAGAATGGGCTCTTCGCCGGCGGGGACGTGGATGGCGTCGGGGACGTCGGGTGCGGATTCTTTTTGGGGAACGTCACTCTGGGCGGTCGCGGAGATGGTGAGGAACGCCAGGGCGAGGGGGAGCACAGTGCGGGAAAGTGCGCGCATGGGGGAATTGTAGCAGGGGTGGTTTTAGTGCGGGAGTCGACAGAGTCCCCACTTCTCGCGCACAGGACGGGCGAAATGGGGCCGCCGGATTCGATTCGGCGGACACAGAAGAATCGAGCTTCGCTCGACCGGACAGCCGGGGGCGGCTGTCCCCACATTTTGATTTATTCTTCTTCCTCTTCGGCTTCCTGGTCTTCGGGTTGGAGTGGAGGCAGGGTCAGGAGCTGATGAGTGTTTTTGTCGCGCCAGATGGCGCCGAAGCATTCGCCGAAATCTTTGGAGGTCCAGACTTTGCCGTCGGAGAATTCGATGCGTTCGGGGTAGAGCATGAGTCCGGCGATGTCGTCAGAATAGAAGGCGCGAAGGTGGTTGCGTTCGGATTGATCGTTGAGCTTCAGCGTGGCCGAGGCTTGCGGAGCGATGGTCTGGGTTGAGGTCCAGCGATACGGCGTGCGGCGAAGATACTGCGGCGTATTCACGAAGTATCCCGAGAGCAGGGTGACTTTGCGAATGGATTGCGCGCCGGTGTTGGTGATTTCGATCGAGGGCTCGCCGTATAGCGTCGGCGGCGATCCCAGGTTCTGCCAGAAGTCGCCGGACTTGAATTTGACGGGGCAGGAGCGCGCGGCGGGCGCGAGGATGGTGTAGGCGACCATCATGCCGGCTTCCATGTGATCGGCGACGTGGCAGTGCAACATCCAGGTGCCGGGATTGTCGGCCACCATGTCGGCGCTGGTCATACTGGCGGGAAGAAGCTCGACGACGTCAGTGTGACGATGCGCGTGAGTGACGGTTTTGCCGTGCCAGTGTGCCGTGTGCAGGTCTTGTTCGTTGCCCATCCCCAGCAGATACCAGCGGACTTTCTCGCCCTGCTTCATGACCAGGCCGGGGAGATTTCCGAAGATGTATCCGTTGATGGTGTGGTACAGGCCGGAGGCTTGGCCGCGGTCTTCGTCGAAGATCATGAACAGGGCGATGAATTCGCGGTCGACGTCTTTGGGCGAGCCGTCAGGGCGGGCCTTGCCGGCGGCGGTGACGATGATGGGGCCGAGCAGGCCGTCGTTAGTTTCCATGCTGGGGTCGACGTGTGCGTGATACCACCAGACGACGGAACTGGAATCGCCGGGGCCGGGACCACTCCCGACGTCGGCCAGCCAATGGTAGGTAAATTTTCCAGCGGGAGGAACGCTGGCTCCAGCGCCGAAGGGAAGATAGACCGCGCCTTCGTTAGCTTTGTCGTAACGGAGGCCGTGGGGATGGATGCCGTGCGGCTCGCGAGTGCGATTGAGGAAGTCGACGATGACGGTGTCGCCGACTTCGGCGCGAATGATGGGACCAAGGATGCCCAGCCACTCCGGCTGCGGTTTCTTGGTGGCGAAAGTGTTGTCGGTGTATTCGATGTAACGGATCTTGGGATATTTCAGGTGGTCCGCCCACATCGCGGGCAGCGGGCGGCCGTCGATCAGATCGCGTCCGCTCGGAGCATAGTTCCAGGTGACGTATTCGGCGGCGATGTAGTAGTGGCGTGTGGCGGCGAGGCCGGGGACGGACAGGCAGACGAGCGTCAGCAAAAAGCGCGCGATGGTCTTCGAAAACTGCATTCGTCTTTATGATCGAAGAATTGGCGGCGGAGTGCAATATTACCGCTGGGTCAGGGGTCGGGACTTTCAGGTAAACGACGTGGCGGAAATTGATGGTGTGAGGTTGCGGCTCGGCGGACGGGGGCGTCCGCCGCTCCATGAATTCATTTGAAGAGGCGCATCAGGCCGGTGGCGGGCAGGTCGGGAGAGAGGAATTTATGCGGCTGGCCGGCGGCTCGGGCCAGGGCTTCGGCGGCAAGATAACCGCTGCGGACCGCGCCTTCCATGGTGGCGGGCCATCCGGTGGCGGTCCAGTCTCCGGCGAGGAAGACTCGCGGCCATGCGGTGGCGGCCGCGGGCCGGTGAGCGTCGATTCCGGGACGCGGCGAGTAGGTAGCGTTGACTTCTTTAATCACGGTGGACTTTATGAGCGCAGCTTCGCGGGCAGCGGGGAAAAATTCGCGGACCTCGGCAAGGGCGAGTTCGACGATCTCGGCGCGCGATTTATCGATCAGAGTTTTCGAGGAACTGACCACGAGTTCGATGTAGCTGCCGGCGGCGGACCCGTCCTGGGTGCGCATGGGCTGGAGGCGCGACTTGTGGAACATCCACTGGATGGTGCGATCGAGCAGGACGGCGTGGTCGAGATCGGAAATCTGACGGTCGAACCAGAGGTGGATGCCCGTGATGGGCGCAGTTTCGAAATGAGAGATCTTTTCTCGCAGAGGTGCGCTGCCCGGAGTGTCGAGAAGGATTGCGTCGAGAGCGTCGAAAGGGAGCGCCGAGATGAAGTAATCGAAGATATCCGGTACCTGACCAGGACGCTCGGATGCGCGATTGATAGTGCGAACGGTAACTCGGGATTCACTTGGCGTGAGATACGCGAGCGAAGTGCGGAAGTGCAGCGCGCCACCGCGGGCGCGGATGTAGTCACCGGCTTTGTTGTAGAGATCGGTGAGAGGTACGGTTGGTACTCCCATGTGTCGGGCGGCGGGAGACTTCATCGATTCGCGCACGACCTGCGCGGCGGCGGAAATCGAGATCAGGTCGAGCTCTTCACTCAGGGCGCTGATCAGGATGGGACGCCAGAAGCGCTCGACCGCCGTTTTGCTTTGACGATGCTGGTCGAGCCAGTGCTGAAAAGATTCTCCGGTGTCGCGTTGAGCAGTGAGCGTGAGCGGGATGAGGGCGCGCGAGATGGAGAGCTTGTCGGCGGCGCTGAGAAACGAAAAATTCAGGAAGCTGGGCGCGGTGTGTAGCGGCGCGGGAAGAAACGACGACTTCATGATCGAGGTGCGGCCGCCGGGCTCGATGAAATTCATCTCGTCGTACCAGCGGATCTGTCCGGCGACTCCGATGCGATCGTAGAACTCCATCAGGTTAGTACAGACGCGGAAGAGGACATGCTGGCAGTTGTCGACGACTTCGTCAGTGCCGGGCAGCTCCCACGACGAGGCTCGGCCACCGAGGAAGGGACGCTTCTCGAACAGTGTGACGCGGAAACCGGCGTCGGACAGGGCGCACGCGGCGGCAAGTCCGGCGAGTCCGCCTCCGGCGATGGCGACTGTGGGTTGGGGCATTCGATATTCAGTTTAAGGGAAAGCAGGAGCTTGCTGCGCGTGAGAAACCATACCAACTCGCATCACTCCACCGCTTGTCATCCTGAGGATCGCTTCTTGCGCCGAAGGATCCCTTGGCTCTCGATGGCTGCATCGCCTGGTCGGGGAATTTTCAAGAAGACTCCCGTTGAGTCTCAGGTGCTCGCGAGCGGCACGGGGTCCTTCGACTGCGGTCGATCTCTGCGCCAAGGGCGCAGAGATCGATCCTCGCTCAGGATGACATTTCTAAGGCGGTGATAGCCCTCTACGTTAGGCGCTTGAAAAAGCCTTTCCCGAGGATGCGGAGTTTTTCCGAGGTGCTCAGGCTGACTTTGGCGGTGAAGACGTCGTATTGTTTTTCGGTGATCTTTTCGAGCAGGCGGCGGTAAATGGTGACGAGCACCCACAGCGCGGGCTGGCTGTCCTCAGAAATGTAGGGGAGCAGAGCGATGCCGGAAGCGTAGAACTCGCGGGCGCGGTCGGCTTCGAGCGCCAGCAAGGGGCGGAAGCGCGCCGGGTCTGGCGTCGCGAGAAGTTCGGAGGCCGACAGGTTGAACTTCGCCAGGTCTTCTTCCGGCAGATAAATTCTGCCCATGCTCGCGTCTTCTTTGACGTCGCGAATGATGTTGGTAAGTTGAAACGCCAGGCCGCAACGTTCGGCCAGAGGCTCGGCTTCAGGGTCGCGGTAGCCGAAGACATGAATGCAGACCAGGCCAACCACCGATGCGACGCGATAGCAATAGAGGCGGAGATCTTCGAAAGTTTTGTACTGGATGGTGAGGCCGGGAGCGGTGGTGGATTGAACCGAACTCTCGGCGTCCTCGAGATCCATGGCGGTGCCGTGTGCGAGTTCGTCGAGCAATCCGGCGGGAATCTGGTAGCGGCGCTGCGCGTCGGTAAGAGCGAGCAGGATGGGGTCGTCGGTGGGCTGGCCTTGTTGTGCGCGGTGCAGAGCGTCGAGCCAGATTTCGAGTTTCTGGCGGCGTTCGAGCAGGCTCAGGGTCGCGTCGTCGGAAATGTCGTCGCAGCGGCGCATGAAGGCGTAGACAGCGCAGAGGGCTTCGCGCTTGCGGCGGGGCAGAACGAGAAAAGCATAATAAAAATTCTTGGCCGCGGTGCGCGTGATGCCGCGGCAGACAGAATAGGCCATGACGAGCTGGCGCGGAGCGGGCGTCCAGGACACGATGGCCTGCTGCGTTCCCGCGCTCATATTCGCGAAACTCCGCAAAACATTTTCGCCACGGATCTACACGGATTCACGCGGATCTCCCCTTTTTGTTTTTTTCTGATTCGCTTTGATTCATCCGTGAGGGTCCCTGAGGTCCAGTCAAAGACGAGCTGGAGAAAAGTTTGCCCATGGCTGCGCGCGCGACCAGAGCCAGTTTGCGCGGCTTCGAGATGGCGGGACGATGGCCGAGTACGGCGTAGCCTTGATTCGCGATTGCGCGCAATATTTCCTGGCCGCCGCGGCTGAACAGATCGAGATCGATGGCCAGTTCACGATCGACTTGCGAGATCAGCGGCAGGCCTTGACGGAACCAATCCTGGGCACGGTCGATTTCGAACTTCATCATCGCGCGGAAGGCGGGCGTGTTGCGGTTCTGGGCAATGTCCTCTTCTGTGACGTTGAAGCGGCGCAAGGATTCGAGTGGAAGATAAATACGTCCCTTGGCGTAGTCGACGGTGACGTCCTGCCAGAAGTTGGCGAGTTGGAGCGCGGTGCAGGTGAAATCGGAGAGCTGCTGGCGGGCGGGGTCACGATATCCGCAGAGATAGAGCACGAGGTGGCCGACCGGGTTGGCGGAGTAGTGGCAATAGGCGAGAACGTGATCGAAAGTTTCGAAGCGGGTGACGGTTTGGTCCTGGCGAAAGGCGATGAGCAGGTCGGAGAATTCGTGTTTCGGAATGTCGAACTCACGGACAGTTTCTTTCAGAGCGACAAACACCGGATGTTTGGGCGTGCCGCTGTAGCAGGCGTCGAGTTCGTGCTGCCACTGGTCGAGGAGTTCGAGCGACGCGGCGGTGTCGCCGACTTCGTCGCCGAGATCGTCGGAGATGCGGCAGTAGGCGTAGACGTTAAAGAAATGCTGCCGTAATCGCTTTGGAAGGAACCAGCTGGCGACCGAGAAATTTTCGTAGTGGCTGCGGGCGAGGCGAGCGCAGTATTCGCGGGATTGGGCGAGCGTGGGTGCGGTTGTAGGGATGGCGTAGGCGGCGGGGAGGCGGCTCCAGCCGAGGGCTGCGGGGGACGGCGGAGCGGTTTGGGTGGCGGACAGATTCATTTTCGATTCAATGCTAACCATCGGGTGCGGTCGCGAGAATTCCTCTTCGCAGTCAGACAGTCACGGCGAGGTAGGGATCCTTCGACTGCGTAACGAGTTCGCTTCCGCGAACTCGTTACTTCGCTCAGGATGACAGAACTACTGATGCCAGAAGTACTCTATGACAATCTCAAATTCCGGCCTTTTCCCTAGTGGCCGGGGATGATCGCAGTCTTGATGTCGCCGCCGCGGTTCAGCATATGGCGCAGAACCTGCTGCAGGCGCGACAGCGGAGCCTCTCCGGTGATGTAGTCGGTGGGGCGGATCTTCTTGGCTGCAATCAGTCCGAACGCCCGGCGAACCGTTTCCGGCGTGTGGTGGAACGTGGCTTTGAGCGTCATCTCCGAGTAGTGCAGACGATTGGTGTCGAGCTGCACTTTGGTTCCGCTGGCGCATCCGCCGAAGAAATTTACCGTACCGCCTTTGCGAACCATTTCAACGGCCCACTCCCAGGCTTCGGGGCGGCCGACGGCTTCGATCACGACGTCGCATCCGCGTTTCTGCGGCGAAAGCGCGCGCACCGCGTCGACCACGTTCGGCACTTTTGTGATCTGCACGATTTCGTGAGCGCCCATTTGCTTGGCAGCGTCGACCTGGCCGTCACGCTTGACGACGGAGATTACGTTGCAGCCGATGGCGCGGGCTACCTGCACGAACATCAGTCCGATGGGGCCGCCGCCGAGGATGGTGACGGTGTCGCCGATTTCAACTCCGGTTTCGTGCAGGCCGCGCAGCACGCAGGCCAAGGGCTCGGTCATGGCGGCGTCTTCAAAGCTGACGTTGGCCGGAATAATCAGCATGTTGGCTTCGACAATGCGCTTGGGCACGCGAATGTATTCCGCGTAGGCGCCGTTGTTGAAGAGAAGATCTTCGCAGAGATTCTCCTGATGCTTGGAGCAGTAAAAGCACATCTGGCAGGGAGCGGAGTTCAGGGCGACGACCCGCATCCCTTTCTTGAAGCCGTTGACGCCGGCCCCAACTTCCTCGATGACGCCGGCCAGTTCGTGGCCGAAGAGTGCGGGGGGGACGATCATGCGGGCGTGATAGCCGCGCTGGTAAACCTTGAGGTCGGTGCCGCAAGTAAGGGCGACTTGCACCTTGACCAGAACCTCACCGTCGCCCACACGGGGGATAGGTACTTTTTCGATCTTCAAATCTTCTTTGCCGTATAGAACGGCAGCGGTCATTTTTCCATTCACTGCGGACTTCCTTCCAGTTCCTGCTGCGCCCAAAAAGTGCCGGGCTGAATCAAAATCTTCATGGATGAAGGTTGGGGGTGGGCCGCGAGATCCAGCGCCTGCGGGCTCGCGGAGAGCGGGAAGCGATGACTGATCAGGCGTTCCAGGTCCATCTCACGGTTCATAACAAAACGGACTGACTCCTCTTGCAGGTCAACCGACGCGCTGTAGGACCCGACCAGGGTCTTCTCATCGACACAGATGGCTGCAGGATCGATCACGGCCTCTCCGTGCTGCGTTTGCGCAAACAATAACACCCGGCCACCGGGACGGGCCGCATCCATTGCGGTACGAATCAGGGAGTTGCCGCCGACCGCGAGAATAACCGCGTCCGCGCCGCGTCCCTCCGTCAATTCGCGGACGCGTTCAACCACATTTGTCCGCGAAGCATCAATGGTTTGCTCTAATCCGAAGTATGTACCTATTCTAAGCCTCTCCGGATACAAATCGGAAGTAATTAAGGTGGCCCCCGCCTTTTGCGCCAATACGCTCAATATGATGCCGATGGGGCCCTGTCCGATGGCCAATACGGTTTCGCCGGGCTGCAGACGCAGGGCGTCGATCCCTTTCATGCAGGTGTTCACGGGCTCGACGAAGCAGGCCTGCTCGAAAGAAACGCCGTCAGGGATGCGAACCGTACCGTGGTCAACGATCCAGTCCATGATGCGGACATACTCGGCGAAACCCCCGCCAGAAGGCTCGAATCCAGCGGTGCAGCCTACTTTCTTGTAGGTGGTGCACTGGGCGAATGTTTTGTGTTTGCAGTAAAAACATTCACGGCAGGGAATGTGATGGAAAACCATGACCCGGTCGCCGGGGCGGTAGCGGCTGACGCCCTCGCCGACGGCCGCGATGGTTCCGGAGGTCTCGTGGCCGAAGATTCGCGGGGCGGAATGCGAGCCTGTGGAAATCTTCTTAAGATCGGTACCGCACACACCGCAGGAATGAACTCGAAGCAGCATCTCTCCCGGGCCGATGCTGGGGACGGGAACGGTTTCGAGGCGAACGTCATTGACGCCGCGGTACACGGCGGCCTGCATGGTGGTAGGGATCACATGCGGATGGCTTTGGACCTCGTACTGTCCGGCGATGGCCATGAAGTCATTTTAGATGATATTGAGGGCGGGATTGTTTCAAAACGGGACCGACGGTAACGACGGAGGCACGGTGTGCGGTAGCGTACAGTCGTGGCGGGGCGTGGAATTCGAGGAGGAGGCAGGGATTCTTCGACTGCGGGAGTGGCCCGCTGTCGCAGGCCACTCCCTGCGCTCAGAACGACAAAACCCTTTTCATACCGAAAACCGACAACTGACAACTGGCCACCGGCAACTGCTTTTCATGCTATGCTGCGCAAAACTTTTTTCTTTCTCATGACACTGAGTAAGGACTGCATGTGCTGATCGAAATGCGGCTCGAAAATTACGCGGTGATCGACAACCTGGCGGTGGAGTTTGGGCCGGGGTTGAACCTGCTGACGGGCGAAACCGGGGCGGGGAAGTCGATCCTGGTGGATGCGCTGGCGCTGTTGCTGGGCGACAAAGCCTCGAGTGAGGTGATTCGCACGGGAGCGGACCGGGCCGTGGTGGCGGCGGTGTTTGAGGCCGAGGGCGCGGCCGAGAAGCCGTTGGCCAGAATTCTGGAAGAGAACGGGCTGGATGAATCGGACGACGGGTCGCTGATTCTGCGGCGGGAGATCGCCACCGGAGGCAAGGGGCGCGTATTCGTGAACAACCAGCCGGCGACGGTGGCGGTGTTGCGGCTGCTG
>Ga0210388_10004330_pt1 | contig 11136 bp, 9 predicted proteins | sample IncBWC19OmetaG_FD_155485 | JGI IMG/M metagenome (GOLD analysis project Ga0210388, IMG submission 155485) | Forest soil microbial communities from Barre Woods Harvard Forest LTER site, Petersham, Massachusetts, United States - Inc-BW-C-19-O ...
CCGTGGTCTTGATGCGTTTGCCTACCGCATCAGCGTTTGGAAACAGCCGGCGGGCGAACGCCTGGCTCAGCATTATGGCGCTGGCGCCGGGCGCGCGGTCCTGCTCGTTGAATACGCGTCCGCTCACGATGGGGATTCCGAGCGTCTTGAAATAGCCGGGCGTGACATAGCGCCAGGTAATCAAGCCTCCCGTGCCCTGCTCGAATGGCGGTTGACCTTCCACTTGTATGGTGGCCAGCAGCCGGCCCCGCGTGCCGCCAGACGGCGGCAGAGAATCGCTGATGACGAACGACTCTGCACCGGGAATTCCTCTGAGCCGGTCTTCGAGATCGTTGAAAAACTGGTGCTGGCGCGCATCCTCGGAATACCCTTGCCGGCCCAGCACAAATTCCGCCGTGATGACATGCTCCGCCTCCATTCCCAGCGGAACGCTTTGAATCTTCCACAGGCTGCGTAACAGCATGCCCGCGCACGCCAGCAATACCAGCGAAATTGCAATTTGTCCCGCGCATAGCCACTCGCGCAGCAACATCCGCCTGGCGCCGGCAGTGCGTGTACCGGTGAGCGACTCAGCCCTTGGATTTTCAATTGCTGGAGCAATGCCAAATGCCAGGCCTGCGGCCACAGAGCCCGCCAGCGCGAACAGCAACACGCGCAGGTCCAGCCCGGCTTGATCGAGCCGTGGAATCGCGTTCGGAGCCATACCGATGAAAATCCGCAGCAGCGCCCAGGCCAGCGCGCACCCCGCCAATCCTCCCAGTACGCCCAGCAGCAGTGTCTCGGTAAGCGTCTGCCGAATCAAGCGCGCACGGCCGGCGCCCAGCGCGGCGCGAACCGCCATCTCCTTGCGGCGGCTGGTAGCGCGCGCCAGCAGCAGGTTGGCGATATTGGCGCAGGCGATCAACAACACCGCCGCCACGGCGCCTAGCAGTACCCACGATGCCGTGCGCGCGTCTTCCACCTGCCGATCCCGAAGACTTCGGATTCGAAGGTGCACCTCCTTGCGAAATTGCGGAGGAACATATTGGAGCGACGATTCGAATAACGGCTCCATCGCCGCTTGTGCTTGCACCAGCGTGACGCCCGGCTTCAATCTCGCGAAGACGCGCAGCGCGCGCCCGGCCCGCTCCCGTGCCTCATCCAGCGCTTCCGGAAATAGCAGGTCCGGGTGCACCAGAGTGGGCATTTCAAAGTTCGCCGGCAGAACACCCACTATCGTCACCGGTTGGCCGTCGATCAATATTGTCTTGCCCGTGATATTCGGGTCGCGCGCGAATCGGGTCTGCCATAAGCCATAAGTCATCAGCGCCACCCGCGGACCGTTCGGCACGTCTTCTTCCGTCGTGAAATTTCTTCCCAGAACCGGCGCGATGCCGAACGTGGGCAGGAAATTTCCCTCCACCCGCGCGCAACCCAAGCGCAGGGGATTGATTTGGGTGAGATCGCAATCGGCGACACCCGCCGTAAAGGAAGTGATAGATGCAAACGGCGTCTGATGTTTGCGCCAGTCGAAATAAGCATCCGCGAAAAGAAATTCGTTGGTATCAAGCGGCGCCATCATCCCCAAGGAAACCAGCTGTTCGTCGTGCGCATAGGGAAGGCCACGGAAAAGGATGCGATCCACCACGCTGAATACGGCGGTGGTTGAGCCGATTCCCAGCGCGGCTGCGAACACTGCCGTCAATGTGAACAAGGGCTGGCGGGCGAATCCTCGCGCGGCGTAGCGCAGATCCTGTAAGAGACTCTCGAAGAATGTATTGACGTGCATCCGGCGCATCTCCTCTTCAAATATGGTGGTGTTTCCGAATTGGCGGCGGGCTGATTCGCGCGCCTGGTCGTCAGATAATCCAGCTTCGCGGTTAAGCTCGGTGCGCATTCGTAAGTGAAACTCAATCTCCTCGCGGAAATCATCGCGGTCTTTCACGCAAACCTCAATACGCGGCCCACGCCCTTGGCCATTGAATCCCAGCTATCCTCTGCCTTGGCCAGCCACTTGCGCCCCGCGGGCGTGAGTTTGTAGTAGCGCGCGCGGCGTTTGTTCCCGGTGACCTTCCACTCGGCCGACACCAGCTTGTTCTTTTCCAGCCGGTGCAGCGCCGGGTAGAGCGAGCCTTCCTCAACCCGCAGCAGCCCATCGGAGGCGCCTTGGATATGCAGCGCGATTCCGAAGCCGTGATTGGGCCCGCGCGCGAGTGTTTTCAGGATCAGGAGCACCAACGTGCCTTGCAGCTCTACCATATGCCGCTAGGGTAGCACACTAGGTAGGGCTCTACCCTGCCATAAAATCGGCCAATTGCACGACTCCAGTCTAGGGGAACTGTGGCGCAGACTCTCAGTCTGCAGCGCCGAGACTCGTCTCGGCGTGTTCTGGTCGAGATGAGTCTCGACCCAGCAGGCAGGAGTGCCTGCGCCACAAGGCACAGAAATACTAGCGCTCAGCCGCCTGCGCCATTACCTCTTCCATGTGCTCGAAGAGTTGCTCCGGCTGGATCGGTTTGGAAATGTAGCCGGTCATACCAGCTTCCATACATTTGTCCCGGTCGCCCTTCATGGCGTGGGCCGTCATGGCGATGATGGGTGGAACGCGCAGCCCGTTGCGCTGCCGCTCGCGCAGAAGCCGGGTAGCTTCCAAACCATCCATCTCAGGCATCTGGATATCCATCAAAATCAGATCGAAGCTCTGTTGCTCCGCGGCATCCAGCGCCGCGCGGCCGTCGCCCACCACCACCACTTGATGCCCTCGCGCCTGCAAGAGGCGCACCACCAATAGCTGGTTCACCCGATTGTCTTCAGCCAACAGAATTTTCAAGCGCTCCAGCGGCGCGCCTCGCCGCAGCGCTTCCGCCGGACGCTTTTGCGGATCCAAGCCCGGCTCCGAACAAATGCCGCAGCGTATGTTGAACGAGAATGTGCTGCCTTCGCCTTTCACGCTAATCACCGACATGCTGCCGCCCTGCAGTTCCACTAAGCGCGCGCAAATGGCCAAGCCCAGGCCAGTGCCCCCATATTTTCGCGTCACGGAGCCATCCGCCTGCCGGAACGGCTCGAAAATCAGCTTCTGCTCTTCTCTGGAAAGCCCAATGCCGGTATCCGCTACGTCGAATCGAATGGCTGCCTCGCCGTCCTGTTGTTGCTCCAGACGGGCCTGCACGCGCACGGATCCGAATTTTGTGAACTTGACTCCGTTGTTGATAAGATTCAGCAGCACCTGGCGCAGCCGGTGCGGATCGCCGATCAATTGATCCGGAACCTCGGGGTGCACATAGACCGAAAGATGCAGCCCCTTTTCACGCGCCACAAACTCCAGCGTGTTCACCGCCGCCGCCACGCAATGCCGCACCGAAAAAGGAATGGATTCCAGCTCCAGACGGCCGGCCTCGATCTTCGAGAAATCCAGGATGTCGTTGAGCACCGTCAGCAAGGAATCCGCGGATGTTTTGGCCACTCGCAGATTCTCCCGCTGATCGTCATCCAAATGCGTCCCCAGCACCAGGCCCATCATGCCGAGCACGCCGTTCATGGGCGTGCGGATCTCATGGCTCATGTTGGCCAGAAACTCGCTTTTGGCGCGGCTGGCTTCTTCGGCCCGTAGCTTCGCTTCCGCCAGCTCCGCGGTACGATCGCGCACCTTGCGATCCAAATCGGCTAACAGCGCCCCGCGCTCCTCGTTTAAACGCTCCCGATCGGCCAGCGCTTCCTGCAACTGCTGATACGACTCGTTCAGCCGCACCGACATCTGATCGAAATCGTCCACCAATTGCTCCAGTTCGGCCGGCGCCTGAGCCGACAACGGCACTTTCTGCGGCGGATCGCCCTTCATGGTGAACTGGCGTACCCGCTTCACCAGTAGCTCCAGCGGAGACGTGATCGCCCCCCCGATCACCCGCGCGAACGCCAGCGAGAGCCCTATCGCCCCCAGCAGCCAGGCCGCTGTCAGCAGGTAGTATCGCTCGGTCTGGCGGTGAATCTCAGAGAGCGGCTGCTCCACCAGCACGCGCCAATTCGCCCCTGGCCAGACCGCGTGGCTCACCAGGTACTGCGCATTGCGCCGCTGGGAATCGGCATGGTCCAGAGCGAACGACGTGCGGGCTCCGGCTTCGAGCGAGCCTTTCACCAACGGTGAATTGTCCATGGACTCCAGCGTCTTGTAATCACCGGTGCGGCTGGAGTAAATCACCCTGTTGCGCTGATCCAGAATCAGGATCGCGGCCTGGTTCAAGGTCCGGTAGTTCTGATTAAACTTCTCGAAGTGTGCGAGCTTAAGAGAGCCCGCCAAAATTCCGAACAATTCTCCGGTCTTGGTAAATAGCGGCGCGGTGATGGCCACTACCGGCTGCAGCGAGGCGCGGCCCAAGTAGACGTCTGAGACCTGAGAGCGCCGAGTTTCGATGGTCTTGAGGAAGTATTCGCGATCCCGCAGCGTGGCGGATTCTCGATATGGCCCGTTGGGCTTCGAAAGCAATGATTTGCCGTCTGCCCCCAGCAGCGGATGCAGGCTGATAGGCAGGCCCTCGGCATTGGCGACAACCAGCGTCTGAAATCCTGGATAAATCGAATGGCTTTGCTCCAACCGCGTGTTCAGCGTGTCGGGATCGAACCGGCCTTCGTTAGTAATGGCTTCGGAAAGCGACATGATGGCTTGCTGGTGCCGCGTGACGTACTGTTCCAGATCTTCGCGGATGGCCGTGGCGGCTTCCTGCAAACGTTGGCCGGCCTCGGTTTCCTGATGATTGGCGTACATCTGGCCGTTGACGATGTTGAGCAGCATCATGGGCACAGTAGTTACCAGCAGGAAGCCGTGCACCAGGTGCGCGCGCAATGGCTGCCGCTCCCTGGTGGCCTTCGCAGGGCTGCAATATCTCTGCACTACTGGAAGGCTGATCAGGATTTCCGCCAGCATCACGTTCAGCAGGCCGTTCACTGGAAGCTTGACGGCCACCACCCAGCTCTGCGGCGATGGATAGTTCAACGCCACGATGTAGAGCAGGATAGCCAGCGGCGTACCGAGCGCAGCCCAATAGATGAGATCCGCGATGATCGGTGGGAACCGGCGCTTTTGGGCCAGCCAGCCCACGACAGGAGCGTCCAAAATCAAAACCAGCGCCGTTACCGGATGCTCGCGCAACATTAGCGCGGGCATGGACGTAATCAACGAGGCCATGAGGCCGTAGAACGGCCCGTAGAGCAGTGCGATGGCCAGGTGGAATACACCGCCAAAAAGTAGCGTCGCGCCAGTGAAAATCCTGATGTGCGCAAGGTTCGCCGCCAGGCCCAGAAGCCCAAAGACAATGGTGACAGTTAGACTCCGGGCGGAGCGTCCTTCTTGGGGCACATCTATGGTTCGACCGTTATGCCTCAGTACTTTAGGCTACGATTGATTGATGACCAGCCCGCCCGAACCCACTGAATACCAGCCCTACTATGCCCGCTACATCTCGCTTGTTCCGGCCGCGGACCTGGCTCAGACGCTGGACGCACAATTGGCGGAGTCGCTCCCTATGCTGCGCGCCATCGGCGAGCAGAAATCGCTGCACCGCTACGCTGCCGGCAAATGGAGTATCAAGGAAGTGCTGGGGCACCTTATTGACGCCGAACGGATCTTCACGTACCGGGCCCTCCGGTTCGCCCGCAACGATCAGACTCCGCTTCCAGGATTCGATCAAGATCCTTACGTGTCCGCGGCCAACTTCGATGCCCGTCGCTGGGACGATTTGGTCGCGGAATTCGAACACGTTCGCCGCTCCAGCATCTTGTTCTTTGGCGCGCTAACGCCGGAGGAAATGGTCCGCTGCGGCACGGCCAGTCAAAACGCCATTACTGTGCGCGCCCTGGGATATATCGTCGCCGGCCACGAGCTGCATCACATGGCGATTCTTCGCGACCGTTACCTGTGAGTGGGGCGGACCCCCCGGTCCGCGCGGATCCCCAGGACCCGTTTTTCCAGGCCCTACCCACATCGCCAGCAAGCCGACGAGGGCGTCGGCCGCGGACCAGGGGGTCCGCCCCACGCCGTTGGTACGATACGCTGATAGATTGATGGACGAAAAAAAGATTCTCACCAAACTCCGTGAGATCTGCCTGGCGCTGCCCAAGACCAGCGAGACCGTTACCTTTGGCCACCCGACATTTCAAGTTGGGACCAAGACCTTCACGGTGCTCGAAACGTATAAAGGCGAGCTTTCCATTTGCGTCAAGGTGGGCAAGAAAATGCAACCGATTTTTCTAGAGGATCCCCGTTTCTATCGCACTCCTTATGTGGGCCAGCACGGGTGGGTATCGCTGCGCGCCCACACCCGGCTCAATTGGGTGGAGATCGACGGACTGGTCCGTGGAAGCTACGAAATGGTGGCGGTCAAAAAGAAACGCACGGCAGTGAGGCCGCGGTGACCGCTGAGCGCGCCGGACGCTCCGTGGCTATTGCCAGCATGCTGATTAGCGCGGCCCTGGCCACCGCGAAAATTGTGGTCGGGCTCCGTGCCAACTCCACCGCCGTCGTCTCGGACGGCCTGGAATCCGTGGGCGACGTGCTGACCTCTGGACTGGTGCTGTTTGGACTGTTCATCGCCGCCAAACCTCCCGATTCCGAGCATCCTTACGGTCATGGACGCCTGGAAACCCTCAGCGCCCTGGTGGTGGGCATGATCCTGATCGCATCCGGTTCGTTAATCGCGTTCCGATCGCTCCAACGCGCCTGGGAATCGCAGCACACCCCGGCCGCTTACGCCATCTGGCCGCTCATCGCTTCTATCGGCGTCAAGAGCGCCATGAGCTTCACGAAATGGCGCTTGGGCCGCAAAATCCGAAGCGCCGCGCTCAGCGCCGACGCCTGGCATGATACGGTGGACATTCTTTCCGGAACCGTCGCTCTCATCGCAGTAGGCAGCACTCTCGCCGATCCCACGCGCTTCGCTGCCGCCGACCATCTGGGTGGCTCCGCCGTCGGCTTGATCGTCATCTTCGTCGGTATTCGCGTGGTTCGCGACACCACGCTGCAGTTGATGGACACCATGCCGGATCCTCAGGCCATGCAAAGCATTCGCGACGCCGGCCTCAGCGTCCCCGGGGCGCTGGGAATCGAGAAGTGCTATGCCCGCAAAACCGGCTTGCAATGGCACGTCGATCTGCATCTGGACGTGGACCCCGCCCTAAGCGTCTACGAATCCCACCAGATCGCCAGCGAAGTACGGGCCCGCATCCGCCAGAAGCTGGACTGGGTGGCCGACGTTCTGGTGCACGTGGAGCCGCACATGCTGGATACAATCTCAAACAGCACGCATGGAAAATCGTGAAATCGCGCGGCTGCTCTCGGAAGTAGCCGACCTCATGGAAATTGGGGCGGAAGACGGTTTCCGCATCCGCAGCTACCGCAACGCCGCTTCCACCATCGAGAGCTACCCGGAGCGCATTGAAGATATCCTGCGCAATCCCGAGCGCAAAGTCACCGATATTCCCGGCATCGGAAAAGGCATCGCGGCGGTGCTGGAGGAAATCGGTAAGCGCGGTTCCTTCGAAAAGCGCGATCTCTTGCTGCAGCAATATCCTTCCACGCTGCTCGAGCTATTGCGGATTCAGGGCCTGGGATCGAAAGGCGTCGCGCTGCTGTATCAGCATTACAAAGTGGCCACCATCGACGATCTGGAGCGGATTTGCAAGGAGCAGAAGCTGCGCGAACTGCCGCGCATGGGCGCCAAACTGGAAGAGAAAGTTCTCAAATCCATCGCGCAATACCGCCAGCGCGCGGGGCGATTCTTGCTGAGCTTCGGCAAGAAATCGTCCGACGAGCTGATTCCTTATTTGTCGGAGACCGGCGGCCTCGATCAAATTGCCGCAGCCGGCAGCCTGCGCCGCGGCAAGGATACTATCGGCGACCTGGACCTGCTGGTGACAGGACCTCGCGCCCCGGAAGCTTTGGAACGTTTCGTGAACCATCCCAAGGCCCAGGCGGTGCTCGGCAAAGGCCCCAACAAAGCCAGCATCCAATATGGACTGGAAGGCCTGCAGGTGGATCTGCGCGCCCTTCCGCACGAAAGCTACGGCGCCGCTATGCAATATTTTACGGGCAGCAAGGAACACAACATCCAGCTGCGCCTGCGCGCCCAGAAATTGGGCTTGACCTTGAATGAATACGGGCTATTTCGCGTAGATGACAACCAGCGCGTGGCGGGCGAGACGGAGCACGAATTGTACGGCCACCTCGGCCTCGCCTGGATTCCCCCTGAGCTGCGCGAAAACTGTGGCGAGATAGAGGCGGCTCTGGAAGGGCGGCTGCCGAACCTGGTGGAACTCTCCGATATTCGTGGCGATCTGCACATGCACACCACCGAGACCGACGGCCGCGCGTCATTGGAGGAAATGGCGGAAGCCGCCCGTGCCCTGGGCTACGAATACATCGCCATTACCGACCATTCCAAAGCCCTGGCCATGGCCAACGGCCTGGACGAAGCGCGCGCCGTCGCATTCGCCAAGCAGGTGCGCGAGCTGAACCGCAGTGGCAGCCTGGGCATCCATATTCTCTCGGGGCTGGAATGCGATATCCGCCGCGACGGCGGCATGGATCTGGCCGAAGACGCCTTGGCCGAGCTCGACATTGTTGTCGCCAGCGTCCATAGCCACATGAATCTGGAACCGTCTGAGATGACGGACCGCATGCTGCGCGCGCTGGAATCCCCTAATATCCGTATCCTCGGCCATCCCACCGGCCGCATCCTGATGCATCGCGACGCGTATCCTTTCGATTTTGAGCGCGTGGCTACGGAGGCCGCCCGCCGCAAAGTGTACCTGGAAGTAAATGCCAGCCCGGAGCGGCTGGATCTAGGAAGCGCGCTCATCCGGACCGCCAAATCGCTGGGCGCCAAGTTCGCAATTTCCACCGACGCGCATCAGACCAAGCACCTGGGATTCAATATGCCCTTCGGCGTCATTACAGCTCGAAGGGGATGGCTCGAACCCGGCGACATACTAAATACTCTTTCACTTAAACAACTACATGAAGCTAATATCGTCAAAACTAAAATATAAAAATAGTCTGTTTTCTGTTACCGAAGATCATGTCGTGGATCCGGATGGATTTGAAATCCGCCGCGCCATTGTGCAGCATGCCGGCTCAGCGGTAATGATGGCGGTGGACACACGCAAGCGCATTCTGCTAGTGCGGCAATATCGCGTCCCGGCGCGTGCTTATTTATGGGAATTACCCGCCGGACGCTTGGATAAAGGCGAAAAGCCGCTCCAGGCCGCCCGCCGCGAACTGATCGAAGAGACCGGATATCGCGCCAAAAACTGGAAAACGCTCGTCGTATTTTATCCCAGCCCCGGCTTCGTCGCCGAGAAAATGACCATTTTTCTGGCCACCGGCCTCACCGCCGGCCAAGCCACTCCCATGGACGACGAACGTATAGAAGCGCGCTGGTTCACTGCCCAGGAGATCGAGCAGGCCATCCGGACAGGCAAAATCGTGGACGGCAAAACTATGCTGGGCTACCTCACGTGGAAGCTGAGCCGCGACCGCAAGGGAGTGTAACGAGCGTCGCGGGTCCCTACCATGGTGGTGCGCTCCGTTTAAGACGCGGGTCCAAGTTGGTCGCGTGGCCGCCCGTCCCAGGCCCGTCCCTTGCTGACGCGCGGGGCTACAATTCAGGGTCTTCATCACGTTTAGTGGGCCGGTGCCCTGCGCTTGCGGCCGGCGTCAAGGTATATATCGCTTTGGAGAGGGCAACTAAAGAACAATATTCGCGGCCCGGCCCACGAACTGGGGCCAGGCCGCGAAGCGCACGCTACGTGTGCGTGCTCGGCTTTACGGTGCGCACTTGCACGTCGAGCCGACCTTCTCACAGACGTCACACCCATTACTCTGACATTGCCCATTGGACAGTACGCAGAGTGCTCCTGCCCGATCAGAATTGGGCATGGAGCTTGACACAATAGTGGCCACAAGACAAATCAAAAGAGCCACTTCGAGAATGCCAGTCAATATTCTGTTTCTCATGGGATTCGCGCCTCCTTCGCGCGAGTTTAGGAGTTACTGGCCCACAGACGGAGCGCCGACGGAGGATACTGCGTCGACGTTGACACTCTGGGCCTGCTGGCCTTGGGCCTTCACTCCCAGGCCAAAATATGCGTATAGCTGACGCCAACCATCCGCACTGAGCTGGCCGGGCCACACCTTCTCCACGACCCCACCCGGCCCGACCACTATGGTTGACGGTACCCTTACAAGGCCTAATTTGAAATAGGTCCTGAAGGGTGGATCGGCAAGCACTTCAGACGCAGGTATTTCCTCCCGGAGGCAGTAAGCCCGCGTCACGTCGACCGCGTCACGGCTCAACCAAATTACGCTTTCTCCGCGTTGCTTCAGCTCCTTCTCCAGTGCCGTCCATCCTTTCCTGTTCGCCTGACAAAATGGACAACCCGGCGAGAAGGCGATCACCAACAACCGCGAACCCGTTGCGGGCACGGGGACGGCACGGAACTTTCCCTCGAGCGTCAATCCAGCGAATTCGCGTACGTGATTTCCCACTGCAACAGGCTGGAGGGACGGTATTTCACGGAGTTTGTTGTTTTGTTTGCGAATGATCAGATTCTGCGCAAATAATGCTATCGAGAGGCAACCGAGCAGCAGCTGAATTCGATATCGGGAGAGGATGCCAGTTCCGGTATTAAGCATATCGAAACCTCTTTTGCGAACGCACGATTATATTACGCCCGCTGGTTAGGATAAGTCAACAGGAGAAATATGTCTATAATCAGCGTCACTTCGTGAAATGGTTTTGGCGAATTTGGAACTTTTGCGGTGGATCTGCGTCAATCCACCCGCCAACCGGCTAGCAGGGCTCTAAAAAAGAAGCGGCCCGGTCGATTAGACCGGGCCGCGACTCTTGGTGAACTGCTGAAAGCCTGCTCTAGAAGTAAACGCGCAGGCCGATCTGGATAATGCGGGTGTAATTGGCGGAAGCGCCGGCGCCGCCGAGCGTCTGGGCGTTGTATTGACTGCTGAGCACGCCGAAGTTCGCAGGATTCTGAAGGCTGAATCCACCGGCGTCGCCGGAACCATCGGCCCACTCCATGTGGTTGAGCACGTTGAACGCTTGAAAGAATAACTGTGCGCCGACCTTCTCGGTGAACCGGGTGTCCTTGGTT
>Ga0210388_10004331_pt1 | contig 11135 bp, 5 predicted proteins | sample IncBWC19OmetaG_FD_155485 | JGI IMG/M metagenome (GOLD analysis project Ga0210388, IMG submission 155485) | Forest soil microbial communities from Barre Woods Harvard Forest LTER site, Petersham, Massachusetts, United States - Inc-BW-C-19-O ...
ACGCCTCCTGCTTGATTTCGACTCGATAACCTTGCCGGGCTTGATCGAGCCACTCGTTGAAGCTCTGATTGATGCGTTCGCCCTCGAGCATCTCCTTGATCTTCGGCGTCAATGTTTCCAGGGTGATGTTCTTGAGTTGTTGCTTCCTCAGCTCGGCGGCGTGTTGATTGTAGTAATTTCGGATGTCTTCGTCCGTAACCACGACGCCCGCTCGAAAGCGCTGGTTGATGAACTGGAGCACCGTAATCTGCCACAGCAATCGCTCCCGGAGCTCGGATTCCGTCAAACCATACTTCTGCAACGCGTCGTGCAAGTGCTCACTGGAATTGGCGAACTGATCGCGGCGCAAATCCACTTCGAGTGTGGCGCCTTCGCTTTCCTGCGGCCGCTGGTAAGCACCGCTAATTATCTCCTGGCGAATAATGTCCTGGGTGATCAACCGCTCGGCGGCTTCGCGCTTGGTGGCGGGGGTAATATTGAGCGCTTGCCGATTCAGGAATTGCGTCAGACGGATATCGCGGTCAATGTCGCTGGTTTTGATGACGTGCGTTCCAGCGATCACGGCGACGCGATCCAGGACCACCGCGCCGGAGAGCAGAATAGAGCTAGCCAAGATGCATCCGAGGGTGCGCATATTAGAACGTTTGCCCAATCGAGAAGAAGAATTGGTAGTGGCTGATACTCTGAGGCGAGGGCGTGCAGTAGCTGGGCAACTTCGATTGCGGAAGGCTCGGATTGCAGTTCAGCAACTCAGCCGGCGTGCCGGAGAATCCTATGTAGGACGGCGGATTGATGCTATACGCGATATCGGCGCGAATGGGGCCCACCGGCGTGCGATAGCGGATCCCGAAACCGACGGCCTGGACCATGTAGTTAAAGTCTTGCGGGTTGTTCTGATGGAAGCGGAAAGAAAGATCGCCAAGACTTGAATAGACGTTGCCCATATCGTGAAAGATCACGCCCTGAATGTTCTGACCGATGAAAGGAAAACGTAGCTCGACATTGTTGATGAACAGCGCGTTGCCGCCGAGCGGGAAACCGGTAGCTTCCGAGGAAGGCCCGTCGGGGACCAGCGGGGCGCCGGTGTCGCGCGGACCGGCCTGATTGAACGGGAACCCGCGGAGAGAGTCGGCTCCTCCGGCATAGAACCGCTCGGGCAGAGGGACGGATTCCTGGGCGTCAATCCCGGCTGGCGCCGCGAAGGGCACAATTACCCCAAATTGGGTTTGGCGCGCGAGCACCCAATTCCTGCCTAATGAATAATAGGTCGCGTTGCGCAGCAATGCGCGCGCGAAGCTGCGCTGGGACCCAAAGTATTTCGTGCTGACGCCGAGATTCACGGTATTGTACATGCCGTGGCGTGGATTGAGCGGATTGTCGCGGCGATCCTGCGCGAGATTGACGGACAACATCCCGATACGCACCGATTGCAGGAACTGGGGAATGAGCAGTACGGGAATAATGACGTCGCTGACGCTCACGTCACGGTAGGCAAACTGGAACTGGCCGGTAAATCCTTTCTTGAATTTTTCCGAGAACTGGACGGAGGCTTCCTCGCGCTTAGCAGCGAAGGTGCGAACATCGAGTGTATTGTCGTACAGGACCGAGTAAGTGAGATTACGGCCGTCGACACCGCCCAGGTGCGGCTGCAAGTAAGTGAGGGAGGCACGCTTGTCGATGGAAGAATAGATGCCCTGCCAAGTTACTGTATGTCCCAACCCCAGGAAATTGAGGCGGCTGACGGAGAGCGAAACGATAGGGCTGAGGCTGAAGGTCCCGCCGGGGGACGAGAGGCTGCTGCTGTTGGGCGTGCTGAATTGCGCCAGCTCAGCTCCGAAACCGACAGACATGGTGTACCGGTTAGCTTCCTCAAAATGGTAGATCACGTTCTTGCGGTAAGTTTCGCCGTCGGGATTTTCAATGGCGGTCTCAACAGCCGCGAAAACGCCTAAGTCGTACAGCGATTTTTGTATACCGGTCTGCGCAACCGGCGATAACGGATCGCCAGGTTTCAGGGTGATTTTCTGGTTTACCAGCGACTGGCGCGTGGTTTGAAGGCCGGAGATGAGCACGCTCCGAACGAACTCGCGGTCCCCTTCCGTAATGGTGTAAACAACGTGCACGTGTCCGGGACTGATCTGCTGCCAAGCTGCCTTAAAGTCGGCTTTTGGAAAACCGTGCGTGTAATAGTAAGTCAGAAACGAATCGCGATCATTGGCGAGGTTCACTTCGGAGAAAGGCTGGCCCGCGGCCGAGGCGGGGGCCGGGAGATCGGCGAGTTTGAACTCGGTCACGCCGTGGACCGCGAAATCGTCTACTAACCATTGCTCGCCTTCTTCGATATGCACGGTGACGGTGATGCTCCCCGGCTTGCCTTGAGTTTCCGGAGCAACGCTGGAAGTTACCTTGGCTTGACGAAATCCGTTGGCGCTATACAGATTGGTGATGTTCTCTTCGTCCTTGCGCCGGAAGGCGTCGCTGTAACGGCCATGGCGAAGGATCAGGAAACCGGCCGGCTGCATAAACATACGCTCCCGAATGGATTCGGTATCGAAATAGTGATTGCCCGTAATAATCACTCGCACTAACTTGTAGCGCGTGCCGCGAGAAATGGAGTATTGGATCGTCTCGACATCGTTCTGAACAGGCTGAACAAGGAAATCGACGGTGGCGTCATAGTAGCCCTGGCTTTGAAAATAGTCGCGCAGATTGAGCCTCCCGGTGTTGAGCAGATCATCGTCTACGGTGTGTTCCTGGAACACCGGTACGTATCTCTTAAGGACGCGGTGAGAGACCTTGGTTTCCACTGACCTCACCTTGACCTTAGGACCCGCGTCGATGTCAAGGTTGGGGCGCACCCGGCGGCGTTGCGCATCATAGTCCAATTTCTTGAGCTCGACGTGCGCGAGCAAGCGCTCCTGGCCGCCATACTTGTTCAACACGCCCTGGACGCCGCCGCGAGTGTGGGTGCCAGTGACGTGTCGCCACCAATGGATGACGGGAAGTCTCCAACCAGTGGCTCGAAGAATAGTGGCGTCTGAGAGTTTCGTTACACCGGTAATGGCGGGCATTTCATATTTGGCGCGTTTGCCGGTTTTGACCCTGAACGTGAGGAACACCTGCTGGGCATCGTTGTCGCGCTCCACGGAGGGAGTGATCTGCGCTTCGTAGAGTCCGTTGGAATCGAGCAGCCGGCGAATGCTGTCAACGGCGGTGTTTACGTCGCCATCGTGGAAGGGCGCTCCAAGAGTGAACTGGCCCGCGCCTTCGATCTGAGCCGCGTTCGGCGATTCGATCACTCTCCCATGCACGGTGACGCCGCCCAAGAACCAAGCATTGGTGGTGACAAAACGCACGATGACTCCGTCGCCGGAGGGTTCGGCTTCCACCACGATGTCCGAAAAACGTCCGGTAGCGAACAGCCCGTCAATGGCGTGAGCGACGTCTTCGGAGTGTAAGGGTTCGCCCAATTTAAGCGGCTGCGCGCGGGCCAAGTCGGCGGGATCCAGCGGTTGCCCGTTGGGAAACTGGATGGCGACGATCGGCTTCCCTTCATAGACGGACGGTTGCGCGGTAACTAGGGAGGCGCCGAGGAACAACCAGACACACGCCATCCGGGCCATCGGCCGAAGCGAACACCACACCTAAGTTGGACCCTCGTTCGCGGTTTTGGTTACGCGCGCTCGTAAGATGAATGGCACTTTCAATACTTGATTTTATCGCGGGGGACCGCTTGGGCCATGGGAACCATACCGTCGCGTGTAGACTTTAGTGAACTCAGCGCCCAAGAAGAAGAGCTGCGCCGAGTAATAGACCCAAACCAGAAACAGAACCACGGCCCATGCCGCGCCATAAGTGGATTCAAAGCCGACCCGCCCCAGGTAAAGCGCGATCAATTGCTTTCCGACGGTGAACAGCAGAGATGTAACAGCGGCTCCAGTGGCCACGTCACTCCATTTGAGGCGCACATCGGGAATCAATTTATAGACCGAAGCGAAGAGGAGCATTACCACTGCAAACGACGCTACGAACGCGGCCGAATGCAGCAGCCACTCGGAAGAGGGCAAGAGCGGGAGAAAGTATTTCCCGACGGCGGCGATGAACACACTGAGCAGGAGCGAAATTAACAATAGAGATCCGGCTCCGATGACGATCAAGGACGAGAAGATGCGCTCTTTGAGAAAGCCGAGAATATCGTTGCGCCAGGTGCTCTCCTCGGGCGGTTTCAAACCCCAGATGAGGTTGAGGGCATCGTGAAGCTCCACGATCACTGAAGACGCGCCCACAATGAGAGTCGCAATACTGAGGGTGGTTGCGATGGCGCCTACGGCCGGTTTATGGGCACCCTGGATTAGGGCTTGTATGGCTCGTGCAGCCTCGCCACCGACAAAGCTCTGAATCTCCCAAGCAAGCTGCCCCTCCACTGCTTTCTCTCCGAAGAAAAGATCGGCGAGGGCCACTGAAATCACCAGCAGAGGGGCAGCCGAGAGAACGGTATAATAAGCCAGCGAGGCGGCCAGGCGCGGCGCGTTGTCCTGCGACCAGCCGCTAAAAGTGTCCTGAACGAGAACGACGGAGTGCGAGTGAAACGGGGACTTCCGAACCGAGCCCTGCATGCTCCTAAGTATGCCGCTAAATACGCCGCCCGCGACGCCGCGCTCGATCCCGCTTCACGAGCTCCCGCGACCTATCGGCGTCGGAACGGCCGGCGAGTGGCTCATCTGCGCTCCAGGCTTTTTGCGTTCCCACGCCATCAGAATTTGCACCCCGCCCAAAACTCTGTGTAATTGATGTTGCGTCCCGGAGATTCCTGCTTGAGAAATTCGCCTGCAAAAAAGACTCCGTAGTCGGCCTGTAGATATGCATGGCGATTGATTTGCCACCGGACCTCCACGCCTGGTCTATATCCGACAAACCGTGCGCGACTGTCGCCGGCTGCGATATACCGAGCTGGGCCAACGCGCCGCACGCCTCATTTGGCGAGCAAATGGCGGAGAGTTGGCAACGACAGTAATGAGTGCCGTGCAGTTTGATGGGCGCTAGATTCGCTCGGATAGCCGCGAGGTGGGATTGGAGGGCAGCGTAAGGAATATAATGCGAGCCATGGGCCCCAATGGAGATGGTGCCGTTTCACCGGATCAAACTTCGGACCTTCAACTTCTTATCAATTCGGCTCCCAGCCTGATTCATACGGGTAGGCCAGACGGCTACCTCGATTTCTTCAACCAAACTTGGCTCAAGTACGTAGGGCGGCCGCTAGAGGATTTGCAGGGCTGGAAGTGGACGGCATTCATCCATCCCGATGATGTCGAAGGAATCGTGGAACGGTGGCGCGCGTCTCTCGCCAGCGGCGAACCTTTCCTGCATGAAGCTCGCGTCCTGCGCGCAGACAGCGAATATCGCTGGATGCTGCACCACAAAGTAGCAATGCGCGATGGATCCGGCCAAATTGTTAAGTGGTATGGATCGAGTATCGATGTTGAGGACCGCAGACGAGCGGAAGAGCAGCTCCGGCGGAGCACCCAGGAGCTGCAAAAAAGCGAATTTTACCTCGCCGAAGGGCAGCGGCTTGCCCAAATGGGTAGCTGGGCCTTGGATCCTGCCGGATTCGACTACTGGTCTCCTGAATTGTTCCGGATGCATGGACTGGATCCGGCGCGCAAAGCGCCTACCATTCAGGAGTACCTGAATTGTATCCACCCACAGGATCGCGAGTCCATGGCGAACCTCATCAAAGGACTTTCGGAGAAAGCTTCCCCCTTCGATGTAACCAAGCGCATCGTGCGACACGATGGCGAGGTCCGGCATATTCGCTGCGTCGGGGTTCCCGTCGCCGAAAACCGAAGCCTGAGAAAGTACGTTGGCAGCGCTCTCGACGTCACGGAGCATGAGCTCGTGACCGAGGAACTTCGACGGCGTGAGGCTTATCTCGCAGAAGCCCAAGAACTCAGTCACACAGGTAGCTTTGGGTGGAACGTTTTGACGGACGAGCACTTCTGGTCCAACGAGACGTTTCGAATCTTCGAGTTCGCAGATCCCCGGAAAATCACTTTACCAATGATTTTGGACAGCATTCATCCGCAGGATAGGCCTTCAGTGAAAATGGCGATGGCCGCCGCGGCCAATGGAGAGGGCCTTGACATCGAGTGTCGGTTACTAGTGCTGGACGAAAAGATCAAATATTTGCATATTGTCGGAAGGGCCGAGAGGGATAGCGCCAGAGGCATCGAGGTCATTGGCGCGGTGATGGATATCACCGCGCGGAAGCGCACCGAGGTTGAACTTCGGCGGAACAAAGTGCACTTAACAGATGCGCAGAAACTCAGCCACACAGGCAGCTTTAGTTGGAAACCCGACACCGGTGATATCGTCTGGTCGGACGAAACGTATAGGATTTTCGAGTACGACCGCGGCGAGAAACCGACCTTGGACATGGTCTTCCAGCGCATACACCCGAACGACAGGGCGCTTGCTCAACAGGTCATCGACGGCTTATCCCCGGGCAAAGAGTTCGAACACGAGTATCGTCTCGTTATGCCAAGCGGGGCAGTAAAGAACATATACGTGAGAGGCCGCCCTCTCCCCGATTCATCCGGCAACATCGAAGTTGTCGGGGCGGTGACCGATATAACCGAACGTAAGACAGCCGAGGATAAGATCCGGGAGCAGGAGATGGAGTTCCGGCAGATGCTCGACCTCACGCCGCAGCACGTCGCCGTCATAGGGCCTGGGCAAGAACGCATTTTTGCCAACCGAGCCCTACTGAATTATTTCGGCCTTCGTCTTGAAGAATGGCAGAGTCGCAACACACAGACGAGGGTTCATCCGGATGATTTCGAACGCCTCGCGTGGGGACCGGAAGGCGGTCCCCCGGAGCAGTACGAAGCGCGGTTACGGCGATACGACGGAAAGCATCGCTGGTTTCTGGTCCGTAACAGTCCGTTGCACGACGAACGGGGACAGATTACGCGTTGGTTTGTTGCCGGGACCGATATTGAAGACCGCAAGCAAGCTGAAGAGAGACTGCGACGCGAAAATGTCGCGCTTCGCGAGGAGATCGACAAGGCTTCGATGTTCGAGGAGATTGTCGGCTCCTCCACAGCTCTGAAGGCCGTCCTTTCCCGAATTGCAAAAGTCGCCCCTACAGACTCGACGGTTCTGATCACCGGGGAAACAGGCACAGGCAAGGAACTCATTGCCCGTGCCGTTCACAAACGATCCCAAAGATCTGGCGGCCCCTTCATTAGTGTGAATTGTGGCGCGCTTCCGTCCACACTGGTTTCCTCGGAATTGTTTGGCCATGAAAAGGGAGCCTTCACGGGGGCCACGCAGCGTCAGCTTGGACGATTCGAAATGGCTGACGGCGGAACGATTTTCCTGGACGAAGTGGGAGAACTCTTGCCCGACACCCAAGCCGCATTGTTGAGAGTGCTGCAGGAAAGGGAATTCGAGAGAGTGGGAGGGCGGCAGCCCATTCACACCGACGTTCGGGTAATCGCTGCCACCAATCGCGACTTGAACGCCGCCGTAGCCAATGGAACCATCCGCCGGGATCTCCTCTATCGTCTGAATGTGTTTCCCATCGAAATGCCGCCCCTGCGAGAGCGGAAAGACGACATTTTGATGCTGGTTGAGTATTTCGTGCAGCGCTACGCTAACCGTGCCGGCAGAAACATCCGATCGATCGACCAAAAGACCGTGGATCTTTTGCAGTCCTACGACTGGCCTGGCAACATTCGTGAGTTGCAGAACGTAATTGAAAGGTCCATCATCCTGAGCTCCACCGAAGTTTTCTCAGTTGATGAGTCGTGGCTTTCCAAAGGCATTCCTTCGCAGGCGGCTCGGGTTGAAACGTCGCTGGCTTCGAAAGATGAGCCGCTAAGCGAGCGAGAAATTATCGAGGCAGCGCTGGCCGAGAGCAGAGGACGTGTATCCGGCGCGTCCGGGGCGGCAGCTAGGCTTCGAGTTCCATCTACTACTCTTGAGACTCGTATCAAGAAGCTAAAGATCGACAAACGCCAGTTCAAATTCCGCCCCGCTTCCCGGAGAAGCCCCGAAGACTGATCCGCAGAAGTTACGGACCCGGGTTGATTCAATGGGTTCAATGACTTAAGAAGGGCTGAGGACCTGCACAATGAATCGCACGCTAGTGACTGCTGCCGAATCGGCCGAGGTGCGGAAACACGCGGCCGCATTTTGGGTCCGGATGGAGCTGCCAGAAGGCTGGCAGTTCCGCGGACGACACTGGAATACAAGATCAGAAGCTTGCGCATCGACAAATTCCGGTTCCGCGTTGAAACTCACGAGCTGTCTTCTAAGTGGTGAACTTCGTATAGCAGGATTGCGTGTATCGCTCAAGGTCGAATAGGAACAGTAGACTTATCTTTAATGAAGAAAATTGGCTTTCTCTCATTCGGCCACTGGACACCTTCGCCGCAGTCACGAACGCGGTCCGCGGCTGATGCTCTCCTGCAATCTATTGACCTCGCCCTCGAGGCCGAGCGCCTCGGCATGGACGGGGCCTATTTCCGTGTTCATCACTTCGCGCGGCAGCTGGCATCACCGTTCCCACTCCTCGCGGCAGTCGGTGCTAAGACGCGAAGCATTGAAATCGGCACCGCAGTGATCGACATGCGGTATGAGAACCCTCACTATATGGCGGAGGACGCTGGCGCCGCGGATCTCATCGCTGGCGGGCGCCTGGAGTTAGGAATCAGTCGCGGCTCCCCCGAGCAGGTAATCGAGGGCTGGCGCTATTTCGGCCATCTCCCGACTAAAGGTGAGAACGATGAAGACATGGGCCGCCGGCACGCCGAAGAGTTTCTCGAGCTGTTGCGCGGCAAGGGCTTCGCTCAGCCGAACCCACGTCCGATGTTTCCCAATCCGCCAGGGCTGCTGCGTCTTGAGCCGCACTCCGAAGGATTGCGTGATCGTATCTGGTGGGGCTCGGCTTCCAATGCGACAGCAGCCTGGGCTGCAAAGCTCGGAATGAACCTCCAAACCTCCACGCTCAAATTCGACGAGACCGGTGAGGCGTTGCACATCCAACAGGCAGCCCAGATTCGCGCCTTTCGCGCAGCCTGGAAGGAAGCAGGGCACGCTCGCACTCCGCGCATTTCGGTCAGCCGCAGTATCTTCGCGTTGATCGACGATCGTGATCGCGCCTATTTCGGACGAGGCGGTAAGGACGAGGACCAGATTGGCTTTATTGACGAAAACACACGGGCGATCTTCGGCCGCAGCTACGCTGCTGAGCCGGGTGTCCTGGTAGAACAGCTTCGCAAAGACGAGGCGATCGCGGAGGCCGACACGCTACTGCTAACCGTCCCAAACCAACTGGGCGTTGCCTACAATTCGCATGTCATGGAGGCGATTCTGACCACTGTCGCCCCTGCTCTCGGTTGGCGTTAGATCGCAAGGTCTGAAACGCAATGAGGGCGCTCGCGATCTATGAGCAGGAGAAACCGAGCCCTAATGCGAGACCCAGACCCCAAGCTGCCGCCCCCTGATCCCGATCCGGAACCATCAGACCCTCCTATTCCCGGACCTAACCCGGACGAACCTGGTCCCGATGTTGTGCCACAGGTGGATCCCGAAATTCCTCAACCGCAAAGACTCTAAGATCGCAAACTACTTACACTCGAAACTCGCCGCAGCCTCCTCAGAACCCGTCCCGCGGTAGTGCGGATAGGTCGGGTAAGCGCACACAGGCCGGCTCACTCCGGTAAACGACTTGCCGGTTGCCACCATGTGCTCGGGCGTCTGATCCTTCTCCGTCCACTCCACCAGCGCGGTAAGCGGATCGAAATCCTCCAGCGCCGGGCCGCCGCCGCAGTGATTCATACCTGGCACTTCGAAGTAGCGCACCCATGGCATGGTCTTCTCCAAGCCGCCGTTGTCCCGCACCACGGCCTCGTAGTAGCGCGCCGTATCGTAGGCCGAGAAGAACGGATCGCTCATCCCGTGAATCATCATCAGCTTACCGCCGCGCGCGGAAAACGTCGAAAGGAACGTCAACAGCGAGTCCTCGAGGACATTGGTGTCGCTGAGCCGCGCTGGGTCCGTATCGAAATTAAATCTCATTGGATCGAACTCGGGATCGGGTGGCGTGAAGAAAAATCCCTTCAGGCCGCTGAACATTAGCATCACATCCGCCGAGTTGGGCGCGGCGGTCTCGGACGTCCCCAGTTTCAGCGCGCGCCAGCCGGGAGCCGCCACGCCGGTGTCATAGGGCCAGTCCGAATACAGCGCCTCGCCGCGTGAATTTTTCGGGCCGCCAAACACTTTTTTCAAAGCCCCGACCTGCTGGGCCGATAGGCATGCCTCATTTTTAGCGCCTTTGCAGGTCAAAACCGCAGGATCGAAGTGGCACTCTTTATTATTGAAGATGAGACCATCCTTCACTCCATCGCTGGCATCGCACGCATCAGCCACAGCTTTGCCCAACAGCATCAGGTCGCCATTCGAAAACGCCTTGGAAAGAATCGGCCTCCCCGCGCTGTCCTTAGGGGCAATTTCAGAAAACGCGATCGTCTCCCACACCGAGCTGATGGTGGCCGTCCCCACCCGCGCGGCCGGCGCCACCGACATCACGCCATCGAACGCCAGCGGAAAGCGCTGCGCAGCCAGAAGAGCCTGCCGCCCGCCGTTGGAACAACCCATGAAGTACGATTTTTTCCACGGCTCGCCGTAGTAGATCACAATTATTCGGCGCGCCAGTTCCGTAACGGCCATGAATCCGCCGTAGGCTTGATCCACGCGTGCCTGCTGATCGATACCGAACGAGGAATCGGCCGGAGCGCCAAACATCCCGCCCTGTCCCTGATGCCCGGAGTCAGTGGTCGCCACGGCAAAACCGCGCGCTAACGCCGGCGCTGCAGTGGATCCGGAAATGGGCACCGCTCCAGTGGCTGGCCGCACCACACCGTCCATACCGCCGCCACCTTGAAACAGAAAGCGCTCCGTCCAGGCATCCGGCAGTCTCAGCTCGAAACCGATCCCGAATTCCCGGCCTCCGGCGCCAATTCGCTTATTGATGGTGCCTTGCACTAAACAATATGCTGGCGTCTGGGCTGTGGCCGCCACCGTCTCGGTCTTGGAAAAGGTAACTCCGGGCGCGTCGAAGCTCAACAGAC
>Ga0210388_10004332_pt1 | contig 11135 bp, 8 predicted proteins | sample IncBWC19OmetaG_FD_155485 | JGI IMG/M metagenome (GOLD analysis project Ga0210388, IMG submission 155485) | Forest soil microbial communities from Barre Woods Harvard Forest LTER site, Petersham, Massachusetts, United States - Inc-BW-C-19-O ...
AATGTTCGCGCCCCGCTCGCGCAACAACTTCGAGAGCGCACCCGCCTGATGCTTCGCACGGCCCACCAGCACCCGAATTCCTGCCAGCGGGCCGGCATTTGTCCCTTTGGCCTTCGGGCGAACACTTTCGCGCTTCATGGCTGCTGAGGAACGGCGAAACCGCTACCGTAGACGGCTTCGAGGATAGCGTCGCCGCCCCGCTTCAGGAGGGTCTCGCCGACTTCGCTACCAAGGCGCACCGGCTCGTCGCCATCGCGTGATTCGCGCAGAACCAGCGAGCCGTCGGGATGCGCAACGATAGCGTCAAGATGCAGCCGACCATTGGTTACGTCGGCGGCTGCGCCGATCGGCACCTGGCAGCCGCCACCGAGAGCATTCAAGAGAGCGCGCTCGCAGGTAGTCGCAGCCCGCGCATTCGCATCGTCAAGAAACGTAAGATGTGTACGGGTAGTGGTATCTCCCGCGCGAATCTCAATGCCGAGAGCTCCCTGCCCCGCCGCCGGACACATCACGCTGGCCGGTATCACCTGTTGAACGAGTTCTGTTTTGCCCAGCCGGTAGAGACCCGCGGCCGCAAGAATGATGGCGTCGTACTCTCCCTCAGCCAGCTTGCGCAGCCGGGTGTCGACGTTGCCGCGAAGAGGAATGATATCGAGGTCGGGACGAATCGCCATTAGCTGAGCCTGACGCCGCAGACTACTGGTTCCCACCCGCGCATGGTGCGGCAAATCGTCGATTGACTTGTAGAGACGCGAACACAACACGTCGCTCGGGTTCTCGCGCCTGGTGATGGCGGCAATCTCGAAACCGGCCGAGAGTTCGGTGGGCAGATCTTTCAGGCTGTGCACGGCAAGATCGACGCGGCCCGCGGCCAACGCCTCCTCGATCTCTTTCGTGAACATGCCCTTGGTGCCGACTTTGGCGAGCGCCACGTCGAGAATCTTGTCGCCCGTGGTCTTGATAATTTCGAGTTCGACGTGATGGCCCTGCGCACGCAACAAATCGGAAATGTGATGCGCCTGCCAGAGCGCCAACTGCGAACCACGCGAGCCGATGCGAAGATGCGCCATTACTGCCCCTCTCCGGAGCCACCCGATTTCGCTCGCTTCTCGTGCAGGTTGAAGAGCCGGCGCACCAGTTCGATTACAGTTGTCGCTTCCGGATCGCGGGCCGCCGTTTTCAGCGCGCTGATGGGGGTGTGCATAATCTTGTTGACGATGCCCCGCGTCATGGCTTCGACGGCCATCTCCTGATCGGGCGTGAGGTGACCGAGGCGGCCGCGAACGCGATCGATTTCTGCCTGCCGGATGGTCTCCAGATGATCCTGCAGCGACACGATGGTCGGAACCACGTCGAGGGTTTGCAGCCGCGCCTGGAAGCGTTCCACTTCGAGATTGACGATGGCCTCGGCGCGCTCGGCCTCTTTTCTGCGGTCGGACACATGGCTTGCGACCGCCTGCTGCAAATCGTCGATGTCGTAAACAAAGATGCCGTCGAGCTTGTTCATCGCCGGATCGACGTCGCGTGGCACAGCAATATCGATGAAGAACATGGGGCGGTTGCGGCGCTTGCTGAGAAACTGCTCGCCGTGTTCGCGCCGGAAGATGGCGTGTGGCGCGCCCGTCGAGGTAATCACGATATCGGCGCGATCGCAGGTGCTGTAGAGATCCTCGAAGCGAATGGCCTGCCCATGGAACTTGTCGGCCAGATGCACCGCTCTGTCGTAGGTGCGGTTCGCGACGAAGATCGATCCACAACCATGAGCGAGCAGATGCCGAGCGGCGAGTTCGCTCATCTTACCGGCGCCAATGAGATACACACTTTTGCCGCTCAGGTTCCCGAAGATTTTCTTGGCCAGCTCGACGGCTACGGACGCGATCGAAACCGACGAAGACCCCACCGCCGTTTCGGTTCTTACTCGCTTCGCCACGGCGAACGCTCGGGTAACCAACTGGTCCAGTTGATTACGCACGGTGCCTACGGCGCGGGCGGTGGCGTAAGCTTCTTTGACCTGGCCCAGAATCTGGGGCTCGCCGACCACCATGGAGTCGAGGCTGGCGGCTACCCGGAATACGTGCCGAACAGCATCTTCCTCGCGGTATTCGTAGAGATGCTTTTCAAGCTCTTCGGGCGCAAGCTGGAAGTAGGAATGGAGAAATCCACGCAGGTCCGCAACTCCGTTGTTGGTATGCGCCAGGACTTCCACGCGGTTGCAGGTGCACAAGATCATCGCCTCTTCCACGCCCGGCTGCTGCGCCAGCAACTTGCAGGCTTCCGGCAACCGCGACTCAGGGATCGCGAGCCGCTCGCGCACCTCGACCGGAGCGCTCTTGTGATTCACGCCGATGAGTTGAAATCTCATGAGGCTACGAAGCCGTGCGTCTTGCTCCAGTAATTCGCCACCCAGGTAAAAACGGCGATGGCGAATGTAACGCTTGCGAGCAAAGCCGCCTTGCGGCCGCGCCAGCCTGCGATCCAACGGGTGCAAACCATCACGACATAAACCGCATACATCAACATCGACAACAAAATCTTCGGATCACTGAAGTCGACATAACCAAACTTGCTCTGCGCAACTACTGAGCCCGCAATCAGACCCAGCGTCATAAACGGAAAACCAATCAGCAGTGCGCGGTACCCGATCTCGTCGATCTCTTCAAGCGCGGGCAAATGGGAGAGAATCCCTTCTTCTGGCCGCTTGGCCTTTAAGGAGCGCTGTTGGAGCAGATACAACACACTCGCGCAGAAACTGAGGATCAATGCCGCATATCCCATGAAGATCAATCCGATGTGTGCCGCCAGCCAGCCCTTTCGCATGTCGGGCGACATCAGCACGAAGGGCTGGTCGCGACTCGCACCCAGAAACGTTAGAAGAAACACCAGAGGAAACACGATGATGCCGGGCGAGGTCGTTTTGTAAACCAAGTACGTGATCATGAAAACCGTCATGATCAGGAACGCCAACAGCGACTCCGAATTGTGTACGAGTGCCAGCGTAATGTGTCCGGAGAGGAAAACGCCCTCCACCAGAGAGACGAGTTGAAATACCATTCCAAGATACGCAGCGTGCAGCGCAGTTTTGTTGAAGGTATCGCTCGTACGGGTCAGTGCGAAGATTGCATACAGCAATCCGACCCCGTAGCAACCCAGCGCAACTCGTAGCCAAAGTAAGGACATAGGATGACTTAGCGCCTCAGGGATGGCGGCTTCAGGGCCGCACTTCCCTCAAAACGCGATTATAGTCTGCCAGCCGGAGGCCTCCTCCGGCAGTTGGGGCAATCACAGGTCTATGTGATATGGGTCACAATAGAGTGGGATCTCTGATTCCGGGGTTTCCCTTCGACAGAGTTCAATCGACTCCCAGCAAAGCGAGGGCAGTCTCGAGGGCCTCGCTGTCCACGAGCAGGGTGGCGCCGCCTCGGGCGAGATTCTCCAGTTCGTCAAAGCCCTGGAACAGCCGCATCTTGACCGCCGCATACTGTTCTGCGTCGGTGAGCGCTCGCCCGTGCGCCCGCGCCCAGGCATCCAGCGTCGCCTGCGACAGCAGCACGCCGATCGGATGCGTGCTCTTGCGGTCGCTGGTCACATCAAACACGTATTCAATCGCTGGCGCTTCCCGGGGGTCGACCTTCGCCGGCCGCTTCCCCACAAAGTAGTACTGATAGACGTAGCCGGTGTTACCCGTGTAAGTCTTCAGGCGGCGCACCGTCATCAGGATGGCCTCCGAGCCGGACTGCGATGAGCACCGGAATCACAAGCGGGAGCGACGCACGGCACACGCTCACGGTGCGGGCAGACTCAGCTCTCGATCCGCGCATCCCGCAGCCGCTTTACGGCTGTCTCAGAAGAAACCGGGGAATAATAAACTTCCTTAAACGTGTACGACTTCGACTTCGAGCCCACTACCGGCATGATTTCGATGTGCCAATGATAATCATCGTCAATCGTCTTCCAGTATCCGAGACTTCCGGATGCGTGGGTGCTGTTGGGCGAAGTATGAAGCACAAGATGAAACTCCTCGGCGATGGTGCGAATGCGCTGCAGGGTCCGCTTCAGCAACGCGGCCAGGTCGCGCATGCCGGTGCCCTTGGTCGTGCCCGTGCGTTCGAAACTTGCTTCGTGCGTGCGCGGAAGGATCCATGTTTCGTAGGGAACGCGTGGAGCAAACGGGCACAAGGCGATAAAGTCCCCTCTCAGCTCGACCACCCGCACCCCTTGTCGCTCTTCCTGACCGATAATGTCGCAGAAAACGCAGCGCTCTTTCTGCTGATAATATTCGCGGCCCGCTCTCAGCTCATACAGCACACGGCGCGGAACAAATGTGGTTGCGGTCAACTGGGAAGTTGGGTGCTCGAATTCCTGTCCGGCGTTCGGCCCATGATTCTTGAAGATACTCACATACTTGATGCGGGCGTCTCCTTTCAAATCTTTCAAGCGCTGCGCGGCCAGCCGAAGAAACTGCTCAATCTCCGCCTCTGTGGCATTCCACAACTGACGGTCATGGTTTGGATTCTCGACCAGCACCTCGTGCGCTCCGATCGAGCGCATACGGTCATAGATGCCGTCGCCACGGCGAGTCGGATCCCCTTCGATACGGTACAGGGGCGCAGGATGTACGACCGATCGCGTGCTCCAGGGCATGCCTTCGATTTCACCACGCGTAGCTATGACTTGGGGAGCGCCCGCCGCATCGGCGCAAAAACGGCAGGGACTTTCAGTTCGAGGCACGGTCTCAGCGACATCGTCGCCGGTGATCACCCAAGACCGCGTAATCGGATCTTTACGAAGCTCCATGCGCTAGGAAAACATCCGCGTTGCGTGCCCGTCAACCTTCATTTCCACGCCGCGCGCTTTGTTATAATCCGCTCACCAGCCGCTCAAAAATGACTGAGACGTCCACGCCGCTGATGCGGCAGTACGCCGCCATCAAGAAGGAGCACCCGCACGCTCTGCTGTTCTTCCGGCTGGGTGACTTCTACGAACTTTTCTTCGAAGATGCGGTGGTAGCCTCGCGCGAGCTCCAAATCACGCTCACTTCCCGTAATAAAGAGAAAGGGATCGCGGTCCCCATGTGCGGTGTGCCCTATCACGCCGCGGAAGGCTACATCGCGAAGCTCATTCGCCGAGGATTCAAGGTCGCCATCTGCGAGCAGATGGAAGACCCTAAGGTTGCCAAGAAATTAGTGCGCCGCGAAGTGACGCGGGTCGTCACCCCGGGAACCGCCGCCGACTCCTCGCTTGGCTCCGAAGAAAATAACTTTCTCGCGGCTGTCGCGCAGGTCGAAAACCGTTCAGGCTTTGCCGCCCTGGATCTATCCACCGGGGAATTCCGCGCCACGGAATTTGCGGGCGATGATGCATCGCGCCGCGTGCAAGAAGAACTGTCGCACTTGCGGCCGAAAGAGCTGCTGTTTGCCTCCTCGGCTCCGCTATTCGAAGCGGCCTCGGCGAGCGCTTCCCTTGCGCCTTTGCCGTCTACCGCAAATGAATCACGCCTTGCCCAGTGGAATGGTTGTGCAACCACGCCTTTGGACGATTGGATATTCGCGCCTGATCACGCCATCCCTTTGCTCGAAAATCATTTTGGGGTGCTCTCGCTCGAAGGTTATGGCCTTGCGGGAAAACCCGCAGCCGCCGCAGCTGCCGGGGCGATTCTTCACTATGTCCGCTCCACACAGCGCGGAACGCTCGACCACGTCGACCGCATCGGCTTCTACGAGCGTCAGAATTGCCTCGTCCTCGACGCGGTTACCGTGCGCAACCTCGAGCTGATTGAACCACTGCTTGCCGGCTCTGATGCGGGCAGCACGCTCTTCCGATCGATTGACGCCACCATCACGCCGATGAGCAAGCGCCTGTTGCGCTCATGGATGCTTCGCCCGTCCATTGATCGATCTGAGATCGATGGGCGGCTGGATGCCGTGCAGGTCCAGGTGTGCGATACCATCGAGCGCGAAGAACTTCGCCGATCACTGGGCGGAATCCTTGATCTGGAACGACTTCTCAGCCGGGTTACGCTCGAGACAGCGAATCCCCGTGACGTTCTGGCGCTCTCTACCTCGCTTGCGAAATTGCCCGGCGTGCGTGCCGCGCTCGAGCCGCTGGCAGCATCGCGACTCTCCACGCTTCGCGATTCCATCGACGATCTTTCCGATCTGCGAACGAGGATCGATACCACGCTGGTTCCCGAGTCACCGCTCTCGCTGAACGACGGCGGGGTCGTCGCGGCCGGGATCAATCCAGAACTCGACGAACTCCGCGACCTCAGCCGCAACAGCAAGCTTTATCTCGTGCAAGTAGAGCAGCGCGAGCGCCAACGCACCGGAATCGGCTCGCTGAAAGTAAAGTTCAACTCGATCTTTGGCTATTATCTCGAAGTCTCGAAAGCTAATCTCCATCTGGTCCCGGCGGATTACGAGCGTAAGCAGACGTTGGTCAACGCTGAACGCTTTACCACCCCCGAGCTCAAGCAATACGAATCGAAGATCCTCGACGCGCAAGAAAAGATCGTTGAGATCGAGCGCCGCATGTTTGCCGCGTTACGTAGTGCGATCGCCGCCGAGGCACGGCGCATCCGGCAAACGGCGCTGGCTCTAGCCGAGGTCGACGTACTTGCCAGCTTCGCGCATATCGCTGCGGTACGTGGCTATTGCCGGCCGTCTTTTGACGATTCCGCCGATCTGGAGATTGTCGAAGGCCGTCATCCCGTGGTCGAGCAGCAGGAATGGGCCGGCGGGAACGAGCGCTTCGTTCCGAACGATCTTTACCTCAATGGCACTACCCACGCGGTCCTGCTGCTCACTGGCCCCAACATGGGCGGCAAGTCAACCTATCTGCGCCAGACCGCGTTGATTGTGATCCTCGCGCATATGGGATCCTTTGTCCCTGCGCGCTCGGCGCGCCTCGGATGGGTAGATCGTGTGTTCACCCGAATCGGCGCGAGCGACAACCTAGCCCGAGGTCGATCTACTTTCATGGTTGAGATGACCGAGACGGCGGCTATCCTGCACACTGCGACTCCGCGATCGCTGATTTTGCTCGACGAAGTTGGACGCGGCACTTCGACTTACGATGGCCTCGCCATTGCCTGGGCCGCCGTCGAGTACTTGCATGCGCGCACTCGGGCCAAGACTCTCTTCGCGACGCATTACTTCGAACTCACGGAACTGGCTGATCTTCTCTCCGGCGTGAAAAATTTCCACGTATCCGTTAAAGAAACGGGCGGCGGAGTCGTCTTCCTCCGCAAAGTAGAGCCGGGTGCAGCCGATCGCAGTTACGGCATCGAGGTTGCAAAGCTGGCGGGCCTGCCCAACGAAGTGATCGAACGTGCCCGCGAAGTCTTAACCGAGCACGAAAATGCCGAACGCCAGTTGACCGGCCAACTGGCCGCCGACGATGCGCGACCTGCGCCTGCGGCTCAACTCACGATCTTCACGCCTATCTCGCAGCCGGTACTCGACAAGCTTCGCGAAGTCGACTTGGACCGCCTGACTCCCCTCGAGGCTCTCAACCTGCTCGCGGAGCTAAAACAGCAAATCTGATTTCACACATGCCGCTCAAACGGAAATCCATGCCGCGTGCCTCCTCCAATTACAGCGCCCAGTTGGGCCAGCTTCTCGTCATCGGCTTCGACGGCACGGAGATGTCCCCCGGCCTCGCGGCTTTGCTGAATCACATCCAGCCTGCGGGAGTGATTCTGTTTGCCCGTAACATCACTGGAGCCGAGCAGACATTTGAGTTACTCAAGGCATGTCAGGCTGAAGTCGCGACTCCACTCTTTACCTGCGTCGATCTCGAGGGCGGACGCGTGGACCGCTTTCGCAACGTTCTCGGACCAGCGCCTTCCGCGGCCGAAGTCTTCGCAACCGGCGACCGAAAACTCTTTCGCAAGCATGGCCGTGTGATCGGCGAAGACTGCCGCACCCTGGGCTTTAATATTGATTTTGCCCCCGCTCTCGATCTTGCCTTTGAAGCTTCCCGCGCGGTAATGAGTTCTCGCGCCGTCTCCGCCGATCCTAGCCGCGTCGTGATCTACGCGCGCGAGTTTCTGGCCGGGTTGCAAGCAGCGCGCGTAATAGGTTGTGGCAAGCACTTCCCCGGCCTCGGCGAAGGCAAGCTCGATAGCCACCATGAGTTGCCGGTTATCAAGAAGCCGTGGAAGCTGCTTTGGGAGCAAGACCTAGCTCCTTACCGAATGCTGAAGAACTCTTTGCCCCTGGTGATGGTGTCGCATGCTGCCTACCCCAGCGTCACGAGGGAAGCAACGCCCGCCTCGCTCTCGAGGAAGTGGATCACCGATATTCTTCGCAACAAGATCGGGTACCGTGGAATCATCGCATCCGACGATCTGGAGATGGGCGGGGTGCTTTCAGCGGCGCCAGTGGAACACGCTGCGGTCGAACACGTTCGGGCGGGCGGCGATCTCTGCCTCATCTGCCATAAAGAAGACGGCATCGTCCGCGCGTACGAAGAGCTGAGGCGTGCTGCAGAGGACCGCCGTTTTGCCGCGCGCGTAGCTGAATCCAGTCGCCGCACACTTGCGTTCAAGAGGAAATGGCGCACGCTATTCGCCCGCCAAACCGCGCCCACCCCCGCCAAGATCACGCGTCTGTCCCGCCGATTGTGGGAGTTCTCCGAAGAAGTGCGGCTCGCCGCCATTGGTCAGCAGGAAATAGCATGATCGTTGCCGGGGTCATGAGTGGCACCTCCGCCGATGGCGTTGATGTCGCCATGGTTCGCATCACCGGGAAAGTCTTGTTGCGGCCGCTGGTCGGCAGCCCAAAAGCACGAGCAAACTCTATCCTCATCAAACTTCTTGGCCACCAGGCCTATCCCTATCCGAAGCCCGTTCGAGACGCGGTACTGGCTGCGATGAATGCCAAAGCCGCGAGCGTTGGCGACCTGGCACGTCTCAACAACCTGCTCGGAGAGTTGTACGCCGGCGCTATCTCGTTCACTCAAAAGAAGTTGGGCCTCAGAGCACAACTTGTGGGCTGCCACGGACAAACGATCTTCCACCAAGGCATCCCGACGCATTATCTGGGGCGCAAACTTGCCGTGACCTGGCAGACCGGGGAGTCAGCCGTTATCGCGGCTAGGGTCGGCGTTCCCGTGGTCTCCGACTTTCGGCCCGCCGACATGGCTGTTGGTGGCAAAGGCGCCCCGCTGGTTCCCTTCCTGGATGCAATCTTCTATGCACACCCAACTGTCGGGCGCATTGCGCAGAATATCGGCGGCATCGCAAATCTCACGGCCGTCCCGCCAACGGGCTCCAATGCTCCCATTCGTGCTTTCGACACTGGTCCAGGCAACATGGTCATGGATGCGCTCGCCGAGAAACTGTTTCGCATTCCCTACGACCGCGATGGGCGCATCGCTGCTGCTGGCAGCATCCTCGAACCGGTATTGAAAGAGTTGCTCGACGCGACGTTCTTCCGCCAACCTCCGCCAAAGACTGCCGGACGCGAGGAATTCGGCCGCGAGTTCGTGGCGGAGTTTTTGCATCGCTGTGGCCGCGCACATAAAGAAGACGTCCTCGCCACGGCAACCGCATTCACTGCTCGGTCGATCGCGCTCTCGATCCAGAAGTTCGTCCGGCCGCGCAACCTCTACCGCGAACTGATCGTGTCAGGCGGAGGCGCAAAGAACTCCACTTTGCTCGCCATGTTAGCGAACGAGGTACAGCCTCTCGGCCTTGCCCTTCGCGTCTCCGATGAATTTGGGCTCCCCTCGGAAGCCAAGGAAGCCGTTGCCTTCGCGCTTCTCGCTTATCAAACCTGGCATCATCAGCCCTCGAATGTTCCGTCCGCCACCGGTGCGCGTCGCTCCGCCATCCTCGGGAAGATTTCGTATGTGTAGCCGGCTTTTTAAAACATTCTGCTTGCTGTTGATGACGCTCGTAATGCTCTCGTGTGCCCGAAAGCCCGATCCTGGTATGTTCACCATGATCATCGAGAGTAGTCCGACTAATCTCGACCCGCGCGTAGGACGCGACGGTCAATCCGAGCGCATCTATCAACTCATTTTTGACGCCCTCCTCACGCGAGGCGAGGATTTGAACGTACGGCCCGGGCTTGCCGAACGCTGGGACGTGCCCGACCCCTTGACCTATGTCTTTCACCTGCATCCCGGTGTTCGCTTTCACGATGGCCGGCCGCTAACCTCTCGCGATGTGAAATGGACCTTCGATTCGCTCTTGCAAGGTAAGATTCCGAGCAGCAAAGCGGACTCCTACCGATTCGTCGACCACATCGAGGCACGTGACGATCTGACCGTCGTTTTTCACCTCAAAGAGCCATTCGCAGCTCTGCTTTGGAACCTGTCCGAAGGCGCCATCGGCATCGTGCCCTACGGCAGTGGCAGCGAACTCACCCGCAAGCCGATCGGCTCCGGTCCCTTCCGATTTGTGAGCGCGGAACTCGACAAGGAAGTTGTGCTTGAGCAAAACCTCGAGTACTGGGGCGTTAAGCCGCATTTAAAACGCATTCGCTTCATGGTCGTTCCCGACGAGAACACGATTGCGCTCGAGTTGCGTAAGGGTAGCGCCGACGCCGCCATGAACGCCGTGAATTCCGACATCGTGCTGACGCTCGAACACGAACCTCGGCTCGCAGTGCTCCGCGCCCCCGGAACCGTCATCGCCTACCTTACCTTCAATTTGCGCGACCCGATTTTACGGGACGTACGCGTGCGTCAGGCCATCGCCTATGCCATCGATCGTCAACCCATCGTGGAATACCTGCTCCGCGGATTCGCCCAGCCGGCGAACAGCGTCCTGCCGCCCCAAAGCTGGGCCTACGACAGAAACGTTCCGGTCTACAACCACGATCCCGCTAAAGCCCGAGACCTACTGGGTGCGGCGGGCTATCCCGAAACCAACGGCGTCCGATTTCATCTGACCATGAAGACCTCGAGTCAGGAGGGCACAAGATTGCTCGTGGCCGTGCTCCAGCAACAATTGCGCGATGTCGGCATCGTTCTCGACATTCGAACCTTCGAGTTCGCTACCTTTTATTCTGATGTCAGCCGCGGCCTTTTCCAGCTTTACTCCATGCGCTGGATTGGCGGTAACGAAGATCCCGATATCTTCGATTTCGTCTTCCACTCCTCGAAGACTCCTCCAAAGGGCGGTAATC
>Ga0210388_10004334_pt1 | contig 11133 bp, 6 predicted proteins | sample IncBWC19OmetaG_FD_155485 | JGI IMG/M metagenome (GOLD analysis project Ga0210388, IMG submission 155485) | Forest soil microbial communities from Barre Woods Harvard Forest LTER site, Petersham, Massachusetts, United States - Inc-BW-C-19-O ...
GTATACTTATAGCTGGGCTCCAATAGGTGGAACTAATGCTACTGCAACAGGCCTGTTTGGTGGTGCATATACAGTAACAGTTACCGATAATAATGGTTGTACGGCTACCGCTAACGTAACACTTACAAGTTCGTCATCTCTTGCTGTAACTATTTCAGCAAGCACCGATCCTACATGTAATGCAAGCACTGATGGTAGCGCAACTGCTACAGCAATTGGCGGAACTTCACCATATTCATATAGCTGGACTCCCTCAGGCGGCACAAATGCAACTGCGAGCGGATTGAGCGTGGGTACATATACAATGACTTTAACCGATAATGTGGGTTGCATCGCAATTGCAAGTGTTACACTATCTACACCGGCAGTTACAGCAACAATAAGTGCGAGCGCCAACCCATTATGTAATGGAGGCAATACCGGCAGTGCAACAGTTACTGCAGGCGGTGGTAACCCTGGGTATACTTATAACTGGTCTCCTTCAGGTGGCACCAATGCAACGGCTAGTAATTTAACCGCCGGAGGATATACAGTTACAGTAACTGATAGTCATAGCTGTACTGCTACTGCAAATATTACACTGGTTGATCCTTCTCTTTTAACTGCATCTATAACTGCAAGCACAAATCCTTTATGCAATGGCGATTTTAATGGTAGCGCTGTAGTGGTAGCATCTGGCGGAACCGGATTAACGTATTCATATTCATGGGCTTTATCGGGTGGAACAAGTGACACTGCAACTGGGCTAAATGCAGGTACCTATACAGTAACTGTTACCGATTCAAACTTATGTACAGCAATGGCGAATGTAACACTAAGTAATCCTGCCGTTCTTACTGCTTCAATAACTTCAAGCAGTAATCCGCTTTGTGCCGGTAATAGCAATGGCAATGCCACAGTAACAGTGGCTGGTGGCACTTCTCCATATACTTACTCATGGACTTCAGGCGCTACAACATCAACTGCAAGTGCATTAAGTGCAGGCAGTTATACTGTTACAGTAACCGATGTTAATGGATGTTCCACTACAACCAGTGTTACTTTGATTGACCCAACTCCGGTTACAGCTTCTATATCAGGAAGCAGTGATCCTTTATGCAATGGAGGTAGCACAGGAAGTGCAACAGTTGCTGCTGGGGGCGGAACCGGAACATATACATATTTATGGACTGGAGGTCAAACAAATGCTACTGCCAGTGGCCTTAGTGCCGGCAGTTATACTGTAACTGTTACCGATGGTAATTCATGTTCAACTACTGCTAATGTTACCTTAACTGACCCTGCTGTGTTGACTGCTAGTATTAGTGGTTCTACAAATATACTTTGTAATGGAAGTTCAACAGGTGATGCAACCGTAACTGCGGGCGGAGGTACACTTCCATATTCTTATTTATGGACTGATGGAGAAACAACATCAACAGCTAATGGCTTAACAGCTGGCGGTTATACTGTAACAGTTACCGATGCAAATGGTTGTGCTACAACTGCTAACGTTACCTTATCAGAACCAGGGCCAATAAGTGTAACTAATACTACTGTAAGTAATGCAAGTTGCAGCAAGAGCAATGGTTCAGCTAGTATTACTGTAACAGGTGGTGCGGGCTCATATACATATAGCTGGGCACCTGCAGGTGGAACTAATTCATCTGCTAGTAACTTATCTGCTGCTACTTATACAGTAACAGTAACCGATGCAAATAGCTGTTCGATTATGCCTGTTGTGATTGTAAAAGACAGCACTACGCTTGCTGCTTCATTTACATCACATGTTAATGAGTTATGTAATGGTAATTGCACTGGTAAAGCATTCGGTGCCGCTACCGGTGGAACGGCACCTTACACATATAGCTGGTCTCCTGTTTCAAGTACAACTGATAGTGCAACCGGCTTATGTGCTGGCTTGTATAACTTTACAGTAACCGATAATGTTGGATGTACCGCATCTGATACAGTTAGAATAACTCAACCTGCACATATTAATGTAATGACTTTATCGACAGCAGTTTCTTGTAATGGCAATTGTGATGGAAGTATTATTGCAAACGCAACTGGGGGAACTCCTGCCTATACTTACTTATGGAGTAATGGTCAAACTGTTGCTACTGCTAATGGTTTATGTGCTGGTCCATACACAATAACTGTAACTGATGTTAATGGTTGTATTGGTGATACTTCAGCAACGGTTACTCAACCAACTGCACTTAGAGATTCAATTGTTTCTATAACAAATGTGTCTTGTAATGGAGGTAATAATGGATGTGCAACATTTGGTGTAAAAGGTGGTACAGCTCCATATACCTATTTATGGTCTAATGGATCTACTACATTCCCTTCAACTTGCTTCCTCAGTGTAGGCACTTATACTGTTACTATAACAGATGCAAATAACTGCTCTATTACTGATTCTGCTATAATTACAGAACCAACAGCCATAACAATTACCTCGTCTACAACACCGGCAAGTTGCGGTGGTAATAATGGAACTGCAACAGTAGTTGCTTCAGGTGGTACCCCTGGTTATACTTACAACTGGTCGCCTAGTGGTGGAACAGCTGCTACTGCAAATAATCTAACTGCAGGTGTGTATACCTGCACAGTTACCGATGCAAATGGTTGTTCTAATACTGCAACGGCAGCCGTAAGCAATGTAGGTGGCCCAACGGTTACCTCCTCACAAACTAATCCTTTATGTAATGGTGGTACAGGCACCGCTACAGTAGTAGCAACGGGTGGAACAAGCCCATACACATACAATTGGACACCAAGTGGCGGAACAAATGCAACTGCGAACGGCCTTACTGCAGGTTCATATACATGTACTGTAACTGATAATAATGGTTGCGTTACAAACTCAAGTGTTACAATCACTCAACCTGCAGCTTTAGCAGTAGTAATTGATAGTAGCATGATATCTACAGGGTATAAATTATGGGCTGTGGTTACAGGTGGAGTTAAGCCATTCACCTATAACTGGACTCCGGGCGGCGCTACTACTGATTCTATTAGTATTAGCTCTAATGGAACATATTCTGTAACCGTAACCGATAGCAATGGATGTACTCAATCTGCTACAGTTACTATTGTAACTGTAGGTATTCAGGCAATCAATAATGTTTCAGATGTGAAAATATATCCGGTGCCTACTACTGGTATACTTAATATACAAATCAATGGTCAGGGTTTAATGCCGCAAACCATAATGGTGTATGATATTACCGGAAGGAAAGTAATGGAACAGAAAGCGGATAAAACCGCAACACTGGTACACATGGATGTATCTGCTCTTTCAAATGGTACCTATCTGCTTGAAATAAATGGTGTGAATAATAGAATCATGGCCAGGTTCACGGTAGGAAAATAAACTGGGTTTAATCCCCCTGCATAATGCACTTACCTTTTTGAAGGTAGGTGCATTTTTGTTTTATATAACTGCGTGATGAGCTATACCATAGTCTTTTCCAATTATCAGCCTATTTTCGTACCTTTGCAGGCTTAAAAAAAAGCGCTGTGGATAAATTATATTCATCAAAAGCACCGGAACCAGTAGGCCTTTATCCTCATGCACGCAGGGTAGGTAATTTATTGTTCTTATCGGGCATGGGGCCAAGGCAAAAGGGCAGTAAGCAAATACCTGGAGTTACATTAGACGATAAAGGTAATATTACTGCTTATGATATTGAAGTGCAATGCCGTTCGGTATTTGAGAACATTAAAGCTGTATTAGAAGAAGCAGGCTCTGGCTGGGATAAGATCGTAGATGTTACGGTATTCTTAACCAATATGAAGTCTGATTTCGGAACATATAATCGTGTGTATGGTGAGTACTTTAAAGAAAACCAACCATGCCGCACAACCATTGAAATTAAATCATTACCAACGCCAATAGCAATTGAATTAAAAGTGATAGCTACAATTTAAGTATGACGAAGTACCCGGAATATAAAGCCCTTGACCTTAGTTCTATAAGTAAAGAGATACTTGAGAAGTGGGAAAAGGAAAAGACATTTGAAAAGAGTGTTACCCTTAGAGAAGGCTCTCCTACATTTACATTTTACGAAGGGCCACCGTCAGCTAATGGTATGCCTGGTATTCATCACGTAATGGCACGTGCTATAAAAGATATTTTCTGTCGTTACCAAACCATGAAGGGTAAGCAGGTAAAGCGTAAAGGTGGGTGGGATACCCATGGGTTACCTATAGAGCTTAGCGTTGAAAAGACATTAGGTATTACAAAAGAAGACATAGGAAAGAAGATAAGCGTAGAAGAATATAATGCTGCCTGCCGTAAAGAGGTAATGAAGTATAAAGACAAGTGGGAAGATGTTACCCGTAAAATGGGGTATTGGGTAGATATGGAACATCCATACATAACTTTCGATAATAACTATATAGAAAGTGTATGGAGTTTGTTGAGGAAGTTATATGATAAAAAGCTTTTATACAAAGGTTACACCATTCAGCCTTATTCATGGGCTGCTGGTACCGGCTTAAGTTCACATGAATTGAACCAACCAGGTTGTTACAAGAATATAAAGGACACTACCATTACTGCACAGTTCGCTGTAAAGAAGGATGATAAGTCTAAGGCTTTATTTACCGGCGATAACATTGATGTGTTCTTCCTGGCATGGACGACAACTCCATGGACATTGCCATCGAATTGTGCATTAGCAGTCGGTAAAAATATTGAGTACGCGTTAGTAAATACATTTCAGCCATACCTTGGAACACCAATAAAGGTGATTGTTGCAAAGGATCTGGTGTCGAAGTATTTTTCTGAAAAAGCTGCAGAAGTAAATGTCGAGGACTATAAAGCAGGTGATAAACTTGTGCCATTTAAAATTGAAAAGACATTTAAGGGAAGTGAGTTGGTTGGAATAAACTATGAGCAATTGCTTCCTTATGCAAAGCCCGAAGGTGGTGATGGGTTCAGGGTTATTATAGGCGATTTTGTTACAACAGAGGATGGTACTGGTATAGTGCATATCGCACCAAGTTTTGGTGCAGATGACTTTAGAGTAGCCAAGCAAAATGGTATTGGCTCATTAACTCTTGTAGATAAACGAGGCCGTTTTGTAGATGCAGTTACTGACTTTGCAGGCAGATTGGTTAAGACAAAAGAAGACCAGTTGGACCTTGATAAATCTACTGACCTGGCTATAGCATTAAAGCTAAAGAAAGAAGGTAAAGCATTTAAGATTGAGAAGTACGAACACAACTATCCGCATTGCTGGAGAACAGATCAGCCTGTGATATATTATCCGCTAGATTCATGGTTTGTAAAAACCACAGCCAGCAAGGATAGAATGATAGAGCTTAATAAGGAAAAGATCAAGTGGAAGCCAGAGGCAACAGGTACGGGGCGATTTGGCAACTGGCTTGAGAATTTGGTGGACTGGAACCTTTCCCGTTCACGCTTTTGGGGAATACCATTGCCTATATGGAAAGATTATTTGGCAGACAGTATTGAAAGTAAATATATATGTATAGGCTCATTCGAGGAGTTAAAATCCGTTGGATACTACATCTCAAATGAGTTTATTGAAAAAATAAAGAAGCTAAATAAAAGTTTTAATGAACTGACAGATGAAGAAAGGAAGTTGCAAACTAATCTGTTAAGAGATGGTATTGTTTTGGGTACGCTAATAGATAATATTGATAAGCATGAAGCAACTGGAACGATAGATGTATTGTTTTCAATGTGTGGATTTAACGGTCTTCATGCAAAGAGGTACTTAACTCCTTTGAGTCAGATTAATACAGAGCATTTCGATTTTCATAGGCCATATGTCGATAGAATTGTAATACCTAAAGGTGTTCCGTTATACACTCGGGAATTGGATTTAATAGATGTATGGTTCGATTCAGGTGCTATGCCTTATGCACAGTGGCATTTCCCATTTGAAAATGAAGAAGAGTTTAAGAAAAGCTTCCCTGCTGATTTTATAGCTGAAGGTGTTGACCAGACAAGAGGTTGGTTCTTTACCCTTCATGCTATTGCCACTATGTTATTTGATTCAGTAGCTTTTAAGAATGTTGTATCGAATGGCTTGGTATTGGATAAGCATGGCAATAAAATGTCAAAGCGCCTTGGTAATGCAGTCGACCCCTTTAAGACACTTGAAAAATACGGGGCCGATGCTACAAGATGGTATATGATAAGTAATGCCCAGCCATGGGATAACCTTAAGTTTGATGAAGATGGAATAGGAGAGGTGCAGCGTAAATTCTTCAGAGCATTATATAATACCTATGCATTCTTCTCGCTGTATGCCAATATAGATGGCTTTACATTTAAAGAAAAAGAGATACCAGTTGACCAACGTCCTGAGCTTGACCAATGGGTATTATCAGTGTTGAGTTCATTGGTTAAAAAAGTAGATGAGTTCTATGCTACCTATGAGCCAATGCGTGCTGCAAGAGATATAGAAGAGTTTGTTTGCGACCAATTGAGTAACTGGTATGTGCGTTTATCTCGTCGCCGTTTTTGGAAGGGCGATTATAGCCCGGACAAAATAGCGGCATATCAAACCCTTTATACCTGTTTAGAAACGGTTGCCAAGCTAATAGCTCCAATTGCTCCGTTTTATGCTGAAAAGCTGTTTGCTGATTTGAATTCTATTTCGGGTAAGGAAAAGGTAGAGTCTATACACCATAGTAATTTCCCTATTGCTGCGAGCAAGGATATAAACCTTTCTCTTGAGGAAAAGATGGACCTGGCCCAAAGAATATGCTCATTGACTTTAGCTTTAAGAAAGAAGGTTAATATACGTGTACGTCAGCCACTTAATAGGATAATGATACCGGTACTGGAAGAGAATACCAAGCATCATATTGAAGCCGTTAAAAAGCTGATTATAGCCGAAGTAAACGTGAAGACAATAGAATATATAACTGATACATCCGGTATCCTGGTAAAGAAGATAAAGCCCAATTTCAAAGAATTAGGTAAGAAGTTGGGGCCATTGATGAAAGAGGCGGCACAGGCCATAAATGGCTTTGGACAGCCGCAGATAAGGGGAATAGAGGCTAAAGGCACATATAGACTAACCCTTTCTGGTAAGGAAATAGAACTGGCATTGACCGATGTTGAAATAGTATCGGAAGATATACCGGGATGGCATTTGGCTTCGGATGGTAAGCTAACCGTAGCATTGGATACAACCATAACTCCTGAATTACAGGAAGAAGGTATAGCCAGGGAGCTTGTCAACCGCATCCAAAACCTGCGTAAAGACAGGAACTTTGAGGTAACCGACAAGATATTTTTGAAGATAAAAAAGAATATAGCAGTGGATAGTGCTGTAAAGAATAATTTTAGCTACATTTGCGCCGAAACGCTCGCCTCATCCCTCGAAATGGTAGAAGCTATCGACGAAGGTGGAGCAGTGGACGTAGAAGTTGCTGATAATGTTAGCACTTCTATCTTTATAAATAAATCTAATTAAGACCGATCATGGCAAAGAAAGTTGAAAAAAAGAAGGCCAATAAAGCAGCTAAGAAAGTTGCACCTAAAAAAGCCGCTCCCAAAAAGGTAGTTAAGAAAGCAAAGCCTGCACCTAAAGCTAAGGCAAAGCCAGTTAAGAAAGCAAAGCCTGTAGCAAAAAAGGTTGCAGCAAAAAAAGCTCCTAAGCCGGTTAGGGTTGTTAAGGCAGTTGCTAAGCCAGAAGTGAAGAAAGCTCCTGTAGCTGCAAAGCCAGCAGCACCTGTTGCTAAGAAAGATATTAAACCTGCTGCAAAAAGCGGTAAAGATGAAAAGAACCGCTATTCTGAAAAGGAATTAGCTGAGTTCCGCCAGATAATTATTGATAAACTTAATCAAGCTAAGCTTGACTACGACCTTTTAAAGAATACTCTTTGCCATACCGACGATCATGGTACTGATGATACTTCTCCTACATTCAAAATGCTGGAAGATGGTTCAGATGTGCTTACCCGTGAAGAAACTGCTCAATTGGCGCTTCGTCAGGAGAAGTTTATCCAGAACCTTCAGAATGCGCTTATTCGTATTGAGAATAAGACCTATGGCATTTGCAGGGTTACCGGAAAGCTTATACCTAAAGAGCGTTTGAAGAGGGTTCCTCATGCTACCCTTAGCATTGACGCTAAACTGGAACAGCAATTCAATTCGTAAGCTTAAGTAGAAAGACTTATTATTTTATGGCCCGCTCGTGAAGAAGCCATTGCTACTTATTTTCCTTATTCTCATCATCGACCAGGTGATAAAGATCTATGTAAAGACTCATTTTATAGTGGGTGAGGAATATAAGATAGCTCCTTGGTTTATTGTAAATTTCCAGGAAAATAACGGCATTGCATTCAGCATGTTCTCTGGTAATGGGAGTAAGATATTTCTCAGCCTGTTTCGTATCGTCGCCGTAATTGGTATTGGCTGGTATCTTAAGTTTCTTATCAATACCAAAGCTCATCAGGGGTTAATACTGAGCATAGCCCTGATATTTGCGGGAGCTTTAGGCAATATAATCGACAGTGCTTTTTACGGCATGATATTTAGCGACGACTATTTTAATGTCGCAACCATGTTTCCTAAAGACGGAGGATATGCCGGTTTTTTGCATGGTAAAGTAGTAGATATGTTCTTCTTCCCATTAGTAAGAGGTCATTTCCCATCTTGGGTTCCATTCTGGGGTTCGCAAGATTTTATTTTTTTCCGCGAAATATTCAACTTTTCCGATTCTGCTATAAGCGTAGGCATTATGCTTATTATATTTTTTCAGCGGAAATTCTATCCACGCAAGCCGGAAGCAACAGTATCAGGCAAAGAAGTTTCTGAGACAATTCAGGGTGCATAAGGCTAGTTTACCCAAGTAGAAAGATACTTGTATCTTTGCGGCCTATTACTCAATCCCTGTGGTTAAAAAATCGGTACTGCTTATTTTACTTGTCTTACTTGTAGACCAGGCAATAAAGATATATGTAAAAACTCATTTTATAATGGGCGAGGAGTACAAGATAACTCCTTGGTTCATTATAGATTTCACTGAGAATAACGGTATCGCATTCGGTATGTTCTCGGGTCAGCAGAGCAAAATATTCCTAAGTGTATTTAGAATTATTGCTGTATTTGGGATAGGCTGGTACCTAAAATATTTAATTACAAGTAAGGCTCACATTGGTCTTGTTATGAGCGTTGCGCTAATATTTGCAGGTGCATTGGGTAATATTATCGATAGCGCATTTTACGGAATGATATTTAGTGATGACTGTTTTAATGTGGGAACTATGTTTCCACCGGGTGGTGGCTATGCTGGTTTTCTGCATGGTAAAGTAGTCGATATGTTTTACTTCCCAATAGTTAAGGGCCACTTCCCATCATGGTTCCCTATATGGGGTACCGAAGATTTCATTTTCTTCCGGCCCGTCTTTAATTTTTCCGATTCGGCTATTACGGTAGGCGTGCTGTTAATAGTATTCTTTCAAAAGAAATTCTATCCCCAAAAGCCTGAGGAAAATAAAGCAGTGAATAAAGAATCAGGGGAAACTACTCAGAACATATAGCCGAACTTCCTCTTCTGGAATGAATCGAAAGTATCGCCACGATGTTCTTTTTTAGTAAAGCTATCAACACTGTATATTATCGTAATTTCATGTGAACCGCTCGTGTAGCTGCCTAATGCTGATGTTATATAGTCGTATGAATAACAAACCTGTATATCGCCTCTGAAAATCAAACCCAGATCAAGTGAGATATTATCTTTTACAGCATAGGTAAGTCCCACATAAAATCTGTCATGTATATGAAGGCGCATACTATAGGCTAAATAGAGTGGGGTGCCTGAAGCTTCAGAAGCAAAAAGTGAGCTTTGCCATATATAGCTTGGGTTGCCGGAGAAATTATATGATAAGTAACCATAAAAGTGCGGCACAATTGTGGCAACACCTGCTTTATTGGTGTCTTGTGGTGCTGCGTAGGTCTTATACAAATTTGCGTTGTTCTGTATAAGGTTTGATGCGCTTAAGCCTAACTTCCATCTGTCGTTGTACATAAAAAAGCCTGCACTTGCATCGGGTACCCATGCATGTGAAGAAACAGCCTGGTCAATAGCTGGGTCGCCCTGCTGGTGAATGGTTATTAAAGATCCGTTGGCTATATAGTCCATCATAGAACCTGCCAACCCAAATGAAATAACAAGGTCCGGTAGTTTTATATGATATGCATAGCAAAGTGTATAGTCGTTACGCTGAGTTGGCCCCGTTACATCCTGGTAAATATAACCTGCAAGCCCCATTTTCCCACCAAGTAAACGGTAGTTAAGGCTCAGTCCTTCAGTTATAGGTGCGTCAGGCATACCAACCCACTGATCCCTGTAGTTAATACGAATGTCATAAATTCTTTTGGTACCGGCAACAGCAGGATTAAAGTATAGCTCATCTGAAGGGAACTGGGTAAATACAGGAAGCTGCTGTGCAACTGAAGCCACTGGAGTTCCGCCAATAAAAGCAAAAATCATCACTATGCTCAATGCCCAATACTTAATACCCTTTACTCTCTTCTTCATATTGTTATTGGGGCTTTCGGAGTATAGTTACTGACCCCCGGTATGACCTTCCCGTGCCTGTTGTTACTACATAATAATAAGTTGCATCAGGTAAGTTGGCACCCAGGCTTGTGCCATCCCACTGATTGGAATAGCCATATGCGAAATAAACCTGCTTACCGTATCGGTTAAATATAGTTACTGTGCTATTAGGGTAAAGAAAAATATTACCTATATACCATGTGTCATTAATGCCGTCGTTATTAGGGGTGAAGGTATTATAGAAAACCAGGTCACTGTCATTTTTTACAATTACCTCAACTGTGTCAGTCATCTGGCAAAAACTTGGGCCCGGACCAGTCGCATAAACAGTATATGTGGTCGTAACATTCGGATAAGCTTCAGGTGTAGCGCTGGTTGGGTTATATAAACTAGCTGTTGGCTCCCAGAAATAGGTTGACGCCCCGCTGGCTGTTAAAGTTACTGTTTGTCCTGAATTAACTGTGACAGGAGTAATAGTTGTTAGTGGTATAGGAGGGAGTACAGTTACAGTTACTTGCGTGGTATCTTTACATATACCATCACTTGCAATAAGTGTATAGGTGGTAGTAGATGTAGGGTTAGCAGTTGTGGT
>Ga0210388_10004338_pt1 | contig 11122 bp, 13 predicted proteins | sample IncBWC19OmetaG_FD_155485 | JGI IMG/M metagenome (GOLD analysis project Ga0210388, IMG submission 155485) | Forest soil microbial communities from Barre Woods Harvard Forest LTER site, Petersham, Massachusetts, United States - Inc-BW-C-19-O ...
ATCAAGGCGGGCACGCGCGACGGCCAGCGCATCCGCCTGGCAGGCAAAGGGAATGCCGGAGCTCACGGCGGACCGGCTGGCGATCTTTATGTGATCATCCGGATCGAAGAACATCCCCTCTTCCGGCGCGACGGGGACGATATTTATCTGACCGTCCCCGCCAGCGTGGCTGAGGCGGGGCTGGGAGCCAAGATTGAAGTGCCGACCATCGATGGCCGCGCCTTGTTGAAGATTCCTCCTGGAACCCAGCCGGGCCAGAAATTGCGCCTGCGTGAGAAGGGCGTACCCTCGGCTACGAAGGACGGCGCCCGCGGGGACGAGATTGTCGAAATCGCCGTGACCGTGCCTATGCCGCGTGACGAGCGTACCAAGGAGCTTCTGAAAGAGTTGGCTAAGCTGAATCCGGAGGATCCGCGAGTAGAGCTCTGGAAGAAGGTATAGGTCTGTCGTTAAAAACGTGGTCGATTAGTTTGACTGACCGGAGTCAACTACCTTAGTTGCCTCGGTCAAGCTTGATCCTGATCCGGCGCGTCCCTGCGATCGCAGAGCACGCCAAGTTGAGTAACCGGCAGCCCACTTCGAGTCATGGCGTCCGTAAAACCTCCCATCAGGTTTCCCTCAACCCTATCGCTGCCGTACGGCGCTTCAACCGTTTCTATCCCCGCCACATCGGGCTACTGGATGAAGGACTCGCAAGACCTTGCCTTTTCTCCAGCAACACCCTCTCGCCAGTAACAAATCCGGTTCACTCCGGCGCTTGGCTCCACTCTACGGTCCTGCGCTCCCTACTGCTCATGTGCGCCAACATCAGGGCTCTCATCGTGCGCAGCGCCTGTTCGGGGCTAACGTCCAACGGCACCTTCTTCTCAATCGCATCTCTGACATTCGCGTAGAAGCCGCGATAGTCGCCGCGCTCGGTCTTCACCTTCACGCTTGGCTCGCCCACGAGGCTCAGCGTCCCCCACAACTCTTCTGCTTCTTCACCCCAGTCCGCACCCCAATCCGTACCCTGAGGATATTGATCCGCCCGCAATCGCGCCTCCTGGGGATCCATTCCGTACTTCACAAACGACCCCTTCGTGCCGTGAATCAAAAAATGCGGCCCCGGCGCATAGGCGATGATCCGCGCCCGTCCCATCGCGCGCAGCATTCCTCCCGACTTCGGATACTCCATGCAGACATCGAAGGAATCATCCACCTGGGACGTGTCCCGCTCGCAGAACGCGGAAGCCGTAATCGCCCGCGGCTCGCCAAACAGCACCAGCGCCTGGTCGATCACATGCGGTCCAAGATCGAACAGCACTCCAGCGCCCGGCTGATCTGCCTTTTCCCGCCACGCATTTGGTTTCGGCTCCGGACGAAACCGGTCATAGCGACACTCGTATTCAACGATCGATCCTAAACGTCCCGACTGCACGATTTTTTTTACGGTGCCGAAATCACCGTCCCAACGGCGATCCTGATAGACGGTGATTAATCTTCCATGCTCGGCCGCCAGCCCCACCAACTCTTCCGCCTCAGCCAACGTGGGAGCCAAAGGCTTGTCCACTACCACATCCCTCGCAGCCAGTAAACAGGCCCGTGCCAGGTCGACGTGCGAGTCATTCGGGGTCGCGATCACGCATAGTTGAATCTGTCTATCCGCCAGCAATTCATCCAAAGTTCGTGCGACCCGCACTTCGGGATATTTTTCCTGAGCGCGAGTTCCCCTACGCTCGAGAATGCACGCCAACTCCATGCCGGGCACACCTCGGATCACCGGGGCATGAAACGCCTGTCCCGCCATTCCAAATCCAACTAATCCCACTCGCACCATTTTGGCTCCTTGCTTCTATTGTCGTTCCTACTGCTCCATAGTCAGCGATTTACAGTCTTCTGCCGATATAGTCCCGTCCGCAGTCGCCGTATAAATTTCAGAGATGCTGACGTCTTAGGAGGACTAAATGCGATTCGGACCCTTCCTCGTGGTTGCTCTGCTGCTGCTTATTCTGTGGGCTGGCGGGTTCCTGATGTTCCACGTAGCCAGCGGGCTGATTCACCTGCTCTTACTGTTCGCCGTGATTTCGTTCGTGGCGCACCTCGTAATGGGGTCGAGAACAGCGTAGATTTTTTCGGGCCAGGCTTGCCGGCCGGAGCTAACCGGCTCTATCCCCCGGCAAGACCCGGCCCATGTTTTCTTATTGCATTTGTCGATCCTTCATCCGCCGCACGAATTTCAATCCTGACCATACCTCGGTCACGGCACAGACTTTCACATCCACCAAGCCCGCGCGTAATCCGATCTCGCGCACCGCGTTCTCATTCAGGTCTGTGGTCACTCCGGAACTTTTTTTCGGCCAACTCACCCACAACATCCCGGCCGGCGCCAGCAGCTTCGCTCGTCGCGAGAACTCCTTTGTCAACTCTGCGTGCGACTTGGTGAACACCATCACAAAATCGAGCGCGTCTCCCGGTTTGACAATGCTGCACTCCGCCAACGCCTGGGACAATTCCGCCCGCACTTCGGCCGGAGCGTTCGCCAACTGCGCGCGAAACCCCGCCTTGATCCCTAATTTTTTTGGAAGTGGTGTCCCAGAATATCCTGGCATCCAGTTGCCTGTCAGTAAAGCGAATGTCCGTGAGCCAAGCTAGAACCCAGAAGCCGTCCTATTGCGCCACCGGCGCGTAATAGCCTCGCCGCGCTCTTACGCGGAAATTTTTCCGGTCATTGGCGACGATCTCAATGGTGCGGAAGTGCCCGTCCGACTTGAAGTCTGCCGGCTTATAGGAAACGGCATACTGGCTGCGCAGTTCATCCTGAATCTCGGCAAATGCATTGGTCACATCGCGAATCTGGAAGGGGAAAAATGCGCGCCCGCCGGTCGCATCGGCCATGCGTTCCAGCACCTTGTCACCCGCACCCTTGGTGCCGCTTACGTTGGTACTGATGGTATAGATGATGGCCTCGGCGCGCTGCGCCATTTCGATAGCTTCCTCGCGGGTTACGTGACTCTGGTTGTCTTCTCCGTCGCTCAGCAGAATGATCGCGCGCCGGGTCGGCCCGTTCTGCGGTTGCTTCAATAGCTTGTCGCGGCACGCGTAGTAGATCGCATCGTACATCGCTGTCCCGCCGCCGGGACGCAGTTCACGGACACCGTGCCCGAGTTTTTCGGTATCGTCAGTGAAATTCTGCGTCACCTCCGGGGTCGCGTCGAATCCCACGACGAACGCCAGGTCATAACGCTTACGCACCGTCTGGTTCAGAAACTCGATTGCCGATTCCTGCTCAAACTTGAAGCGGTCGCGTACCGAACTGCTGGCATCAATCAGTAAGCCCACCTGCAGCGGCAAATTCGTCTCCGCGTGGAAGCTGCGGATTTCCGTCGCCGGCTTGCTGTCATCCACGATGCGAAAGTCGGCCTGCTTCAGATCCGTCACCCGCCTGCCGTGCTTATCGGTCACAGTGAACACCACGTTGACTTCGTTGGTGCCGACGCGGATTTTCGGAAGATCCCCGTTCCCCGCGCCCGAATCGGTGGAATTCTGTTCAGCGGAGCGTGGCGGAGCCTGTAAGACCGGGGCCGGCGAGGACGGCGATGGTGCGGACGATTGAGTCGACCGCGATGCCGCTTGCGCCACTCCGCACTCGCGCAGGACGAACACTACCAGCGAAATCGCTGCCCACTTCGCGAGTGAATTTTTCGGAAAAGTGTGTCTCGTAAAGATGCCCCGTATTTGGTTGTTTATTATATCCGCAACCGCTCTGGATTCGTTCTTGTTTTGCAGGGCACGGCTTTCGGCCGCCCCACAGATACATAATCTTATCCCGGTTCCACCTTCCTCAGAAACTCGCGCAGTTCTTCCGGCAGCTCACTGTTGAGTGCAATCGTCACCCCGGTTCGGGGATGCCGGAACTCCAGCTCGGCCGCATGCAAAAAATTCCGTGGCAATCCAATCGCCGCCGATTTCCCCCGCGCCTGCTTTGGCGCTCCATACATCGTATCGCCCACCACTGGATGCCCCATCTCCGCCACATGCACGCGAATCTGGTGCGTCCGGCCGGTATCGATCTTTACGTCCAGCAGCGTAAGCTTTCCAAACTTCGTATCCAGACGCCGCAGCACGCGATAGTGTGTAACGGCCGCCCGCCCGCCCGGCAGTCGTGCCGTCATCCGCACGCGCCGAACGGGATCCCGGCTGATACTTTGCGCGATCGTTCCCGAATCTTTTTTCACCCACCCATGCACCAGCGCCACATATTTTTTCTTCACCTCGCGCGCAGCGAATTGCGCGCCCAGCTGGCGGTGTGCCTCGTCGTTTTTAGCCACGATTATAAGACCGCTGGTTTCTTTATCCAGCCGATGGACAATCCCCGGCCGTAGTTCGCCGCCCACGCCCGACAAACTGTGCAGATGATGCAGCAGCGCATTCACCAGAGTTCCTCGATTACGCGCGTCTTCACTCGCCCCCGCCCCTGCGTGCACCATCATTCCCGCTGGCTTGTCGACCACGGCGAGATCGTCGTCCTCATAGACAATGGCAAGCGGAATTTCTTCGGCGACGGCCTTGAGCGGTGCCCGCTCGGCCTGGCCCAGCACGCTGATGCGTTCCCCGCCCCGCAGCTTCAGCGAAGCCTTCGCTGGAGCATCGTTCACCAGCACTTTGCCTTCAGCGATCATGTCCTGCACTCGCGCCCGGCTGATGGAGTTAAGGCGCGCGGCGAGGAACTGGTCCAGGCGTTTGCCGGCATCGTCAGCCGCAACCGAGACCAGACTAGGAGAGACTTGCAGCATTTGCTGGAGGATAGCAGACGCTGAGCGTCCGACGGACGCCTGAATCTGCCCCCGCAATGTAGTTGCAAGCAGAGGATCCTTGAAGGCGCAGCGTTGTATAAGGGTCGAAAGACGGCAGAGAATCAACCCACCCCTAGGGGCGGGCTGCAACATGGGATTGAAACGCCGGGCTATTCTCAGGCGTCTTCGGACGGCGTTCGGCTTACGAAATTCCTGAGCGCTCAATCAGGTTCGCGCGAAAGTAAGGAGGCATCTCTTCGTTCGCGCCCGGCGAAAAGATCGTGTGCCTGCTTTTGGTCCAAGTCAGACCGGATAGTCTCTCCAGCCTTTCTCGGGAGGAACGATCTTTCGCTCAATTTCGATCCTGATGAAAATTCTGGAGGAGGTCCGCCTAACGCGTGGCCCCCACCGGCTGCGCCGTCACGTTTTTCGCTCCCGGCCTCAGCCACCAAATCAGTCCGCCGCCGATCACCAGGCCGATCGCGATCAACTGCGTGCCTGACATTGCCCCGCCAAACACCGATCCTCTCCCCGGATCGTCGCGCAAATATTCCAGGAAGAAGCGGGCGACACCGTAGAGAAACAGGAACGCGCCGAAAATCTGCCCCTCAAATTTTCTACGCTTCAGCATCCACATGAGGAAAAAGAAATTCGCCAGCTCGATCGCCGCCTCGAAAAGTTGCGTCGGCTCCAGCGGGACATTCAGCGGTGTTCCGGTAATCTGATTTGCCAGCGGGTTGCGAAATACCACCCCCCAAAAATGATGCGTCTCTTTGCCGTAGCAGCATCCGGCCGCAAAGCATCCCAGACGGCCAATCGCATGTCCCAGTGCGAGTCCCGGCGCGAACGCGTCGCAAGTTCCAAGCGTGGGCATGTGATGCCTGCGGACGTACCACCACGCAGCCAGAAACGCGGCAATCAATCCCCCGGAAAAAACTCCCCCGGCTTGCAGCGTGGTGACGCTGAAAATCTCCGCCGGGTGCGCCGCGTAATAGCCCCACTCGTTGATCACGTACAGAACTTTCGCGCCCAAAATCCCGCACAGCACCACCAGAATCCCCAGATTCCACGCCTTCTCGGCGTCAATTCCCAGCCGCTCGGAATTGCGCACGCTGATCCATAGACCGATCAGCACTCCCACCGAAACCAGGAAGCCGTAGGTCGGCAGAAAAAATCGCCCGAAATGAATTAATTGCGGATACACAATAATCTTGGATGCTGGGAAGGCGGAATTTGTACCAAGGTCAGTGTAGCAGGGACGCGAGGAGCCTCGCTGCGCTCAACTGGGCGGCCGAGAGCCTGCCCTGATCGTGCGAACGGCCGGCCGTCCCTCCATGAGCATTCTTCAAGAACAAAGCAAGCCGACCCACTGTGCCGTGTGACGGGCCGAGAATGAACCGTCGGTAAGACGTTGGGAACCCGCCGAGACCCTTTAGGCATCTCCGCATGGCGGAGCGCTGCACACCGGATCCTAGTTCGAGTCGAGTCCCCGTTCATTCAGCATTGGTTCAAAAATCGGTTACCGCCATCACCAACCCCGCAGGCCGGCTTTCAATCTGGATGCTAGGAGAACTCAACCTGAATTAGCAATAGGGGAGGCGCAAATAGTTGGCAGAACACTTGCAACCAAAGTAACCAGCGGTCAAACATTCAGCTTGAGATTTTGGGCGGCGCAGTGCTCCAAGCGCTGCGATAAAGTTTCCATCCACGAATCGGGCTTTAGCCCTGAGGTACTACTTCGCTCCCGCCGCCCAATAACTGCTCCTAGCCAGCACTGTTCTATCCCCCGCATTCCGCAACCGCACCCGCAACTGATGCAAACCTCCGTGCGGACTCCTCGGCTCGATGCTCAGCAGATAACGGCTGTGCAAATGATTGCTGAAGTCGATCATCCGCAAATCAAAATTCTTTCCCGTCGCGAACATCTCATACTCCCCACCCGTCATCGCCGCCACGGTCTTCGGCATATTCTTCTTCATCGCCTCCGCCGCCATGATCAGCGGCGCCAGCAGATCCGGCGACGGATGCATCTCGTTCATATTGTTCCCCCGCATCGTATCCAAAATATTCGAACGCGACGGCGAAAACGTAAGCGCGTACACTGCGGCACTGCTCTGCCCAATCTTCGCAACCACGTCCTCCACCTTGGCCTGGCTGCCGTGGTCTCGTGTTTCGCTGATCAGCAACAGCACTCTCTGCCGCTCCTTCGGAGTGTTCTCCAGCATCTTCACCGAATAATCCACCGCATCCAGAATCGCCGCCCCGCCATCCCCCGGCTGCAACTCCTTCAGTGTCCAGGCAATCTTTTCGGAACTCCCAGTAAAATCCTGCGCGGTCTGCACCTGGCTGTCGAACTCCACAATGGCCACTGAACTATGTCCCTCCGCCACCAGCGGGTCCAACATCGCACTCAACCCGCGCATTCGGGGAAACTCATAATCAGCCCGCCGCCCGCGCTGGATCGCAATCACCATCGAGACCGGTTGCCCTTCCGCCGCTTCATCGAGATGCACGACCTGCTCCACGCCATCGTCCTCGACCACAAAATCTTTTGCTTCGAGGCCATACACAATCTCACCCTGCGCGCTCTTCACCAGCGCGGGAATCACCACCACATTCGATTGACTACGGAGGGTTGTTTCCTGGCAAACGGCGCCGCGGCACAGGAGCGCCAACAAAAACAAAAGAAGATGAATTCCTGCACGCCTCAGGCTATCCTGCCTTGCGGTTGGGGTTTTCGTGCAACACTTCATCCAGCGCATTGGCCAATAAATGCGCCCGTTTCTGGTAATCGGTCGCCCCATTCTCCTGCTTTCGTTGCAGAAGGTGATACTCATCGGCAATATTTAGCGCCGCCAGCACCGCCAGACGCACCGTATCGATGGTGTTGGTCGCCTGCGCCACGGCCCGCATCTTCGAGTCCACATACTCGGCCAGCTTCAGAATGTATTCCGGATCCGATCCCCGCAGGTTATACGCCTGATCAAAAATCTCGACCCGTACGCTTCCGTTTTGCGCAGGCTTCAACGTCGAATCCTTAGCTACCATCGCCATAATCTGCAATCCTAATTATTCAAAGCGTTTTGGCGAAACCCGAAGCCGACGCTTCTAACTCGCCCGCTCCTCCGCAATGGAGTCGATCTGTTCCAGCATTTTCTCCACTCTCCCGCGAATCTCCTCCCGCTCTTTGCGCAACTGCACCGCCTCGCGCTTGAGCGCAACCAATTGCTCCTCGCGTTCTTCCAGTTGCTGCCGCACGCGCTGGGCATCCCGTTCCGCTGACGCTTGGGCCTGCCGCGCGGCTTTGTACATCTCGATCGTGCGGAATATTTTTTCTTCGAGTATCTGAAAATCGTCCGCCGAAGACTGCTCTGAGATCTGTTCTGACACCTGTCCTGACACCTGTTCCGCCGCGTTCAACGCCATGATGGCACTTTTCCTGAAAAGATTTCAAACTTTCCCGCAGTATACTCCAGGGTCCTGTGGATTGAGCATGGCCAATCAGTGCCCGCTTGGCCTTGTCGCCTCAAATCTGGATATAATCTACCGCATGACACCGAGAACCCTTCCCACGCTCGCTGCGGTTGTCGCTCTGATGATTTTCGTTCTTCCCTGCGCCGCCAAAACTCAGGTCGACGTCAAGGACGCACAGGGCAAGTCGGTCGGCACAATCCTGGTCTGGAGTGACGCGGGAGGCACCGGCTTCCAACTAAACCTCCACGATCTACCGCCGGGCGAACATGCCATTCACATTCATCAGAACCCCAAATGCGATGGTCCCGACTTCAAATCAGCGGGTCCACATTTCAATCCCGAAAACAAAAAACACGGATTCGATAATCCCGAAGGCCACCACGCCGGCGACATGCAGAATTTTACGGTCGACGCCAAAGGCAGGTCCAAGGTCCGCTTCGTGAACAAAGACGTTACCTTCGAGGGTACCGATAGCCACTCGCTGTTCAGCAACGGCGGCACGTCGATTGTCATCCACGCCAAAGCCGATGACATGAAGACCGATCCCGCCGGCAACTCCGGCGATCGCATCGCCTGCGGCGTAATCACCAAGTAGCTCGAAGGTACCCCCGGATTCTGCTTGACATTCGCTTTATATTCGCCAAGAATGGCGGCATGGCGATCACACGCAGGCAGCACGAAGTCTACGACTTCATTTCGCGCTTTGTGGCGGAACATAGTTACTCTCCATCGTTTGAAGAGATCGGGACAGGGCTTAAGCTGAACTCGCTGGCCACGGTGCACAAGCACATCACGAATCTCGAGAAAAAGGGATTGCTCACGCGCGATTACAATCGCAGCCGATCAATCGACCTGCTCCCGCCCAAGGGACGCCTCAAACAGGCCATGAGTGTGAATACAGGCTTGGTGCTTCCGCTGCTGGGACGCATCGCCGCCGGCCAACCGATTGAGGCCGTACAGAGCAATGAGACTATTTCCCTCGCTGATTTTGTCCGCTCGAAAGAGGTTTTTGTGCTTGAAGTGCGCGGAGATTCCATGCAGGATGAGGCCATCCTCGACGGCGACTACGTGCTGGTGGAGAAGTTGAAGACAGCCCACAACGGCGACATCGTGGTCGCGCTGGTGGAGCAGACCGATGCGACTCTAAAACGTTTTTACCGTGAAGGCGAAAACATCCGCCTGCAGCCCTCGAATGTCACCATGAAGCCGATCATCGTTCCCGCGGCGTCAGTGGAAGTGCAGGGGCGGGTGATTGGGGTGTTGCGGAAGTACTAGCCTTCCCGGTTTCGCATTAGTACCGGTGGAAGTCGACTTGTACCACCATCTCCACGGCCACAGCCTGACCGTCCCGCTGAGCCGGATCGAAACGCCATTTCTCCACACACTCTACGGCCTTCCAATCCAAACCCATCCCCAAGGGCTTCGCAATTCGGATGTTTCGAGGCTCCCCATCGGTATCCACCACCAACCAGAGGGTAATCGTGCCCTGGTAATGCAGTTCACGCGCTTCGGTTAAAAACTCAGGGCTTGGAGTTCCTTACCCAAGTTCTCAGACGCTGCCAACACACAGGACTTCCAATAATCCGGCACGATGTCGGCGAGGCGATCCGGGGGCGTCAAGAATATTTTCGCGAGTAGCGCCTGCCCTTTCTCGCTAGTGGCGGCACCCGCATCGAGCTCAGCTTCGATCCGGAGAAGGCTCGTTCTCTTTGGTTTCTTGTTCCCGGAGGTTTGGAACGCGAGTGCGTGGCCGTCGTAAATCAATCTCAGCCGATCCGCGTGAATCGTCAGTCGCCGGTCCGAAACATTGATTGAGGTTATGTGCACGACCCCATCGACCGTCCAATCGCCAAAACCGAGATTGCCCGCGAGCATGCCTGCGGAATCGTACTTCAATTTGTCCCCGTGATAAAAACCGCGCAGGACAACCGTCTTGTTTCCATATCGAGGGCGAAGACTTTGCTCCAACTCATCTGCGGCACCAGCGCGGGGGGGAAGGATTGCAGAAACCAGAGCTGCGAACAACAGTACGAAAAGAAGACGCGAGATCCGCGCAGGGCCAATCACGGCAAACAATCGTAGCTGACTTTGAGGGGAAAAAAAGCAAACGCCCAGAACGAATGCTGAGCGTTTAGGTTTGCAGACGGCTAAAAGATTCTTTATCCAACGTGCCGGTCGATGGCCTGCGCGATGGCATCCTTCGGACGGTAGCCGACGAGTTGCTCCACCACTTGCCCGCCCTTAAACACCAGCAGCGTGGGGATCCCAGTAACTTTATAGCGCATGGGAGTTGAGCTGTTGGCATCTACGTCCATCTTGCCGACTTTCAGCTTGCCCTGGTATTCCTTGGCGAGCTCGTCGACGATGGGAGCCAGAGCGCGGCAGGGACCGCACCATGTTGCCCAGAAGTCCACCAGTACGGGCGTATCTGATTTCAAAACGTCCTGATCGAAGTTTGCATCGGTGACTTCGAAGATTCCATTGCCTGTATGCGATTGCGCAGATTTGTGTGTAGTTGTGTCTGTGCCTGCCATAAGTGCTTCTCCTCGTTGTAACGTCGCGCTGGCGGCGGACGCTCCATCGAGCTGTCTTGCCGGACCCGGCGATCTGTAGCGAATAACTGCCGGCCCTAGAAAGGGCTTCTCTATTATCGCACTCAGGTTGGATGCCGGGCGATGGCGAAAGTCGCAAAACCGGTCTGCGCCCATTAGGGAGACTTTCCGGCGGGAGCGAGGGACTTCAGGTAGCTGACGAGTTGCCAGCGCTGAGGCTCCGGCAACTTGGACCAGACGGGCATTCCGTGTCGAACTACGCCGTTGGTAAGGATCCAGAAAAGGGTTCCGGGCGCGGCCTGTTGTACCGGATCAGCGAGCAGA
>Ga0210388_10004339_pt1 | contig 11116 bp, 10 predicted proteins | sample IncBWC19OmetaG_FD_155485 | JGI IMG/M metagenome (GOLD analysis project Ga0210388, IMG submission 155485) | Forest soil microbial communities from Barre Woods Harvard Forest LTER site, Petersham, Massachusetts, United States - Inc-BW-C-19-O ...
CGCGATCAGCCGGATGACCGCAGAGTGCGCCGCGCTTGGCGGCCTCGGCATCATTGGCGTGCACCTGACCGTCGGCCCGTTCGGGGACGACGAGGACATCCTGGAGTTCCGCGCGATCGGCACCGCGGTGCGGGCGCCAGGCGTGACGAGCCGGGCCCAGCCCTTTGCCTCCGACCTGTCCGGGCAGGATTTCACCAAGCTAGTCGCGCACGGCTGGGTGCCGGTGGGCCTCGCCATGGGGGTTGCCGTCGGCTACCGGCACGATGACTGGCTGACCCGTGGTCAGACCAGATTTACGGCCGGGAACGTGGAAGTTGACGGTTACTCCTATCTTGTCCGGCAGATGCGCACCGATGCGAGAAACGAGCTCGAGCTCGACCTGGTCCGGATGGGCGCAGAGGGCGTCGTCGTGCGCGAGATGGAGACGCAGATCTCCGAGCGCAGGTGCCCGATCGTGCCGTTCGGGAAGGATCATGTCGTTCAGTCCACCATCGTCGGCACCGCGATCGCGCAATTCGCCGAGATGGCGCCGCCGCCCATCTACGGGATCCGCAAGCTGGACGGACGCCGGCCCGAGCCGCCGCCGCAGCAGCGGGTCTCCGTCGGCATCGGCGGCGAGGCCGAGACCAGCGACGAGCCCGACGCGACGCCGGGCCAGCAGGAGCCGGGGACCGACCAGCCCGACCGTGGCTAGTCGCCCGGTGATCCGCTGACGGCATCGAGCAGGCGGGCGAGCCTGGACCGCAGTCGCCGGTCGTAGGGTCCGGTGGCGTTGGACCCTGTGGTGCGGGAAGCTGCGGCGATCGACGAGCTCACCAGGTGTTGCGCCGCGTCGAACGAGACCGGCGCGGTCGCTGCGCTGACAGGCAGCGACTCGTGCGCCAGCTCGTCCAGCTCGGGGTCGTCCTGATCGAGCGCGAACACAGTGGCCCCGGCCCGGCGCACGTCGTGCACGCGTTCCAGCAGCTCGGCCGGGGCGGCCTGGCCGCTGACGACCAGCAGGGTCTCGGCCCGGGTGGCGGCGCGCAGCCGGTCGATGCCGACTGACAGGTGCGCGGGCGCGTCGGGCGCAGGCGCCCACCGGACCAGGGTCGGCGCGAGCTCGGGTATGCCCGCGTAGCTGCTCTCGTCCGCGAGATGAGCGGTCATGTGCCAGGGCTCGTCGTCAGCGGTGCCGACGATGAGCAGGCCGTTCGGCGTCCGGGCGCTGCGCCGCAGTGCCCGCGCGAACGAGGACGTGCGCTCCAGCCAGCCGGTGGGCGCCAGCAGTGCCTGTAGCGTGGCGACCTGGTCGGCGTTCATAGTCCTCATGGTGCCGGACCGAACGGTCCGCTGCGAGGCGAACCGGCGGCCAGCAGTGCCGGACGCGCGCACATCTGGCAGGATCGTGCGCATGACGGCTGACCCCACTGGCCCCGTGCAGACAAGCCGCCCTGACGACCTGTCTGGTCTGGTGATCGGCATCCTCGGCGGGACTGGCGACCAGGGCCGCGGGCTCGCGCGCCGCCTGTCCATGGCGGGACACGAGGTCATCATCGGCTCGCGTGATGCTGGCCGGGCCAAGGCAGCGGTGGCCGACCTTGGCGGCGGTGCGCTGCTGACCGGCGGGCTGAACCACGAGGCTGCCGCCGAGGCGGACATCGTGATCGCCGCGATTCCCTGGGATGGCCACGCGGACTTGCTCAGCGAGCTCGCCGGACCGCTGGCCGGCAAGATCGTTATTGACTGCGTCAATCCGATCGGGTTCGACGCACGCGGCGCGTACTCCATCGGCGTGCCGGAGGGCAGCGCCGCCGAGCAGGCTGCATCGGTGCTGCCTGGCAGCACCGTAGTCGGGGCGTTCCATCACGTGTCCGCGCAGCTCCTGCTGGATCCCGACGTGGACAGCATGGACCTCGACGTGCTGGTGCTGGGCGAGGACCGCGCGGCCACCGACCTGGTCATTGCGCTCGCCGGAGAGATCCCCGGGATGCGCGGCGTGTACGGCGGCCGGCTACGCAACTGCGGCCAGGTCGAGGCGCTGACGGCGAACCTCGTGTCCATCAACCGTCGTTACAAGGCACACGCCGGGATCCGCATCACCGACGTCTGACCAGCCGTGTGTAAGGTCACTGATTGTGACGGACCGAGCACGCATGGGCGGTTCCGCGGCCGGCCAGGGTCCGCACAGCCCGGCAGTCAGCTTGCCATCGCGCCGCCCCGGACCGCTGATTGCCGTCCTGCAGCGGGCGGCCATCGCGCTGGGCTTGCTCGTGCTCTCGACCGCGATCGTGTACCTGGGCCGCTATGGCTACAAGGACTTCGCCAGGCCGGGCCAGCCGCTGAACTTCCTCGGCGCCGCCTACTACTCGGCGGTCACGCTGTCGACGACCGGCTACGGCGACATCGTTCCCGTCAGCTCGTCGGCCCGGCTGGTCAACACCGTGGTCATTACCCCGATCCGCGTCATCTTCCTGATCGTCTTGATCGGCACCACGCTGGAGGTGCTGGCCGAACGGACCAGGGCAAGCTTCCGAGTCGCGCGATGGAGATCAAGGATGGCTGGTCATACGGTCGTGGTCGGATACGGCACCAAGGGGCGCAGCGCGCTGCTGACCCTGCGCGAGGCGGGTGTGCCGCAGACATCGCTAGTGGTTGTGGATCGGATACCGCAGGTCGTCGCCGAGAGCAACAGCGCCGGGCTGTCCGGGGTCACGGGCGACGCGACCCGGCGCGCGGTGCTGGCCAGTGCGCAGATCGAGACGGCCGAGCAGCTCGTCATCGCCGTGGACCGCGACGATACGGCCGTGCTGATAGCGCTCACAGCGCGGCAGCTCAGTCCCGGCCTGACGATCATCGCCGCGGTCCGCGAGTCCGAGAACGAGCCGCTGCTACGCCAGAGCGGGGCTAACCACGTCGTCGTGTCCTCCGACGCGGCTGGCCGGCTCCTCGGACTGGCCACGATCGACCCTGGCGTCTCGCAGGTCATGGCGCAGCTACTCGACCGCGGGCGCGGCCTGGAGCTGACCGAGCGCCCCGCCGCGCCGGGCGAGCTTGGCCGCCCGGCCGCGCAGGCGTGCGCCGGCGTGATAGCGCTACTGCGCGCCGGCCGGGTGCTGCCGCTGGACGACCCGGGCGCGAGCACGCTGGAGGCTGGCGACCGGCTCGTCCTCCTATCGGGCGTGCCGCAGGCGCGTTAGCGGTAGGAGTACTCCGGTGTCGGGAAGCTGCCGCCGGTCACGTCGGCCGCAAATGCCTGGGCCGCGTCGCGGAGCACGCCGCCGATGTCGGCGTAGCGCTTGACGAACTTGGCCGTGCGCGGCGAGAGCCCGGCCATGTCCTGCCAGACCAGCACCTGGGCATCGCAGTGCGGCCCGGCGCCGATGCCGATAGTCGGGATTTCGAGGCTCGCGGTGACGCGCTCGGCCAGCTCAGTCGGCACGCACTCGAGCACGACGGCGAAGGCCCCGGCCGACTGGAGTGACTTGGCGTCGTGCAGGAGCCGCTCGCCGTCCTCGCCGCGGCCCTGGACCTTGTACCCGCCGAAGGCGTTCACCGACTGCGGAGTGAGGCCCAGGTGGGCCATGACCGGGATCCCGGCCGCGACCAGCTCCTCGACCTGGCGGACGACGCGGTACCCGCCCTCGAGCTTGACGGCCTGCGCCCCGGTCTCCTTCAGAAACCTGATCCCGGTCTCGAGGGCTGCGGCGGGGGAGGCCTGGTAGGAACCAAAGGGCAGGTCAGCGACGATGAGGGCGCGGCTGGTGCCGCGGACCACGGCGGAGGTGAGCGGGATGAGCTCCGCTACGGTGACCGGAATAGTGGAGTCGTGGCCGTAGACGACCATGGCGGCTGAGTCGCCGACCAGCAGGACGGGGATGCCGGCCGCGTCGAATACCGACGCGGTCAGGGCGTCGTAGGCGGTGAGCATGGGCCATTTCTCGCCGCGGGCCTTAGCCGCCGCGATGTCGTGGATTGTCAGGCGGCGGCCGGCCTGGCCGCCGTACAGGGGCTCTGGCGTCCTGGCTGTGCTGGCTGGCGTGACTGGGGTGGCTGTGCTGGCTGGGGTGGCTGTGCTGGCTGAGGTGACGGGCGCAAGCTGGCGGCCCTGGTCAGCAGTCATGGCATCCTCCGCGTCTCGTTGCGCCCTTGTGGCGTCCCCGGACCATCTGATGATTGCACGGCCAGCCGACTGGTGACCAGGGCACGTTCCGCCTCGTCTCGCCCGCCAGGACCGCGTGGCGGAGTCTGGCGACGATGCCCCGATTTGCGATACGATCTTGTCTCGTATCGATTATTCGGCGGGCCATTAGCCAGAACGTCCGGGACCGGGCGCGCGCTTCCCGAGGGCAGGCATGGATACCACGGCAGTTCACCGGCGCCGCTGGATCATCCTCAGCGTCCTGATCATCAGCCTCACCGCGATCGTGCTGGACAACACGGTCCTGAATATTGCCCTCAAGACCATCGCGGAACCACGGTCCGGGCTCGGCGCCAGTCAGAGCCAGCTGGAATGGGCCATCAACTCCTACACGCTGGTCTTCGCCGGCCTGCTGTTCACGTTCGGCGTCGTAGGGGACCGGATCGGCCGCCGGCGGATGCTGATCATCGGCATGGCCCTGTTCGGCCTGTCCTCCCTGGTCTCCTCGTATTCGCAGACGCCGGATCAGCTCATCTGGGCTAGGGCGGCCATGGGGCTCGGCGGCGCCGCCGTGATGCCGCAGACGCTGTCCATCATCACCAACGTCTTCGACCCGAAAGAGCGCCCCCGCGCCATCGGCATCTGGGCCTCGGCGGTCGGCGTGGCCATTGCCATCGGCCCGATCGCCGGCGGACTGCTGCTCGATCACTTCTGGTGGGGCTCGGTCTTCCTCATCAACGTTCCGCTGACAGCGATCGGCATCGCCGCGATCGTCGTGCTAGTCCCGGAGTCCAGGAGCCCGAGCCCCGGCCGGGTGGATTACCCGGGCGTGGTGCTGTCGGTGGCCGGCCTGGTGCTGGTCGTCTACGGGATCATCCAGGGCGGGGACACCGGCTCCTGGCTGCGCGGTGACGTCCTCGGACCGGTGGCGGCCGGCCTGGTCGCGCTGGCCGTGTTTGGCTGGCACGAGGCCAGGACCGATCACCCGTCGCTGGATGTGCGGCTGTTCCGCGATCCGCGGCTGTCGTCCGCGGCGGCCGCGATCGCGCTGGTGTTCTTCGCGATGGGCGGCGTGTACTTCTTCATCAGCTTCTACACCCAGAACGTCCGTGGCTACAGCCCGCTGCACGCCGGGCTGCTGACGATCCCGCTGGCGGTCGGCCAGTTGCTGTTCGCGACCCGCAGTGCGCGCCTGGTCCGCAGGTTCGGCGCCAAGGCTGTGTGCACCAGCGGCCTGGTGGTGATGTCCTGTGCGCTGGTCGGCTATCACTTCCTCGGCACGAGCACGCCGGCCTGGGTACTCCTGCTGACGTTCTTGGTCCAGGGTTCCGGCATGGGCCTAGTCATGCCGGCCGCGACCGAGGGCGTCATGTCGGTCGTGCCGCGCGAGCGCGGCGGCGCCGGATCAGCGATCACCAACACCTCGCGCCAGGTGGCAGTGGCCCTCGGCGTCGCGGTACTCGGGTCTGTGCTTGCCCAGGTCTACCGGGCCCGGCTGCAGCCCTTCCTGACCGTTCTGCCGGCCGCCGCCCGGCCGGGTGCGACCGTTTCGATCGCGCAGACGCAGGTCGTTGCCGCACATCTCGGTCCGGCGGGAGCGCGGCTGATGACAGCGGCGAGCTCATCGTTCGTGGCGGCCATGCACGTGACGGCGCTGATCTCCGTCCTGATCGCGGCGGCAGGAGCGGTAGCGGTGGCGATCTGGATGCCGGGCCGGGTCCCGGCCAGTCCGGTGGCCGCAACGCCGGTGCCGTCTGCCGGGGCGGCGGACGTCATCGCGGGAGCCGTCGATGCCTAGCCGCCATCCAACCGCGGTAGTGCCTGCGCAGCCCGCAGATAGCCCGGTCGCCGGCCTGCCGCCCGAGCCGCGCCGTCCGGGCCGGCCCCGCAGCGAGCGGGCCGATCAGGCGATTCTGTCGGCCGCGCTCGACCTGTTCGCCGAGTGCGGCCCGGATGCGCTGTGCATCGAGCAGGTAGCGGCCAAGGCCGGCGTTGGCAAGGCGACGATCTACCGCAGGTGGCCCGGTAAGGAGGACATGCTCGTCGACGCGATCGCCGGCCTGGCCACGCCGCTGCCGGTGCCGCAGGGCAGGTCCGTACGCGCCGACCTGGTCGCGCTGCTGGACGCGATCTGCCGGGACGCGGCGGACCCGCGCCGGGCCAGGCTGTTCGCACTGCTGCAGGGAGAAGGCGCGCGCTACCCGCGGCTCATGGCCAAGTACATCGAGACGGTCGTGCAGCCACGCCGCGAGGTCGTCAGGTCCGTGCTTCGCCGCGGCGTGGCCACCGGCGAACTGCGCGAAAACACCGATGTCGAGGCGGCCACGTTCCTTCTTAATGGTGCGGTGCTCGCCAGCATGTACGGTCACGGACACACCGACGCGAAATATGCGAAGCGAGTCGTGGAGGAACTCCTGCGCGGCCTGGCCGCACGCTGACCGGTACGCTCGCCTCATGCTGCTCACGAAGCTCGGTCATTCGTGCGTCCGGCTGGAGAAGGACGGCGCCCGGCTCGTCGTCGACCCCGGCATCTGGGCGGGCCCGGACGTCCTCGCCGAGGCCGCCGCCGTGCTCATCACGCACGAGCACCCCGATCATTTCGACGAGGAGGCCGTGCGCGCCGCGCTGACCGCCGACCCTAGCCTGCGCTTGTGGGCCAGCGAGAGCGTGGCCGGCCAGCTGGCCGACTTCGCTACCCAGGTCCGCGCTGTGCACCATGGGGAGGCCTTTGACGCGGCTGGTTTCGACGTGCACGTCTACGGCTCCAAGCACGCGCTGCTCGACCAGGCCATCCCGATCGTGCCGAACACCGGCTTCGGCATCGACGGCGAGATCTTCCACCCCGGTGACTCTTTCACCGTGCCGGAGGACAAGATCCCGACGCTGCTGGTGCCCGTCAGCGCGCCGTGGCTGAAGTTCAGCGAACTCGCCGACTACATCCGGACGGTCGCGCCAGACCGCGGGTACTGGATTCACGACGCCCTGCTGAACAGCAAGGGCGCAGGTCTGCTGACCAACCTGCTGAACGTGGCCCCGGCCGCCTCCGGTCCGGCCACCTTCCTCGTGCCGGGCACGACGATCGAGCTGTAGGGAGCGCAGCCGGTCACTGCACTAGCCAGGCCCGATCAGGTCGACGTTGATGACCTCGGTTTTCGCGACGGCCCGGTCGCGGTCATCGGCGAGAACTACCCGCCGGCTGTCGGTCATGTAACCGCTAAGGGCGGCGGCGGACGGGAACTCCAGCAGCTGGATCTCCAGCGGCTGCCCGTCCGCGCCGCTGCTCCGCGCGCGATTCAGCACCCTGCCGCCGTGCTCCGGAACGAGGGCCAGGACGCGATCTTCATAGGCGATCAGCGCATCGTCGGCGTCCGGCTGCGCCCAGAGCAAGACACACATCGTGATACTCACGACACGACCGTATCGCGCCGCATCGCTCACCGGACGGACGCGTAGAGTAACTGGACTATGACCGTTAGTAGCACGAGTTGTCGCCTGTCTGACCTGGCCGCGACCAGTGACGAGAGGCGAGCATCGGGGCGGGCTGCTCGGCAGAAGGCCCGTCGGGGTGGCCTCGGCGACTGGTCGGAGGCTGACCGCGGACACGACGCGCTCGCCACTATCCTGGCCCAGAACCAGATCAGAGTTGCTGAGCTGACTCCGATCCGGCATCACCGCATGGCGGTCTCGCCGTGGAACTATTACCGCGGCGCTGCCGCGGTCATGGCGAGCGACCTGGCCGCCCAGCCGGATAGCGGACTCATCGTGCAGCTATGCGGTGATGCGCATGTACTGAACTTCGGCCTGTGGGCGACACCCGAGCGGCACCTGTCGTTTGACCTGCGCGATTTCGACGAAACCCTGCCGGGACCATTCGAGTGGGACGTCAAGCGCTTCGCTGCGAGTCTGGTAGTGGCGGCGCGCGAGAACCGGATCAGCTCGGCCAGGGCCGCCGCCGCGGTCACGGCCGGAGTCGAGGCCTACCGCAGGCGCATGCGCCGGTACGCCCGAACGGCTGAGCTCGACATCTGGTACGACGGCGTGCGCGTTGAGGGCCTCATGCGCTACTTCGAGCCGGCTGACCGTGGGCGGATATCGATCCACATCGAGAAGAAACGCGAGCGCCGCACAAGTCGCGGCGCGTTCGCCAGGCTGACGACGATGGCGCACGGGCGGCCCCGGATCACTGTAGATCCTCCGCTCCGGGTGACGATCTCGGATGACGAGCAGGCTGAGCTCGTCGACCAGCTCCTTGCTGAGTACCGGCTCACGCTTCAAGCGGACCGGCGGACACTGTTCGACCGGTTCACCGAGGTCGATACTGTCCGGCAGGTCGTCGGCGTGGGCAGTGTCGGCATGCGCGTCTACCTGGTCCTGCTCGAAGGTCGGTCTGGCGCCGATCCGCTGTTCCTCCAGGTGAAGCAGGCTGGACCAGCCGTGTACGAGGCGCACACCAAGGCGAGCCAGTACGGCAGCCACGGCGAGCGGGTGATCAGCGGCAAGAGGCTGGTGCAGAGCGCGACGGACATCTTCGTCGGCTGGGGATCGCTGCGGGGCCACGACTACTACGTCCGGCAGTTCCGTGACATGAAGATCATCCCGACCACGGAGCTGATCGCTCCTCGCCTTGCCGAATTTGCGACCGCCTGCGGCGACACGCTTGCGCGCGCGCATGCCCGTACGGGGGATCCGGTCGCCATCGACGCCTACCTCGGGCAGGGTCCGGGCTTCACGGCTGCGATGAGCCGGTTCGCCCGCCGGTACGCCGACCAGAACGCGCGCGATCACGCCCAGCTCGTCGGCGCGATCGAGCACGGCACAGTCGACAGCGCGCCCGGCTGACCGCGGACGGGCGCCCTAGCCGAGCCGGGGCTCGCGCCAGCGGCTGGTGATGGGCAGCCGCCGGTCGCGGCCGAAATTCTTTGCGCTGATCTTCGGCCCTGGCGGATACTGGCGGCGCTTGTACTCGGCCCGGTCGACGAGCTGGATGACGCGCTCGACGAGGGCGGGATCATGGCCTGCCGCGACGAGCTCGGCCGAGCCCATGTCCTTCTCGACGTAGTCGTCGAGCAGCTTGTCGAGGACGGGGTAATCGGGCAGCGAGTCGGTGTCCAGCTGGCCGGGCGCTAGCTCGGCGCTTGGCGGCTTGGTGATGGAGTTCTCGGGGATCGGCGGCGTCTGGCCGCGCTCGGCTGCCTGCTCGTTCCGCCAGCGGGCGAGGGCCCAGACCAGCGTCTTGGGCACGTCCTTGATCGGCGCGAAGCCGCCGACCGAGTCACCGTAGAGCGTGGAGTAGCCGGTCGCGAGCTCGCTCTTGTTGCCGCAGGCCAGGACCAGATGGCCGTCCTCATTGGATAGCCCCATCCAGATCGTGCCCCGGATCCGGGCCTGGAGGTTCTCGTAGGCCAGGCCGTGCAGATCCAGTCCGGCAGCGAAGCCGTCCATCATCGGCTTGATCGCGATGATGCGAGCGTGGATGCCCTGGCGCCTGGCCAGGTCTTCGGCGTCGGCGACGGAGTGCTCGGAGGAGTAGGGACTGGGGTTGAGCACGACGTGCACCCGGTCGGGCCCGAGCGCGTCGGTCGCGATGGTCGCGACGAGCGCCGAGTCGATGCCGCCGGACAGGCCCTGGATGACGGAACGGAAGCCATTCTTACGGACGTAGTCGCGGACACCGAGCACCAGCGCGCCATAGATCTCGGCGAGATCCGGCAGCCGGGGCCACACCATCGGGGCGGCGAGCGGCGCGTCGGGCTCGGGCGCGGGCAGCGGGGCCAGCTCGATCCGCTCGATGGTCATCGTGGTGCCGTCGGCAGCGTTGGCGCGTTGCCGGCCGGCGGGCAGGCCTGGATTGGCGGCGGGCAGGTCAAGGTCGGCGAGGACGAGTGCTTCCTCGAACTGCGGGCCACGGGCCAGCAGCGAGCCGTCGGCCGCGACGATGATCGAGTCGCCGTCGAACACTAGCTCGTCCTGACCGCCGACCATGTTGGCATAGGCGAGCACGGTCCCGGCCTCGCGGGCGCGGCGCTGGCAGAGGTCGAGCCGGGCGTCATCCTTGTTGCGCTCGTAGGGCGAGGCGTTCGGCACGACGAGCAGGCTCGCGCCGGCCTGGCGGGTGACGGCGACCGGGCCGCCGTCCTGCCAGAGGTCCTCGCAGATCGCGACCGCGACATCGACTTGGTCGCCGCCGCCCGTGGTCAGCCGGAACACCGGCAGTGTGTCGCCGGGCACGAAATAACGGAACTCGTCGAACACGCCGTAGTTGGGCAGGTGATGCTTGGCAGACGTGATCGAGACAGCGCCGCCATGCAGGACGGCGGCGGCATCCAGCGGCGCTCCGGCCGGCACGCCGACCCGCGGCTGCTGGCCGGAGCGCCGGTCCAGGTAGCCCACGACCACGGCGACGCCATCCAGGCCCTCGGCGGCCAGGTTGCGCGCCAGCCCGTGCAGCGACGCGATGGAGGCGTCCACGAACGACTTGCGCAGGGCAAGGTCCTCGACCGGGTAGCCGGTCAATGCCATCTCTGGGAAGACAACGATGCGCGCGCCCTGCTCGGCAGCGCGCATGGTCCACTCGATCACCTTGTCGCTATTGCCCGCCAGGTCACCCACTGTCGCGTTGACCTGAGCGAGCCCGATCCGAAGCTGCGCCACCTCCTCAGCCTAATCGGAGCGGCCTGGTGCGCATCGACGACATCCGCGGCCGCCCGTGCCCCAATCTCCGAGTCTGCTTGACGCAACTGCTCGGTTGCCATAATGTAGCAACCGAACAGTTGCTATCTGATGGAGGCTGCCATGACGTTCCCTGATCGCATCGAGCGTGTCATCGAGATCGCTCACCCGCCGGCAACGGTCTGGGCCGCGCTGACCACTGCCGAGGGCCTGGCCAGCTGGTTCGGGGATCAGGCGACGATCGACCTGCGCCCCGGCGGCTCGGCGCGGATGACATTTGGCGGTGACCACACCGCTGACATGCGAGTCGAGCGAGTCGAAGAGCCG
>Ga0210388_10004340_pt1 | contig 11116 bp, 9 predicted proteins | sample IncBWC19OmetaG_FD_155485 | JGI IMG/M metagenome (GOLD analysis project Ga0210388, IMG submission 155485) | Forest soil microbial communities from Barre Woods Harvard Forest LTER site, Petersham, Massachusetts, United States - Inc-BW-C-19-O ...
AAAGATTCCCTCTCCGCCATCAAGCCCAACCAATTCATCACCGTCACGGAAGGCAAAGGAATTACGTCTGCTCGACTCATCTTCCCTTGAGAGATTCCCAGCAGTCAATCCAGCAAATCACTTAGAACCGCATCGGTAAAAACCTCCAGGTGCATTTGCGCTTCCGCCGCCTTTTTCACCGCAAACCGATGGTCACTTCTTCGCATCTATTTCGGCGAACGGCACTCTTGCGGGAAGCAGGCCTATGTCGAGCTATCAGAATTCCGCGCTCACCACTGAATCCGTAGTAAGCATCGTGCCGCGTGCCCCGCACGTCGGCGTTTATGGCGCTCGTGCCACGCAGCTATCAACAAGGAGTAGCGGGGCATCTTCGCCGGACGCGATCTGGGGACACTACAACAACTATCGCTCGAATGGCATTGTAGTGTCCGCGATTGTGCACGTTGTACTGATAGGCCTGCTGGTGAGCGGAGTGCTGGTGGGTCATCAAGTCGTTCAGCAGGTAACGTCGCGTCCGACGGTTATATTGATCGCTCCGTCGCCGGACTCCTATGCCTTGCCGACTTCCAAAAAGGTAATCGCCGGCGGCGGGGGCGGCGGCGATCATGATCGCCTACCGGCGCCAAAGGGACGGTTGCCGAAACAGGCGGTGCAACAGATCACCCCGCCGGCAATTGTCGTTCGAAATGAAAAACCCCGCCTCGCGGTTGAGCCGACAGTAGTCGTTCCGCCGCAGGTCCGGCTGGCGGAAAATCACTTGCCGAATCTAGGAGTTTCCACAGCCCCCGCCATGCCGTCGGCTCCGCCCTCCAATGGCACGGGCTCAGGAGCGGGCATTGGTTCTGGCTCAGGAGGCGGCGTCGGCGTTGGCCACGGAGCGGGAGTCGGCTCCGGAAGCGGCGGTGGCATTGGCGGCGGAGTCTATCGTGTCGGCGGAGGCATCTCTGCCCCGGAAGCTATTTCTACTCCCGACCCTGAATATACCGAAGAAGCGCGCCGAGCGAAGACCCAGGGAACATGCGTTCTTTGGCTGATCGTCGACTCCACGGGACACCCGCGAAACATCCGCGTCGTCCGAGGTTTGGGCTATGGGCTCGATGCGAAGGCGCTGCAGGCGGTGCAGCAGTGGCGCTTTCAACCCTCGATGAAGGATGGCAAGCCGGTAGACGTTCAAATCAGCGTGGAAGTCGCCTTCCGTCTGTTCTGATCAGCCCGTTCTGATCAAGGGTTCGGGCTGCGATTGGACGTTTTTTGCATGTTTGTGCGGTGAATCGCTCCTCCGCATCGACTTTCGCAGCGGTTTTTCTTCTGCCTGCTATAAAAATCCGCCTTACAGGCTCTCCTCCAACCGCTTACAGATGTAACCCGATACAACATCCTGCCGGGTTTTCCTACTCTGTGTCCATGCTCGCGGCGTTTACCGCTAGCAGAATCTTTCAGGCACCTGGAGAAGACCACCATGGCGACTTGCGTGATTTCCGCGACAGAAGCGAATGTCATCCCTCCCACCACTCTCAAAGGCCGCGATCAATCGCAGCTCAGCCTCGTAAAACGTGCCCAGGCTGGCGACGAGGAAGCTTTTGCTGAGTTATTCCAGCAGCACAAGAATCGGGTCTATTCCGTCTGCCTGCTGATGACGAAGGACGCTACCGAAGCTGAAGATCTGACCCAAGAAGCATTTCTTCAGGTCTTTCGTACGGTCGGTTCGTTCCGCGGGGACTCGGCATTTTCGACCTGGCTGTATCGCGTTGCGGTCAACACCGTCCTGATGAAGCTGCGTCGCCGCAAGATGCAGCCCACGGTTTCATTGGACGAACCGGTGAGCGCCGAGTCGCCCTCGATGTACCGTGACTATTTTGGAAAAGACGATTTAGAGCTTAACGGAGTCGTCGATCGCATCGCGTTGCGCCGTGCGCTGGATGAACTCCCTGAGGGCTGCAGGACGATTTTCGCCCTTCACGAAGTCGAGGGCTATCAACACCACGAGATTGCCCAATTGCTCGATTGCTCCATCGGCAACTCCAAGTCGCAATTGCACAAGGCCAAGCAAAAAATGCGTGATCTCCTTTTTCCGAAGAGACGTTTTCTTCGCAGGCGTGCCGCGAAGAGTGTCACTCCGGCGCTGGCTGCTGAGCGCAAACCGCCCGTGTCCGCCGAGCTGAATCCTCCTCCGGCGCGAAGGTTGGGAGCGACCGACGCATGGGCAAGGTAGTGGGAGTGCAGGTTGAGTAAGGCGCCTGAGAGATCGGGCTTACGGCAACAGAGTGGAAAGGTGGTTTCGCAGTGCTGGGTGCGATCGTAATTGTGGGGCCCGAAGATGCCGTGAGCTCTCTCTCTTCTGCAGAGACGCCAGAACCCGTGCCTTTGTCCATACCAACAGATCGTGATGGGGGATCTCTTCTGGCTTGCGTGGAGGTTCTGGGGCGATCAGTTCTGGAGCGCGTATTGGACGAATTGCGCTGCGCCTCGTTGGACGCGATCGCGCTGCTGGCAGACGATGCGTATGCGAATCGCGTCGGTATCGGACAAACCCTGCAAAACGCGTCTTTCCTTTTGGTGAAAGACGTCTGGGCTGGCGCCGCGGACGCGCTGAAAAAATATCGAGAGTCCGGAATCGAATCGAGCCTGATTATTCGCGTAAGTGCTTACGCAGAGTTTGATCTGAAAGAAGCAGTTCAGTCTCATGGGGAACAACGAGAGGTCATAACTCGTGTTTTCAGTGACCAAACTGCTCTGGATATTTGGGTCGTCGATATTGCTGGTTTGAACTTGTCTTCGGACACGCCGGCCGACCTGGCGGCGACGCTTTATGCAACGCCCTCAGCTCACTATGAGGTGCGTGGCTACGTGAACCATCTCGAGCACCCGCGAGACTTGCGCCGCCTGGTCGTGGACAGTCTTTCGAACCGATGCCGCCTTCGCCCGCAAGGCTTGGAGACGCGGCCGGGTGTGTGGATGGAAGGCGGGGCAGACGTACACCGGGGCGCACGAATCGTCCCCCCGGCTTTTGTTGGGCGCGGATCGAAAATTGGTGAGCAATGCCTGATTACCCGGTGCAGCAGCGTGGAGCGGGACTCCGAAGTCGATTACGGAACTATCGTCGAAGACAGTTCCATTCTGTCGAACAGTTACGTTGGCATCGGCCTCGACGTGTCTCACGCGATCGTGCAAGGCAGTACGTTGTTGAATCTGGAACGCGGCGTGGCGCTGGACATCGCCGACCCGACCTTGATTCGGCGAAATAAATCACTGTCCATGGAGGCGCTTCGCACTTCGACGCTTGATTCTGCCTCTGGAATGTCGTTTTTTGTGTCCGCCGAGGAACATCGAAATGAGACAGTCGCGAGGCGCGAAGAGAGTGACGCTTCATCTTTAGGGGACGTTCGATTTTAAAGGAGTGATAAAAATGTTAGTTAATCGACCCGTGGTCATTGTGCAACTGCCGGAGCAACTGAACCCATCTACTGCTCAGAGCTTCCAGCAGGAAGTGGAGCCCTTGTTCGAGTCTCATCGTCCCCGAATTGTTCTGGATTGCTCACTGGTTCGCTCCATCGATGGCAATGGGGTTGAGATGTTGCTGCATTGCCTGGAGGAAGCGATGAAGCGCGATGGTGACCTGAAACTCGCGGCCGTTTCTCCGGAATCAGCAGTACTGCTCGAACTCATGCGAGTGGATCGCGTGTTTGAACAGTTCGGCACGTCGGAGGAGGCAGTGCGCAGCTTTAACGCCATGCCGGTGGAAGCAGTTCCGCAGGATGCGCCCTGGTATTCGTCCGTGTTCGGCGAGTTGGGCGTGCTCAGGCAGGCGAGCTAGTTGAATCGGTTGAGCTAGGCCAAACTGAGAGATCAGGCCAGCACGGAGCATAGATGAGAAGCATACGCAAACATGTTGCCTGGACGGCATGCGCCGTCCTTGTGATGGGGTTTTCGGTCGCGACTCTGGCGCAAAGCGAGCAACCGAACCAGTCGCCGGTCGCTGCAGTCGTTCCCGCACGCTCACCCGGAGATCTTCCCGACAGCCCGAGTGCAGTCCAGGCCCAGTTGCAACCTCCTGCGGAGCAGGAGCAAAACAGTGCGGCCCAAACCCCCGCCGTAACTCCGTCTGCCATTTCGGCCGCACCACAACAGGGGCAGACACAGAATCCGCAACCGCCGCCGGTGCAGGAACCTCAGACACAGCGACCCGTTGGAACCGCCGCCGCGGAAGCGCCTATGGTCAGCGGGATTACAGCGGCTCAACCCGCCGGAGTTGCCATCGCTCCCGCCCGGCAGCGTCGGGTACGCACCATTGTCCTCAAGGTGGGCGCGATCGTCGGCGCCGGCGTTGCGCTGGGTACAACAATCGCTCTGACTGCTGGAACATCGAGCAAGCCGCCGGGTGCGCATTGAAAAATGCGAAAGCGTCGCGTAAAAGTTATTGCATTCTCCGGAATCGATGGGGCCGGCAAGAGCACGCAGATTCAGGCTTTGGAATGCCACCTGCGCCAGCTTGGTTTCACTTCAATCACCTACCAGTTCTGGGATCATGTCGTGGCCTTCGCAAGCCTGCGTGAGTCTATCAGCCGCGTTGCATTCCGCGGGGACAAGGGCGTCGGAAGTCCTGAAACGCCGATCAATCGACGGGACAAAAATGTTACGTCCTGGAGCGTTACCGGGGCACGTCTGTTGTTCTACATAATGGACGCGTTGAGCCTTCGCCTGATTCTGGCAAGAAGTTCGCATGCCGATTTCATAATCTTCGACAGATACATCTACGACGAGCTGGCAAACCTTCCGCTCAACCCCTGGCCCTTGCGGCTTTATGTCAAAGCGATTCTGGCTCTGAGTGCCAAGCCCGACTTGGCCTATCTGATCGACGCTGACCCGCAGGCAGCTCGCGCTCGCAAGCCGGAGTACCCCTTGGAGTTCTTACGTCGCAATCGTAACGCCTATCTCGCCCTCTGCCCGCTGATCGGTGATGTCAACGTGATCGGGCCGCTGGAGGCGGACGAGGCAACCGCGAAAGTTGTGGATCAGTTCTCAGCGAAATGTCTGAAGGTAAGCCCCGCTGTGCTCGAAATGGCGAACAGTCCAGATCGTCCCGCTCACGCGCCAGCCGAGTAATTCAGTTCTCTTTTTCTGCCCGCCAACATCTTCTCTCTAATAGACATCGAACCTGAGTGAGGCCATGAGGCAGGAAACGAATGAAAATCTGTTTGGTTACAACTTTTCCTCCAAGTACGGGGGGGTTAAGCGAATACGGATTTCACCTTGCGCAGGAATTGCAGCGCAACCCGTTTCTCAGTCTTACGGTCCTCGCCGACAAACTATCGGGGGATTTCGTTGAGCCGGAGGGCTTTCCCGTTCTCCGCTGCTGGTCGTTCGACGATCCTGCAAATGCATTCAATCTGGTCAAGACACTGCAGCGTCTCAAACCTGACGTTGTCTGGTTCAATCTGCTCTTCAGTACATTCGGCCGAAATCCGCTGGTGGCCTTTAGCGGTCTCATGACGCCGCTGCTCGCGCGCCTGAGTGGCCGCTACACCCACGTTACGCTGCATCATCTGATGGATACCGTTGACCTGCGGGACGCTGGAATTCGCTATGAATTGCCCTACCGGCTGGCGGGAACTCTGGCTACGCGTATGCTGCTGCTGGCGAACTCGGTCTCGGTTCTCATGCCCGGCTATCGCAAAATCCTCAACGACAAGTACGGGCGAGACAACGTTCACTTGCGTTCGCACGGCATTCTTGCGCGCCGTCCGGAATTTCCCGACCTGTCGCGCCGTGGGAATCCAACTCATCGCATTCTGGCCTTCGGCAAATGGGGAACGTACAAACGCCTCGAACTGATGATTGAGGCGTTTGATATCGTCTCCGCGAAGCTGCCGGGAACACGGCTGGTGATCGGCGGGGGTGACCATCCCCAGGCGCATGGCTACACAGAATCGATGAAGCAAATGTGCGCAGGCAATCCGCAGATCGAATTTAGCGGATATGTTCCCGAGAGCGGACTTTCTGATCTATTCCAAAGCTGCACCGCGGCGGTCATGCCCTATTCGTCGTCCACTGGGTGCAGCGGGGTTGCCCACCTGGCAAGCGCGTTTGGCGTACCAATCGTTTGCGCCGATCTGGCTGATTTTCGCCAGATGGCCCAGGGCGAAGAGCTGGCCATTGAGTTCTATCCTCCCGGAGATGCCCAGGGGCTGGCGGACTGTCTCGTCAAGTTGCTGCAAGACTCTGAGAAACAACGCACGATGGCAACGCAAAATTTCTCCGCAGCTCTGCGCATGACCATGCCCAGCGTCGTGCAGAAGTATCTTCGTCACTTCGAGCTTCAGCAGCGGACAAGGACGCTCAAGTATGTGTCTCGCGTCCGTAGGCTCCCGGCCTGGGTGCCATCCAAGTCTCTGCTGCTGCGCTTCATGACCAGGAATTCTCTCAGTTGGGCGCGGCGATCCGCCATTCTCCACACCTCGTGGAACGTCAATGACCGGCTACTACTGCATGGTAACGGTAACGGTCGTGGAAAGCTGGACGGATCCCGCGATGCCGCTGACGGTAACCGCGTAACTCCTGGCAAGGTTGCCGGAAGCAACGGCAGTTCCCCCGCCACAGGACGTGCAACTCCCGAGCAGTACGGCCAGAGCGAACGCCGCGAAGACAAGCCTGCCATTCCTGCGCTCCAGCTTTCCAGTGAACGTAAATCCGATCATTCCCAGAGCGGACAGCCAGAACGCGAAGCCGTAGTTGATTCGACTCGTCCTCCTCTCCGCGGCGGTCGTGGAAGCGGCAGAGATGGTCAGGACGGAGCTCACCGCATTGCTTCCGGGGGTAATGGAAGCGGGCTTGAAAGCGCAGCTCAGACTGCTGGGCAAGCCGGGACAGCTCAGAGCGATCGCGTTGTTGAACGGGCCTGATTCCGGAGTCGCAGTCACGGTAACGCTGCTCGATCGTCCGGGAGCGACGCTTAACGCGGAAGGATTGGTGCCGAGAGTTACGGCTGCCCCGCAGCTGGAGGAGTACTTTACCGCGCCCGAAATCTGGTTGGCGATGCTCGGTTTCCCGATCCCTTGTACGTACACGGTGTATTTTCCGTTTGGGATCGGATAGTGGCAAAGATTGATGGAACTCGTAGAAGCAGGCACGTCGTCAAGAGCCATAAGATTTTGACCGTCCGTACTGATGTATGCGACGTAGTGGTCAATGGTGGCAACATTCCCCTTTGTGGTCCAGATCAGCTGATTGCCGGCGACCGCAGCCGATAGTGCGAAACAGTTGCCGATCCCCGACTCGATCTCGGTGCCTTCCTCGTAATCATTCCACGTCACCAATTGCATTGCCGGCAATTGTCTTCCAGAATTGTATTGGCTATTGATCTCCGAAAATGTTTGCAGCCAGGTTTGTCCGCACTGCTGGCCCATGCTGCGGCCTGATCCCCATGCTGCCAGCGAGTCGTTGAATCCTTTGTAAGCCGCGCCTGCGGTTTGCTCTTTCGTTAAGGGAATGCCTGTGTCGTAGAAACTTTTGAGATAGCTCATCCCATAATCGGTGGTGGTCGGCATCACCCAGGAATAGCTGCCTTCGCTCAAAACGTGAGTGAACCCGCTGTTGTTTTGAAAAAGAAGCGCCGGCTTGGTGGAGAGCGCCGCGTTCACCGCCGTCCAGTCGATGCTGTAGGCAAGGTCGATATTGAAATTGGTCACGACCGGACGCCCCTGGTCCGTCATGTACGCTGGCGAGGGAAAGTAGGTTTGCTCGATATATTGCATCTGGGTGATCAGAGCTTGCTGCGGCGAGCAGCCTGAGCAGGAATCCCACTGAATTGCGCCCTGGTCGACCATGATGGCAAAAGTAAAGCCGGGATGCGTTTCAGCCTCAGCCATGACCAGTTTCGTCGCCTGGTCGATGCTGTTGTTTGGGCCATACCAATCGATGATTACGCCGTCGATTCCCCGACCAATCATGTCGGTGATCTGCCGATGGATCTGCGCCGCGTCCGTGGAGTTGTAGCCCACGTTCATATGGTTCGAGCCTCCGAACCAGAGCAGCAGGTGGGCATAGACCTTAGTGGTCGCGCCGGAATAGAGCAAAGAGTGCACGTCGACGTGGCTCACATTGCCGGCGCCGCCATTTCCATTGCTCTGCGTGGCAAAACCGTTGGCCGCGCTCGTGTTATTGGCCGTCTGGGCGGACAAGGTCGTGGTAGGCACAACGTATTCTCCCGCCGCTGCAACGCCGGTCACGGATAAAAGCAGAACTACAACGCAGAAAGCTTTCATGCAAATCTCTTTTTTGGGCAAAAAGGTTGAGGATGTACCGCAAAACCGGCCGGTCCCGAGGCAGCTCGCCTGTAGAGTCCTGGAGTCCAGCCGCAAGTTGGGGGGGGAACTCGGTCAGACTACTGTTGGCGGGGCGGATTGAACAGATCACGGGGGTCTGCGAACTACTGGGTAGGCACTTCCGTGCCATTCACCAGGCTAGGTCGCCTGTATTTGTGCCCGTCGCAGCCCCGGGCCCCCCGAATGCAAACCAACATTCCGACGCGCGAGTTCATCCAATTTGAGCCCGAAAGCTTGAGAGTTCAACCACAGGTGACGAGAAAATGGCCGCCCTGGAAGTGAAAACAACCCGCCACTATTCGATTGTCATGATGCTTCTGTTTGCGTTGGGTTTGGCCGGCTGTCAGGGACTTAGGCAGCCCTCCTCTGGTAGCGGCGACATCAGCGCCGTGAATCACATCGTTATCATGGTGCAGGAAAATCGATCCTTCGACACCTACTTCGGGCAACTGCCCGCCTATTGGGCGGCCAACGGATTCTCTTCGCAACAGTTCGACGGAATGCCAGCCAATGCATCCAATCCGAGCTTCGACGGGTCCTCGACGGTTCCCGCCTACCACCTCGCGACCGAGTGCATTGAGAACCTCACGCCCTCGTGGGATGAGAGCCATCTCGACTGGAACCTGCAAGAACCGACCTCCAGCACTGCCACGATGGATGGCTTTGTATACAACGGCGCAAAATATGCCATGGATGAGGGATACTTCGACACGGCGGGGATTCGTGCCATCGGCTACTACGACGGGAGCGACCTGAACTACTACTACTTCATGGCATCGAACTTCGCCACATCAGACCGATGGTTTGCGCCGGTCTTAGACCGAACTCAGGTCAATCGTCTGTACCTGTTCGCGGCGACGTCGCAAGGCTATGCCTATCCGCCCGGAACCGACCCCGCCGATAATGCGCCGCTCACCGCGCCCACGATTTTTGATGCCCTGCAGAACGCAGGCGTCAGTTGGAAGGTTTATTACACAGACGACGTCTGTCCGACGGTACCTGGAAATGTCCAACGCAAGGTTGGAGCAAAATCCCAAGACACTTCTCCGGAAACTGGCGCCTGCACCTACCTGACCCAGTTTGCCAAGTACTCGCCACCGAATGAACTGCCCAGCAATGTAGTTCCGGTATCGCAGTATCTGACCGATGTGCAGAATGGCACGCTTCCCTCTGTCGCTTTCATTGAAGCCGGGTATGAGTCGGGCCGCGACGAACACCCCAGCTCTGGAACCAACGTTCAAACCGGCGCCGCCTACGTTGAGAGCCTCATCAACCCGTTGATGAACAGCATCTCGTGGAAGGATTCAGTGTTCATTCTCACCTACGACGAACCGGGCGGACTTTATGACCACGTTCCTCCGGTGCCCGCGGTGAGTCCAGACGGCATCGCGCCCATCGATCTTCTTCCAGGGGATGTTTGCACTGTTGGTGGCGGAGTGAATTGCGATTTCACGGTGACCGGGTTCCGATTGCCATTGCTCGTCATTTCTCCTTTCACCAAGAAAAATTACGTATCCCACACACCCACTGACTACACGGCAATGTTGAAATTTATCGAGACGCGGTTCAACGTTCCAGCGCTGACTAAGCGCGACGCAGCGCAAATGGACATGACTGAGTTCTTCGATTTCCAAAATGTTCCGTGGGCAACCCCACCGACTCCGCCAGCCCAAGCAACTGGTGGCGCATGCAATGCGCAACAGTTGCAGTAAGCCTGCGAACAGGCTGCAGCCGCGTAGCAGGAAGGAACTGCGCCCACGGCTGGGCAGGACAACCGCCAAAGCTGGACGAGACGAATCGCTGCGAAGATCGAGTCAGCCGGAGCACCGTCCGGCCGCTTCGAAGCTGTTCAACGCGACCTTGACTGCCGCATTAGTTGTGCGAGGGAGCGATCGTAAGGCTGCGGACAACATATCGTGAGCCGTCGAAGTTGGCGGTCGCGGTGACGGCGTCCCCGGAGTGAACGTTTTCGGCCGACGCGATCGAGGGATCAAAGTAGACTTCGTAGGTCTTGTGGTCCGTTGCGGAATTCAAAACCAGCAAACCCGTGCGCAAATCGAGATGCGTGACCTGTCCCGTAAAGGTGTAGCCAATCCCCGGGAGGGCAAGAACCGCAATCTCGCTGGCCGCATCGCCATCCCGCCGGGAATCGAACTTCACTGCAATCAAGGAACCGGGTACGAGCACGCTATCCGCAACCGTCCGATCCGCTTGTGTAATCCGCGTAGAAGAAAGCAACCGCACGTGCAGAGGCGCGGGAGAAATCGCGTCGCGCAGAATCAGCTCACCGCGGTCCCGTTTGAACTGCAGTACGACTCCCTCGCTCTCACCGGCGGCCAGCGTGGTCTTGAGGCGAATACTTTTTGCGAAAACGGTGGTCCCATCAAGGATCGTGTCGACATAGGCACGCTGACCCTGGCGCAGGTCGGCGATCGAAGCCGCGGTGCTTCCCTGGTAAACGCGCGTCCGTGGGTCGATCAGGATTTTCATGCGGCCTCCACCGAAAACGCTGATGGTGATCTGGTCGCGAACCCGATCCAGGGTCTCGATCGTTCCACCGACCAGGGATGCGCGGCCTGAGGGAACAGGCGGAGGATCAGGCAGCAGGCTGGCAGGGTCAGTGACGATGCCGGAGTCCGTGTCCGCGCTGGTATCGACTGCGGGCCGGTCAGGTTTGATGCTGCCCGCCGGCGGTGGCGAAACCATGGCGGACGTCGCCGGTTGACTCGCCGATTGATTCGCCACGGAAGAAGTCGATTGCCCGTCTGCCATGCAGCATAAGATCAGAGCGCCAA
>Ga0210388_10004341_pt1 | contig 11115 bp, 12 predicted proteins | sample IncBWC19OmetaG_FD_155485 | JGI IMG/M metagenome (GOLD analysis project Ga0210388, IMG submission 155485) | Forest soil microbial communities from Barre Woods Harvard Forest LTER site, Petersham, Massachusetts, United States - Inc-BW-C-19-O ...
GTTTCTAACCGAAGATTGGGATAAATAATACTATGCTTAATTGCTAACGCAGAAAAGACTGCTTCCAGACCACCGCATGCTCCCAACGTATGTCCGGTAAACGATTTTGTTGAACTCATCTTTGGATAATGATCAGCAAACAATCTTTTGATCGCTGTTCCTTCAGCTATATCATTATTTTGTGTACCTGTTCCGTGAAGATTTATATAATCAATATCCGAAGGTTGTAATCCACTTTTTTCTAATGCACCCGTCATCGCCAAAAAAGAACCTGTTCCATCCGGTGATGATGCCGTTTGATGATATGCATCATTCGCATTCGCATAACCACTCAACGCACAGTATACATCTTTCTTTAATGAAGCTGCTACTTTTTCTGAAACTAATACCACATACCCCGCGCCTTCACCCAAATTTAAACCCTTACGATTTTCATCAAAGGGTTTGCACAATTGTTGATCCAATATCATTAAAGTATTAAACCCATTCAATGTAAATTTTGTCAAAGCATCGGTACCGCCTGCCACTACAACATCCAACATATTTTGTTTGATCAATCTTACTGCTAAAAAAATTGCATTGGCAGAAGAGGAACATGCCGTACTAATAGTAGTGATATAATTTTTGATGCCTAATTTATCAGCCACTAATTCTGTAACAGCGCCACATTCATGATTTATTACATTACGTAATTTCCCTTTTGTATTATCAGCAAGAAATTCAGCAAAAAAATCTTCGCTTTTATCCATACCACCAACAGAATTGGCTGATATAAACCCTGTTCGCAAAGAAGAAATATTTTCAATAGCTGCATCATCCAACGCTTCTTTTGCGGCAACCATACTTAATAATGCAGTACGACTTATTGTTGAAGACAATCCAGCTTTTAACGCAAGCTCTTCATTCGTTAACTTAACTTCTGCAACCGGCAATTTATTTCGGTGAACTGTTTGTAGATGATGTATATCACCAATACCTGCAGCTTCGTTTTCAAGTGCAGTAAGACATTCAGTCACATTGTTGCCAATTGCTGAAATCGCCCCCACTCCTACTACAAAAACAGCTGACTTCATTTTTATACTTTTGGTTGATGCGCCGTAATATAATCGGCCATTGTTTTTACCGACTTGAATACCTTCGGACCATCTTCAGCATTTGATAATTTGATCTTATAATATTGCTGTAACAAAACAATCAGCTCTAATGCATCTATAGAATCTAATCCTAGTCCATCTGCAAAAAGCGGTTGATCATCACCAATTTCTTCCGGCTTTATTTGCAAATTTAGCTGAGCTATTATCTGCACTTTTAAATCGTTAATTAATTTATCCATTATTGTTCTCGTATATTTTATTAATATTCTCTGTTGTAAAATCTAATGACTTGATATTCTTATTTTTTTCTATCAAATATAAAACAGTTTTATACTTGTTACCCAACACTTCAACCCAGCCACAAATACATGCCTGCAAAACATTATTGTAAAACAGGTTACTGACATATTCTTTTATAAAATCAACATCAAATTTTTCAGCAATAAAAAAAGCATTCTCCCCTTTTAAGCGATGCTTAATAGATATCTCGCCAATCACAATATTAGGCAATGTATAAACAAACAAAGCCGGGCTAGCTATATCTTTTACCGTCTCAAAATATTTTATATCCGTATCCAAACTGGCGTTAGCATTAGATAATACAATTCCTATATCTTCCGCTTTATAACTCTCTATTGTAAAATCATCTTTTAACAATACATCTGCAGCCAATACACCAAACTTACTTAACCCATCCATTTTATAAAATTTAGGATAGTTCATTTCGAAATGATTGTAACAAGCAATTAAAAATTCAGACAAATCAATTTCTTTCTTTTCAAATAATGATTGTCCATTTTTATAAACAACATTATCCTCAATCACGCAACTGGCACTTATGCATATATCGTTTAACAAACTATAATTTTACTATTTATATTTTAATCTTCCATACTGCTCATCTTCGTCTCATAAGATATCATTTTAGCCAGCTTTGTTAAAGCCGTTGCATGATCCTTTACATAAGGATTTTTCAAGTCCCACACATAGCCTGCTAAAACAGAACAGATCATATTTTTAATTTCCTGATTTGGTTTATCGGCAAAAAAGATCGTATCCAATGTTCCTTCATACCAGGCCATAACATAAGAGCGGAAAGTATTTACGCCCTGCATAACTGGTTCCATATATTCTTTTTCCCAATCAACAGATTCTCCTTTCAGTCTGCGAATTACTAAATGTGCCGCAGTCTGACTCGACACTGTCGCTAATGTAACACCTGAGGAAAAAATAGGATCGAGAAATTCCGTTACATTGCCTGTCAGCACAAATCCATCACCAAAAAACTTATCCGTAGTACGTGACCATGATTCCAATATTTTTGGATCGAATACTAATTCTACATCTTTAAAACGATCACTGATATAAGGCTGTGATGTTAATAATTCACGATAGATCTCTTCGTCTGTTCCTTTATATTGAGCAAAAAATTCAGGGTTGCCCACAAAGCCAAGTGACGTTACGCCATTTGAAAAAGGAATGATCCATATCCATACACCCGGTGCATGAACCACAATTGTAATGCGGTTGGGCTCTTCATCCATCAATCTTTTTTTATCTACCGTATGTGCAAATAATGCTTTGCGCCCAACTAAGTTAGATGGTTTATCTAAATTAAATAATCTCGGAATAACCCTACCATAGCCACTTCCATCAATTATAAACCTTGCTTCTATTTCAGTTTTGTTACCATCCTTATCTTCAATAGTTGTTACAGAATCGGAACCGTTGAAAACTATTCCGGTTACTGTTGTTTCGTAACACACTTCTACACCCATTTTTTCAACCGTATCTGCCAATGTTTTATCAAACTCTGCGCGTGGTACCTGCCATGTCCAGTTCCATCCTGGTGTAAATTGATCTGCAAAAAAGTAATCGCATATCTTTCCATCTTTTACGAACTTAGCGCCGAATTTTTGCTGAAAGCCTTTTTCTTTAATTGCATCAACAAAGCCTGCTTCTGTTAAGGCTTCCATACAACGTGGCAACAAGCTTTCGCCAATAACAAAACGGGGAAACAATAATTTTTCAACGACCTTAACTTTGTATCCTGCTTTGTTAACAATAGATGCGGCTACAGTTCCCGCAGGACCAGCACCGATAACAAGCACATCAACTTTTTCTCTTTTCATAATTGCAATATAAAAATGTTGAGCAAATTTTATTGTTTACTAAATACCAATGCTGCATTACAACCGCCAAAACCAGAAGCTGTTTTAAGACAATGGGTCAATTTTTTTGATTGTAACGAAGTCGCAATGTTTACCGAATTGCTAACACCTAATTCAGTGAAGCCCTTACTCGGAAAAATTATATTTTCTTTCATTGAATGAATCGTTACTACAGATTCTATCAAACCAGCTGCACCCAGTGTATGGCCATAATATCCTTTTAAACTATTTACAGGAACTGATTGCATTCCTGCCAATGTAATTGCTTTCGCTTCCATCTCATCATTATAAATAGTGGCTGTTCCATGTGCCGAAATAAAATCAATTTCTTCTGCAGAAAGCTTCGCCAGTTGCATGGCCTTTTTTATTGCCTGAAAAAGTTCTTCTCCTGTTCGTGATGGACCCGAAATATGATTAGCGTCATTACTTACTGAACCTCCGGTAATTTTTATATCCGTTGGTTCTTTTTTATTGGAAGAAAGAATGACCGTCGCGGCTCCTTCACCTAAATTAATTCCATCTCTTGCTGCATCAAAAGGTTTGCACTCTTTTTTGCTGATTGCCTGAAAAGATTGAAAACCCGATAATACAAATTTTGAAATAACATCGGCACCAGCCACAATCACGTTTTCATATTGACCGGATTGTATTACACGCATACCTGTTAAAAGTGCCAGCAAACCTGATATACAGGCATTTGATACAACAATGGGCTGAGGAATAAAACCAAAATATTCAGCAATTAATTTTGCTGAATGATGCAGTGCAATTCCATCTTTTAATTGTGCTGGATTCTCTTCTGTTTCAAGTAAGCTTATATTTCCTTTAGTAGAAGAGATAATTAGCAATGTATTTTTATCATTACTATTTAATCCGCTATTTTTTAAGGCATCGCTGATGGAGACAATTAATAATTGTTCGAATTTTGTTCCCTTAATAGTTGATTGAAAATTATTGAATAGGGAAGCGTGAAAGGGTTCTGGTGAAATTTTATTATCGTCGTGTAATTTGATACCTGATGCTGATCTTTTTAGTTGCGTAAAGTTCTCGGCTGTGGTAGCACCGAGTGGAGATAGAATATTATCAGAAACGATAAACACGTCTTTCATCATTCTTTAAATTAACGCATGTTTCTTTTTCCAGTCAGTAAAAAAATCGGGATTAGTTAATTGTAGAATCGAACCAGCTGCATCTAGAAAAACTTGTATAGAAGAACCTGTTGCAACCAACTCTTTCGTTTCCGCATTTACCAGGCGATAACTGAATTTCATTTTTGCTGCATCACAAGCATTGAATTGTGTTTCAATAATCACAGTATCACCATAACGCAACGAACGTTTATAATCGCACTGAACGTTCACCACAGGTATAACATACCCTTGTTTATGAACATCTAAATAACTTATGCCATACTTTTTTCCAAAAGCTTCTCTGCCATCTTCAAAATATCGAATATAGTGTCCGTGCCAAACAATTCCTAAAGGATCCGCTTCACTGAATTTTACATCCAATTCTGTAACATGTGTTAGTGTTTGTTGCAACGCACTTATTTTTATGAATGTTCTATAACCTTTTTTAAACCATTAGGGCATTAAGTACACATCGAACTTTAGCAATAATGTACTTAATGCCCTTTAGTATCTCTCTTATTATTTCAGGTCTTTAAGCTTGGAATCTTTTAAGATATTTAAAAAGGCTTTGGCCCAATAATTTTTAAACCCAAATCCTCCTGCTTCACCTGTTTTGTAAGCTGTAAGCAATACTTTTCTGGAGCCCATGTCTACAAAAGTTACCCATGCGCCTGCCTCAACTTTTCCTTTGCTCATGCCTTCTACAAAGATTATCATACCAATTCCTTTCTTCCCCTGGAAATTATATCTCTTAACTATTGCGTCAATTTTATCCGCAGTAAGCTTATTATAATCATTCAAATCATTAGAAAAGAAATCTTTCTTAAGTCCATTATTTGCTTTTTCTGTTATATCCAAATCGTACGGAATATCTTTTTTATAATCAATAGCTTTTGCTACATCATACTTTTTTTGCTCATTAATAAATAGTTGGTTCCAACCAACTGCATATTTATCTCTAAAATCATCATTTGTGATCACACCTGCATCTTTGTATTGAGTTGCGTCACCAATAAATTTTGTTTGAGAAAAATCTAAACCTAAAAATGTAATATCAGCATTGCCGCTAAGAATATCATCTTTAGTTTGTGCAAAAGTTGTTGTTACACTTGTGCAGATAAATAAAAGTGCAAGAAACCAATTTAATTTAATTGTGTTTTTCATGATTGGGTTTTTATTTTGGTTGAACAATAAATATTTTCATTTCGCATTGTGCCAATAATTTTTCATTGCACTTAACCTTTCCAATAATTATTGTAACATCAAAAACCTGGTTTTCAATAGCCACTTCCGTTTCTATTTCATCGTTTACATTGGGCAAAGAAAAGATCTCAAGATTTTTTACTGCGCCTATATAACCAACCTTTACAGGTTCATTTTTAGATTGTGATTCGTGGCCTGCCCTTGCAGCTGCAGTTTGCGCAATATTTTCTACCAATCCTGCTTCACGAAATTTGCCATTGCTGACAAAAATATTTTCTTTCTTGATAAGAAAAGACGAGCGACTACTCTTATCATCAGAATAAGTTAATTGATCGATCATTACAAAAGGTGGCCTTTGCGGAATGAGTGTCAATATAGTTTCTTCTGCTGTCATTAATATATTATTGTTGCCAAAAATTATAATAGTTATACCATTGTTCAGGATATCGCTTCACTTTTTCTTCCATCTCTGTTACAAAATCATGTAACATTTCCTGCATCACTATATTTTTATCCGGATTTGTATATTCCTTCATTTCACTTCCAAAAAGATGATAATGCAAACTATTTTCCTTCATTGCAAATACATAAGAAACAGGTACTTTAAATTTAGCCGCCAATACAAATGGCCCCATCGGAAACCTTGCTTCTTCTCCTAAAAAATTACTGGTAAGTGTTTTGTTCCCTTCTAAAAAACGATCAGCATGCATACAAACCAATTCATTGTTTGCTAACGCATCGCTTATTGCATAGATATGCGATAGATCATTCTTTATTACGATCACATTCACACTCCTCTCTCCTGTTACACCTGTAATATATTCTTTAATTTTCTGATGCTCTCCATCAAACATCACTACATTAATTCGCGTATCTAGCCGCTTCAATAAATGTCCTGCAATTTCCCAGTTACCAATATGTGAACTTAATAATAGTCCTCCTCTTTTCAGTGCAACTATCTTTTTAAGATTATCTTCTCCATCAAATTCAAAGGTGAACCGATTATGTATGCCTGACATCAGTACTACTTTATCGATTAACGTCTGACCAAAAAAATGATAGTTCTGATATAACTTAAATAATGATCTTACTTTACTATATCCAAGCTTTTTATGAAAATAATCGTAGGTACTTTTTGACGACTTATAGGAAAACAGAAAATAATGAAACGCCACGAACCTCAATAAAAAATAAGCCGGCTTAACACCGAAGTTTTTTAAAACACTCACAAATATGCGATAACCCAGCGGCGATCCTTTCGATTTTCCTTGCCACGACGGCATTATACAAGCTCTTTTGAATTTACACGAGTTGTAACATAGTCATAGAAATTTTGAAAGGTTTCTATTCCTATAAAATCTTCAGGTTTTACTTTGAAGGCAAAATTGCTTTCAATAACCACAACCAGATCTATATAATCCAAACTATCCAAATCAAGTGTTTCTCTTAAATTGGCCTCAGGAGTGATCTTTGTTCCATCAACCTCGAATTCTTCCACAAGGAATTCATTAATTTTCGCAATAATTTCTGCTTCTTTCATAAGTTAAATTTTAGCCAGTTTTCTAACAATTAATGAGGAGTTAGTTCCTCCGAATCCAAACGAGTTGGACAAAAATACATTTATATCTTTTTCGATCGTTTTATTTACAATATTCAATTTAGCAGAATCATCATCCGGATTTTCAAAATTAATATTTGGCGCAACAAATCCGTTTTGCATCATTAAAGTTGAATAAACAATTTCACTTGCCCCTGCCATCCAACATTCATGCCCTGTCATTGATTTGGTAGAACTTACAGGAGGCCTGCTAGATCCGAACACTTCATGTATAGCCCTTGCTTCACTTGCATCTCCCGCCGGTGTTGATGTTGCATGTGCATTGATATAATCTACGTCAGCAGCCTGCAATTGAGAATCTTTCAGTGCCATGCTAAGCGATCTTGCAGGACCATCAACTGTTGGATTCGAAATATGCGCACCGTTTGATGAAAAACCATATCCTATAACTTCTCCTAAAATTGGTGCGCCTCTTTTTAATGCAGACTCCAAACTTTCTAAGATCACGGTAGCAGCACCACCGCTAGGAATTAATCCATCACGATCTCTGTCAAAAGGTTTTGATGCTTTTGTTGGATCTGCTTCCTGAATAGAAAATGCAGAAAGCGCATCAAAATTCCCCATTGCATAATGGTTAATTTCTTGTGCACCGCCACAAATTATTGTATCCTGTAAACCACTTTTTATAAAATGATACCCTAAACCAATTGCGTGTGAGCCGCTTGCACAAGCAGCACTAATCGTAAAATTTACACCTTTCAATTTGAAAATAGTAGCCAGGTTCATGGTTACAGTTGAATTCATTGTCTGAAAAACCGAACCAGAACCAACTAGCATGGTATCTTTCTTTGCACGAATAATATCTGTAGCCTCAATGATCGGTTTTGCACAACTATCGTTTCCGTACAAAATACCTGCTTCATGCGCCATTAAATAATCTGCATCCAACCCAGCATTTTTCAATGCCTCTACTGTAGCCACATACGCATATTCACCATGCTCAGGAAGCATAATGCGCGATCTTCTATCCAACGCTTCTTTTAGATTGGGTCTTTCAACAAATCCCGTTAATCCTGAACGGTAGCCAAATTCTTTTCTTACAGCATCGAGTACTATACCGGATTTGCCTTGATATAGCGAGTTTTTAACCTCATCAAGATTTTTTCCAATGCAAGAATAAATACCCATCCCCGTAATCACCACTCTATTCATAATAAAAAAATCAGACAATTTATGATCAACGAAACAAGCATACGCTTGATTATTGTAAAGATTTAGCCCCGAAATTAACGATAAATTAACCGAATTTCTAATAGTTAGGAGTAAAAATAATTTTTAATATGTAGTATGTTGATTATGAATATAATCCACCATTAATTGAGAGTACTTCCGCAGTTATATAGGAAGCTTCCGGTGATGCAAGAAAACCTACCGCATGGGCAACTTCTTCCGGCAAACCAAAGCGTTTTACAGGTATCATTGATTGTAATTCTTTCTCATTTAATCCTTCAGTCATATCGGTTTTGATAAAACCCGGGGCAACTGCATTGACAGTAACGCCTCTTCTGCCCACTTCCTGTGCCAAGGCTTTTGTAAAACCAATTACACCGGCTTTTGCTGCTGAGTAATTTGTTTGTCCTGGTAATCCTTTCAATCCTGAAAGAGAAACCACGTTTACAATTCGGCCGTATTTTTTTGCCAGCATACTATTTATTACCAAACGGGTAACAAAAAAAGTACCATCCAGACTTGTTCTTATTACACTATCCCACTGTTCATCTTTCATCCACATTAATAATCCATCATCTTTAATGCCGCCATTATTGATCAATACTTCTATAAATTTTTCTTTATTAGTTTCTATCCAACCACCTAAAATTGTTGCTATCTCTTCTTTGTCAGACAGATCAAAACGCAATAACTCGCCGGTTCCACCGTCTGCTTTTATTTTTTCTAAGGTTTCATTTGCAGCTGCTTCATTTCCTTTATAGTTTATAACAATATGGTATCCCATACCCGCTAACTTATAACAGATCGCTCTTCCTATTCCTCTTGATCCACCGGTTACTAATGCACATTTCATTTTTTTTGTGTTTATTGGTTTAGTAGTTTATTGGTTTACTGGTTAAGAGATGAATGTTGTTTGCTAATAAACAATTAAACTACTAAACCAATAAACTTATTTTGAAGAAACAATCGGATCTATATTTTCAAAATGGTTTTTTATTTTTTCTATGTCTTTATATTTAGGCGTATCCTCAACAAATTTTGGAAATATTTTTCTGATCGTTGTGTACAAAGATCTTGTAGAAGATGATAAACGCGGAACACAATCTAAATAATCAATTGCCTGAAGTATCGTCATCATTTGTATAGCCAATACTTCAAATGAATTATCAATTACTTTTTTAGTGATCAATGCTGCATTACAGCCCATGCTGACAATATCCTGGTTATCGTTATTATTAGGAATGCTATGTACATACATCGGGAAAGATAAGGTTTGGTTTTCTGCCGTTGTTGATACTGCAGTGAATTGGACACCCTGCATGCCAAAGTTAAAACCAAGCACACCAAGGTTTACAAACGGTGGGAATTTCAAATTCAGTTTATCATTCAACAAATAATTCAATTGTCTTTCTGATAACATTGATAACCTCGTGATGGCAATCTTTAACTTATCCATTTCTAATGAAACATAATCACCGTGGAAGTTTCCGCCGTGGAAAATATTTTTATTGGTATGATCGATAACAGGATTATCATTTACAGAGTTCAATTCCTCACTCACTATTTTTTCCGTTTGAGCAATCGTATCATGAATAGGTCCCAACACTTGCGTTACGCAGCGAAGTGAATAATACTCTTGCACTTTATCTTTAAAAACTTCTTGTCCGATATTATCCGGATTGTATAAATGTTCCGAACGATTGCGGATCATTTTACTATCTTTCAAAATACCACGCATCATTTCAGCCACTTTATTTTGACCTGCATGATGTTTAACAATATTTAATTCGTAAGAAAAATGATCATCATATGCTTCTACAATTTCATTCACCATCGATGATAACATCACCGACCATTCGAATAATTTTTTTGCCTGGATGATATTCAACATCCCGATACCTGTCATAGCAGATGTTCCATTCAAAATTGCTAACCCTTCTCTTACATGAATAGCAAGCGGTTTTATTTTTAGCTTGTTGAATATTTCTATTGTTGGATATAGTTTGCCCTCGTATGTTACTTCACCTTCGCCGATCAATACCAAACCAAGATGCGCTAACTGCACAAGATCTCCACTGGCACCAACACCACCGTGTTCAAAAATACAAGGACTAACATTTTTATTGATCAGCTCTTTGATCAGTTCAACTATCTCAGTATGCACGCCCGAATAACCTTGCATTAAGCTGTTTAAGCGTGCGATCATTACAGCCTTCGTCATCAATGGAGACATTAATTTTCCGCTGCCGGAAGAATGGCTCCTGATCAAATTATATTGTAATTGTAAAAGATTTTCTTCGCTCACTTTATATTGAGCCATTGGACCAAACCCTGTATTGATACCGTAGATGAGTTTGTTAGAAGCAAATTGTTTTAAAAATTCATGGTTCACTTCAACCTTTTTAACAGCGGTTGCATCCAAAACAACTTCCTTTTCCTTAAACAAAATTTCAGAGAAATCTTGTAGTGAAAGTGTCTTTTCTCCAACATGTATCATGAGCCAGGTTTTAGTTACTAATAGAAATTTTAAAGTACGCAAAAGTAGAATAAAATGTTTAAAATTTTACTTTCCTTTTCCGGCTTGACTATTGGCTTCTTCTATCGATAAATTTAACCGGTTTTCTAACTGATTCAGGGAACTGCATTTTTTGCATTTCTTCAGCCGAAATGTATTTAACATGAGGACTTACGCGAAGCCGGGCTTGCAGGTAGGCACGTATTTTATGGTC
>Ga0210388_10004343_pt1 | contig 11110 bp, 6 predicted proteins | sample IncBWC19OmetaG_FD_155485 | JGI IMG/M metagenome (GOLD analysis project Ga0210388, IMG submission 155485) | Forest soil microbial communities from Barre Woods Harvard Forest LTER site, Petersham, Massachusetts, United States - Inc-BW-C-19-O ...
CGTCGAACGAAGTTCCTTCGCGCTCCAGATGAGTTAGCAGCGAACCGGCAATTTCGGATGCGGTGCGTAGAAGCCCTCTCCCTGGTTGCGCAGGGTCGAGGTTCTGATGCTTGTGGTTGAACGGCATCGCGAGGTCAACCTGGCAGATCGCCTTTGGATCGAGGTTTCGGTGCAAGTCACACAGCGACCCGATCTCGAGCGCCCATCCGTTTTCGATGGGCAAGTTCATCGCGGTATCGAAGCTCATCGAATATTCGCCAGAGAGGGGATAACGAAAGCTGTCGATAAAGTCGAGCAGAGGCATGTGCCCCAGCACCCGAACCAGGGATCGAACCAATGGAATGACGAAAAGCCTGGTGACACGGCCGAACAACTCTTGCTGGACTCTGCTGTAGTATCCTTTGCAGAAGCTGTAGCCCAGGCGAGCGACAGGGAGTGCAAGAGTCACCGGCAGATCCAGATTGTAGTTCGCGATGTCACAATCGTGAACCAGAACTGTTCCCGACGATTGGTTCGCAGCCAGCCATCCGAATGCGAGCCACAGGTTCAGTCCTTTGCCAGGATTGAACTGTAAGCCGTGCCGCATGAGTTGCTCCAACAGATTCGGAGAATCATTCCATAACACCACGTGCGACTTCTTCAATTTGGACCAGAACAATTGCACTTCCCGGGTCAGTTGATCTGGAATACCATTCATCGAGACGACGACACGCGACAAGAATGTTGCTTTGTTGAGGTTTTCGACGATGCCGTTCAGCGCCGCCGTTCCGATCTCGGCATAGTGACACGGCAGGACCAGAACGACCGATTCAAGAGTCGGCAATGATTCATGGCGACCGATGAGGGGTCCATCGACGAGTCGGTGCAAGGTGCTGATCAGACCATGCTGAAAGAAATCGCTCATCAGTGTCGGCAATGAAGACCTGAACGTAGCATGGACCAATCGCTTTCGCCGCCGAGCGCCGAGCGCCGAACGCCGAACGGAGAATGCCGGCCGCCCGAAAATCCAGTTGCACCCTCTGTAAAATACCTTATGCCTATAGGGAATATCCACTTTCTCTGCTATGGCTTCCAAAAGCGTTGAAGAAATTAAGTCTGAGAGTCATGCCTTGCGGGGTACGATTCAGGAAACTCTTCTTGGGGACGCATCCCACTTTTCGGACGAAGAGTATCAACTCCTGAAGTTCCACGGCACCTATCAACAGGACGATCGTGACCAGCGAGTGCCGCGCAAAAAGAAGAACCTCGATAAAGCCTGGATGTTCATGGTTCGCTCCAAATTGCCGGGCGGTGCGTTAAGTGCGCAGCAATATCTTGCGCACGACCGAATCGCGGGGGATCTGGGTAACGGCACGCTCCGGATTACCACTCGCCAGGGTTTCCAGTTACACGGTGTCCTCAAGGGAGATCTGCAGGATTGCATCCACAGGATCAATGAATCCGGGATCACCACCTGGGGTGCCTGTGGCGACGTCGTCCGGAATACCACCGCCGCTCCCAGCCCTTTCAAGGATGAGGCTCATCTGGACGCACAGCGGCTCGCCAAGGAACTCAGCGACACCTTTCTCGCCAAGACGACCGCGTACGCTCAGATTTGGCTAAATGACGAGCACCTCAATCCGGAAACGGGTGATGTCGAGCCTATTTACGGGAGGCATTACCTGCCAAGGAAATTTAAAATCGGGATCGCCATCCCGCCCAGAAATGACATCGATATCTATACGAACGATCTCGGATTCATTTCAAATGTGGAAAATGGCGTGGTGAAGGGTTACACCGTGGTCGCGGGCGGAGGATTTGGAATGTCGCACGGTAAGATCGAGACTTTTCCGGCGCTCGCCAAGCCGCTATTTTACATTGCCCGGGAGCACGCCGTTAAAGCCGCTGTCGCAGTGGTCAGCGCTCAAAGGGATTTCGGAAACCGAAATGATCGCAAGCGCGCCCGGTTGAAATATCTGATCGATGAACGCGGCATCGACTGGTTCCGGGAGGAGGTGGTTAAACGGTTGGATGCCCCTTATGAACCGGCGAAGGAAGTTCATTGGAATACGGTGAGCGACGTTTACGGCTGGCATGAACAAGGGGATGGGAAATTGTTCTGCGCGCTCTGGATTGAAGAGGGCCGGATCAAGGATACGCCAGAGCGCAAATGGCGGACCGCATTTCGCACGATTGCCGAACAATTTGGATTCCCGGTCAGGCTGACGACGAATTGTAACATTATTTTTCACGATATTGATTCGACCGCAAAAGAGAAGGTCACGGAAATCCTGACGGCGCACGGCATCCCCAAGCCGGAATCTTTGACGGAAACCCGAAGGCTGGCGCAGGCTTGTGTCGCGTTGCCCACCTGCGGGCTGGCGCTGGCGGAAAGCGAACGGGTATTCCATCTCGTTTTGGATAAAATCGATGACATTCTGCGGGATTACGGTCTGAGTCAGGAACCGATCTTGATTCGCATGACCGGTTGTCCGAACGGCTGCGCGCGGCCTTACAATGCAGATATCGCGTTTGTCGGGCGCATGCCGGGTAAATACGCACTCTTTGTCGGAGGTTCAGTCACGGGAGAACGATTGGCTGGAATGCAGGAAAAGACGGTAACGCTGGAAGATATTCCCGCGCGAGTGCGCGGACTGATCGAAGAATTCGTGCAGAATCGTCACGGCAACGAAAACTTCTCCCACTATTGGGGGCGCACCCATGTGAACGGACCGGCGCCGAAACCGGAACAATTTCACTTCGAGTTCGCGCAGCGCGAGAGCAAAAGTCTGGTCGGCGCGGAGGTTTGATTGACCGGGCGTCCAAACCCCGGTAAAGGGGTAAATGGGTAAACAACACAATAAGGTGGAAAAACGCCGTCGCCGACTAAACTATCTGAAGCGCAAACGCAATTCGACAAAACCACCCAAAGAGTAAGCAAAGCGTCTCGCTTTGCCAGGTTCTCCAGGAGCACAGCGAAGCTGCCCGCTTACATTGACGTTGCGGGCAACCACCTGCCGTCTCCGCCTTTTCGATACGTTGACGCGCCGATACGGTAGGCCTCTATCTCCCGGATCGCTGGCCAAGCGGCTTTATCTCGCGCGAAAATCTCGCGAGCGCTTGGGCTCGCGAGATTTTCGGGCTAATCTCATCGGAATATGCCTCAACCAGTGATGCTGATTATTCGGGACGGATGGGGGATTAATCCTCATGGCCGGCAATTTGCGGAAGCCGACGGGAATGCGACGTTGCTCGCCCAGACGCCCTACCACGAATATCTGTACCGGACTTATCCGGGGAGTCACCTGAGCGCAAGCGGGATGGATGTGGGATTGCCCGAAGGCCAGATGGGTAATTCCGAAGTTGGACACCTTAATCTTGGCGCCGGAAGAATCGTTTACCAGGACTTCACCCGGATTAACAAAGCGATCCTCGACGGGGAATTAGCCAGTAACCCGGTGATCCGCCAGGCGTTTCAGTCTGCCAAACCATCCCGGTTGCATCTGATCGGGTTGCTTTCCGACGGCGGCGTCCATAGTCACCAGGACCATTTGGTCGCTTTGGTAAAAGAAGCGGCAGCTTGCGGGGTAAAAGAGATTTTAATTCATGCGATCACGGACGGCCGCGATACCTCACCGACCGGAGGAGTTGAGTATCTATCAACCGTCAGAAATGCCGTCGCCGCTTCAGGGGCAATCATTTCCACGGTCATCGGTCGATACTTTGCCATGGATCGGGATAAACGCTGGGAGCGCACCAAGCTGGCCTGGGACGCTATTGTGCTCGGAATAGGCGAAATTGTCGACCACGCGCCGGATGACGCCATCAGGCAGCGGTATCAGCAAGGGGAGACCGATGAATTTCTCAAACCATTGATTTTTTCGCATCCGAATCAGCAACGGATACGGGATAACGATGTGGTTTTCTTTTTCAACTTTCGCGCAGATCGGGCCAGACAACTGTCGCGGGCGTTTCTTTTCGTCGACTTTGACGGATTCGACCGCCGGGTCCAGCCGAAGGTGCTCTTCGTGACGATGACGCTCTACGATAAAACCTTCCATTGTCCGGTCGCGTTTCAGCCGCAGACCTTGGACAACATTCTCGGGAAGATCGTCAGTGACGCGGGCAAGAAACAACTGCGAATTGCCGAAACTGAAAAGTATCCGCATGTGACCTATTTTTTCAATGGTGGTGTCGAAGTACCCTTTGCCGGCGAGGACAGGGTGATCGTCCCTTCACCAAAGGTTGCGACCTATGACCTCAAGCCCGAGATGAGCGCGCTCGAAGTAACGGCCGAGGTGGTAAATCGGTTAAAAGAGTACGATCTGATCATCTTGAATTTCGCCAACCCGGACATGGTCGGGCATACCGGAGTCGTCGAAGCCGGCATCAAAGCGGTCGAGACCATCGATCGATGTGTGCGTGAGGTCCTGGATGCGCTTCTCGCGGCGGGTGGAAAGGCGCTCGTGACGGCAGATCACGGGAATTGCGAAATGATGCGCAACCCTGACGGCTCCCCGAACACCGCGCACACGACTAATCTCGTGCACTTTATCTATGTCGCGGCGAATGCTTCGGAATACCGTCTGAAAGATGGAATTCTCGCCGACGTCGCTCCGACGCTGCTGGACTTGCTGGGTTTGCCCATCCCGAAAGAAATGACCGGCCACAGCCTGCTGGAACGCGTGGAATGAAACGCAAAACTATCGATTGCAAGGCGCCGGATTTGCTTTTACTAGGGTAAGAGTTCCGTCTTTACCGCGTGGTGTAACGGTAACACAGCGCCCTTTGGAGGCGTTATTCATGGTTCGAATCCATGCGCGGTAGTTAATCGTTATTTTCCGAGGGGAAATGGTTTTCGGAGCCGGTTTGCAAATTTTCGGACCAAGGAAAGCGTGGTTCAGGTAGGATGGCATCGGAGACGAGAGTTTGGAGGACAGGGATTCTACGGACTTGTCCTCCCAAGCCAGGACCTGAAACTTGCAAACAAGTGGACCCGCGGCACTCAAGCCACATGAGTGTCAAGCAGGTCGTCGAGCAACGAAGTAATCCGGTCGACCGGCTTGTTAAGGCGGATCTCTGCCCCGAGTTCGAGCGCGATCGAATAGACATGTGGACGAACAGTCGTTTCTGCGCTCTTCACGGGAGCTTTGCGCCTGCTCTTTTTGGCACGGCGGTTCCGTGCGGGAATGGCCTTTCCCGCTTTGCGAGTTTCCCTCATCAAGCCGTCATACAGCCCCGCATAAAATCCGAGTTCGTCGTTGGAATCGGCCCCCGTGGTCTCGCAAAAACGTTTCCACAGATTCTTGAAACGGTCGCTCACCACCTCTGCAACGTTCCGGAGAGCGGGAAGGTCCTCGTTTTTCGCGCCAACGTAGAGCGCAGTCGCTTTGCCACGCGCGGCGGCACGCCAGACCCCATCGATCTGAAAGCCGTTGAGCAACACCCACTTCACGAAGTTCCCGATCGGCGCGTCTTTCATGTCGTAAACAATCAGCCGCCGGGTGTTTTTTTGATCCGGACGAATGCGGGCCGCTTCTGAAAAAAGATCGTCCTCGGGATCTGTCATCGCCGTCGCAGGGGATACGGAAAAGTCGTAGCGGCCTCGCAACGATGCGAGTTTCATTTCGGCAACGACAGCTTCATGCTTGGTGCCGCGTTCTGCCATTGCAAGAAGACGGACGTAGCGACCTTGGACATTTGGCGGAGGCGGCAACAACGACATAATTCCGTGGTAAGGGAGACCTCCCAAAAGGTCAAGAGAACAGCCTGCGGGTTGCCCCATTCCTTGACGAATGCGGATCGACCGTCGTGGCTTCCCGCCTACACGAACGGGTGGTAAGCCTGGTAGAGGCTCTGTCCCAGCCAAGGGTGGCGCGTGGTCCCCGGCTCAGGCGGAGCCTCTACCAAGCTGCTTTACCTTCGAGTCATGCGAGTTAGCCGTACCGCTGGGACTTTTCCCTCGAGCTCTCATGGATCTTCCTCTTTCGTCTACGCAGAACCTAGGCTCGCTTAAAGCACTCCCTCTCTTCTGGCTCCGTCAGACCGACGGCCGTCCTTGGCGCTAGAAAAGCCTTGTGCGGCATCCAAGGGGGTCAGTCAATTGGGTCAGTCAAATTGACTGACCCTTTTAACCTGATTCTATCAGCAATCAAACGATGCGGGGACCGAGCTGATGACGGCGTGATTCTACCGATTTGAACGACGTTTAGGATCGATCGGCCGAGGTGATCACCATTCCAGGTTTGAGGCAGCGCAACAGATCCACGCCAAGCGTCGTTTTGATTTGTCGGAAATGCAGTTCGACATTCCAGACCGGAAATAAAGTTTTGCCAGTTCATCGGCCGGATAAAGGACCGAGACAAAAGGGAAGACAAAAGGGGTCGCGGGGAAGACAAAAGGGGTCGCGTCTATACAAAAGACAAAAGAAACTAATATTCTGCCCAACGACTAAAAGATTAGAAGCATTCGTCACGATGAGAGCCGACTTTCTCATGTGCGGAATCGGAAGTGATGCACACGGCTTCCTAGACAATAACGGAACGGTTGTTAGCGAGGCTCTAGTTCCTTTTGGACAAGCGTGACCTTTTCCAGGAGAGTGCGATCGCTCTGGAGGCGTTGGGTGAAACGACGAATGGCGATGCCGACAGTGTTGTGATGAATCCCGCCTTCCAGTTGCCCAAGTTCTTTGAGGCTCAGCCTACCGCGAATTCTGCCGATGAAAAGAGCGGTCTGCCGTGCACCGGTGCCGCGAGCGGATAGCAGTTCTTCCCAGGGCTCATGCCAAGATGGACTCGGCGCATAGCCAATTTGAGGTCCAGGTCAGTGCTTCAAGCGCTCCGCGCCTGACTCCTGTCTGTTGATCTCGGTCGCTCCGGGGAAGCTTGCGCATCTGAGCCACAAATTCCGCGCTACCGAGGAAGATCGTATACTTAACTTGCGCCTTCCGGTCCGTCTCTCAACGTCCTATGGCTGCCGCTTCCCGCCACTGTTGACGAAACGCGTTTTGGAGCTCGCATTGCGAACCTCGACCGAAAAACTCCAAGATGGACTCGGTGCATAGCCAGGCGAGTGCTGCTCGGGTTCCAGCGAAGAAAGCGTAGGAATTCCAATGGTATTGTTCCAAAGCCTCCACCCGACACCGCGCTAATTGCGCTGTTATCTCGTGTGCGGCGACGCCGCGGTTCTCGTGTCCGCCCAGGGCGGCAAATCGGGTAAGCTGCTCAGGAACGCGATGAATTTTCGTAGCGACGCGTCGAGCGGAAGATCGCTCGCCTCTCGTTTCCGCGATTTAAAAATGATACCATGTTCCTGGGAAATCCACCCGAGTTGCGCGCGCCATGAGAACGAAAATATATGTTTTGTAAAGCAAAAGAATCCCGTTTCCTTGATGAGCATTTGTGTTTTGTATAGACGCGACCCTTATTCCTTTGTCCTACAAAGACCGCTGCCGATTTTATACTTTCTATTTGTTCACCAATCGCCGTTTGCCACGAAGTTCCAGGTGGGATTTCCCTTTCATCCAGCCATGGCTTAATGCCTTCCTTGATCAACTCCTGCGCGATCTCGCGGACGGCAGGCTTGTCGTCACTGTTGTGGCACAGGAATACATCAAAGATTTCCGGTTTGGGGTCCTGTCCGTTCACACGGAGGCAATTCTATAGAGGAAAAATGCGTCGGAGACAAATCATCTTCGCATCCCCGCATCCAGGATTGCAGGTTTCGCCAGAAAATAGAATAATCACACCTTTGCGCGAATAAGTTCGAGTAAAGAACCCGTGTATGATCGCCTTCATGTTTCGGGCAATTGTTTTCTTTGGCCTGACTACGTCGGCTTTTGTCAGCGCAACATTGGATGTGCTGGTAAATGCAGCTGCAAGTTTTTCGGCTACGATCCGACAGCAGCTCGAAATGCTCCAGAGTAATCCATCCCCGGCTGAGCTTGCCGAAAAGACGATTGATTACGCGGAAGCGAAAGAGGCCTATTTCAAGGCGTTGCGGGCGGAGATGCCAGAGCTGATGAAAATAGCGACAGGTAAGGAAGAGCTGACTCCTGAACTGGACACCTTTGCTGCGGCATTCGCGGTCGCTGGCGAAAACCAGGCGGCGGACGAACAGACGCAGGTTTTGCTAAAACGATTCTCGCGCAATCCTGACGTTGATAAGGCGAGGGCGGAATTCGAACGTGCTCAAAAGGTCGAAGAGAAATTCCATCATGATTTCGATGGGTCGATTTCACTTAATCGGTAAGACCGTCGGCGGTCACTTATGACGATTTAGCTCACCAGGACGGCTGCAGGACCGCACACGCGTTTTGATTCAAGTCTGCTTCCTCTAATAGCCCGTGCCTTCGTCGGCGGTATCCCTGCGGATCTTCCAACCGTCACCCTGTCTTGCGGGAAGCGCCAGAATCGAGGCAAGGTGCGTCCGAATGCCAACCGGGAAGACGGCGAGGCTGCGCTCCGACTCCAGCCGAGTGATCATCGATTGACGCTGGCCACCGAACCCGGCGTGTGCTCGGCGTCGCGTGCCGGGCTGACTCGATGGATCGCGCTAACCTCCGCCGGATCGCCTTTAACTTTAACAGATCCGACGACATTCCCGCCGGGCTAAACCGCCACTGTACCGGAAGCTAAAGCCGAAATCATCGTGCGGGACTCAAAAGTACTTATCACCGAAGATGCCTTTCCTGTGAAAGGAAGGCATCAACAGACATTATTCCGCTCAGTGTGGCCTCGCGAGGGGCAATTCTGGCGGCAATGAAAGCAGCGAAGGTCGTCGCAAATGATCACGGATTGACTGTGGCGAGCGTCGAAAACAATCGAGATGAAAAACCACAATGAGATTGAAAATCGCTAAAATATTACCTCTTGCCTTCGCGGATACATTGCGCCGAATTTGCGCAGAGAGAAATGATCCTGAACACCTAAGTACTTTGTATCTCAGATTCGGCTCCATCTTGAAACAAATTCGCGAAAAGAGGGGGCTTACGATTCAAGGGCTCTCTGTTCTATCGGGTGTGCGTGAGCATACGCTGGAAGCAGCTGAGTCGGGCAGGTTTGAAATGACAGACAAAGAATTTAATGATCTGCGGGACAATTGGACTTTGGAAACGGATCAAGCCAGCGCTGCCGACTACCAACGCATCGTGGATCAACGCCTAAGTAAGCCGTATCCTAACTTCGGCTCTGCAATGACCCAGATTCGCGAGGAGAAGCAGATTAGCGTCGGCGAGTTGTCTCGTATATCAGGGTTGCCTGCGGACGTTCTGAGGGCAGCTGAGGCGGGCATCGTTGAATTGACAGATGAAGTTTCGAAGGAAGTGAAGAGGGTCTATTGGTCGCTGTCGGCACTGGAAGCCAGCGCTGCAGATTACAGGCGTCTCCTAGCTGATATTTCGAAGAAAGCTAGTGGGGACTGATCCTGATCCATGAGAATAATTGGAGATGTATTTCTGAAACAGCTCCTGGTCGTGCGTGGAAAACTCACAATGGCTCGCACCAATCTCTTCATTAATCGAGTTTGAATCTCCTCTATGCTTCGCCTACTGGGCGCGCTTCCAGACCGGGTGAGAGGCTCCCGTACCGGTGGACGTAGTAGGATTCGTCCAGCTGAGTTCGTCCCCGGAAAGTTCGAAAAGTCGCTTGTGATCGACTCCCTTCCAGTTTGGATACGTAGTGCCCTCAATGTGGAGCGTAATGGCCTTATCTGTCTCACTCACCGAGTACGTGCCGAAGTAGGCAATGCTCCCCTCTACGACCTCCGCGTTTTCTTCTGGAGTTCCCAACTGGCGACTATCGGACGCGAATTTGGGAAGTCCCGAGCGGGTGATGATTATCGAAAAGCGGCCGTTAGGGTCGAAGATCGCTTGGCCCTGCGGATTGGGACCATAAAAATCGGTCTTCTTGCCGTCCTGCTCAATCGTGATGGAAACGAGCGTCCATGTTCCCACGAGGTCCTTGGCCGTCGTCTGCGCGACCGCCTCCTCTATGGGCAGAAAAACACCGAAAATCAGCGCTGATGCAGTCAGCACAGTCGAAATGATGCGATTCATGGTACTCCTTCTTGGGGTTTGGGGGTTGTAACCGGGCGCTCGCAATGAAACACGCAGTGCGACTGGTGAAGTATATCACAATTCCAGCTCGGTCTCACTCGTACATTGCGTGAGGATGAAACCACATTATTTGAGAACAGACCGATTACATCCGGGCTGGACCACGAAGAACCCAGGAATTGCAGAGTGAACTACTGGCTAATCGTCGAGGTGATGTGATCCTTCGGTTCGGATCCGCCGAAGAAGTCTTCAAGGCAGCGAGCTGCGATTTGTCAAAAGAAGAAGAATGGATCAGCAGTTTGAAGAATCGAACGCTTACGGCAAGCGGCCTAATAAGCTTTTATGGACAGCCAGGCGGCCATGCAAATCCTGGAAAAAGAGTAGGTAACCTTGCAAAAAGAATGAAAGCAAATCTCAGAACTGCTCTCGTCGAAATGCTCTCGAAAGCTAAGCCATGCCCATCACCGAAGGTCGTTATCAACACGGGACGCCGCGGACACCAACGGCAGGAATTTTATTCCGCAATGCGATTTCACGCGCTACTGTAACAGAACACGCGATTGCTCGTGCAACGGAACAACAGTATGCCAAAAGCCTTGCTGGCCGATTTCGCACCACTTGGTGGAGCGGGGTGTTGCTGTCGGCTCCGGTTGCAGCTGAAGGGCGGTTAGGACCATGAGCGCGGAGCGCCAACGCACGTGCCCCAGCTGCGGCAACGAGCTTTCTGGAGCGGCGGACTTCTGTCCGGTCTGCATTCTTCGCAAGGCTCTCGCTGGCGGGGTTGAATCCGGCGAGTCTTCTTTCGAGGAAGCGGTCAAGCCGGTACCGACTGCGCAACGTCTTGAACATTATGAACTGGTAAGGGGCGCAGACGGGAAGCCGGTCGAATTGGGTCGCGGTGCGATGGGCGTCACTTATAAAGCGTTCGACATCGACCTGCACTGCCCCGTTACACTGAAGGTCATCAGCGAGCGATATCTCGGTGATGAATCGGCGCGGCTTCGTTTTCTACGCGAAGCCCGCGCAGCGGCGAAGCTGCGGCATTCAAACGTTGCCTCGGTGCTCCACCTAGGCAGA
>Ga0210388_10004346_pt1 | contig 11106 bp, 12 predicted proteins | sample IncBWC19OmetaG_FD_155485 | JGI IMG/M metagenome (GOLD analysis project Ga0210388, IMG submission 155485) | Forest soil microbial communities from Barre Woods Harvard Forest LTER site, Petersham, Massachusetts, United States - Inc-BW-C-19-O ...
CCGCTTTCGTAATAGGTACGTCGCTTCTCTTACTTCGTGCCGGCCTCTTCTCCTCGCTCTCGGAGCATCCATTCCTTGATGTAAGGTGAGCAACGGACGATCGCAACACCCGCTGACTCACACTCGTTCAAGAAACGAATAGCTTCGACATCGACGAGATCGACCTCTTCGAGATCCAACGCCAAAGGCGAGTTGCAGCGTTCAATCTCAAACTTCAACTGATCGAGGTGATCGAAGCGAAGCTGTCCACTCAGAAGAATCCGCGTTCCGCCGTCGCCAAAAATCCGGTCGATTTTCAGCGTCATACGCACCGTTCCGAAACACACCTCGAGAAGTGCAATCGCCAAGCCACTGCTAATTCATTGAATAAAAGGAACTTAAGATTGCGATAAGTCCTGATAAGTAGGGAATTCCTGTCCTATCAGGAAAACGCGATTTGTGGCGGAGACCATTGGCTGTCTATGACACCTTGTATCGATATTTATTTATTCTCAAACGTTTGATCTTGGAGTCGAGGGTTCGCGCCGGCAGGCCTAGGTTCGCCGCCGCGCCGTTTGGTCCGGAGATTCGGCCTTGGCACTGGGCTAGCGCGGCTTCAATCATTTCCTTCTCCTGGCTCACCAGGGCGCTGCTAAGGGTGCCCTTGCGCCGCTCGGCAGGGCGCAGTTCTCGCTTGAGCCAGGTCTCATCCACGAAAAAGATCTCTCCCTCGGAGAGAATGACCGCACGTTCGATTACATTTTGGAGCTCACGAACGTTTCCCGGCCAGTCGTATGCTTGAAATAATTCGAGACATTTCCGATCGATTGTTTTGAACTTTTTTCCGGCCCTTTTCCCGAAGCGATCCATGAAGTACTCGACAAGCAAGGGAATGTCCGCCGCACGTTCTCGCAACGGCGGCATGCCAATGGGAACGACATTGAGCCGGTACAGGAGATCTTGACGAAATTTGCCTTCCGCTACGAGATCTTTTAAATCACGATGCGTTGCTGCGAGTACTCTCACGTCAACCGGAATAGCCTGATTCCCTCCGACGCGTTCGATTTCACGCTCTTGCAGCACACGCAATAGCGCGATTTGAGTTTCGGGGGGCAGGTCGCCGACCTCATCCAGAAAAATGGTGCCCCCATTCGCCGATTCAAAACGCCCGACTCGCCGCTGCGTCGCGCCGGTGAACGCGCCTTTCTCGTACCCGAAGAGTTCAGAAGAAATCAGCGAGGAAGGAATAGCAGCGCAGCTTACGCCAATAAATGCGCGTTCGGCGCGTCCAGATCGCTTGTGGATGGCGCGCGCGATGAGTTCCTTTCCTGTGCCGGTTTCGCCAAGAACCAAAACTGTGGAATCTGTAGGCGCTACCTTGGCAACTTGACGGAGCACCTTGCGCAACGATTCCGAAGAGCCGACGATGTCCTCAAACATAGAGTCACGGTCGATTTGCTCTCGCAATGCCAGATTTTCATTCCGTGTCCGATCCTCGGCTTTGACTCGATCATCAATATCGGTTCCGGTCGCGTACCAGCGAATTACATGTCCTTGCTCATTTCGAAAAGGGTTGTAGCGGATTAGAAACCAGCGGTACTCGCCGTCACTCCGTAACGATCGCATTTCCGATTCAAACGCGAGGCCGTGTTCCAGAGCAGCCTTTCGGTCCCCACGTAGTCTCTCAAGGTCTTCCGGGTGGAATATTCGTTCACGAAAGTTTGCGTTGAGCACATCCTCAGCGCTCAATCCTGTATATTCGAGCGTCGTTTGGTTGGCGTAGAGTGGCGCGCCGGATCGGTCCAAAACAACTATGGCCTGTGGTATCGCGTCGGTAATCCGCCGGAGTTCGCGTTCCTCTTCCCGGAGTTTCTCCTGAGCCTGCTTGAGGCTTTCGATATCGGTGCTGACTCCGTACCACATGACGATCTTCCCGGTTTCGTCCCGGAATGGCTCGAAGCGGATGAGAAACCAACGAAAGACCCCATCATGGCGGCGCATGCGCGCTTCGATGTCACCCGGTTCTCCGGAGATCAACAGCTCCCGCCATTTTTCCATCAGCGGCGGCAAATCCTCAGGATGAATTGCAACCTGCCAGCCCCAACCTTGTGATTCTTCCTGAGAAAGACCGGCGTATTCGCGCCATCGTTGATTTACGAATTCTACGGACCCGTCAGCATGAGCTGACCATGTAAACGCAGGGATTCTGTCAACAATGAGGCGAATATTCAGCGACTGCCCGGATTCTGAGGAGCCACCTGTTGTAGATGCCATCTGCGGATTATAGTTTGGGTCGACGCCCTAGACCATCCTTTATACAACCCGAGACCAGTCGGTCTCAACCAATGACTGGAGCAACTTGGCAAGCAATACTGCTTTTGAACTCTAGGAGTCCCCGCGTGCGAAAAGGCGAGCAGACCCGACTAGAAATCATTCGTAAGGCGGCTCCGATCTTCAATCAGAAAGGGTATGAGGGCGCTGCATTGTCCGACCTGATGAAGGCAACGGGCCTGGAAAAAGGCGGAATCTACCGGCACTTTGAGAGCAAGCAAGAGCTAGCGGGAGAAGCTTTCGATCACGCATGGAAACTCGCGCTGGATACTCGCTTCGAAGGGACTGAGCAGATTCCAAATGCTGTGGATCGGTTGAAGCAAGTCGTTCGGAATTTCCGGGACAGACGTACCGGACCCGTACCCGGGGGATGCCCGCTAATGAACACTGCTATCGATTCCGACGATGGCAATCCTCAACTCCGAGCGAAAGCGAGGCAGGCCCTCAGTTTGTGGCTGGATCGTCTCGAAGCGATTGCTGACGAGGGAAGGCGACGAGGCGAGGTCCGCTCAGAAGTCGATTCCGCCAAATTGGCAATGTTGATCGTAAGCACGCTGGAAGGAAGTTTCATGATCCGTCGTCTGCAGAAGAACGAAAGACCTGTTGATCTCGCTTGCCAGCATCTCGAGGAATATCTCGAAACAAAGGTCCGCGCTCGGCAACCGCGGACGGAGTCGGGCAAGTCGCTACAGCCCGAGAAATCTCGTCGCACCCCGACTTCAGAGAGCGGGCCAAACTGAGTTAAGCATAAGTGACGCGCCTGAACGGATTTGAGGCAAAGGCCCTCGGCAGGGAGTCGTGACGACTGCATGTATTCAGATTTGTTGGATGGAACTGTCACTCCTAGGACCTCGTAGACCCTGCTAGTCATTGTTATCTCCTCTCTGCCTTCATCCACGCCTCGCGGCTCCCTCCTGTAAAAACCTTGCAGAAATCTGCGACCGATCAGTCTCGTTAGCATCCAACTGTTCGTCGGTGTAAACGACGGCTCAGAAGCTCACACCCCGCATCGGTAAAGTGCTCACAGTGTCGTGAGGCCACAACGAAGGGAACGATGGGAGGGGCTTCGAAACAAATCTTTCTTTCAAGGAGCTACAATGATCAGCGAAGTTGCTCTCCTCTCCACAAATAGTTTGGATCAAGATTTATACGCCAGTTCCCAAGCTCGGGAACGCGCCCTGAACGCGGCCATCATCCAGGCCAAGATCGCCGAAAGCTACGAAGAGTTTCTCGGCATCTTCGACGAATTCTATTCTGATGACATCGAGGTCGCCAGCGATACCGTGGAGGAACCGATTCGCGGAAAAGCGGAAGTGCGCTCAATTATCTCCAACTTCCTGGTTCCGCTCCATGTCATGACCGAAATCGGTGGTCTGTTGGTATCTATCCGTGAGACTGCGATTCCTGGAGATGCAGCGGACGAGACACATTCCGCGTGGACACTCGAACTGGTCGGTGGAACCGGAAGGTCATGCACCGTGAGTTGGCGAGCGCTCCGGAAATGGAGTGAATCGAGCGTCGTATACGAATATCACTATGACCACCAGCAAAGCGGCGGGCCCTTGACTTCCGATGATTTGAATTTCAATGCGCCCGCGGCGGCTTTTCGATATCCGTCATAACGCCCGATCATTGTCGATTGGAGAACTCGCTTCAGTAACAGAATCAATTACCAGCCCTTCGAAAAGGATTAAAATGAAGGAGACAATCATGGGAAAATTAGTAGGAAAAATAGCTCTCATTACAGGCGGTAACGGCGGCATCGGTCTCGCGACAGCGAAGCGCTTTGTCAGCGAAGGCGCGTACGTCTTCATAACGGGACGCCGCAAGGCGGAACTGGACGCAGCCGCGAAGGAGATCGCCAGGAACGTAACGATCGTCCAGGGAGACGTGTCGAAGCTCGACGATCTAGACCGCCTCTTTGCACAAATCAAGCAGGAGAAGGGCAGACTCGATATTGTGTTCGCGAACGCCGGTGTCGCGAAGTATGCGCCATTCGGCAAAGTTACCGAGGAACTTTACGACTCGATCTTTAACATCAATGTCAAAGGCCTCCTATTCACGGTCCAGAAGGCGCTTCCGCTACTGCCGGATGGCGCCTCTATCATCCTAAATGCGTCCATTGTAGGCAGCAAAGGCCTGGCGGCGAATAGTGTTTACAGTGCCACAAAAGCGGCCGTGCGCTCGTTCGCGCGCACCTGGACAACCGACCTAAAGGATCGTCGTATTCGCGTCAACGCGGTGAGCCCAGGCTCGATCGACACGCCCGGACTGAATGATCTACTGGCTTCGTCAGAAACGGGGCAGCAACGTTTGAAGATGATTTCCAACAATGTCCCGCTTGGCAGGCTTGGCACACCCGATGAAATCGCGAATGCCGTGTTATTTCTCGCATCCGACGAAAGCAGCTACGTCACCGGAACGGAATTATTTGTTGATGGCGGTTTTGCACAAGTGTAGGCCAATCAATCGAAGAGGATTACCTCTTAATCCTTAATCACAGCCTGACTCAAGACCTCATATTTCCTTGCTAGGATCCAATTCCAGTTTTATCGGGTCTTTTTTGAAGTACGAGCCACTATATCGTCCAATCTGGAAAGCAAAAGCTTCAGGATGGGAGACTGGTTCGACTTTTTGTAGCCGAGCACCAGGTCGACGGTTGGCGTATCTCCCTTCAGGGGCCGACTCGTTACAGACGAAGGGAGAAAATTCTGGGCGTAAGCAGGTAACAGCCCCACGCCGCCCGTCGAGGCGATCAAAGACATTCCCATTGTAATGTGGTCCGCCTCGTGTGCTGGCTTGATATTGGCTCCGGACCGCTTCAGGTAATTGTCGATAACCTCGCGCAGAACAGGGGCCGTGTTCGACACTACTATGAACGTCTCGCCCGCGAGATCCCTCGGACTGATGGCCTTAAGCGCAGCGAGGCGGTGATTACTCGGCAAGATCACCATAAGGGGTTCCTTGACGAGTAGACGGAAGGCCAACCCTGGTATTCCTTTTTCCCGCCGCAGAAACGCCGCATCGATCTTTCCTTTCGCCAGACCCTCCGCCAGCAGCGGCGAGTATTGACTCGAAATCATCACGTCGATATTGGGCAGCTCGTCGCGCAAGATCCGCAAGGCTTCGGGCATCCACGTCAATTCATGCCCCGTCAGAAAGCCCATCGAGAAGCATGGCTTTGCGGGGCGAGCGACCCGCCGCGCAGCCTCGGCTGCCGCTTCAACCTGCGATAGCACCGCGCGGGCGTGATCGAGAAACGCTCGGCCCGACGGAGTCAGTTCGATGCCGCGAGCACGACGCGTCAACAGTTGCGCGCCTACCTCTTCCTCGAGATTCCGGATCTGCCGACTTAGCGAAGGTTGCGACGTGTGCAGTTTTCGCGCTGCCGCCACTGTCAGACTTCCCGCCTCGGCAACCGCGACGAAATAGCGAAGGTGTCGTAATTCCATTCCCACTCCCATGCTTTTGAAGCATCGATGCGAGCTGATCAAAGTATGCTTCCTGCCGCTCAACATCGCAATCTAAGTAAGTGATTTGAGCTAATCCGGAGCGCCTCAGGCTGGCGATTTGGTCATGCCTGATCTGCACGGCGTCCAGATCAAGAGAGGTCATGATATGAGTTCACCAGTCGTCTTAATTACTGGCGCGCTGACGGGAATCGGTCGTGCCACGGCGCTCGCCTTCGCGCGTGACGGAGCCAGGGTCGTTGTTTCCGGCCGGCACGACGATGAAGGTCAGAAGCTTGCTGCGGAACTACGTAACCTCGGAACGGAGGCCGAATTTCTGCGTACTGATGTGCGGCATGAAGAGGAAGTCAAAAACCTCGTCGAGAAGACCATCGCACGTTTCGGGCGGCTTGACATCGCCGTCAATAACGCTGGCACCGAAGGAAGTCTCGGTTCGGCTGCCGATGTGACCACCGAGAATTATCGAGCGATTTTCGACACAAATGTACTTGGTGTTTTATTGACCATGAAGTACGAGATTCGGGCGATGCTTCGGCAAGGCTCAGGCAGCATCGTTAACATCTCGTCCGCATATGGCAAGGTCGGTGGTCCGGGCGCGGCGGTGTATGTCGGCAGCAAGCACGCCGTGGAAGGTATCACAAAGTCGGCGGCCCTCGAACTTGCCGGTACGGGCGTCCGCGTCAACATCGTTGGCCCTGGTCCGGTCGAAACGGGAATGTTCAACCGCTTTGCACAAACGAAGGAGAACAAGGCAAATTTCCTCGATTCACAAGTTCCTAACAAACGCATTGGCACGCCCGATGAAATTGCAAATGCCATTGTTTTCATCAGCTCTGACAAAGCGTCCTACATTGTCGGTGCATCCCTAGCCGTTGATGGAGGAATGACCGCAGACTAATTCTCGGACCCAGCTGACGAGTATTTATTGTGACCCGCTACGTGCACCCGACCACGCTGACCCGATTCGTTAGACTGGCCGGTCGTCATTGCGATAGAAAATAACCGGAGCATATTCGTTCTGCGGAATTTGGAGGGTCTGTCAATGGCTTCTCTGAAAGGTAAGACAGCGGTGGTGACCGGGGCGTCGCGAGGAATAGGTCGGGCGACGGCTTCTGCACTAGCGGAGGCTGGCGCGCGCGTTCTGGTTCACTACGGCCGTTCCAGGCAGGATGCAGAATCGTTAGTCGAAGCCATTCGCGCTAAAGGAGGGCGCGCGGATGGGATCCAGGCCGATTTGGGCCCTCCTGATGGAGCAATGTTGCTGGCTCGTGAAGTTCGCTCAATCGTTGGGGGGCGACTGGATGTGCTCGTTTCCAACGCCGGAATCAGCAAGGCTGCAACGATCATCGATCATACGCTGGAGGACTTCGACAATCTCTTTGCAACGAATGTGCGCAGCCCATTTTTCCTGGTGCAACAACTCTTGCCCGTCCTCGGCGAAGGATCGAACATCATTGTAATCTCTTCACTCGGAGCGCGCGCCGTGGTTGGTAAGCCTGGTTTGGAAAACCCTTCGATCCTTGCCTATGCCTCAACCAAAGGAGCACTGGAGACTCTTGTCAAAAACTGGGCCGCTATTTTGGGGCCCCGCGGAATCCGTGTAAATTCAATCGCTCCCGGCGTTATTGACACTGACATCTCAAATTTCACGAAGACCGAAGCAGGCCGAGAGGCAGTGCTTGGAATCCAAGCATTGAAGCGAATCGGCAAGCCGGAAGACGTCGCGGACGTCGTTGTGTTCCTGGCGTCAGACGCAGCCCGCTGGATAACGGGGGCGAGTATCCCGGTCGACGGTGGGTCCAAGCTCTAAACAATCGCATCTTGTCCAAAGTAAGATGGAATCGTCTCGATGAGAAATGGAGGATAGGCAAATGGCACAAATCAAAGCGGTGAGTGAGAGCATCGAATCCAAAAATAAAGCTCTGGTTCTAGAAGCCTTCGACACGCTGTTCAACAAGCGTGACTATGCAGCGGCTGAGCGTTCTTGGTCTCCTGATTACATTCAGCACAGCGCTCATATCGCACCTGGCCGAGACGGCCTCTTCAATCTCGTAAGGAGCATGCCGCCAACATTGAAGTACGAACCGGGAACGATCGTGGCTGAAGGGGACTTTGTAATTGTGCATGGCCGTTTCAGCGGGTTCGGCGCCCCGGTGAATTGGATTGCTGCGGATATTCTGCACATTCAAAACGGAATCCTTGCCGAGCATTGGGATGTGATTCAGGATGAGGCCACAGAAGAGCAATCGAAAAGTGGAGCTCCCATGTTCGGTAAGACTTATCCAACATATAAGTGAGGCGGTGGCGTCGGTCCTTGCTTCGTGGCGCCTCCTCCGAGTTTAATTCTCACGGACCCGTTAGCTGATAGTCACACTAGTCGGAACGAGGCTCTGATTCGCTTCCTAGCGTTAGCCGGTCACATTTCGCATGCAACTCAAAAAAAAGGCGCAACCAATTGTGCTTGTCAACATCACATATGCAAGTGGAGAGACAATGTCAGTGAAGAACGTCCAATTCACGGTCGCCGCGCATATCATGGCTGCTCTTGGGTTCTTTCATGGTGATGAACTCTCCTCGGCGACTCTGGCCGAAAGCGTGAACGCCGACCCCAGCTTCGTTCGAAAGTCGCTTTCCAAGCTCTCGAAAGCCGGTTTGGTGGTGACAAAACGCGGCAAGAGCGGAGCGAGCGTCCTTGCCCGCCCTCCGCGACAGATCACGCTACTGGATATATACCGTGCGAGTACGGCGCAACCGGTGTTCGCGATTCACTCCTATCCTGTGGAAAAAAAGTGCCCGATCAGCCGCAATCTCAAGGAATGCATGTCGGGGGTTCTCTCTCAAGCTCAGGAGAGCTTCGAGAAATCACTCTCGAAAACGACCGTAGCTGACCTTGTTCGTCAGATCCGGGAAAAGGCGCAATGACTTTTTTTGCTTTTAATTGTGCATATAACCAGAACAATAAACAAGAGAGCAGGGAAATATCGAAGGAATTTGAGTAGACCAAAAGTTTGTAGGGGCCGTGTGGTCCCAAACCGCGTAAACAAAAAGGAGAAGTGAATATGAACAATTTAAAGGAAAAAGCGGCGGCAATCACGGATGGCAGCTATGTGATTTTGGGGGCGACCGGGAACACCGGTTCGATCATCGCCGATTTTTTGCTGTCGAAGGGCAAGAAGGTGCGTGTCATCGGGCGCGATGCGAACCGATTGCAGCACTTTGTGCGCAGAGGCGCAGAGGCGTTCATAGCCGACGTGAGCGATGCGGCCGCGCTAACCAAAGCCTTCACGGGCGCGCGCGCCGCATACCTGATGTTGCCGCCTATTACCTCCCGCGAGGACCAAGAGCGAGAAAGCGATGCGATCGCGAAGGCCGTGAGGGAATCCAGTCTGCCGTATGCGTTGAACTTGAGCAGCTACGGCGCACACGTTCCGAAAGGCACCGGCCCAGTCACGGGGCTGCATACTTCGGAGCAAAAACTGAACGCGATCAGTGGTTTGAATGTTCTTCATCTGCGAGCCGCATACTTCATGGAAAACAATCTGGCGGCGATCGGCATGATTCGGGAGATGGGAATATTCGGGCATGCCCTGTTACCCGAACTGAAAATGCCCATGATCGCGACGCGCGACGTCGGTGACTATGCCGCTCAGCGCCTCTTGGATCTGGATTTTAGCGGCAAACAAACGCGCGAGCTGCTTGGCGAGCGCCACCTGACGATGACAGAAGCCACAGCCGCGATTGCGCGCGGCATTGGCAACCCTGACCTTCGTTACGTGCAGTTTCAGTATGACCAAGTGCAACAGGCGCTGACGCAAAGCGGTTTTTCGCCAAAGAAAGCCGCGGTGTACATCGAAATGTTCCATGCGATCAACGAAGGAGTTCTTGCTGCGCAGGAGGCGCGCTCGCCCGAAAACAGTACGCCCACTTCGTTCGAAACCTTTGTGAAGGATGTCTTTGTGGCGGCGTATCAGGGGAAAGCTCTATCCGCTTAGGTAGGCGGGAGCTGGAAAGTTCGGAGAACTGCGATGACCAAAAAACTCGAGGGAAAGACCGCCGTTATTACGGACGGTACAGAAGGAATTGGTTTAGCCACGGCGAAACTGTTCGTCAATGAGGGTGCATACGTCTTCATTACGGGTCGCCGCCGGGAACAACTCGACGCGGCCGTGAAGACCATAGGAACCAACGTTTTTGGAGTTCAGGGAGATGTGACCCTGGTGGGTGACCTTGATCGCCTTTACAAGACCATCGCCAAAGTGAGAGGGCGAATCGATATTGTCTTCGCCAATGCCGGCCTGGGCGAATTTGTATCCCTTGGGGCTTTCTCCGAAGAACATTACAACAAAATATTCAACATCAATGTGAAGGGGACACTGTTCACGGTCCAACAGGCCTTACCGCTACTGAATGACGGTGGGTCAATCATTCTCAACGGCTCTGTCGCGAGTCTTAAGGGCACTGCCGGATTCGGCGTCTATGCGGCGAGTAAAGCTGCAATTCGCTCTTTCGCGCGAACCTGGACTACAGATCTGAGGGACCGTCGCATCCGCTCGAACGTCGTTAGTCCAGGTCCAATCGACACGCCGCTCGCGAACCGGCAATCCGCAGACGTGATCGCGCGGATTGTTTCCACGATTCCGATGGGACGCATGGGGGAGCCCGAGGAAGTTGCCAAGGTCGCATTGTTTTTGGCTTCGGATGATTCCAGTTTCGTCACAGGAATTGAACTGTTCGTCGACGGCGGGCGTGCTCAGGTTTGATCGGGGGCGGAGGATTTTCAGGACAGGATTCCTCGAAGAACCCGGCAAATAAAATTGATTTCCAATTTCCTGCATCTAGAGACCGTTCGGTCTCATCTTATTTTGGTAGATCGTGAGGCCACTTCGCGATTTGAGTGTAAGGAGTTCTACCGATGTGGATCGTTCGAGTAGCCCTGAACCGCCCGTATACCTTTATCGTTCTGGCCATACTCATTTTGGTGCTGAGCCCGGTCATGATCATCCGGACGCCGACTGATATTTTCCCGAATATCGACATCCCGGTGATCGCCGTGGCCTGGCAGTACACCGGCATGAACCCCGAGGAATTAGAGGGCCGGCTCACGAACACATTTGAACGGTTGACCACAATCGTCGTCGACAACATCGAGCACATGGAATCCACTACGGTAAATGGTCAAGCCATCGTAAAGATTTACCTGCAGCACGGGGCGAGCCTGGACACGGCGAATGCACAGGTGACGTCGGGATCCCAGACCATCCTGCGATTTCTGCCGCCAGGAACTTTGCCACCTTTGATCATCAACTACAGCGCTTCGACTGTCCCG
>Ga0210388_10004348_pt1 | contig 11103 bp, 9 predicted proteins | sample IncBWC19OmetaG_FD_155485 | JGI IMG/M metagenome (GOLD analysis project Ga0210388, IMG submission 155485) | Forest soil microbial communities from Barre Woods Harvard Forest LTER site, Petersham, Massachusetts, United States - Inc-BW-C-19-O ...
GGCGGGGGCCACTGTCGACCTCGATCTCCCTCCGTGTCGCGCCTGCCGAGCCGGGCGACTGCGAACGTCGAACACCTGTCCTCCCAACTTCGCGCTCTCACCCAACCCGATTCCTCTCGATCTCCGCCGGAAGCGGATTCAAAATACATAGTGCGGTACGGCTCAGTTCCATGCCGCCTTATCTGAAGTGCTCGGGCGCCCCCCTTGCCGTCTTCCCCCCAGCATCCTGCCGCCCGAGCACTCCAGATCAACGCTATCGGATTATCGGAAGTGGGCTCGGGAGCCCCAACGCAAGAACAGCACATTAGAATAAGGCATGCGATTCCTCCTTTTTCTCTTAATCGCTGGAGTTTCGTTCGCAGGGCAATTCACCACCTCGCTCGGCGATTCTTATCCCTACGTCATCTCCGCCATCGCCACCGACTCTGCAGGCAACACGTACATCGTCGGCAGCCGTCAACTCACCACCGCAGGCGCAGTCACCCTGAACTCATCCACGAATTTAGGGGCAGGCACCGACGTCTTCGTCTCAAAGCTTGATCCATCCGGAAATCTCCTCTTCACCGAAACCTTCGCCGGCAAAGGCGTTGACACCGGAACCGCAATCACCCTCGACCCCTCCGGCAACATCTACATCGGAGGGACCACCACCTCGCCCGACTTCCCCCTGACTGAAGCGCTACAAACGCAATCCAACCCGAACGGCACCGGTTTCATCATCAAGTTGACCAACGATGGCGCGACCATTCTTTATTCGACTTACTTTGGAGGCGCGCTCGGCGCGTCGGTTGCGAGCTCCGTGTCCGGGCTCGCAACCGACGCGAAAGGAAATCTTTACGTCACCGGCCTCACCAGCGCCACGGATTTTCCGCAGACTTCGGGGCTGCCAACGGTTTCATTGGCCCTGGCGGCCGTGTTTGTGGCGGAGATTCCCGCAGCGGGCGGCAAGATTCTCTACTCCGGCGCGATTGCGCCAACGGGGAACGCACAATTTGAAGAAAACGCGGGAGCGCTCGGCATTGCCGTCGATCCGGCAGGAGAAGCGTTCCTCCGATACAACAACGACAACAACAGCGGATTCGTCGCTAAGATCAACGCGGGAGGCGCGGGCTTCGCTTTCGCTCCGATTTCCTTTCCGGCTACTGTTAACGCAATCACTCTGGATGCGGCGGGAGATACGTATCTTGCCATCGGAGGAGGCACGATCGAGAAGCTCAATCCTGCAGGCACGGCAGCTTGGACATTTACTTTGCCGCCAGGGATCGTCGATGAATCTCCGAATTCGATCGCTCTCGACGCCAGCGGTAACGTGTGGGCCGCGGGATTGGTAACCACCTCGGCGACATTCCCCAACGCCAACGGCTGGACCACCGGTACGGACTTCCTCATAGCTGTAAATGCTTCCGGCTCACAATTGATTTATTCCGCGCTCTATCCCTCGCTCACCGCGGGGCAGGCGGTTTCGGTCGATCCTTCAGGTTTGGTCCACGTCGCCGGGGGGAACGCCTTCGTCGCCGCCATCGACCCCCAAGCCGCACCCCCTAAGAATATTTTCGCGTTCCAGAACGCCTTCGGAGGCAACGTCACTACGCGCCTGTCGCCCACAGAGGTGGTTGCGATTTACGGACCAGGAATTGGTCCAGCCACGGCCCTATCGGCCACACCCACCAATGGATTTTACCCGACAACACTGGAGGGCGTCGAGGTCAGCGTCAACGGCACAAACATCCCTCTGCTCTACGTCTCCGCCAATCAGATCAACGCAGTGTTTCCCATGGAAGTCACCGCGAATTCAGCGGCGACGGTTCGCGTCACGAACGGAACGGCGGTCACTGCGAATTACCCGGTCCGCATTGTCGGTTCTGCGCCGCACGCGAATCCGACGGTGATCAATCAGGATGGCACCCTCAATTCGAATTCGAACCCCGCGCCGGCCGGCTCCATCGTGACGTTCTGGGTGACTGGGTTTCAGTTCAATTTTGCTCCGCTCGCCGACGGGCAAGTAGCCACGGTGGCCAATAACGACGCGTGCTTCGCTCTCGAATCGGCGGGATGCTCGATCAGTGCGGAAACGGTCGCTTTATTCCACGCGGGGTCGGCGTCGCTCCCCACGACAGTGGTGTACGCGGGCGCAGCACCGGGGATGGTAGCCGGGGCGACGCAGTTCAACCTTCAGGTCGGAACGCCTCCAGCGTTTCCGTTTAATGAATTTTTCCTGATGTTGGACGGTTTATACATCGGAGCGGCGGTCGTTGTCAGCCCTAATTGACCTGAGAAATTGCGTCCTGGAATGTCGTTCCGCCTGGAGCGCAACGTGAGGGAGCTATTTACGGTTATCCGATGCGCATGTCTTGAATGTACTTTGGATAGCGAGCCAGCCGAATATCATCGTGAGTGTACCAACCCTATAAAGATTCTTCGCGTCAGTTTGCGAGCTTCCGATGGTGGTTCAATTCTATCGAAGTTCTAGGCTGTTCGAGTTTTAATGGCTATTGCTGTGCATCAATCGCCAGACCATTTCTTCCGAACGGGCCCCACGTCCCGGCAGCGTAGCGGCGCTAAAGACCAGCACATCACCGATGAACCCGACAACTAACACCGCGAAGCTCGCGCCAACCAAGAGCCCACAGAGCACCATCTTCGTTGCGTAAACACCCCACCGAGGTATTGGAAACGTGAACAGTTGCTTCCAAAGCTTCCCGTTATGTTCGACGTTTGCAAGGGAGTCGATTTGCGAAACGGAACCCACCGGGACCTTGCTCGCCCCTTCCCGTTCACGAGCTGGGCGGCCGATCGCCACGCTTTCTTCCGGCCCTTTGCAGCTAGGATTCTGCGCGTTGAATTGGACGGAAAAGCGAACGTGCTCCTCGATCAATCCAGGAACCATAACCTCAGCTCCGTATTCGCTTCACCAGACAGGGCCGTTATCTGGGGTTCAGCCAACAGACCTTCGAGTCCAACATCTGGCTCCTCCTGAATTTTTAGCTCGTGTGGCCGCGCGTGCAATGATACAACGATTTATTTTCCGTCGACCGAGAACGCCAGCAGCACATTTCCCGGTTGGCCGCCCCAGTTTCCATACCCGGAGTTGACGAACACCATTCCGGCCGCAATGACGGGTCCCGACCCGTCCATAGAACCGCCCTTTCCAATTCCATTGACGGCAGTGAATTCTCGCACGCTCTCGAAATCCCAAATGATCTTTCCATACTCCGCCGAATAGCCGCGCAGGTCACCGTCGAGAGAGCCGGAGAAAACCGCTCCCGGAATTGCGGATATCGCTGCTGATTGCGCGGGGCTGGAATTCGGCCGATCCCCGCAGATGAGCGGCGCGGGTGTCGCCCAGATTCTCGCGCCCGTGGCAGGATCCAGCGCAATCAGCCCCCCGCCGATTTTCGGATCGAGGATCCGCGATCCGCCTCTTCCGAGTACAAACTCTTTGAAGCCGACATCGGACACAGCCACGTAGACTCGTTTGCCGTCCGTCGCCGAACCCCATTGCACTCCGCCGAGGATGCCTCCACGTCCGATCCGCGTCTGCCACACGATCGCGCCGTTGCGATCCGGATCGAGCGCGTGCATCATACCGGACGCTTGGCCGATTACCAGCAAACGTTTCCCATTCGCGAGTTTGATCAACATCGGCGACGATCCGAAATCGTCGTCTGGCCCTGCGTTTTCTGGGCAACCCTGTTTGGTTACAGTGACGCATGCCGTGCTGAAGACATTCCCGCAAGCCACTGATGGGACCACGGCATTTCTCCGGTCTTCATGCTGAACGCGAGCACCGCATCGCTCGTTTTCGAGTCCGGGTGAGTGAAATTATCGCCGGTCGCTGCGTAGACCGCTTGACTCAACGGATCGACCGTCGGCGCGGCCCAGATGCTGGCGCCCGAAGGTCGCCAGATCGGTGTACCCGAGGAATTCTTGCCCACCACGCGAGGCTCTTCCGGAATCGCGTAGGCCTGCCAAACTCTCTTGCCCGCGTGGTCCAGCGCCACCACCGCGCCGCGAGCGGTGCAGCATTCATACTTCGGATCGTTCGCTGCGCCCTCCTCGCCCGAAGTCGCATAACCTCCATCAAGCCGCGTGCGCGAACCGGGCACCCCGCCTACCGTTCAATTAGGAAACGCCCGTTCAGATTTCGTCGCACAATTCGAATGTGCTGTACATGGATGGGAACTTCGTGTTCAAGTCCACCAATCGCGGCGACGCCTGGACGGCGATCAGCCCCGAGCTGACCACGGATAAACTCGGGACCATCACGACCACCGCTGAGTCGACGGTCGATGCGTCGGTGCTCTACGCCGGCACTGACGACGGAAACGTGTGGTCGGCCAGCGACGGGAAGAGCTGGAAAAACATTACCGCCAAGGTTCCGGAAATGCCGGGAAAGCGCTGGGTGAACCGGCTGGTCGCGTCCCGCTATCGGGAGATCCTGCCCCATCTCGGCCGATCCGGTCCGAGAGGCACCACGGTTCGACGCGGCCCTAGCGGATCTGATCGCGGCCGTCCGGACCCAGGGACTGGAGGGACTCGTTGCCAAGCGTCTCGATAGTATCTGCGACCAGGCGCGCGCTCCGGGCGTGGTGGAAGATGCGGCTCAACCGATCGGAGGAGTTCGTGATCGGCGGATTCACCAAGGGAGGGCGGACGTTCGACGCGGTGGTCCTCGGACGCTACGACGGGAGCCGGCTCATGTACGTGGCGCGGACCCGCGTCGGGTTCACTCCGGTGAGACGGGAGCGGTTGATGGCGAAGTTGCGGCCACTGGAAGTCCCGGAGTGTACGTTCGGGAATCTGCCTGAGGCGCGCTCCGGCCCATGGGGCGAGGGGCTCACTGCCGAGAAGTTGAAGGAGTGCGTGTGGGTGCGGCCGGAGTTGCTGGCGGAGGTGGAGTTCGTCGAGTGGACGCCGGACGGGCACCTGCGGCATGCGCGGTTCGTTGGCCTGAAAGACGGCTATCTTGGTAGCATAGCGATGGATCATCGAGCGTTGCGTCACCACTCCTTCACGAGCTGCTCTGGAGAGGAACAATCTGCCATTCAGCAATGAAAAGATTTCAACCCAGGGGCGATCGCCGTTTAGGAAAGCAGGATCGGCGACAGCTTCACGTGCTTTACGAAGACGATGCCGTTGTAGTCCTCAATAAGCGGGCCAAACTGCTCGCGGTGCCCAAGGATGACTCCGATACCTCATCTGCGCTTTCTATTCTTTCGGCAGAACTGAAATCAAAGAGGCAACGGGCCTTTGTCGTGCATCGCATCGATCGTGACACGTCTGGGATTCTGCTCTTCGCAAAAACCTGGCCAGATCGAGAAGCACTCGTGCAACAGTTTATCCGACACACCCCGGTGCGGGAATATCTCGCGGCAGTTCGTGGTCATCTCCGGGTTAAAGAAGGGACTCTCGTTCACCACTTTCGGGAAGAAGGAATGTTTCAAAAGGTGACCACAGAAGGCGATCCAAAATCGGCTCGCGCTGAACTTCGCTATTCCCTGGAACATCGCCTTAGAGGCGCATCGCTCGTCCGAGTCTCGCTGGTGACAGGATTAAAAAATCAAATCCGTGTTCAGCTTTCAGCGATCGGCCACCCGGTCATCGGCGATAGAAAGTACAATCCATCAGAAAAGCTGGAACGGCGAATTACTCGCGTCGCTCTCCACGCGGCGCGCCTTCAATTCATTCATCCACGTTCAGGAGAGAGTGTCTGCGTTGACTGCGAACCTCCTCCGGATTTTCAGTCTCTTCTTCAGGCATTAGGGTTCCCAATCCGCAGGGGTCGATGAAGCTCCCGCCATGCAATTCGCCCCTGCGGAGCCATCCCCGAACAGGCCGCCCCCGGTTCCGGCGTCATAGGCGTCAAGGAATTGATCCGAAATTCTTTGATTCGTAGTCCAGAAACGGCGTACTAGGAGACCGCTCCTGTGACGGCGCCTTCCGATGGGGAAGGTACTTAACGCGCCCTGTTCCACGCCACGGAACAAACCCCGCGAGTCTGTCTCCAGGACCTGAGCAATCTGGCGCGCGCTGTTCACCTTGATCTTGATCCGGCCGCGTTCGGGCAGGCTGACGTGCGTGCCGTGGAAGTCGCAGGTTCAACGAAGCTCTCCGGGGAGAATCCCTTCGCCGCGCGGGTCAGGCGACCGGCACCCCAGGCTTCTCTGAACCTACTGTTGCCGATTGCGCCCACATGATGGTTGCCGATATGTTGTATTAACTTCAAACAGTCGTGCCGGGATGCCGCTCGGGAAGGTTTTGAGGATTCGTCCGCGTCTCAATGAGGATCAAGTTCATCTTCGCCTGCAGCGTTATGCATCACTTTTGAGGAAGGAACCAGTGCGGCGTGAGAACACACTCGCCTGTTTTTACATCGAGCATGCGTGCACTCCGAACAGCGGTGACCGTGCCCGGCCCGCCCGGAGTCTGACCATGGAAACTGAGCGGGCAACAAAACAGGCAACCGATCGTGAGTGTTCTCATGCGGCTCATGAGTCACCATTGGAATTTGAAACAGCCCCCATGTTCATCCCGAACTGCTCGCGTTGTTCTATCACCGCAAATAATCAGGCTCACGCCTCCCGCGCGGTCTCGCGAGAAAACCGCCGATTGTGGCCGGCCCGGTTGGAAACCGATCCAGATGACAGGCGGGACAAATCATCTCCTGCACAATGTGCCGGAGAACCCGATTCGGACAACTCCCTGTTGCGTCGCATTATCGGCCAAGCTTCGGGCAGACGGCCATCCGTAGTTCTACTGAATTTCCTGGAGCTCGACGTGCTTGTGCCGCACGCGCCTCCCGGTAGTATCTTAGAGGGCAGGGAATTTAACAATGGACTACAGTCGCAGGACTTTTTTGGGCGGCGCACTCGGCGGAGCGGCCGTGGCTCAGGCGCAATCCCCGCCAGCGCAGTCCGCCAAGCCTCGGAACATACTTTTTATTCTGACCGACGACCATCGTTATGACGCCATGAGCTTCATGGGGGCGCAAACGTTCCCGGTGACCCCAAATATGGACGCGATGGCGCGCGACGGCGTGCACTGCCAAAACGCTTTCGTCACAACTGCGCTTTGTTCCCCCAGCCGTGCCTCCATTCTCACTGGAAAATATGCACACCAGCACCGAATCGTCGACAACAATACTGCGATTCCGCCGGGCACGCATTTCTTTTCCGAGGATCTTCAGAAGGCAGGTTACGCGACGGGGTTCTTCGGAAAATGGCATATGGGCAATACCGGGGATCAACCGCAGCCGGGGTTCGATCGCTGGGTGAGCTTTAAAGGCCAAGGTTCTTATCTGCCGGTGCCGGACGGATTGAATGTCGATGGGAAGCACGTGCCGCAAAAGGGCTACATTACGGACGAACTTACGGACTACGCGCTCGACTGGCTGGCGCAGCGTTCGCGGGAACAGCCTTGGTTCATATACCTGTCCCATAAGGCCGTGCATTCGCCGTTCATTCCGGCGGAGCGCCACAAAGGGAGGTATGCGAACGCCAAGTTCGTTCCGCCGCCGACCATGGATGTCAGCGGCGACATGGCGCGAAATCGTCCGATGTGGGTGCAGAATCAGCGTAACAGTTGGCACGGGGTCGATTATCCTTATCACAGCGATTTACCTCTGGCGGAGTACTATCAGCAATACGCCGAGACGCTGCTCGGCGTCGATGAATCGATCGGTAGAGTGTTCGCTGCTCTGAAAGCGCGCGGCGAGCTCGATTCCACGCTGATCGTGTATATGGGCGACAACGGCTTCCAGTTTGGCGAACACGGTCTGATCGACAAGCGCACAGCTTATGAGGAATCGATGCGGGTGCCGATGCTGGCGCGGTGTCCGGAGCTGTTCCCGGGAGGACGCAAGGTGAAAGAGGTGGTTGCGGGTATCGATATCCTGCCCACGTTCTTTGCCGCCGCCGGACTGGAGCCGCCCGCCGATATCCCAGGACGCAATTTTCTGCCTCTGTTGCAGGGAAAATCGATACCCTGGCGCGAGGGGCTGCTTTATGAGTATTACTGGGAGCGAAATTTCCCGCAGACTCCCACGATGCACGCCTTGCGCGGCGCGCGCTACAAATATGTCCACTACTACGGCATCTGGGACGTCGATGAACTTTACGACCTGCAGGAGGATCCGCGCGAGACAAATAATCTGATCTTCAGCGTGAAGCATCAGCAGATCATCAAGGACATGAATAAGCAATTGTTCGACGCGATGGAATCAAGCGGAGCTATGTATATCCCTCTGTTTCGTGATTCCGGGGGACAGTCGAACAAACGCAATCCGGACGGCTCCAAGCCAGCGGATTTTCCGCCCCAGTTGATGGGGCCGCCCAAACCTATTAAAGAGCCGTAGGTTCCTTTTCCGCCGATCGCGCTATTTCTCTTCCATACGAGGTATGATTTCAAAAGTATTGCGTCTGGTGAATCTTTGCGCGCCGTATGGCGTCCACAACTCAAAGTTGGAGTCATTTCATGACAATCAAACGGCTCAGCGTGGTTTACGTATTTGGACTGTTCTTTGCAGGGATCTGCTTCGCCCAGGAGGCGCAGATCACCGGACGGGTAACGGATAGCACGGGGGCGGTGCTTCCTGATGTGAAGGTTACCGTCACTAATGCAGACAACGGGATCACGCGCGAGACGAGAACCAACGATCTGGGCTACTACACAGTGCCGTTGCTCGATCCGGGTCATTACAAGTTAATCGCTGAGAAGCAGGGTTTCTCGACTCGCGAGCAGACTGGGATTGAGTTGCTGGTCGATCAGCGGGCGGCCATCGATTTCACGATGCAAGTGGGGCAGTTGAATCAAGGGATTTCGGTCGAGGCCGGCGCGCTGCTGCTGGATGCCACAGAGGCCAGTGTCGGGCAGGTGATCGAGAACCGGCAGGTGGTCGAGATGCCGCTGAACGGGCGCAATTACATTACCCTCGGTTTGCTGTCGGTTGGGACCTCGGATCCGATCGCAGGCAGCCGGGATCAGGGGTTCAGTTCCGGAGGCCAGAGGCTGTCGGCGAATAACTATCTGCTGGATGGCACTGATAACAACAGCTATGAGTTGGCCGATGCGGGCCGGATGGGCGGAATGGTCGCGCCTTCGATCGATGCGATTCAGGAGTTTAAGGTGCAAACGAATTCCTACTCCGCCGAATACGGCCGCGGCACGGGTGCGACCATCAACGTCACCATTAAATCAGGAACCAATCAGATCCACGGAGCTGCCTATGAATTCCTGCGAAACGATGACGTGGACGCCAAGAATTTCTTTGCGAGCCCCACGGCGGCCAAGCCACAATATCAGCGGAATGAATACGGATTCGCGGCGGGTGGTCCAATCATTAAGAATAAGACCTTCATTTTCGGCGATTGGGAAGCAACGAATATCCGGCAGGCGCAAAGCGCCGTCGACACTATACCCACGGCGGCGGAAAGGACCGGCAATTTCTCCCAAGAGACGAAGATTCTGAAGAATCCGATCACCGGTCAGGCCTTTCCAGGAAATATTATTCCGGCAAATCTGATAGATCCACTGGCGGCAAAGCTGATTAATCTGTACCCGGCACCGGGCAACGGCAATCTGTCGTCGAATTACCTGTACGGCGGGCCGGACGATGAAAACGATCACCGCTGGGATGTACGTGTCGATCACACGCTAAGCCAGAAGGACACTGTCTATGCGCGCGTCAGCAATTACGGCGTCAAAATTCCCGGCATTTTGAATTTACCGCCGCCGGCTTTTGGCGCCAATGCTTTCGATGAAACGATCAACGGGTATAACGCGTTCCTGGGATGGACTCACATTTTCTCGCCCTCGCTGGTCGCCATTACGCGCGCATCTTATAGCTATAACGAATTTACTCGCGCGAATCCGGCCGTTGGGGGTACGCCAAATTACAATGCCACCTACGGCGTCCCAGGCGGAGACGACAGTATTCCCGGAGGTTTTTCCGCTTTTGGTATCACCGGCTACACGCAACTGGGCATCGGCGCGAACAATCCGACCCAGCGCAATTCTCAGAATCGCCAGGTGGTCAGCGACTTCAACTGGGCGCATGGCGCGCACAATATCAAGTTTGGAGTGAACCTGATCCGCATTCAGAACAACATTCTCAACGACAACACAACGATCGGCAACTGGACCTTCAACGGCCAGTTCACCGGAGACGGCATGGCGGATTTCCTGCTGGGTTATTCCAGCCAGTGGACCGGCTCGACAATAGAAAACGTGAACTTGCGCGGGTGGCTTCCCGCCGCCTACGTGCAGGACGATTGGAAGATCAGCCGGAAGCTGACGGTAAATCTGGGGATGCGTTATGAAGTCGGCCTGCCTTATTACGACACGCAGAATCGCATGTCCAATCTGACTCTGTTGAACCCTACCATGGCGACGTTGATCCTTGCGAGCAACTCCGGCGGCTACGAGAACCGGTCTCTGGTCAATCCGAATAGCGACGGCTGGGAGCCGCGCGTCGGCCTCGCTTATCAGCTCGACTCGAAAACAGTCATTCGCACTGGCTACGGCATCTATCGCACATACTTTGAGCCTATGGGCGACGCTCAGTTTCTGACCGTTAATCCGCCGTTTGCTTACACGGTGAACATCTCCAGCAGCCAGACGACTCCCGCGGTCGTTTTGTCACAAGGTCCGCCCGCGGGCGCCCTTTCGCTGGCGCACGCGACGGGCGTGACGTTCGCCCAATACCCGACTAATCCGCACCGTGCCTACGCGCAGCAGTGGAATTTCAATATTCAGCGGCAGCTTGCGGCGAAATGGCTGTTTGAAGTCGGCTACTCGGCTGAAAAAGGCGTGCACTTAATCAATCGCTACGACGGCAACTTCGCTCCGCCCGAGCCGGGGAATATTAACGCGAACCGGCCGATCCAAAGCGCGATCATTCCTCCGTCCGGCGACGTGGTTTCCCCGCTCGGTGGAATCAATCAATACAATTTCAACGGCAATTCCAATTATCAGGCCCTCGTGGTCAAGCTGGAGAAGCAGCTCACGAAAGGCCTGACGGTATTGGCTTCCTATACGTATTCGAAGACGATGGGCGACATCTGCTCGGACTCAGCCGACGGTAGTTCCACCAACTGTGGTTTTCAG
>Ga0210388_10004349_pt1 | contig 11103 bp, 8 predicted proteins | sample IncBWC19OmetaG_FD_155485 | JGI IMG/M metagenome (GOLD analysis project Ga0210388, IMG submission 155485) | Forest soil microbial communities from Barre Woods Harvard Forest LTER site, Petersham, Massachusetts, United States - Inc-BW-C-19-O ...
TCATCAAATAACATGGATAGGCCACGTTTGCTTGTTACGGTCCAGCCGCCTTCTGCGCTCCCGCCAGAGGCTGTACGAAAGACACCATCGTGCCATCAGGGTCAAATACGTCGAAGCTCCAGCCTTTGCCTGCAATCCGTGCAGGAGACGTTAGGCCCGTTGCGTTTCGCTGCTTGGCCTCGCTGTACGCCGCCTTTATATCGCTTATCTCCAGAATGACGCGCCCGGCCTGGCCAGCTTGCTCGGCATTGGCCTTCGTTGATCGTTCCACAAGCTCGACATAGTCACCACTCGCGCCCGGCAACTGCATATCAATCAGCTTTGTCTGTCCGTCATCCGTCGTACCTCGCCACACTTCCTTGAAGTCCATCGCCTTGTATAGGGCTTCGGCGGCAACCGGGTCAGTGACCAGAACGCCCACACCTCTCATGTGAGTCGAAATTCTCTTCGCTGAAAGCGCTTTTCCGAAGTTGTTCGTATGCAGCGATCCGGGCATATATTGAACGAACTCCATAAAAACGATGTCCTGGGCCGGAGCGGGTCTTAGATCGAAGCTCTGATTACCGTCCCAATGACTTGTCTTCACCGGTGTCGGATGAAGACCGCGTGCATCCAGCGCTTGGTGCAGCTTTTCAATGTCCTCGGTGTAAAACGCTATATGGGTCTCGCGCACGATATTGTCCGGCTTGAGCGTTGGATAGATCTCAATGTATTCGTGATCATTTACCTTGTAATACTGCAGAAAGAGAGTTAGATCTGGCTTTATAAGATCGAAACCCATGTCCAGACCAAGCGCGTCATGGTAGAAAAGCCTGGCCTTGTCGATGTCGCTCACGGCTATACCCACGTGGTTCAAGCCAAGAAGAGGGACGTCCTGCGCGTACAAGCAACCGCCTAGCAAAAAAAGAACCGCTGTGCCCCTCAGAGCTATCCGCCAATTCACTTATTACTCCTCCAATCTCGATGTTGATTTTTGTCCATAATTGACGTGGCTCTCTTTGACTCAGCGTCGTCAAGAAACCACACTAGCAAGATTCCTGACAATCTTGCGAAACGAGAGGCCGCGAGCGGCCCCTCAAGTTTGGAATTTTAGAACTGGTATTTCAATGCGAATTGAATGACTCGTGGAGAATAATTCGCATACAGCGCGCTAATCTTCCCATACGACGGACTTGTCATCACGCCATTTGGATTAGCCAGGTTGACGTTGTTGAACAGATTGAAGAACTCCGCGCGGAACTGCAGCCTCGATTCCCTCCACATCGCAAAGTCCTTGAAGGCAGAGAAGTCCGTATTGATGAATCCGGGGCCGATCATTATATTTCTCGAAGCATTGCCGTATGGCACTCCCGCGGGAAGTTGCGAAAAGGCTGCAGTGTTAAAGAAGCCGTTGATCTTTGCCGTTCTGCTGGCGCCACCCGGCAGAATTGGATTGCCAGTAACGTTCGGTCTGTCAGTAGCAATGCCATCACGATTGGAGTCCACTCCGGAGGTCACAGTAAACGGAACTCCTGTGCGGAAAGTCGTGATTCCATTAAGCTGCCAGCCGCTAAGAATCTGGGTGCCAAAAAACCCGTACCGTTTGGTGCCCGGGATGGCCCAGATATACGAAGCAAAAAAGTTATTGGGAATGTCGTAGTCAGATCTCGCGTAATCCGCCTTAAGAAAATTCTGGTTTGACAGAGTGAGAGTGATATTAGCTGGATCGATCGAGCTGATATCCATCGACTTTGACCAGACATAGCTCGCCAGGAGCGAGAAGCCGCGCGAGAACCTCCGGGTCAGTGTCGCTTGGAGAGCGTTGTAAGAAGCGTTGTTCGCATCATCATTTTGTACGATCTGCCCAAAGACATAGGTCGACGGTGTCGGTTCATAGGGACGACGAGCATTCAAGCCGGCCGTTGTGACGGGAGCACCCGGAACGTACGCAGGCTCGTTCTCGTCGCGCGAAATGAAAAACTTGCGTGAGACGCTGCCAACATAGGCAATTCGAGCACCCCAGCTTGCGCCCAACTGCTGTTCGACCGTGAGATTGTACTCCTGCACATAAGGGAAGCCGGCATTTGGTGCTACACCACTAATAGTGGCGCCCGAGTAAAAGATCGGGCTCTGAGGAGTAGAAAGATAGGGAAAAGGATCTAGATTCGGAGTGTACGGAGCGACCAGGTTCGGGGTCCCCGAAATCGTATTGTCCAGAACAAACGGCTGCTGCTCGGTGTTGTCAATTTGGCTGGCGCCTCTGGTCGCATAGAAGATGCCATAGCCCCCGCGAAGCGCGGTTGTGCCGTTGCCAAACACGTCATAAGCGAATCCCACACGAGGTACAAAGTTGTGCCAATTTGTGTTGACAATGCCGTCCGGCACTCCCGGGTCTCCTGCTGTAAGCAAGCCAAGTGGAGCTGTCGGAAAGCGGGTGGATTGCACATTCGGCACAAACGTTCCGACGGTGTTCCCCCCTGTAAAGGGAATAAACGCCTCCCAGCGTACGCCAAGATTCAAAGTAAGTTTGTGTGTAACTCTCCAGCTGTCCTGTGCGAAGAGAGAGGGGTCCGGCTGATGAAATCTATGATGGACGCCGGTGTTCTGGCGCAGAGAAGCGGCCCGCCCCTCATCGAAATCGGCTAAGGCGTTTCCAGTAAAGGACCCCGAAAACGTAACCAATCCGGCCCCATAGTAGATGCCGTCTTCGCGGTACTGATTATAAAAGTACGCTCCGCCAAGCTTGATCTCATGGTTTCCCTTGGTCCAATTGAAGGTGTCCTCGATTCCGCTCGTCTGCATGGCAACGTCCGTTATGCCCGCCGCGGCCAATCCCTGCTGATAGTAGCCAGTGATCGCTATGACTGGAGAGGTAGCAGGCAAAATACCGTATCCAATCGTGCTTCCCAAACTAGACCATGACGCAGGAGGAACGACCTGCTGTGTTTGAGGATGGTCCAGAGTGTAGAACCCGCGGAAGGTATTCAACTTGTTCGCCGAGACCGTCCAGACATCGCTCGCTATTACGTTCGTCGTCGTGTCCAGCTGCTTCGCCGTGCTGTAGTTCAAGACCTGGTTTCCGTCGAGACCAGGATTGATGACCGAACCAATAGACTGAAAAATCTCACCTGATAACTGGTGTTTGCTATTGAGTTGATAGTCCACGCGGGCCAGATACTGATTAACAGTAGTACTGCCATGTGCCTCCTGTTGCGGAGACACGCCCGCCGGAGTTGCGAGCGGCACAAACTTCAGAAGATTTTGCGCTACCGGATCGAGCAAGCTGGGACAAATGACCCCGTGGACACCATTGCAGCTTACGTTTGGCTGCTTGGCCAGCGGAAGCGCCGAGAAATCTCCCATCGCCTCCGCGGGAGTCGGGAGATTGACGCTCCCGGAGGTGATAATCGTAGGCGTCGAAATACGCAACCCCTCATAGGCGCCGAAAAAGAACGCCTTATTGCGAAGGATCGGGCCACCGAGATTTCCACCAAATTGGTTCTGGACCAGAGGAGTCACGAAGGTGGCGAAGTAGTTCTTGAGGTTCAGGGCGCTGTTTCTCAAGTAGTCATATGCCAGACCATGAAATTGGTTCGAGCCGGAACGAGTAATCACATTCACGACTCCGCCCGGATAACGCCCATATTCGGCGTCAAAGTTATTTGTCAGCACTCGAAACTCTTGCAGTGCGTCCGGATTCGGAATGATGTTTCCGCCCTGACTCATAAAGGACGTATCGAACGAGCCGTCAAGGTAGTACGAATTCTCATTCGTGCGATTTCCGTTGAGGCTGAATTTGGTACCGGCAGAGTCGCCGATGGTGGCTGACGGGGTAAAAGTCGTAACGCCTGGCACAAGTTGGACCAAACTGTAAGCTGCCCTTCCATTCAGAGGAAGCTCCGCTATCTGCTGCTGGTCGACCGTTGTGCTTAATTGCGACCCTCGCAACTCTACCAATGCGGCTGACGACGTCACAGTCACGCTCTGGTTCTCAGTGCCGAGTTTAAGTTGAACGCTCGCATTGAGGTTCTGGCTCACATCCAGATGAAGACCGCTCAACGTCTGCATGCCAAACCCCGGGGCCTTCGCAGAGAGTGTGTAGTCGCCAGTTGCCAGGGCCGGAAAGATATAGTTTCCGGAGGCGTTGCTTTGGGTCGCTTGAGAGATGCCGGTTTGCACTTCAGTCACGGTGATGGCGGCATTCGCAATCACGCTGCCGGTCGAATCCGTCACTGTCCCCGAGATTGTGCCGGTGGTAGTCTGCGCTGAACCCGGAATAACAAACACGCAAGAAAACACGAACAATGTGAGAAAAAGAGAGATTGCTGTCCGTCGTCCTGTCAGGCTTGGATTTAGAACATCTTTCCACTTATTTAAGTTACGATTCATTCATCGCCTCCACGCGCACTGCTTCCTTACAGATAGTTCGCAATTGAACATTGGCAACCGAACGAGTGTCAAGCGAAATAAATTAAATAATCAAATAGATGCAACCAAAATAACCCGCCGATAACCACAATTGGTTCATTTAACTCTATAAAGAAACTGATTCCACTGAGATTTGACTCCTCACCGCAATAATAGAGACAAGCTCTAGGGCCGATATAGTTCAATATTTAGATAACGCTACGTGGAATTGCTTGACCAAAGGACGTCTCCCCCTGTATACCGTTGTTCGAGAAACTGTCTCTATGATGCCCACGCCTGCGCTTGGGCGCCGATCGGCAATTCGCAGCTAAATCCATGTTTTTCCTAAGGGGAATGGTCAGATGAAGATTTCGCAATTCGTTGCATTTTCCACTCTTGCTCTCTCAACCGCCGTGGTCTCCTATGGGCAAGCAGCGAACTCCCGGCCGCCAATCACCGGCATCTCGCACTTGAGCGTCTATAGCACCGACAGCGCCAAGACCGAGGCGTTCTACGTGCATGACCTGGGCGGCGTCAGACCTGACCCTGAAAATCCCAAGGGCGTACGCTACTACTTCAGCGCCGTACAGTTCGTCGAGGTCCTCCCTCTACCGGCAGACTATACCTCTATCAACCGGCTGGACCACGTGGCTTTCATCACGCCAAACGCCGACGGCCTGCGGCAGTATCTAGGCGCACACGGCATAACGGTGCCACACGCGGTCCAAAGTGGAGACGACGGTAGCCATTGGTTCGATGTCACCGACCCGGAGGGCAACAAAGTCCAGTTCGTGCAACCTCCAGCCAAGCCCACCCCCGTGCCGCCGAACCCACTCAGCAATCGCATCATCCACGTGGGATATATGGTGCACAGCCGGTCCGCGGAAGATGCGTTCTATCGCACCGTACTCGGTTTTCGCCCTTATTGGTATGGAGGCCGCTCAGACAAGGACATCAGTTGGATCTCGCAGCAGGTGCCCGACGGAACCGACTGGCTGGAGTACATGATGGTGAGCGGCCCCGAGACCACGGGCATTCCTGCAACTGTGACCGCGGATGCGCTCGGAGCAATGGACCACTTCTCGCTGGGCGTGCACGACATGAAGAAGACGGCCGAACTTCTGTACTCTGAAGACCGCATTCCCGAGAGAACGTCCGGCCCCAAGATTGGCCGCGATGGCAAGTGGCAGTACAACCTCTTCGCTCCCGACGGGACTCGAGCCGAAATCATGGAATTTCAACCAGCAGCCAAACCATGCTGCTCTGAATTCACCGCATCCAGCCCCACAAAATAGCGGACGAACGGCTTTTCGAAGCGTTAATTGTCCTAAGTGCAGGCCGCCCCCCATGTCTATGATTTGAGCGGCGGCAGCGCAACGCACAAATTTCGGCTGCGACCGCTTGCGGAAGAGGACAATAAGGCCGAGGGCCAACAAAAATTGAATATCAAAGAGATGGCGTCCTACCCGAGTCTCCGTGATCGCGTAGTTGTCGTGTCCGGCGGTGCCACCGGCATCGGCGAAGCGATCGTCGAAGCGTTCGCGATGCAAAATGCACAGGTCGCGTTTCTCGACATTCAGGATGCGGCGGCAGCCGTGCTTGTCCACAAAATTGAATCGGCCGGCTTTCCTCCGCCTATCTATATCCGCTGCGACCTTACCGAGATCTCTGCAGTCAAAGAATCGGTTGAAGACATCCTTAACCGTTTCAAGACAGTCGATGTGCTCGTCAACAATGCCGGGAACGACTCTCGGCACTCGATAGAAGAAGTGACCTCCGACTATTGGGACCAGGCGATGGCCGTGAACCTCAAACATCAGTTCTTCATGGCCCAGGCAGTCATCCCATCCATGAAGAAGGCAGCACGGGGATCGATCATCAACATGAGCTCGATCAGTTGGGCCATCCCGTCGACCGGGTTACCTGTCTATATCGCAGCGAAGGCCGCCGTCGTTGGCTTGACCCGTACGCTTGCTCACGAGTTAGGCGTTCACAATATCAGGGTAAATTGCGTCATGCCCGGCGCCATTCTCACGCAGCGACAAGAGCAGCTGTGGTTTACAGAGGAATACAAATCCAAAGTCCTGGCTAGGCAAGCATTGAAAAGAATAATCATGCCCGAAGAAGTCGCCCGTCTCATACTCTTCCTGGCTGCAGAAGACAGCTCGAGCATCACCAATCAGAGTTTCGTTATCGATGCCGGCTGGACCTGATGGTTCATTCTTTGGTGGAGCTGAGCGGGATCGAACCGCTGACCTCCTCGTTGCGAACGAGGCGCTCTCCCAGCTGAGCTACAGCCCCCCACCAGACGCGCCTCGCGCACCGCTTTCGCAGGCACAACGCCGTCGAACGACCTCTCAGAGTGTACCAGTAAGCATCCTCCGGCTCAAACTGCCGTCCACAGTTCAGCGCCCGCAGCATCACTCTGCAAACTCACCCACCCGTCCAGTCACCGTCGTTCCTGCGGCAAGCGGCTTCTCCACCACATGCCACACCTCGCCCCCATCCACCACTACTCCAAGCACCGGCACCACTAATCTCGCACCACTGCGCGCCACCGCCTCCAGCACCCCAACGTCCCCGGCAACAAAATCCGTCCGGTCCAACGTCATCTGCCAGCGCTGCCTGCCCGCCACACGCGACTCCTCACGAATGTCCGTCACCACGCCTGAAAATTCGTTCACTTCCCCACCGCCTTGCTGCTGCACCGTTGTAATCATCGCCATCCGCGCACCTTTAGACCGATCTCGTGCCCAACCACGGGTCAGAAGCAAACTGTAGCATCGCGAAAGAAGCCGCCACAAATCCTTCGCGCGAAAATCGCCAATCAATCGGTTACCGCTCACCCGACCCATTACAATCACGACAACCCATGAACAAATCCATGATCGACCGCCGCCGATTCCTCCTGACCTCTGCCGCAGCAGCCGCGGCCACGCCCGCCCTCACTCTCGCCGCACAATCGCACCAGACCGACAATCTCCCGCCCGCCATCGCCGCCCTCACCAACCGCCGCAACGAGGCCGTACCTATTACTCTTGCCGAACGTGAGCAGCGTCTCGACCGCGCCCGCGCCCTCATGCACCAGAGTCACATCGACGCCATCGTCATCGCCACCGGCACGTCCCTCACCTACTTCACCGGCCTCCGCTGGGGCCAGTCCGAGCGTTTCTTCTGTTGGGTCCTTCCCGCAAAAGGAGATCCATTCATCGTCTGCCCCGTCTTCGAAGAGGGCCGCGTCCGCGAACGCATGGAAGCCAGGCCCGCCACGCTACCGTCAGCCTCCACGACCCGCGTCTACACCTGGAACGAAGACGAAGACCCATACAAGCTCTTAGCCAGAGCTCTCAAGGAATCCGGCATCACCACCGGCAAGGTCGGCATCGAGGAGCGCACCCAGTTCGTCTTCGCCGACGGCATCGCCCACGCAAGTCCAACCCTTACGGCCATAAGCGCGACACCCATCACCTTCGGCTGCCGCAGCATCAAAACCCCCGCCGAGCTCGCGCTGATGCAACTCGCCAACAACATCACCCTCTCCGTCTACAAAGCCGCCTACGAATCCGCGCAACCCGGCATGACCAACCGGCAGTTCTCGCAACTCGTCGACGTCGCCTATGCTCGCTGCGGCGTCACCGGCGACGCTAGCTGCCAGGTAGGCGAATACTCCGCCCTACCCCACGGCTCCTTACAACCGCAAGTCATCCGCGAAAGAGAAATCGTCCTCATTGACGACGGCTGCCTCGTCGAAGGCTATCAATCCGACATCTCCCGCACCTTCGTCCTCGGCGACGCCACCTCACTCAAACTCGACAAGCAGCGCAAGGTCTTCGACATCGTCCACCAGGCGCAGTCCGCCGCACTCGCCGCTGCCCGTCCCGGCGTGCAGTGCCAGGCCATCGACGCAGCGGCCCGTGACGTCATCACATCCGCAGGCTATGGTCCCGACTATAAACACTTTACCCACCGCGTCGGCCACGGCATCGGCATGGACGGCCACGAGTGGCCCTATCTCGTCCGCGGCAACACCACTCCGCTCGCTCCAGGCATGTGTTTCTCCGACGAACCCGGCATCTACATCACCGGCGAGTTCGGCGTCCGTTTAGAGGACGACTGGCATGTCACCGAAGACGGCGGCAAGATGTTCACCCCGCAGAGCCCCTCCCTCGAACACCCCTTTGCCACCGCTTGAGCGATAATTATCCGGGTCGACAGCCGTCACGCAAGTCAACGGTGTCGACCCGAAGCACCTAACGGAGTATCCAACCTAATGACCAGCCTCACCCGCCGCATCCTCCCTCTCCTCCTCTGCGCCGTCACAATCTCAGCTTCCGCCCAAACGCCAGACACTGGCATCTCCATCCCCAACATGGATCCAGCCGTCCACCCCGGCGACAACTTCTACCTCTACGCCAACGGCGGCTTCATCGCCCGCACGAAACTCCCCGCAGACCGCGCCTCCATCAACGTCTTCAGCGACCTCTCCGACCTCAGCTTCAAGCAGGTCGCCAGCATTATCCAGGACGCCGCAAAAGCCAACGCACCCGCAGGCTCCAACGAACGCAAGATCGGTGACCTCTACCACTCCTACATGGACGAAGCGGCCATCGAATCTAACGGCCTCGCCAATCTTAAGCCCCACCTCGCTGAGATCGCCGCCATCCACACTCCGCGCGAACTCTCCCACGCCCTCGGCCTGACCCTCCGCGCCGACGTCGACGCCCTCAACAACACCAACTTCCACACCGCAAACATCTTCGGCCTCTGGGTCGCCCCCAGCTTCAACGACCCCGACCACTACGCCCCCTACCTCCTTCAGGGTGGCATCGAACTCCCCAATCGTGACTACTACCTCGCCGACTCCGACAGCATGAAAGACGTCCGTGCCAAGTACCAGACCCACGTCGCCGCCATGTTCCGTCTCGCCGGCCTCACCGAGCCTGACGCCCGCGCCTCTCGCGTCCTCGCCCTCGAGACTGCCATCGCTAAACAGCAGCTCTCCCTCGCCGACAGCGAGGACATCCACAAAGCCAACAACCCCTGGCACCCCGCCGACTTCGCCACCTACGCCCCCGGCCTCGACTGGCCAGAGTTCTTCCGCGCCGCAGGCCTCGAAAAGCACGACACATTCATCGTCTGGCAGCCCGACGCCTTCACCGGCGAAGCGGCCCTCGTCGCCTCCGAGCCCATCGATGCCTGGAAAGACCTCCTCGCCTACCACCTCATCGAGGCCTACGCCTCCTCCAGCTCGAAGGCCCTCTTTGATGAGCGCTTCGCCTTCTTCGGCACCACCCTCTCAGGGGCCACCCAGCAGCGCCCGCGCGACTTCCGTGGCGATGTCCTCGTCTCCACCACCCTGGGCGACGTCGTCGGCCAGCTCTACGTCAAGCGCTTCTTCTCCCCCGAAGCCAAGGCCCAGGCCGAAGCCATCGTCGCGAATCTCATCGCCGCATTCCGCGTCCGACTCGAAAACATCACGTGGATGGCCCCCGCAACCAAGAAAGAGGCCATCACAAAACTCGGCACCCTCCAGGTCAGCGTCGGCTATCCCGACCACTGGCGCAGCTACGCCGGCTACGAAGTGAAACCAGACAACCTCTTCGCCAATCTCTGGAACGCGAGCCTCTTCGACTATCACTACTCCCTCGACCGCATCGGAAAACCGGTTGACCGCAAAGAGTGGTGCATGACCCCGCAGACCGTCAACGCCGTCAACCTCCCGCTCGACAACGGCCTCAACTTCCCTGCCGCCATACTGCAGCCGCCCTTCTTCGATCCCAAAGCGCCCGCCGCCCACAACTACGGCGCCATCGGCACGATCATCGGTCACGAGATCAGCCACACCTTCGACTCCGAGGGCGCCGCCTTCGACTCCATGGGTCGCGTCCGCAACTGGTGGACACCTGAAGACCTGGCCCACTTCAACGCCGTCACCGCCGCCCTCGCCGCCCAGTACGACACCTACGCACCCTTCCCCGACCTCCACGTCAACGGCAAACAGACCCTCGGCGAAAACATCGCCGACGTAGCCGGCCTCGCAGACGCCTTCGACGCCTTCCACGCCTCGCTCAAAGGCGGCACGGCCCCCAAGGTAGGCAACTTCACCGGCGACCAGCAGTTCTTCATCGCCTTCGGCCAAAACTGGGGCAGTGTCACCCGCGACGCCGCACAGCGCCAACAAGTCCTGAGTGACCCTCACGCACCAGGCGAGTACCGCGCCCTCACCGTCCGTAACGAAGACGGCTGGTACACCACCTTCGACATACAACCCACCGACAAGCTCTACCTCGCACCCAAAGACCGTGTCCGAATCTGGTAGCGCAAAGAATTACCAGGCTCCAAGAACATTCCCCCTCGCAGAAGTAGTTCGCGAGGGGGAATGTTCTTGCCATCTTCGTGCCTGGATCTCAGAAAACCTCAGCGGCCCTGTGGTCTCAGTGCTGCGGAACCACCAGGACCTCGACTCCACTCGCCGCATCACCACTCCGGTAAACACTCTCCGTCGCCTTCACAAACTGCTCCGGCTTCGCAAATGGGATGTCCACAAACGTCTGCGGGTTCCTGTCCACCAGAGGAAACCACGAGCTCTGCACCTGCACCATGATCCGGTGCCCCGCGCGAAATGTATGGTTGATGTCCGGCATCTCCGCATTCACTGACACCATCTTCCCCGGCGTCAGCGCCGTTGGCTTCTCCCAGCTATCGCGGAACTTCGCC
>Ga0210388_10004350_pt1 | contig 11100 bp, 7 predicted proteins | sample IncBWC19OmetaG_FD_155485 | JGI IMG/M metagenome (GOLD analysis project Ga0210388, IMG submission 155485) | Forest soil microbial communities from Barre Woods Harvard Forest LTER site, Petersham, Massachusetts, United States - Inc-BW-C-19-O ...
AGCGGCTGTAGCTCCTGGCCGCTGAACGCTACGACGATGCAGCCCCACAGCCGGCTCTCGGCGCTGACCGGCACGCCGATCGAGGAGTGCAGCCCCCAGTCGCGGGAGGCGACCTGGCCGATCACGCCGGAGACGTCGCTGTAATCGATCCGGGCCGGGCGGCCGGTCCGGTACACCAGCGTGGTCACGTTCCGGCCGCCGAGCGGCAGCCGACCGCCGACCGGGGTCGCCGGCGGGGCTCCGGTTCTGGTCCAGGTGCCGACGACCTCGAGTGTGTCCTGCGGGTCGTAGCGGACCAGGATCGCGAAATCGACCGCCAGAAGCCAACCGACCTCCTCGGCGACCGCGGCGAACACCTCCTCGGGAGGAGTCGCCCGGGCCACCAGCGTCGCCACCCGCCGCAGCGCCGCCTGCTCCTCGGCCAGCCGGGCAAGCGCGGCGCGGCCGTCTGCGTTCGCGATGGCTGTCGCCAACAGCTCGGTGAAAGAGGCCAGCCGCGTCTCGGCGTCCGGCGGCAGGGGCTGCTCCTGAGTCGAACCGGCGAAGATCACCCCCCAGAGACGTCCCTCGACGATGACCGGTGTCCCGACCGCGGAGCGGATGCCCGTCTCTCGGGGGGCGACGCTGAGTGGGCCCGAGGAGCTGCCGGCATAGCGATCGATCCGGGCCGGGCGACCGGTCTCGAACACGAGCGTGCTGATGTTGTGCCCCTCAAGTGGCCACCGGATGCCAACGGGGAGGGTGTCGTCTGCCGGGCCCCAGGTCGTGACGGTGACCGCCGTACGGTCGGGCTCGTAGCGACACAAGGTCGCCAGCTCGACGCGAAACAGTTGCCCGACCTCCTCGGCGACCGCGGCGAAGACCTCCTCCGGCGGAGTCGCCTGAGCCACCAGCGTGGCCACCCGCCGCAGCGCCGCCTGCTCCCCGGCCAGCCGGGCCAGTCGCGCCCGAACGGGTGGATCACGGCCAACCCGCCCGTCGGGTGGGTTGGCGCCGTCACCTACCGCATTCATAGGGTGACATTAACGCCATGCCCGGCAGCCCAGCAACGCCGGCAGCCCACGGGTCAGGCTACGGCGTGTGGCCGAGGATCCGACTGATGCCTCGGGCAGAAAGCGTCGACTTCGCCAAGAATCCAGCGGCGGGGCTCTCGTCGATCAGCTCCCCGTAGTCTGCTTCGACCCCTGTCGAAATCAAGATCACTGCTGCGCCGCCACCACCGTCCTGGGCGAGGAGTCGGGCTAGATCAAAGCCGCTCTCCTCCCCGAGTCCGATGTCGACCAGGATAACGTCCGGCCGCAGTGCGCGGGCTTCCCGCAGCGCCTCGGCGACGCTCAAGGCCACGCCCACGACCGTCACGCCCTCTCGCTCAAGGAGAAGGCTCGCGGCCTCAAGGAAGGCCTGGCTGTCATCGACGAGCATGCACCGCAGCGGCATGTGATCAGAGTGCCTGGGACACAGCGCCGCCGCATTGCGGCTAGCAGGAATATCCGCTGTAGCTCCAGCTCTGTCACCCGGCACGACAGCAGTTTCAGTCGCGAAAGTCGCCTCTGGTATTGAACATCCGCATTGCGGAATCGTCGATCCCCATGAGCTCGTCATAGAGCCTTCTCTTCTCGCGCTCCCCCCAGCCCGGGGAACTGGACAGGTGACGCGTGATCGCCCTCACCATGAGAAATCGAGCCTGACCGGAGCTGAGTCCGCTTTCCAGCCAATCCGCACGCTCCATGACTGCCTCCTTCTTGTCTTCTTGCCTTCTTGGGCTTCTTACCTTCTTGCTTTCACCTAGCATTGCCCGCCGTCGACGATCCGGCATTGCGGCCTGCGCCCGTCGGCCGTGGCTGCTGCCCGTACTCCCGCGGTACCACCAGCACGGCATGCACCGGTGACGGTGGGGCGGCAGCCATGACGAGAAATGCGGCGCGGCGGATTGGCCTTCTACCGGCCAGCGGGAACCCGGGCACCGCTGCCAGCGCTACCGGGCGACGGGCGCTGGCCGTGATGCCGACGCCCACTGCTCCGCGCGATCCTGTTCGTAGGCCCGCCAATCGAGAACAGCGGTGATCGCCCGGCCGACCGGAGGAGGCGCCGATGAGACGGCAGGAAAAGCCCAGTCGGGTCGCGGGAACGCCCCTGCTGATCGTGCTGGCCATGGCGCAGTTCATGGTGGTGCTCGATTTCACCATCATCAATGTCGCGCTTCCATCGATCCAAGCGGGCCTGCACATCGGCACGTCCACGCTGCAGTGGCTGATCAGTGGGTACGCCGTCTCGTTCGGCGGATTCCTGCTGCTGGGCGGCAGGCTCGCCGACCTGTTCGGCCGGGCCCGCATGTTCCGGATCGGGCTGGTCGTCTTCGTGCTGGCCAGCGTGGCCGGAGGGCTCGCCGTCGAGCCGGTCCTGCTCATCGCCTCGCGGGTCGTGCAAGGAATCGGCGCCGCGATCGTGGCCCCGGCCGGGCTGTCCCTGCTCGTGACCAGCTGGCCCGGGGAACGCGCCCGCAGCCACGCACTGGGGATCTACGGAGCGGTCGTCTCGACCGGGTTCGCCTCGGGCGCGGTCCTCGGCGGCCTTCTGGTGCAGGTGAGCTGGCGCCTGGTCTTCTTCGTCAACGCCCCGATCGGCGCGGTCCTGCTGGCCTGCTCCTGGCTGCTGCCCGCTTCGGCGCCGTCCCGCCGGGGCGGCCTGGACCTGCCCGGCGCGGTTACCGGCACTGCCGGCGTGGCGCTGATCGTGCTAGCGGTAGCGCGGGCCGGCGACACTCTCACTGTGGCCGAGCCGCTGGTGCTCGCGCTGGCCGCGGTGCTCCTGCTGGCCGGCTTCGTCCTGCGCGAGCGCCGGGCGGCCAGCCCCCTGCTGGACCTGGCGCTATTCGCCGACCGGGGCATCCGGGGCGCCAACCTGTCGCTGCTGGCGCTCGGGGCGTTCAACGCCGGCGAGATTCTGCTGGTTACGCTCTATCTGCAGGAAGGCAGGCACCTTTCGGCGGTGCTGACCGGGCTCTGCTTCCTGCCGCAGGCCGCCGGGGCGTTCGCGCTCGCCGGTCCGGCCTCGAACGTCGTCCCCGGCCTTGGGCCGCGACGATCACTGGCCATCGCGATGCTGCTGGCCCTGGTGTCGCTGTGCGGCAGCGCGGCCGCCGTCGCGTCAGGCTCGATCATCGCCCTGCTGGCCGCCCTGTTCCTGATGGGCATGGCCGCCCGGATCAGCATGATGGCCAGCACCCTCGCCGGCACCCACGGCAAGGTAGCGGCCAGGCAACAGGGCACCGCCAGCGGGCTGCTGACGGCGAGCCGGCAGTGCGGCAGCGCGATCGGCGTCGCCGTGCTGGCCGCCGTCCTGGTGGTCACCTCGGGCAGCGACGCCCGCCGCACCGCCATCGGTTTGCTCGTCGCCGCCTGCTTCGCCCTGGCCGGCCTGGCGGCGACCCGGCTGCTGCCCGCACGGGTACCAGGCGGAAAGCCGTCGGTCGAACACAGGTTCCATCACCACGCGGGAGGCATTCCCTAGGGCATGCGCTCGCCCGATGGCGGCCCTCATTCTGCGACGCCGGTCGGAGTCGGCTAGAGCGGTCGCTCATCGCCAGGCCGTGGTGTCCTGTCGATGGCGAAGCCGACAGCAGCCGGTCGGGGCTTGGCCCGATGCCGGGGACCCGAATGACTAGACCGGGATCTCGATGAGCAGCGTCGTGCCGCACCCGGTCGGGCTGGTCACGTCGAGCGTGCCCCCGACCGCCTTGATGCGGTCGCTGAGCCCGGTCAGTCCGGACCCGCGGGCGGGGTCGGCTCCCCCGATCCCGTCGTCGCTGATCGCCAGCCGCACGACCGTCTCCGGCGTGTCGAGTTCGACCTGCACGGCCGAAGCACGCGCGTGCTTGGCCGCGTTGGCCAGCGCCTCCGACACCGCGTAGTACGCCGCCACCTCCAGATGACCCGGCAGCCGACGCTCGACCCGCAGGTTCAACTCGACTGGCACCGCCGACCGCCGCGCCAGCGCCTTGAGCGCCGCCTGCAAGCCGCGCTCCGACAAGATCGCGGGGTGAATCCCGTGGGAGATCTCCCGTGTCTGGTCAAACACGCCCGAGAGCCCCTCGGCGATGCGCGACAGGCCGGCTTCCAGTTCGGCGAGCCCGGGCGGCACCGCCGACTGCACCGCCCGCAGGTCCAGCATGATCGACACCAGGTGCTGCTGGATGCCGTCGTGCAGATTACGCTCGATCCGCCGCCGGGTCTCATCCGCCGCCGCGACGATCCGCGCGCGGGAGGCCATCAGCTCGGCGCGGCTGTCGGCGTTCGCGATCGCCGTCGCCACCAGCTCGGTGAACGACACCAAGCGGGCCTCGGTGTCGGCCGGCAACGGCTGCTCCCGCCGCGAAGCCACGGGGATCGTGCCCCACAGACGACCCTCAACGATGATCGGCGTCCCGATCGCCGACCGCAGGCCCGCCGCGCGGATGCCCACGCCGAGCGGGCCCGAGGAGGGCTCGGCACTGTAGTCGATCCGGGCCGGACGGCCGGTCTGGAATACGAGCGTGCCGACGTTGCGGCCGCCGAGCATCCACCGGCTTCCCACCGGGAAGCGGGCCGTTACACTGCCCCACTGACTGACGAAGGTAAGCGTGCCATCAGGCTCGTAGCGGCACAGGGCCGCCTGATCGACCGGAAGCAGCCGCCCGACCTCCCCGGCCACCGCCGTGAAAACCTCCTCTGGCGCCGCCCCGTGTGCCACCAGCGTCGCGACCCGCCGCAGCGCCGCCTGCTCCGCAGCCAGCCGGGCCAGGGCAGCGCGGCTCTCGGTGTTCGCGATCGCCGTCGCCACCAGCTCGGTGAAGGACGCCAGGCGCGCCTCGGCGCCCGGCGGCAGCGGCTGCTCGAGGGTCGAAGCGGCAAAAATCGCGCCCCACAGACTCCCCTCGACGAGGAGCGGCGTCCCGACCGCCGAGCGGATGCCCGTCTCCCGGACGGCGGCGCTGAGCGGGCCCGAGGAACTATCGGCGTAGCGGTCGATCCGGGCCGGGCGGCCGGTCTCGAACACGAGCGTGGTGACGTTGTGCCCCTCAAGCGGCCACCGGACGCCAACCGGGAGGTTCTCGCCTGCCGGGCCCCAGGTCGTGACGGAGGTCGCCGTACGGCCGGGCCCGTAGCGGAACAGGGTCGCCAGCTCGACGCGAAGCAGCTGCCCGGCCTCCTCGGCGACGGCGGCGAATGCCTCCTCCGGTGGCGCCCCGGTGGCGACGAGGGTGGCTACGCGCCGCAGGGCCGCCTGCTCCTCAGCCAGCTGTGCCAGCTGCGCCGGATCGGTTTGATCACGGTCCGTACCCCAGTCGATACCTTGCGTACTCACAACGTGACAGTAGTCCGGTCCCTGACGGCCGGCAACGTCTTGCGCCGAAGCCCGCGTCTGTGCAGGAAATGCACCTGATAACTTAAGCCGGGAATTTCACGAATTATGACGCCTGAATACTAATGGAATTCACCCGCCCGGGCTCGCTACCTGTTAGCGGCAATGCGGGATGGCCGGCCGATTTTGTGATTTTGTGATCTTGTACGTGGGCGCTAACGGATGTATTGCCGCCAGCGGGACGGGTGCGTGCTCTACGGCCCGTCGTTGTCGCCGGGCTCGACGTCCTGGAACCTGGTGAGGTACTGGTGGACGGACTGGATGACCGACGAGCCCTCGCCGACGGCCGCGGCTACCCGCTTCATCGACCCGGCCCGGATGTCGCCGGCGGCGAACACTCCGTCCAGAGCGGTCTCGTAGGGCAGGCGCGTGCGCGCGGTCGCCGGGCTGGCCGGCACCGCGACGTCGGTCAGCACGAATCCCTCCTGGTCGCGGGCGACCTGGTCGGGCAGCCAACCGCTCGCGGGCTGGGCGCCGATGAAGAAGTAGAGCCCGCTGGCTGCCACCTGCGTGACCGCGCCGGTGGCCATGTTCCGCACGGCGACCGACTCCAGGTGATCGTCGCCCTCGACCGCCACGACCTCGCTCGAGGTGCTGACGTCGATCCGGTCGCTGGCCAGCACCCGGTTGATCAGGTATTGCGACATCGACGAGGTCAATGAGTCCTGGTTGACCACGATGGTGACGCGCGGGCACCGGCGGGACAGGAACAGCGCGGCCTGCCCAGCCGAGTTCCCGCCGCCGAGCACGAAGACATGGCTGCTTGGTGACGATCCCGCCTCGAGGTCGGTGGCGGCATAATAGATTCCGGCCCCCTCCAGCCGCTCCCAGTTGGGCAGCGGCAGGCGGCGGACCAGTGCCCCGCTCGCGGCCACCACCGTCCGGGCGGCGACCGAGGTCCCATCGGCCAGGCCCACGGTGAAGTTCCCGTCCGCCGCCACGGCGACGCCGGCGACACGGCACGGGCTGGCCAGCAACGCGCCGAAGCGCTGCGCCTGGATGGTGGCGCGGGTGGTCAGCTCGGTACCGGATATCCCGTCGGTGAACCCGAGGTAGTTCTCGATGCGCGAGCTCGAGCCCGCCTGGCCGCCGGGCGCGAAGGCCTCCAGGACGGCGACGTCGAGGCCCTCCGAGGCACCGTACACCGCCGCCGCCAGTCCGGCGGGCCCGGCGCCGACGATCACGACGTCGTAGCGATCCGGGTGGTCCGGGTAGCGGCCGAGGCCGAGCGCCGCCGCCAGGGCGGCCGGGTCCGCGTTCATAAGCACGCGGGTGGGCGTGACCACGACGGGCAGGTCAGCGCTGGTCGCGCCCACGCCGCCGAGGATGCCGGCCGCCTGTTCCGTCTGTTCGACGTCCACCCACTCGTAGGCGATCGTGTTGCGGTTCAGGAATCGGCGCAGCAGCAGCGCCGGCCTGGAATGGCTAGTGCCGATGACCTCGATGGCGGCACCGGGGGTGGCGCCGGAGACGTGCCGACGCCGCCGGGCGATCAGGGCCCGCAGCAGGATGTCGGCGACATCGGTCTCGCGGGCCAGGACCTCGCGGACCTGGGCCGGCGTCAGGGCAAGCACCCAGCCGTCGGTCGCGGCCCGCGCGGTGAGGAACGGACGCTGGCCGGTCACCATGTTCAGCTCGCCGGCGAAGTGGCCCGGCCCGTGGCGGGCAAGTTCCACGCTCGGATGCAGTGCGTCGTTGCTCACGACAATTTCCCCGCTCAGTACTACCAGCAAGTCGTTGCTCTCGCTGGCGGGCGAGTACAAGATCTCGCCGGCCCTGATCCGGCGCGCGGTGCCGTACCGGCGCAGGCGGGCCTGCTGATTGTCGTCGAGCACGGGGTAGGCGACGGCGTCGCCGGCCGGACCTGGCCGCGCTGTCATAGGGTCCGGCGGACGCCGGCCTGCCGCTCGATGTCGCGCAGCTGAATGGCCAGGGTGCCGTGGGTGGCCTGCCGGGCCATGCCGAGCCGCCCGATCGGCAGCACCTCACGGCCGCGGGAGTCCTCCATCAGCAGCGCGAACGCCGTGTACATGGCCACCGCGGCCAGCAGGAAGCCGAGCACGGCACCGGCCTTCGCGACCCCCGGGCTGCCGGTGATCTCACCGATGCCGGAGATCAGGAACCGCGGCACCGCGACTGCCACCACCGCGGCCAGGGCGCGCTTGAGCAGCGCGCTGACCAGCATGAACGAGGCGAAGACGGCGAACACGATAAAAAAGATGCCAAGGGCGTCGGCTGCGCCGACCGGGTTCACGTAGAAGACCAGCGCGTCGATCAGCCAGGTGGTGGCGAAGCTCATCATCAGCGTCGCGGCGATACTGTCGCGGCCGAGGAAGGCGAATATCCCGACGATCGTCTGCACCACGAACGCGGGGAACACGATCAGCGCGGCCGCCCGCCGGTCAGCCGCCGGCAGCAGGCCCCACTGCAGCACGCTGAACAGCACCGAGTCGATCGCCACGGTGAAGAATCCCAGCGGCATCGGCGACCCGATCGGCCGCAGCACGATGCGGGTCATGGACCGCAGGTCAGCCTCCCACTTGTCCGGGTCGAACACGGTGAGCGGATCGACTTCGGACCCCTGCCCGGGAACGGCGGGCGCGGAGTTCCCGGTCGTGGCGCTCCCGTGCGCGTCGGCTCCGGGCCCGGAAGGCCGTGGCGGCAACGTGCTCATCTCGTGCACCTCCTGTGAGGAAAGGGAGATCGCCCGATCTCCACGATGACGCACCCGGCCGCTCATTTCGCCCCGGCTGGCGGCCAAGGCGGCTACCTGCTGGCCGGTAGCTGAATCGGCCGCCGGCCGGGAAGAGGAACGGGTATGACCGCGGCTCCGTCGACCTGGGCACCGTTGCGTATCGGTGTGTTCCGGACGCTGTGGATCGCGGCGCTGGTCAGCAACGTGGGCGAGTGGATGCAGACCGTCGGTGCCCAGTGGCTGCTTGTCCATGATTCCCACGCGGCCATCCTCGTATCCCTCGTGCAGACGGCCGACGCCCTGCCCGCCGTCTTGTTCGCGATGGTCGGCGGCGTGCTGGCGGACATTTTCAACCGGGTGAAGCTACTCCTCGCGGTATTGGCGGGCCTGACCGCGGCGGGCGGGACGCTCACCGCGCTGACCGCCGCGCACCTGATGCCGCCCGCGCTGCTGCTCTTGTTCACCTTCGTGCTGGGCACCGGCGGGATCCTGGCCGAACCCGCCTACCAGTCGCTGGTGCCCGACATGGTCCCCCGCCCGCAGGTGCCCGCCGCCTCGGCCCTCGGCTCGATCAGCATCAACCTCGCCCGGGTCATCGGCCCGGCCATCGGCGGGCTGCTGATCGCCCGGATCGGGGTGGCCGCCGTATTCGGCCTGAACACGGCGACGTTCGTGCTCTACGCGATCGTGCTGGCAGCCCATCCCCGGCTGGGCGGACCTCCGCAATCGTCCGAGCGGTTCATCCCGGGGCTGCGGGCCGGCGCCAGGTACGCACGCCATGCGCCCGTCGTGCAGCGCATCCTGCTGCGCGCAGCCCTGTTCCTGGTCCCGGCCAGCGCGCTGTGGGCGCTGCTGCCCCTGATCGCCGCCCAGCGACTCGGGCTGGGCTCCAGCGGATACGGCGTGCTGCTCAGCGCCCTGGGAGCAGGTGCCGTCGGCGGCGCGCTGCTCGTGCCGCACGCCCGGGCCAGGCTCTCCGCCAACGCTTTGGCGGCCGTCGCGAGCCTCGCCTACGCGGCGGCACTGGCCGCCGCGGCGCTGTCGCGCAACCTCGCGCTCACCATCGTCGTGCTGCTGCCGGCCGCGGCGGCCTGGACGACCTTCCTGTCCAACGTCAACGCCGCCCTGCAGCTGTTCCTGCCCCGGTGGGTGCGCGCCCGCGGCCTGTCGGTGTACCAGATGGTCTTGTTCGGCGCGCAGGCCGCCGGGGCCGCGATCTGGGGAGTCGTCGCCGGGGCGGCCGGGCTGGTGGCGGCCTTCCTGGCCGCCGCCGTCGTCATGGCGGCGGGCGCGGCGACCCTGTGGTTCTGGCCGTTCGAGCAGGTCGCGGACATGGACCGGAGCATGGTCCGCTGGCCCGAGCCGCAGTTCCTGGTCAGCGCTGATCGCGATACCGGACCGGTCCTGGTGCGCATCACCTACACCATCGCGGCCGGCCAGGAGCACCAGTTCCGGCGGGCCATGGCCGACCTGCGCCAGTCAAGGCTGCGGACCGGGGCCATCGACTGGGCGCTGTACCAGGACGCCCAGAACCGGCGCCTGTTCGTCGAGCAGTTCAGCGTCCCCAGCTGGGAAGAGCACCTCAGGCAGCACCAGGAGCGGCAGACCGCCACCGACCTGCACTACCACGACGACGCCGCGGCGCTCTCCGACCCGCCGCCGCACACCGACCATTACCTGGCCGCCGACGTGCGCGAGTAGCCGGATCGCGGCCGGGCTTCCTTCCCGCTAGCCGGTAGTGAGGTTGGCCGCCAGCGGGGAGGACACGTCCTCGTTCGGTGTGTCACCGTGAGCGAGAGGACGCGACGGAAGGTGGATCACATGAGCTCGCTCCCGCAGCTGCTCGCAGCCACCGCGGTCGGCATCCGGTCTCCCGAGCGAACAACCGACCGTCCCTGCGCCGACTGCCTGGACCAACCGCCGGCCACCCGGCGTCACGGGTTGCCCGGCGGCGGCCGCGTCGCGTTCTGGCTGGCAGCGCTCATCTTGGGCATCACCATGCTCGGGACCACCCTGCCGACACCGCTGTACGTCATCTACCAAGGTCAATGGCATTTCTCTGCCGTCGTGGTGACGCTGACCTTTGCCGTCTACGCCGTCGCCGTGCTGGCCACGCTGCTGCTGGCGGGGCGGTCCTCGGATCAGGCCGGACGCAAACCGGTGCTGGCCGCGGCGCTCGGCTTCAGCGCGCTGAGCACGGTCGCGTTCATCCTCGCGCCCGACGTCGGCGTGCTTTTCGTCGGGCGGATCCTGTCCGGGGTCTCGGCCGGGCTGATGACCGGCACCGCCACCGCCGCGCTGGCCGAGCTGGTCCCGGCCTCGGCCAGCCGCCGGGCGTCCCTGGTCGCCACCGCCGCGAACATGGGCGGTCTTGGCCTCGGCCCGCTCATCGCCGGGCTCTTCGCCCAGTACGCGCCCAATCCCACGGTCCTGGTGTTCGAGGTCTACCTGGGCGTGCTCGCGGTAGCGGGCCTGTGCCTGCTGGTGGTGCCCGAGACCGTGCTCCCGCGCCGCCGGCCCGCCCTCCGCTTCGCCGGCCTGGGCATCCCCGAGCGGGGCCGGAGTGAGTTCGTCGCGGCCGGCGCGGCCGGGTTCGCCGCGTTCGCCCTGCTCGGGCTGTTCTCCGCGCTGGCCCCCACCTTCCTCGGCAGCGTGCTGCACCAGAGCAACCACGCCGTCCAGGGCGGCGTCGTGTTCCTGCTGCTAGCGGTGGGGGCCGTCACCCAGGTGGTGCTGTTCCGGTTCGACAGCCGCCGGGTCGTGCTGGCCGGCCTGGGCGTGTTCCTGGTCGCGCTGGCCCTGATCGACGCCGCCCTTGCCCAGGCGGCCATGGCGCTGTTCCTGGCCGGGACGGTCGTGGGCGGCGTGGCCGTGGGCTCCGTCTTCCTCGGCAGCCTCGCCACCGCCAACCGGTTGGCACCGCCCGGGCAGCGCGGCCAGGTCATCTCGGCCTACTTCGTCGCGTGCTACACCGGCCTGATTATCCCCGTGGTCGGCGTCGGGGT
>Ga0210388_10004351_pt1 | contig 11098 bp, 7 predicted proteins | sample IncBWC19OmetaG_FD_155485 | JGI IMG/M metagenome (GOLD analysis project Ga0210388, IMG submission 155485) | Forest soil microbial communities from Barre Woods Harvard Forest LTER site, Petersham, Massachusetts, United States - Inc-BW-C-19-O ...
CGATGTGTTGTTCGACTCGTTTGGCAACCAACTTAGTTTGGCGATGCAACCGTAAGCGGGCCAGCAGTACGGGTCGATTGCCCGGGACAGAACCTTGCGCATCGAGATACCGTAAAATTGTTTGGGTGACTACAGCATTTCGCTGATAGCTCGTTCCGTTCGACTACATTAACTTTCATCGTGAACAGGATGCGGAAGCTTTCACTGAGTGTCCGTCACGGGAGAGAAAAATGAAGCGGGCCATGGGTCTGGTTTTGGCGGTTTTGGCGTATGCGGCGGTCGCTCATGCTGACAGAATCGCTTACGGCAGCGCAGAATACGCGGGGCGCACGGGCGAGGATTTCTGGTCTCTAGCGCCGTCCAGGGCGACGTCGCAAGGTTCGAATTTGCTGGATGAACGCGGCAAGATTGCGCTTATCGCGGGCGGTAGCTTCCGTACGCCTGACGATCCCGAACGATTGACCGACGGCGTTTTTTACCCCGACTTTGCTGATCGGACGAAGACTGCCGGAAACTCAGTTGAATTTGATTCCGTCCGACGCCGCTTGAACGGCTTCCCCGTCACGCAAGAGGACGGGCGTGGAGAACACTTAGGGATCGTGCATTCAGACCCGTTCCGCCGCGCCTTTGCGGTGGACGAGGTTCCCGAACCTGCGACACTCCTGCTGATGGGAGTGGGCTTCATGGCGCTGGCGATTTGGAAACGGTGCTGCGACTTGTTTGCGGATCATTCGGAACGCGTTTGCTAAGGGACTTGGCAACTAAGCGTGAGCCGCCGCAGCGCGCCCCCTGGCCAACCCTCGCTGGGCAGATGAGTGAAGTACACGTAGAACGTGCTGCCGAGCACGTGAGGATTTTCGCCAAGTCCCACTGCTGTGGGATAAGCTGCGATGGGTCCAAACACTCCGAGCGCTACAGGGAAAGTCCAACTGAGACCATTCACGGATTCGGAGTACGCGAACGTGGTGTCGTTCGAAATGATCATTATGTAGCGCTGGATTGCGTCGCTGTAATGGATATCGAGATATCCCTGGTAGGCGGATTTTGGGTTGAGGTCGGTGGACGCACCGCCGATTGCGGGTTGCAGACGCCAATCGCCCTGATAGAACTTCTGGAAGGGGACGGCGTGGGGGTGGGGTGAGGCGAAGGCAGCGTCGAGAACGGAAGAAACCAGCGCGCGCGCAACCGAGACATTGGTCGTTGTGGAGGCACCAGCAGGCGTGGTGGTGGGGTGAGGCGAAGGCAGCGTCGAGAACGGAAGAAACCAGCGCGCGCGCAACCGAGACATTGGTCGTTGTGGAGGCACCAGCAGGCGTGGTGGTGTGCAGCGTACCGTTGGCAAGCCAATCTGGAAAATACAAATAGAAATACTTGCGATCGGGCGAGAGCACGAGCGGGCCATCACCGATTTCGAAGCCGTCGAGACCGACCGCGTAGGCCTGATTAAGGCGAATGATCTCGCCCAGGTCCGTCCAGTGCAGACCGTGGTCGGTGGACTCGGCCAGGCCGAGAGCTGCGTAAAGCGCGTCATTGGGAAGTTCGGCGTGATAGACGACTAGCAGATTACCCGCGCCGGGCATGTCTGCCGGAACGCGAAACACCGGCCCGCCGCCCATGTAGCCATAGCTGGGGTAATCAGGATTAACGGCGGGATCGGGATTTTGCGAGATGCTCACGTTTTGCGGATCGCCCGTGCCGAGCGGGTTCGCGAGCGTGCCGAACGTGGTGACGACGGAACCGGACTTGTTGTTGCCGACCCACTCACCCCGCCACATCTGCCGCGTGTGCGAGCCGCCATCGCTTGCGAAAAACTCGTAGCCATTGTCCGTTTTGAGCACGCCCATCGGTGTGTCGGGCCAGGCGAAACCGCTATAAGTGTCGGTGATCGGAGGCTGAGAACGCTGACCAGCGTCGTAGCGTTGCTGCGGCGATGCGACAACTATATCTGCGGTGATTTTGGGCGTGCAGAGCCGCGTGATGGCGGGCTCGGTGGATTGCGCGACAGCGCGCAGGGGACAGAAGGATAGAGCGCCGCTCAAAATGAAAAGCGGGAAAGCGACCTGGAGCTTTCGCGACATGGAATCACCTCTCGAACGTTAATAACACAGCGGCGCCGCGCAAGTCGCGTGGGAGTTTCCGCTCCGGCAATCAGCCATTTTGTCGCCCAGCTCCCGGACCGTCAGCGCGTTGTGAAGACGGTTGGCAGCGCAACCGGAAGGCGATCTGGAATCACGCAGCTCGGTCCAAAGCCCGAAGTCGAGGGCAAAAGTTTTTCGCGATGCAAGCAAGCCGGAATGACGTATGTTGCCCGGAGACTGCCGCGTTTTTGCGGACCGGGGCAGAGAGCCGGGAAATTTCTATTCCAATTCTATATTGCCGGATGAGTTATATTTTAGTAAGCTGCCCGCGCTCTGAACCCAACGAGCGGGGAATCGATGAAATTCATACTGCAGCTTGCAATTCTGGCAGGGCTTGCGCCCGCAGCACTCGCCCAAAATCAGCCGCAGTCCCGGCTGGATGACAAGGCCGTAGTTCCCGCCCAGACCTCGCCGGTGTCGTCGGGCGGCGGCGTGCCCGTCGGGAAATCGAAATATCGTGTCGTCCGCTCGATCTCTGGATCTGCCGGAGCGCAGGAAAACGGCAGTTACATAATCCGCGATCCGCGAACCATTTTTCATATACCGCAAGATCATCGCGTAATCGTTTATTTCGAGTGGGAGGGGCCGCTGGGCCCGCACCACTTCGAAGCTGTGTGGAAAAGCCCGGACGGAAAAATAACGTCCGTTTCCGATTTTGATTATGAAGCAAAGCAGCCGCGCTTTGGCGGTTACTGGGACATGTTAGTCGCGGAGAATACTCCAACGGGAGTGTGGACGCTGCAAGCCCTGGTGGATGGTGAGCTGACTGGGACGCACACGTTTCAAGTTGTGAAGGGCGCGACCGCTGCTGGCGCGGACCCGGCGGTGACGGAGCCACTCCGCAGTCCGCTGACACCTGCGTCGTTGTACCGCAAGGCAAATGCCAGCACGGTTTCGATTGAAAACCGGAGCGATCAGGGCCAGATGCTGAATGTGGGAGAGGGGTTCGTTATTGGGCCTGGGCTGGTTCTGACCGCTTTTCAGGTCATTGACGGCGCGTCGTCGCTGCGAGTCGTCGGCGCTGGCGGGAGGTCCATTGATACGAAGACCGTGGCAGCGTGGAGTCGGCGTCAGGACTGGGCGATTCTACAGGTTGCCGGAATCGAGGAATCGGCATTCGCAGTTGCGAAAGCTGATTCCTGGAGCATAGGAGATCGCTGCTTTTATTTGGACGCGGCTGGACCAGGCAACCGGATTATTGTGACCACGAGCATCGTAGGCAAAAATACCTTTCCGCGTTCCGGAGACAGAATCAGCCTGGGGACTTCACCTGCGAACACGGGAATAGGGACGGCGTTACTGGATGAATATGGAGACGTCATTGGAGTAACGGGAGGCAGCTTAGTGCCGGGAGTTTCGACTTTGCAAGGGGTGCGCTCCGGCGTGCCGGCGAATCTTCTGCTGGCCGGAGGACTGGCGGTGCCGGCGATGGCCACGCCGATGGGCCAGATTTCCGTGCCGGCATCTGACGCGAAGGCGTCGACGCTCGCGGAGTTGATGCAAACCGGGCAATTCGTGCCCCCGGTCGTTGAACGCGAGGACATTTTGTACGGCACAATGGCGCGGGAAGTGCGTCGCGGGAACGACGGACTCGTGGACGCCATTCAGCAAAAGTATGAATTTTCCCGCAGCGACGGGCATGCGGCTGTGATGCTCAGTCTGGAGCGAGCGCGGAAGCAAAAAGGAACGACCGTCATTTCGATCTATGATCTGGACAACAAGGCCGTTAGCGAGACTCCTGCGGACAGCTCCGAAGCGCCCGGTGGAAGACTTCTGTTCCTGAGTAAGACGCTGAACATCGGCAGCCTTCAATCGGGAGTCTATCGGCTCGACATCGCGATCAACGGCAGTCCGGTGTGGCGGACTTTTTTCCGGATCACGGACTAGATACGTTCCGATCGCACGCGACACGGAAATTGGAACGCAGCGCCAGCCGCAAACCTTAAACCTCGCAGTCACTGTTTCAACATCACATTTCAGGTGTGGCCGAAGAGTAGCGGCGCGCCCAGTTTGGCGGTGTAGTTGGGGCGATAGCGCTCGGTGCTGTAGAGGGCGGCTACGTCCACTCTGCGCGCGCCGGCAGAGGATGCGGGCAGAGGCGCGGAGGCGTAGCAGCCGTTTTGCACGCCGACCATGCGGCCGGTGACGCCGCCGCGGATTAAATCCAGCGCGATATTTGCGTAGGTGATGGCGACGATTTGGTCGATGGCATCGGGCTCGCCGCTGCGCAGGTCGTAGGTGAGGTCGCTCTCGATGGTTTCTTCGCCGGTGCGGCGATGCAGCTCGTCGGCGAGAGCATGGCCGATGTCCACTTTCTTGCGATGGCCGTAGGCGTCGGCTTCGCCGTATTCATCCATGGCGCGGTTGGTCCAGGTGGCGCCTTCGGAAACGATCACCAGGGAATAATTGCTGGAATTATTGTGCTTGTCTTCCATCAGGAGCGTCGAGACGCGGTCCAGATCGAAGGGAACTTCGGGAATGAGGCAGCGCGCGGAAGTGATGTAAGCAGTGTAGAGCGCGGTGAAACCGGCATCGCGGCCGAAAATGCGGAAGACTCCGATGCGTTCGTGAGAGCCGAGCGTCGTGCGTTGGCGGTTGACGGCATCTTTTGCGCGCGTGATGGCCGTGGAAAATCCGATGCAGTATTCGGTGCCGTGGACGTCGTTGTCCATCGTTTTGGGAATGCCAATTACCGGAAAGCCGTGGCTGGAGAGGACCGAGGCGAAGCTGAGCGTATCGTCGCCGCCGATGGCGACGAGACAGCCAATGCCGAGGCGCTCGAGATTTTCGATGACGATGGGAGTGAAGTCGTAGAATTTTCCGTCGAAGGTAAGCTTCTTCAGTTGGTCGGGGGAGATGTGCGGGGGGACTTTCGCGGCCGCGACTTTTCGCGGATTGGTGCGGGACGTGTGCAGCGCGGTGCCGCCGCTGCGGTCGATGGTGCGCGTATTTTCGCGGGTGAGTTGACGATCGAGCCGGGCTTCGCCTGTATCGGCGTGATTCATGTCGGTGAGGCCTTTCCAGCCTTTGCGAATGCCGATGACGGTGCGGCCCATTTCGGTGGCGCGATACACCACGGACTTTATTACGGAGTTCAGGCCGGGGACGTCGCCTCCGCCTGTGAGGATGCCGATGTTATCGCCTTTCGCCATTGAATTATTGCTCCTTGGGATGCCGACGCGGCCGCTGGGCCTGAGTCCGTTTGATTGATCTGCACTAGCGCGGATGCAGGGACCGGGCGCCGGAAGATGTCGTAGCGTCACGCCTACGATTTAGATTATGTGTGCAATTCTACTAGTACACCAAAATCGTAAAAAGTTGAATGGGGAAAGGGAAGGGATGGCGCGGAAGCGATAGGCGAGTGGTGTGCGTAGCGGAACGGAAGACGCCTTCGTTCAGAGGACAGCGCGCCAGCAGGGCGGAGGAAGCGGGTTCCTAGTTTGCGCTTCGGCATGATGAACGTAATTATTCGGACAAATGAGAGGGAGGTTGATAGCATCCGGGCCGAGGGTGGAATTTTAGTTTCAGAGAATTGAAGGGCATTCGAGGAGGGAATTGAATGCTGACCCTCGCCGCGAAGCCACACGCGAAATTGCGGATGGTCCGATGAGCCAAGAGCAGGATCAAATTAACAGACGGGTGATTCTTTGGGTGCTGGTTGTCGGCGCGGCAATCGTTATTGTCGGCGTGAACTTGTACAACTTGCGGGGGCATTTGTATTCGACCGGGCGAGCCTCTGGCGACAAGTCCGCGACGATCGCAGAAAAGTGGCATTTCGCGCAAGTGGGACCGGTGAGCGCGGCTTTGGCGCTGGGCGATGATGGGACGGTATACGCTGCGAGCGAAGATGGGTTCCTTTACGCCGTGGATGCGTCGGGGAACTTGCGATGGAAATTCAACGCGGGGCCGATGCAGGTGGCGCCAGTGCTGGGCGCCGACGACACGATCTACGTGACAAACGAAGAGCAATCCATTTTCGCCGTCAATCACAACGGCACGCAGCAATGGGTGGCGGGAGGCGGGCCCGACGTGGATAAACGGATGGGCTCGTTCGCCGCGACCATTGACCAGGCTTATTTGTACGCGCCATGGCGCGGGCTGTTGCGCGCGGTACGATTGACGTACGGAACTTTCGCCTGGCCTGCAGGCTACGGATATCAGAACGGGGGCTCGGCGATCAAGCTTGCGAACGGGCTGATTGTTTATACCGGCGCTGGAAGACTGGATGCGGTGGATGCGACGGGAAAAATCCAGTGGCAATATCCGGTGATGAATCCTCCGTTGTCCGTGGACATGCTCACGAAAAACGGCGGACACATTCCCATCGGGAATTTCTTGCTGGATTCGCCGATGGCGGCGGGAGACGACGGCACACTTTATTTTTGCGCTGCGGATTCGCGCTTGATTGTGCTCACGTCGGATGGGCATTTCACCTGGGAATTCAAAACGAAGACGCATTCGGTAAACCACGCCGCGCCGGTAATTGCCGCGGACGGAACGATTTATTTTGCGAGCGGTGACGGCAGTATCTACGCGGTGTTTCCCAACGGCAGGTTGCAATGGGCGTTTGCTGCTGGCGGCGGGCCCATTTCGGCGACGCCGGTGCTGGCGCAAGACGGAACGATCTACGTGGTGAGCGGCAGCGGGCTCTTCGCCGTATCTGCCGCAGGCAAATTGCTGGCGCACGCTGAGGTCGGCGGAAGCGTGGAGTCGTCGCCGACGATCGCAGCTGATGGGACTGTTTATGTTGCCTTGCGAGCGGGGAAAATCGTGGCGTTTTCCGGAACGCACGGCGGATTGATGAACAGCGCTTGGCCGAAATTTCAGGCTGGGCCGGCGAACAGCGGACGCGCGCGCGCGTTCTGATTTATGCGGGAGCTTCCGGTGTACAATGCGCGGCGTTCTGGAGGGCGACATCGAGCGCTTCGGACCGGAGGAGTGAAGGCGATCATGGCATCCAAGATTTCGCGGCGGGAATTGTTGGTGGGCGCGGCAGGTGCTTCGTGCATTCCGCTGACGGGAGTGCCGGCGCAGACAGTGGCTCGAGCGAATACCGGAGCTCGGGCGAATGCAGCGGCCGCCGCAGATTCCAGTGGGCTTCTTCCTTTGACGTGTACCAGCGAAGTGATTATTCCTCCGCTGGGCCGGAGTTTCATGAAGTTCAGCTACGACTTTCCCGAGCCTTCGGTGGAATTCGGGGGATTGCGGATTTCGTTCCGGCTGCACACTTTTGAAAATACTTATGGACTAGACCGCGAGTCGATGAAGGTAGTGGCGACCGCTGACGGCATTGAGGTCACTTGCTCACAACTTGTGTGCGCCGGTGGGCAAGTGAAGGCGCCGGGGAGGGTACGCGCGCGGATTCGAAAAAATGGCGATCACGTGGAATGGAATGCGATGGCTGAGATGGAGCAGCCGATCAAGTCGCTGGTGACGATTGTGCGAGGCGTGCCGCGCGGAAAGATATCGGCGGGTGGGATTGGATTTTTTGAGCCGCACGATGATGAAGTTTTGCTGGGATATCCGTTTGGGGGCGGCTCGCTTTTTCTGGAGCGCGGCATGGCGCGGATGTTGAATACGCCGCTGGCGGTGATTCAGAGCGACGACAACGAATACTTTTATCTTTCGGCGCGGTGCGATAGCGTGCGGGCCAATCGGTTTTATTTTCAGCCGGGAGAGAACGGTTATCGGGTGGAGATGGTGTACGAGCAGGCGGGCTGGGTGAAGAGCGGGAAACTGGAAAGTCCGTTGTGGTGTGCCGGACGCGCGAGCAGCATGGAAGTAGCGTGCGCGCCGCATTTTTCGCATGTGGAGAAAGCGTTTCAAGTGCCGAACTGGGAGACCCGCACGGACGTGGCGCCGTGGTATCGCGACGCGGCGCTGGCGATTAATCTGCACGGAATGCATTGGACGGGATACATCTTCAACGACTACGCGAAAATGCTGACGATTTTGCAATGGATTGCGACGCAGATTCCGGCGGGCAATGTATTCGTCTTGTTGCCAGCTTGGGATGGGCGCTTCTATTGGAATTATCCTTTGTACAAGACCGATCCTCGGATGGGCGGCGACACAGGATTCTTGCGGCTGATTCAGGAAGGGCAGAAGCTGGGATTCCACTTCATGCCGATGTTTGGGACGAATTGCGCGAACAATCGTCATCCAGAGTTTGCGCAGTTTGCGGATGCCAGCATGTCGCAGATTGATGGAGATCACTTCGATTTGAACTGGGTGGATTGGGACAACGATCGGCACATGGAAGGGTGGAGCCCTTATATGAATGTGGGCGTGGACTCCTGGCGGAACTGGTTATTCGCGCGGATTTCCGAGGTGATTGACCGGTTTGGGCTAGATGCTTATTTTCTGGACATTGTGGGCGGTTGGGAAAACAACACCAAGGCGGATTCGCACGGGGGTACGCGGCGGCTGGTGGCGGATTTACGCGCGAAATATCCCAAGGTGATGGCGTTCGGTGAAATGCATTACGACGCGCTGCTTTCGTTCATTCCTGTTTTTCACGTGCAGAGCGAATCCGCTTACCGGCCGGCGTACACCAAGTATGCGCGGGCGTTTCAGCACCTGAGCCATCCGGCGCCGGGGCGAGGCAGCAGCGGCCTGCATGAATCGGGATTTGCGCGATTCGACCCGAAGATTGTGCCGGCGGAGACTTTGATCGTGCCGACGATTACCGTTGTGGACGATACGTTCGATCGTTATCGCGATGTGATGGCTGATTTGATTCTGCAGGCGCGACAACGGGCGAAAATCGCCTGAAGCGCGTGTACGCCGATACAAAAACAATGCCACAGCAAAAGCGACGGCTGCCCGGTTCGATGAAGCTGAACCGGCCGCTACAAGTTCAAAGGCGACGTCCAAGGCGCCCACTAAAGGTGGCCGCTACAAGGTCAAACCCTTGCGCCGCGACTTTTAGCGATTGTCAAGGGACGCGTGGTGCAGCTAAAACCTGACGACGATTCCAGCCTGAGCGCGGAGATTGTCCTGGGTGCTGTTGCCGATGACGAGGCTATTGCCGAAGCCGGTGCGAACATAATCAATCTGCACGAGGCGGAAAGAAATATGCTCGCGGAAGGGCAGGTCGAGTCCGCCGCCGATGACGAAATCAAGGGCGGTGTTGTTCGGCAGCTTGCTGAGATTGATGCATTCTCCTTGTGCGGTGCAGGCGTTGTAGATGTTGCGATAAATATTGTTGTGAGCTCCTCCGACCATAACTTCCGCAAAGGGTTCGAAACGCTTCACGTGAAAGCGCAGAACCGGGCCAACCGTGTAGGTGAAGACGCTGCCGCTAACTGATAGCTGGCAATCGGAGAGGCTGTTGCAGCCTTGGGTGCTGGCGGGAACGGTAATGCTTTGTCCGTAGGTACCGTAATCCTGAAACTCGGCTTTGAGGCCGACGTGTTTGAAGAAGTAATAAGCAGCGGACACGCCACCGCCGTTCAACGAGGAGCTCGGCAGGAAGCCGCCTTGCGGTTCGCGAAAGTAGGAATAATCCGCGGCGACTTCTACTTTCGGTGCGTCCTGTGCGAAGGCTGCAGTGGCGAAAAATATGGCCAGCGCGAGCAAAAGCGATTTCTTCATTTCGAAGGCTCCCGGAAATCCAGTCAACGGACGGCTGCGGCGCCTGCGCGGTTACACGATGTAAAGGATTGCGGATGCCGCCACGGCTCGCGCTGGTATTTTAGCTGCAATTCGGATTGTAAGAACTGAATATCGAGCGAAAGGTTGGATTTGCGGGGTGGGCAAGAAGCCGTTGCAGGTTTCAAACCGTGAGTTTTCAGGCCGAGGCCGCGGTTCGCACGGGCTTGGTTCTCTTTTGCAGCAGCGCCAGCCTTTGCGCGTGATCCATGGGCTCCCAAGGGACGAGCTTTTCGGCGAGGACGTCCATTCTGCGCAGGAGAGTCAACTCGAGGAACAGTTTCATAAAATCCAAGTCGCGGAAGACCAGGGAGCCGGACTCTCTCATCTTGCCGCTGATGCGCTCCAGATGGGAGGGCATCTCGGTCCAGTGCAGCCCGCTGCGGTGATGATGACAGAGGTGGTAGCCCTCGTTCATGAAGTTCACTTCATCGTAGACGGTGACGGTGTTCGCGAAATAATCCTCGGGGCGTTCCTCGTCGTAGAAAGCGTGTTGGACCCAGGCGGTCATGGCCATGATGAAGTTCATTACGAGAAGGGGAACGAGCACGTAGGCTAGGCCGATTCTCCAGCTGTAAAGGAAGATCGCTGCGAAGAAAACTGCGTAGAGAGTGATCCCCCATAGCATACGGCGGCGGTTCTCGTCTTCGCCTCTGGCTTTAAAGTAGAGGTAGGGCGTGAGGCCCACGACCGTCCAAATGTTGTCCGAAAGATACAGGAGGAAATCGAGCTTGCTGGTGCGATCGTAGCAAATGGTGGAGGTGGTGTCGTCCGGTCCGCTATTTTCTTTGTGGTGCAGGCGGACATGAACCGTGCGATCGAGTTCCGGCACGTTGCCGTAGAAGAATCCAAGGAAGAATTCGACGTAGCGGCCGAAAACTTTATCGTATTTGTCCGAGAAGTAGCCTTGGCGCCGGTGCGCTTCCAGATGTTTGGCGCTGAACATCCTGACGAAACGCTGAAACTTGGGACCGTAGAGGGAAAGATAGAACGCGAGCGCGAGCCAAAGGCGTGGTCGTACTAAAACAAGTTGCGCCACGAAAATTGGCACGGTGGTGAGGGTGAGAGAGACCATGAGGCGCAACGCAGGAGTGTCCCGCGAGTCGCGCAGAACTTTTTCGCCCACGCGATCGATGAGCCGGTCATACGTGCGCGAAAGAAATTGATAGGCCTCGCGGAGGGGACGAATCTTGCCGAGGAGCGTGGCGGCGGCGTAAAGGCCAAGGGATGGTGCGGCTACGAGCGTTATGGCGGCCACGCTGGCCAGAGCCACGGGGACTGAGAACAAGCGAAACGCGATGCTGCAT
>Ga0210388_10004352_pt1 | contig 11098 bp, 10 predicted proteins | sample IncBWC19OmetaG_FD_155485 | JGI IMG/M metagenome (GOLD analysis project Ga0210388, IMG submission 155485) | Forest soil microbial communities from Barre Woods Harvard Forest LTER site, Petersham, Massachusetts, United States - Inc-BW-C-19-O ...
AACGTGACTGGACGGTGTAGCCCAGCGCCACGCCGAGCATAAGGTCGCGGCCGCTACCGCCCACGAAATCAGCGATAGTCAACGCGACGCCGAAATTGTCGGCCGTATGGCAGGTTTCAGTCGGCGCAAGGAAATTGTCCATGAAATCGACGTAGCGCACGAGCACGGTATGCCAGAAGGCCGCGTAAATTGGGTTGGCTTGTCCGCCATTGATCAGCGCGCACGGGCCAGTGCCGCCGAACTCCGCAACCTGCTCGCGACAGGCCTGGACAGGTCCGGCTCCAAGAGCGGCGATGCAACAGCCCAACGAGTCCAGGATGTGGATTGGCAACTGGCGACGCGATTTGGCCGAGAGGTCGTCGAATGAAGCGCGGGCCGCATACTTGGCGAGAGCTTCAACTTGAGTCATGATTTTAATCCTCCGTTCCTACTAGATGGGTTCATTTGTTTAGTGGGTTAGAGCGATGAAAATTCCCATCGTGACGACCGAGCCCATCACGCTGAGGAACACGGCGGAGGCTGCCTCCGCCCGTGCGATGCGGTATTGCAAAGCAAACATGATCACAATCGGCATCGCTGGAATGGCCGTGGTCAGCACCGCCTCGCTCAGAGTGGGATTGCCATAGCCGATCCATCGCAAACCGACCAAGAGTAGGGCGGGCTGCACGATGTTCTTAAGGAATACAAAGAACAAGACGGGCCCATTGATTTTGATTTTGCCCGCCGCAAGCACTATCCCGCAGGCGAATAGGGCGACGCCTCCAGATGCTTGCCCTAGCAGGGAAAACGCGTGGACGATGAGTTGAGGAATGCGGAAGCCGCATAACACGATAACGAAAGCGAGAACGGGGGCCCAAACGATCGGTTCTTTGATAGTCTCCACGAGTTTCGCAGCAAAAGCCGAGGCGTACGACTTAGGAGACGATGCAGAATGCTCTCCTTCCTGCGCGACCGGAGAGTTTTCCTGCCGGTCTCTCCCTCTCGAATCCAATGCGAGAAGCAGAAGGGTGACTGGCACGACTGTGAGGTTGATGACGAGACTGGCTAGAGCCACCGGAATGGCACTGAGCCGTCCGAAGAGATCGCCGAGGACGGCGGGGCCTACGAAAGGCACTGCTGGCGCGGAAGCCGTTAGAGCGGCCAGCGCGCTGGTGCTCACGTGCATGCGGAAAACAATACGGGAGAACAAAAACACCACACCGTAGAAGCCAATAATGGCAACGCATAAGGCGATGACCAGCGGGATGTCCTGACCGAGCGCCGTACGGGATGTCGTAACGGTTCCGGCAAAAAGAGCCAGCGGCACGGCGTAAAGCAGCACCATCCGATTGAGGGTCGCGGCATCCATTGACCCAAAATCGTGTCGCCAGGCCGCCACAAAACCGAGCAAGAAGGTGACGACCATTGGAAGGAGTGCGCTCAAAATGGTGTCTAGCATCGAAGTCGTCCCTGTACCGCTGAAGTTCCCAACTTAATTGAATGTCTTTCGCTGCCGGCCGTTAGCCCTCTGTGGACGCGCCGTCACAGTTGCTTCAAAATGTCCTCAGCTGATCCCAACGTAGGACCACCATGCACTTGCGTCCAATACAATGAATTCATCAAAACGATGCGCCGCGCGCAACGAATGTGACGTGAGGAGGGATCGATGGAACTGCAACAGCTAAAGTATTTTCGCGAAGTCGCCGAACGGCAACATGTGACACGCGCTGCCGAAAAGCTATTTGTTTCTGAGTCTGCGATCAGCCGCGCTGTTACCCAATTGGAGGAGGAACTGGGAGTCCCACTCTTTTATCGTCAGGGACGCGCTGTCGTGCTGTCGCCTTATGGGCGCCTCTTCCTGGAGAATGTGACTCGGGCACTTGGTGTCCTTGAAAGCGGAAAGCGGTTGCTCCGCGAACACACCGAGCAAGAATCCGGCACCGTATCGCTCGGCTTTCTACACTCACTCGGAATTGAAATGGTTCCGGGACTGATCAAAGAATATCGTCGAAAACATCCCGGGATTCAGTTCACGCTCCTCGTCCAGCGCTCGGGAGAGATGCTGATGGAAGAGCTTGTTGGAGGCGGCATCGATCTATGCTTGTCCGTCCCGGGAATGTTTGGGCAAAGCGATGTCCGCTGGAACCATCTTATGGATGAAGAATTGTTGATCGCCATGCCGCGGACGCATCGGTTCGCGGCAAGGCGTACCCTTAGCTTGAAGGAATTATCATCCGAGCCATTCCTCGCTCTCAGTCCGGAACATACCCTGCGGATCATCTTCGACAGGCTGTGTGCTGATGCATCGTTCGTGCCGAAGATCGCATTCGAGGGCATGGATATTGCAACGCTGCGTGGATTGATTGCCGCGGGACTCGGCATAGGGCTCCTTCCACCTGCACCCTCTCGATTTGCCGGAGTCGTAGAGGTTAAACTTTCGCCGGCCCGTCCCATTCGACCGTTAGGCATAGGGTGGATCGCCGATCGTTACCTTCCGGCCAGCGCAATTGAATTCCGCAAGTTCGTTGTGTCTAAGTTCCACGGCGAGTAGAAGTCTTCCGGAGAGCTTGCATCTCCGCCTCGTAACCAAGCGCAACCCGGCTACGTTCGACGGCTTGCCGCATGGCATTCAAAAGTGCTTCGTCACTGAATGGCTCAGACGTTCGAAACCCGACGAACCGGAACGATTGGGGTTGCCTCAACGCTTGGTCGGATTGTTAAATGAGTTGATGGACTTGACCCGCGGTTGTCTTGTGCCTACCGGCTGAAAGACCCACCGAGGAGGACCTGTTGAACCGGTCCTACGATTGGATAAGGAGGATTTCGATGACTCAAACACCAAGTAGGACGATGAAGGCTGTGGCGATTGATCGGTTTGGTGGAATTGAAACGTTAGAAACTCAGGAGCTTCCCATCCCGGCCGTTGGCGCCGATGAAGTGTTGGTTCATGTGGAAGCCGCTGGCGTCGGCGTTTGGGATCCCTTTGAACGGGAAGGCGGATTTGCGAAAGAATTCAATATCAAGCCCGTGTTTCCACTTGTATTGGGATCCGATGGCGCCGGCACTGTTGAAGCCGTGGGACCCCAAGTGCAGCGGTTTAAAAAAGGGGACCGCGTTTACGGAATTTCCTTTCTGAATCCGAAGGGCGGATTTTATGCGCAGTATGCTGTTGTGAAAGAAATCAGTTTAGCGCTCATCCCGGGAAAACTCACGATGCCACAAGCCGCTGCCATGGCCGTTGATGCTGTCACGGCTCTTGCAGGTCTTGATACAACATTGGGCTTAAAAGATGGGGAGTCGCTATTGATCTTTGGTGCCAGCGGCGGCATTGGCCACTTGGCCGTGCAATTCGCCAAACGCATGGGCGCTCGCGTATTGGCCGTGGCCTCGGGCGATGATGGTGTTGCCTTTGTGCGCGGTCTTAGCGCAGACAAGGTTGTGGATGGACACAAGGAAGACGTGCTCGCTGCCGCGCGCCAGTTCGCACCCAACGGTCTTGATGCCGTGCTCCTGACGACGGGTGGCGAAGCAGCTGAAAAATCTTTAGCCGCTCTACGAACGGGTGGACGCGTCGCCTATCCCAACGGTGTCCAACCCGTTCCGAAAGAACGTGCTGGCATTAAACTCCAAAAGTACGATGGCGAATATGACCCGCCACCCTTAGACAAGGTCAACCGCCTTATCGACGCTGGTCCGTTCGAAGTCAAAGTCGCCCGAACATTCACTCTAGATCAAGCCGCCGACGCTCAACGCGCGCTCAATGATCACTACCTAGGCAAGCTCGCATTGATCACGAAGTAGTCGATAAAAATAGAGCAAGCCCTGCGGTTTTCGTCGCGACGGCCTTCATACTCGTCGGTCGCCTGTCGATACATCTTGCGGCGCTGTGCTTGGGTCCCTCATGGGACAGGTCGATGCAACCGTGGTGAACGTCTCCCTCTCCAGCCTGGCCGTTGATCTGCACAGCAGTCTTTCCACCATTCAATGGGTCACGAGCGGCTACCTTCTGGCGCTGGCTCTCATGCTCCCGTTAAATGGCTGGCTCGTCGGGCAGCTCGGAGCAAGATCGCTTTATCTAGGCTCCGCTGGCGCAGGTGATGATCATGCGCGCCGCAAAGGCCCTACATGTTGCATGGAACACAAGATTACGCCGTTATCTGTACCTATTCGACACATGTGCTCTTTTGCACATGCGACCTTAGGTGTGACATTCAGACTCATTAGCGGATGCGGGATGTTCAGTACAAAAGCTTAGTAAGCCCACGCCGTATTTAATCGGCAGGTACTACTCGCGTTCGGGTCCGCCATTTCAACATTATTCGTCGTGAGCCGATCTCGTTGGAAGCGCCGAGAGATTCCTGGTACTGACGTCGGCGGGGGAACGAGCATTACCGTCTCGGTGACGAATGGATTCGACACTACTAATCGCGCTCATCGTCACAACCACCGCTCTGGTGGCCTTATTCGATTTCTCGACTTCAGCCGCGTTCGTCGGATCAATCTTGTTCACTTTCCCGATAGCATTATGTGCGATGCAACGATCCAAGCGTCTGCTTTGGAGCATGGCGGCCAGCACTGTTCTGCTGACGATCGCGGCGGAGCTTTGGGGGTTCAACCGTGCCCAGCTCGTGGACCCTTGGGATGCCTCGGTGAATCGCGGCCTTCTTATTGCGAGTCTCTTGGTTCTCGCCACATTCATCCATTTCTGGATTAACAGAACCCGAAAGATTGGAGACGATGCCGCGAAAATAGCGCGGCAAAGCGGAAGCCTGGAAGCCCAGAACGAGCGACTCGAAGGCCTGACGGAACGCCTGGCTCTTGCAGCTTCCGTTGCAAGATTGGGTGTGTGGGACAGCGACCTGCTGAGCAACACGCTCGCTTGGGACGACACGATGTTCGAAATCTACGGCTTCACACCCATCGTTCCGATGCCGTACGAGAAATGGTCTGCCGTGGTTTTTCCCGAGGATCTGCCCGCAGTAGAAGCTACCTTGCGCAGCGTCATCCGCGAAAAGAATCACGGATCTGCGGAATTCCGCATCACTCGGGCTGATGGTGCCATCAGGAATGTATCAGCGATGGAGAAAGCAGTTCTCGATGAACACGGAAATGTCATTCGGGTAATCGGCGTCAATGTGGATATCACCGAACGCAAACTGGCGGAAGCCGCATTTCTCGAGAGCGAAGAGAGATATCGGTTGCTTCTCGACGGAATCCAGGCCTACGCAATCTTTATGATGGATCCGTTAGGCCAGGTTGTCAGTTGGAATGCCGGCGCCGAACGAATCAAAGGTTACAAAGCCGAGGAGATCATCGGACGCAGCTTTTCGTGCTTCTTCCCACCCGACGATATCGAGCGGGGCAGACCGCAGGAGGTGCTCCGGCTGACTGCCGCGAGCGGCCGCCATGAGGAACAAGGCATGCGCGTGCGGAAGGACGGCTCACGATTTTTGGCGAGTGTCAACATAACAGCGCTGCGCGACCCGGCCGGTAATCTGCGCGGGTTTTCTGAGTTCAGCCACGATCTCAGCGAGAGCAAGGAGTCGGGCGCGAAGTACCGAGGATTGTTGGAAGCAGCACCGGATGCAATGGTGGTGGTGAATCAGAACGGGGAGATCGTGCTGCTGAACGTTCAGGCGGAGAAGCAGTTCGGATACCGCCGCGATGAGCTCGTAGGACAGAAGGTGAAGAACATCATTCCGGAAGGTTTCGCGGAACGGCTGATCGCCGACGGAACTCGGAGCGCAGCTGAGGCCCTGGCGCAACAGATCGGGGCAGGGATTGAACTCTATGGACGACGGAAGGATGGAAGCGAATTTCCGATTGAGATCATGCTGAGCCCGCTCGAAAGTGCCGAGGGCATTCTGGTGACCGCAGCGATCCGGAACATCAGTGTACGCAAGAATGCGGAAAAACATCTGGTGAAGACGGTGGGGGAGCTTAAACGCTCCAATGACGAACTGGAGCAATTTGCTTATGTCGCGTCGCATGATCTGCAGGAGCCGTTGCGCATGGTGGCCAGTTATACACAGCTCTTAGCCAAGCGCTACCAAGGACGTCTGGACTCGGATGCCGATGAGTTCATCGCCTATGCCGTAGACGGGTGCAATCGCATGCAGGGGCTGATACAGGATTTGCTGGCCTATTCGCGCGCGGGGACAGGTACAAAGGCGCATCGCGCGATTTCCAGTGATAAAGCTTTGAAAGAAGCACTTACGAATTTACGAACAACGATTGAGGAGAGCGGCGCGATCGTGACTCACGATTTCCTTCCAGACATCGCCACGGATGATACACAACTGGCCCAGGTGTTTCAGAATCTGGTCGGAAACGCAATCAAATACCGCAGTGCCGAAATCCCCCACGTACACGTCTCTGCTGCGAAAAACGGTGGCAATGAATGGATTTTTTCCGTGCGAGACAACGGCCTAGGAATTGACCCTCAGTACTTTGAAAGGATTTTCGTCCTTTTCCAGCGCTTGCACGGACAAAAAGAGTTCAAGGGCACCGGAATAGGATTGACGATTTGCAAGAAGATATTGGAGCGGCTGGGCGGGAGTATCTGGGTCGAATCGCAACCCGAAAAGGGCTCAACCTTCTATTTTGCCCTGCCGGGCAGGGATGGGGAATGATGGAATCGATTGGAAATGATGCGGCGCCTATCGAAGTTCTTTTGGTTGAAGATAGCCCCGGGGATGTCCGGCTCACGCGGGAAGCGTTCAAAGATGCCAAGGTGCATATCAACTTGCACGTCGCGTCAGACGGGACAGAAGCAATGGCTTTTCTGAGGCGGGAAGGGGAACACGCCGATACTCCTCGCCCGGATTTAATCTTGCTCGATCTGAACCTGCCCAAGAAAGACGGCAGGGAGGTTCTGGCGGAAATCAAGGAAAATTCGACGCTGAAGAGTATTCCTGTCGTCATCTTGACTACCTCGGCGTCTGAGGCGGATATCCTGCGAAGTTACCAGCTCCATGCGAACTGTTACATCACCAAGCCTGTTGACCTCGAGGGTTTTCTCGAGGTTGTGAGGAGCATCGATAGTTTCTGGCTATCCGTGGTCAAGTTGCCGCGAGAAGTACGCTTATGAAAGAAAAAGCCCTCCGAATTCTGCTGGTTGAAGATAACGCGGGAGATGTCCGCTTGCTCCGCGAGATGTTCAGCAAGGAGAAGCCGGATAGCTTCGAAGTGACGCACCTTTTGCGCATGAGTGAAGCCGTCGTTCATCTTGAGAAAGGTGGAGTGGACATCGTGCTGCTGGACATGGGATTACCCGATGGTCATGGTCTCGATACCGTACGGCGGGCGCACGCGGCGGCCCCGGATGTTCCACTGATCGTGCTGACGGGTTTGGACGACGAGTCTCTGGCCACCGAAGCTATGAAGGAAGGTGCGCAAGACTACCTGATCAAAGGCCAAATCGAAAAGCCTTTCTTCAAGAGCCGGTGGATACCGAAGAAGTGACGGACTTAATTTGACGATGTCCGGGAGCAAGATTACATTTTCGGACTGAAAGCTTGGAGCGTCCCAAGCGACCTGACATGGGCGAATTTCGACTATGAGGCCGAGAAGAACTTAAACCTTAAATATCGAATAAGTGCCAGTGGCCGAAATATTCTGACTATTGTCTCACGTGGAGGCACCATGGGCCAGCCAGACGACAACTTACTCCTCATCGACGACGAGCCCCGTTCATGTCGAAGTCTTTCGAGAGGCATGTTTCACGAGCCTGTTCATCTGGACACGTGCGAGGTGAAGATCATCAATGATTTCAGGCTAACAAAGGGCAAGTTGTCGCAGCAGAGGCAAAGCGGATGAGCAAGAAAAAATCGATCAAAATACTTCTGCTGGTCGAGGATAACCCCGGAGACGCCCGTTTGCTGCGCGAGATGTTCAGCGAGAATGGCGCGCACAACACGGAATTGACGCACGTAGAGTGTATGAGCGAGGCCGAGAAGCATCTTGCGAACCGCGTGGTTGACATTATCTTGCTCGACCTGGGGTTGCCCGACGCACAAGGATTGGAAGCCGTACGGCGCGCCCACGCAGCCGCGCCCAGCGTCCCCTTGGTGGTGCTGACCGGCTTAGACGACGACTCGCTGGCCGGCCGAGCCCTACAAGAAGGCGCGCAAGACTATCTCATCAAAGGCCAAATCGAGACACGCGGGCTCCTACGGGCTCTGCGCTATGCCGTCGAGCGCAAGATCATAGAAGAAGCATTGTTCGTGGAGAAGGAACGCGCCCAAGTCACGCTCAACTCCATTGGCGATGCTGTCATTTGCACGGACATCGTGGGAAATATCAGCTTCCTCAATCTCGTAGCGGAAAAAATGACGGGCTGGTCTTCCCATGAAGCAGTAGGTCGAGCAATGGCCGAGGTTCTCCAAATCGTAGACTCCACGAGCCACGAAACCATTCCGAATCCGATGGAGAGGGCAGTTGAGCAAGACCGAACCGTGCACTTGCCATTGAACTGTCTCCTCATCCGACGGGACGGATTTGAAATTCCGATCGAAGACTCCGTTTCCCCCATCCACGACCGTGAAGGGCAAGCGACTGGGGCGGTCATCGTTTTCCGCGACGTAAGCGTGGCGCAGGCCATGACGCTGCAGATGACCCACACAGCCCAACACGACTTTCTGACCGCTCTGCCCAATCGAATCTTGCTGAACGACCGCGTTAGCCAGGCGATTACGTCAGCGCCGCGCCACATGAAGAAAGTGGCCGTGCTGTTTTTGGATCTAGATGGTTTCAAACACATCAACGATTCCCTGGGGCACCCGATCGGCGACAAACTTCTTCAATCCGTCGCAGGACGCTTGGTCGGTTGCGTCCGAGACTCGGACACGGTAAGCCGGCAGGGCGGTGACGAATTTGTCGTGTTGCTTTCAGAAGTGGACGAACCGGAAGATGCTGCCATTACGGCGAGAAGAATGCTGCAGACGGTGGCCGAGGCTCACTCTATCGACCGGCACGATCTTCACGTCACCGCAAGCATCGGCCTGAGTGTCTATCCAGACGACGGTCTGGATGCCGAGACACTCATCAAGAACGCGGATACCGCGATGTACCAGGCAAAGGAAAACGGACGGCAGAGCTATCAGTTTTTCAAGCCAGCCATGAACGTCCGAGCCGTAGAGCGGCAATTCATCGAAGAGGGCCTGCGGCGCGCCTTGGAACGGCAGGAATTCGCGCTGCACTACCAGCCCAAGATCAATCTGAGAACAGGAGAGATTACCGGCGCGGAAGCATTGATACGCTGGACGCATCCCATTCGAGGAGCTGTCTCTCCGGCACAATTTATTCCCGTAGCGGAGGACTGCGGCCTGATTCTGCCGATCGGCAACTGGGTCCTGCATGAAGCGTGCAAGCAAGCCCAGGCTTGGTTGGATGCGGGCTTGCGCCTGGGTACGATGGCCGTGAACATCTCCGCGATGGAGTTTCGGGACGAGCACTTCCTGGAAGGTGTATTTGCAATCCTTAAGAATACGGGCTTGGATCCCAGATTTCTTGAACTGGAACTGACCGAAAGCGTTCTTATGAAGCATGCCGAGTCCACGGAATCCATTCTCAAGACGCTGAGAGCGAGAGGCGTGCAACTGGCAGTCGATGACTTTGGCACGGGTTATTCCAGCTTGAGCTACCTTAGGAAGTTTCCGATCGACGCCCTGAAGATCGACCAGTCGTTCGTCCGTCAGATCACCACCGCTCCCGACGAGACCTCCATCGTGACCGCAGTGATCAGCATGGGCCGAAACCTAAAGCTGCGAGTTGTAGCGGAGGGCGTCGAAACGCAGGAAGAGCTGGTATTCCTTCAGACCCACCAATGCGACGAGGCGCAAGGCTACTATTTCAGTCGGCCCGTTCCTCCCCAGCAATTTGCCAAGCTGCTTCAAACCGGGCTATCAAAACGTTTCCTTGCTTCAGAATCGTCTCCGCACAGAACCTCGATTCTCAAATTAGCGTGAAACGATGACACTGAAAACGAAATAGATTGAAGATACTTCTGGTCGAAGATAACCTCGGAGACGCCCGTTTGCTGCGCGAGATGTTCAGCGAGAAAGCGGCGTGCGGTCGGCCCGCCGGGCCCCTGACGCCTAGCCCTGCCCGAAAAACGTCGCCAAGATTGTGTTCGCCGCGAGCCTACATGAATTCCCGGATTTCCCTAACGCGTTGACTGTATTGTTCACCCGCAGCACACAGATGACAATGGACTTGCACTCATTGAGTTTAGGGGAGGCAGGCCGGCACTTTGGTCTCCAGCCCGCCAGAAAGGCAGCAGCGATGATGATTCCAGGCGCTCCAGCGATGCGGCCTTGGCACGAAAGGCAATATACGCCAAGCCCTACCGCCCTACCCGGACGATCCAGCATCGTGCTGGCGACCATTGACGGGCAGATCCTCGATGGCATGGGCGAACTGCTGCGCGGCTATCGCGTCAATACGATCTGGGCTAGAGGCACCGAAGAGGTCCGCGCCGCGCTCGCGGAAAATGATGTGCTTGCCTGCTTTTGCGGATTCTGGCTTGTCGACGGAACCTACCGGGACGTGGTACGCCTGCTGAAACACCGCCACGCGGAAGTGCCGATGGTCATTGTTTGCTCGCCTGAGTGTCCACAGGAATATCGCGACTATCTGGCCGCGCTCAACATTCGCGCTTTTGATTTCATCTGCCATCCCTACCGAAATATGGATCTTGAACGCATTCTGGATTCAGTGGTCGCGCTGCGTAACGCGCCGATCCGAACGGCGACGGCCCATTCTTCCGACCGCTCCTTTGAGTCCGACAGTCTTCGCCGCGCCAGCTAGTGAATGTCGCCGCAATGGGCGACCGGTTCGTCGAACACCTGGCGGCATTCGCCGCAGAACCTGATTGATCAATTTAGGCCTTGGGTCGCAACCACCTCGTCTGCAATTGCGCGCTCGGGAACCAGTGCCACGTTGTGCGAAAATGGTGTCCCAGCTACTTTTCGCTGTTTCGACTCACCTGATTTTCAGGGGCCACAATGAGCGCCGCACCGCCGATCAGCGCCTTCGCCGAAGCAGACGAACCCATCGTCGGCGAACTGTTCAGCGTCGATCGGCTCGAACAGCACGCCGAGCGTCTCGCGGCTGCACA
>Ga0210388_10004355_pt1 | contig 11095 bp, 11 predicted proteins | sample IncBWC19OmetaG_FD_155485 | JGI IMG/M metagenome (GOLD analysis project Ga0210388, IMG submission 155485) | Forest soil microbial communities from Barre Woods Harvard Forest LTER site, Petersham, Massachusetts, United States - Inc-BW-C-19-O ...
GCGCTCGTTGCTGTTCGCCCCGGGTGACAGCGACAGGAAGATGGAGAAGGCCGCCGCCTCGGCCGCCGACATCGCGCTCCTCGATCTCGAGGACGCGGTCACCGAGGACGCCAAGCCCAAGGCCCGCGCGATGATCTCGGCCTTCCTCGAGGCCCAGCCTCCGGCCGCGCGACGTCGGCTGTGGGTGCGGATCAACCCCCTCGATGGCCCGGATGCGCTGGCCGACCTGGCCGCGGTGACCCCGGCCCGGCCCGGCGGCATCCTGCTTCCCAAGTCACGCGGCCGGGGCGATGTCGAACTGCTCGACCACTACCTGTCGGCGCTTGAGGTCTCGGCCGGCCTCGAACAGGGCGAGACGCAGGTCATCGCCCTGGCGACCGAGACGGCGGAGAGCATGTTCACCGTCGGCGCCTACCGGGGCGCCCCCCGGCTGGTCGCGATGACCTGGGGCGCGGAAGACCTCGCCGACGACGTGGGCGCCAGCGAGAACCGCAACCCCGACGGCAGCTACACCTTCACCTTCGAGCTGGCCAGGAGCATGTGCCTGCTGGGCGCGGCCGCCGCCGGGGTGGCGGCCATCGACACCATCCACGGCGACTTCCGCGACCACGCGGGCCTGCGCCGACGGGCCGAGCAGGTGCGGCGGGCGGGCTTCCGCGGCATGCTGGCCATCCACCCCGCCCAGGTCGACGTGATCAACGCGGCCTTCACCCCCACGGCCGAGGAGCTGGCCGAGGCCCAGGAGATCGTCGATCTGTTCGCCGCCAACCCCGGCGTCGGCGCCATCGGGCGCAACGGCGCGATGCTGGACCGCCCGCACCTCGCCCGCGCCCAGGCGCTGCTAGCCGCAAGACGAGTTAGCTAAGGAAGATCAAGCCCATTTTCCCGAACGGACCGTGGCCGTCTCTGTCGAGCTCCGCGTCTCGAGACCACCCTCGACGGGGCCGGGCGGGTCAGCGGTGACCCGACGCCGCAGTGCGCCGCCGCGGTCACCGTAGTGATCGAGGCGCTCGGTAAGACCTGTCAAGAGCGTCCGGGTGCGGGAGGCGACGAACCGCAAGGCGCGCGCCGGGCAGCGGAACGGCGGGGGGAGGCTTGGCGAAAAATTCACCGTTTCGCTGAAATCAACAAAATAGAAGAATTTATGGATTTTGCTGATTCGCGCAATCTACTGGCGAATCTTCTATGGCCTTCAGCCAGCCTGACGGCAGTGAACTTGCCTCTGTAATCATGCGGAATGGGGGCCGTCTGGCTGTTCGACTCCGTGGCTAACTGGAGCGTGAAGCGCCGCGCGGAGCGGGCCGGCCAGCACGTCGAGCTCCCGCCCGCCCGTAACCTGTTCACGCAGGACCCTCCGCACTGGTCCGCGAACCTGCTCGTGGGGCTCATGAAGGTCGCAGCGCCGAGCGCTGCTGACCCGGTAGAGCGCCGGGAGATGATGGCCCGCCTGAATGCGCTTACCCAGGGCTACAAGCAAGGCGATGGCGAACAACACTGGACTGGACTGTGATGTTCACGGTGCAAAGTGAAGTTACCCCCGAGGGCTGCCGCGGGCGTGCTGCCGGGCCCGACTCCGTCGGCTCTGAGGCGGCGGCCTGCTGGCTGCGGCAGGTTCGATCAGCGCGGTATGGACCCCTGCGGTATATTAGATATACCCTGGAGGTATACGGATGGAGTTCGAATGTGATCCTGTCAAGAGCGCATCCAACCATGAGAAGCATGGGGTCGACTTCCTCCAGGCGCAGGAACTCTGGCGGGACCCTATGCGCATCGAGGTGCCGGCGCGCACTACAGGCGAGCCTCGGTGGCTCGTAATCGGCCGGATGGGCGGTAAGCACTGGTCGGCTGTCGTGACTTACCGGGAAGACACGATCAGGATCATCTCGGTCCGCCGGGCACGGGATGAGGAGGTAAGGATCTATGAAGTCTGAGGAGTTCGACCGGGCCTTCGACGACGGCGAGGATGTCACGTCTCAGCTGGACATATCGGCCGCCCGGCGGCCGGGCCTGGAACAGCGGCGGGTGAACGTCGACTTCCCCGCGTGGATGATCGAGTCGCTGGATCGGGAGGCGCGGCGCCTTGGGGTGAACCGCCAGTCGATCATCAAGGTCTGGATCGCCGAGCGCCTGGAGCGCGGCGTTTCGCCAGCATGAGCCCTCGTCAACTCGGCGTCGTCCAGCCTCGGAGTGGCTTGCTCGTAGCTGGTCACGAGCGCCACCCGCCCGCTCAGACCAGACAGCTCCGTCGCGGCTGGCGCTAGAGCCGCGACTCGGCCGCCATCGCCGTCGACGAGCTGTTAGCCGCGAAGGCGCGGATCATCGCGTCCTGGGTGAACGACGCGATGATCCGGCCGTCTTCCGTCAGCACCTGGCCCCGGGCGTAGGCCATGCCGGCCCCGGCGAACGTGGACTCGTGGTGATACCGGAGCCAGCCGTCCCAGCCCACCGGTTCGTGGAAGGTCACCCCGATGGTCATCACCGCGGTCGAGACGGTCTGGTGCGCCTGGGCGGTGCCGATCCCGGCGTGCGCCCGCATCGCGGTCGCGATCGACAGGTCGCCGGTGTAGTGCGTGAGCAGCGCCCGGCGCAGGTCGTCGCGATCGGGCAGCGTGTCGTACCGCAGCCAGGCGTCAAGCACCGGCGGCCCCACCTCGTCGGGGCTGTTGTGGTCGGGGACGCCCGCGATCCGAAGGTCCCTGAACGGCACCGGGTTGATCGCCGCCGGATAGGCCGCCTCCGGCCCGCCCGCCGACGGCCCGCACGAAGCCGGGCGGTCGTGCCTGATGACGTCGGCCTCCGGCCGGTCGAGCAGGATGGTGGCGGTGGCGCAGGCCCGGCCCCCCTGGCCGATGGTGACCACCGCGCTCGCGAACGTGCGCCCCGCGCGGACCGGGGTGACGGTGAACTCGAGCGGGTCGGCCGGGTTGGCGGCGCCCGCGAACAGACCGTGCGCGGACCGCACGGTCCGGCCCGGCAGCGCCTTGGACGCGGCCACCATCGCCTGGCCGAGCAGCTGGCTGCCCTCGACCACGTTCCGGCCCCGGCTCTCGCTGGTGCCCACGTACCGGCTCGGTTCCGCGTCAGCGGGACGCACATCGAACACGGCGAGCAGATCGGAAAGCGACGCCTCGCCCGTCACCTCGGTCACGGCACCAGCCCTTCGTCCGCGCTCGTCGATGCAGGCGCCGCCGGAGCCGGAGCCGCCGCCGAAGCCGGAGCCGGAGCGGTCGGCGCGGGCCGGTAGAACGTGGCCAGCAGCCCGGCCGTCGCCAGCACGGCCACGCCGAGCGCGATGCCGCCGCCGAGCCAGCCGGTCATCTCGATGCCCGCCGCGTTGTCGATCGAGAATCGCCCGGGCCCGGTGGTGCCAAGCAAGAGGCAGACGACGGCGAGCACGAGCACGTACTCGTAGCCGTCCTTGAACACGAAGAAGCCGTTCTTCCGGTGCGCGAGCAGCCCGGCCACCAGCATCACCGAGATGATGGCCGCGCACGCGAGCGGGGTGAACAGCCCCACGATGAGCAGGAACCCGGCGCCGAGCTCGGTCACCACGCTCATCCAGGCCTGGAGCTCGCCGTACTTGAGGCCGAGCCCGGCGAACCACCGCCCGGTGCCGGCGATCTTGCCGCCGCCGCGCCAGTGGTTGTAACCATGTCGCATCATCGTGACGCCCACGACGACCCGCACCAGCAGCAGGGCGACGACGACAGGCGGGTTTCCCATCTCAGCCTCCATCCAGATCGGCCCGATCAGCACATTCTGTACTCAAGGCGCATTCCTCGACGAACGCCAGTGCCGACAGGCGGTACGCCGGCGCCGCGCGGTTTCCGCGCCCGAGCCAGCCGACACCGTCACCTGGCCGCCCGCAGCAGCAGCGCCCCGCCCGGGGTGAGCCCGCCGGAACTGACCGCGGCGACCGACGCCCCCGCGACCTGCCGCTCCCCGGCTTCGCCCCGCAGTTGGACGATCGCCTCCTGGATCAGCCCCATCCCGTGCGTGCGCCCGTGCGACAGCTGACCGCCATGGGTGTTCAACGGCAGCAGCCCGTCGCGGGCGATGTTCTTCCCCCCGTCAAGGAAGTCCTTGGCCTCGCCGATGCCGCAGAATCCAAGCGCCTCGATCCAGGTCAGACAGTTGATCGTGAACCCGTCATAGAGTTCGGCCACGTCCACGTCCGACGGCCGCAGCGAGGTCCGGGTCCACAGGTGCGCGGCCGGCCCGAGCGCCTGCGGCTCGTGGGTCAGCGTGGACTGGTCCCAGTCGATCCGCTCCAGGATCTGCGTCCCCACCGCCTCCACGTAAACAGGCGGCTTCGCCAGGTCAGCGGCCGCGTCAACGGCAGAGACGATCACCGCGATCGACGCGTCGCACGGCACGTCGCAGTCGTACAGCCCGAACGGCGTCGTGATCGGACGCGCCCCCAGGTAGTCATCCATCGTCAGCGGCGACCGATAGATCGCCGTGGGATTCAAGGCGGCGTTGGCCCGCTGGTTCAGCGCGATCCACCCCAGCGTCTCCCGCGTCGTGCCGTACTTATGGAAGTGCCGTTGCGCATTCTGCGCCAGCGTGTGCGCGGCCGACGTCGCCCCGAACGGGTGCATCCAGCCCGGGAGCCCACCGCCGCCATCCGGCGCCCGCAGAACACCGCGACGCAACTGCTCCGCGTACGTCGCCTCCCACAACGTCCGGAAGCAGAGCACGTGCCGCGCCAGGCCCCCGGCCACCGCCAGCATCGCCGCGATCAGCGAGCCGCCGGGCCCGAACGTCTCGATGCCGCCGTTGTACCAGGTCGGCCGCAGCCCGAGCGCGGCCTCGAGCGCGGTCACCCCGCCCTCGCCGAAGCCGCCGAAGTTCCCGCCGCCCGGGTACGACGAGAGACCGTCGATGTCGTCCAGCGACAGCCCGGCGTCCTCGACCGCCCGCGAGCACGCCTCAACCGTCAGCGACAGCGGCGTGCGCATCAGCCGCCGCCCGATCTCAGACGCCCCGACCCCGGTGATCGCGACCTTGTCTTCGAACTTCGACGTCGCGATCATCGGCCGCACGTGCCGCCAGTAGTCCTCCGGCGCGATCTCGTCCTCCGGCAGCGCCGCCAGCGACGCCGGCTGCAAATCAGCGGCAACCGGCCGGAACAGCGGCAGCCAGACCCCGTCCCCGACGTCCGAGAACACGACCGACATCCGCATCCCCAACTGCAGCGAGTCAGGCGAGCACTCGACCACGTTCGTCGTCAGCCGCACCCGCGGATCGTCCTCGATCGCGACCTGCGCCACCACGTACGGCGCGGGCAGCCCCGGCAGCGAGAACCGCTCGTTGACGGTGAACCCGATCAACGTCGCGTACCCGGAAACAGCCGACGGCAGCAAAGACGGGCCCCGGCAGTACCGGCACACCGGCGCGGGCGGGTGGATGAGCGCCGAGCAGGCCTGGCACCGCTGGAACCGCAGCCGACCGTCCGCCCCCGACGTCCAGAAGAACCTGTTCTCGGCGGTGAGCAGCGGCCGCGGTCGCCCGGTCGGCTCAGTCACCTCATCCGTAGCCGAAGCGGAAGCGTCACCCACTGATCTTCGCGCTGTCCTTCCGCACCGTCACCGGCTCGGCCAGCCGCTGCTCATCGCAGATCACCTGCAACCGCGCGATCGTCTCGTCCAGCCCGTCGCCGATCCGGGGCCCGGGACTGAAGGTCGCGGGCAGATGCTGCATCCCCTGAATGACCCCGATCGTCTCGTAGTGGACCGCCCCGGCCGGGTCGCACGTGAAGTCGGGCATCCGGTCGAGGACGTCGGCCAGCATCCGCTTGAACACCATCCGGGCCACGTTCGACCCGATGCAGCGGTGGATGCCGAGGCCGAAGCTGTGGTGCCGGTTCCCGGTCCTGGCCAGGTCGATCTCGTTCGGGTTGGGGAACACCGACGGGTCGCGGTTGGACATCGCCCACGACAGCCACAGCCGCTCGCCCTCCTTGAACTCGGTCCCCGCGATCACGCAGTCGGCCGAGATCGTCCGCCCGTCGCCCGGCGCCGGGGTGTAGAAGCGGAGGAACTCCTCGGTCGCCGAGTCGAGCAGCGTGCCCCGCTCCGCCGACAGCCGGGCCCGCTCGGCCGGATGCTCGGACAGCCACTCGAGCGAGTGCGCCGTCAGCGCGGTCGTGGTGTCGAACCCGCCCCCGATGACCAGCGCGATCACTCCGAGCAGCTCCAGGTCGGGTGGCGTCTTGCCGTTGATCTGCGCCCGCACGAGCGCGTCGATCATGCCCGGCCGGGGGCTGGCCTTGATCTCCGCCATCTGCCCGAACATGTCCTGGAACATCTTCATCTGGTCCTGGCGGACCTTCGTCATCTCCGGCGAGTCGGGCCTGGTGTAGACCGACGCGTGCACCGCCTCGCAGTACAGGCTCCAGTTCTTCAGCGGCACCCCGAGCATGGCGAGGGTGAGCACGGCCGGCACCACGTTGGCGAGGTCGTCGACGAAGTCGATCGTGCCGGTCTCGATGCGCTCGTTCAGGCAGGCCCGGACCAGTTCGTCCACCACCGGGGTCCAGCGCGCGACCGCGGCCGGCGACAGGTAAGGGTTGAGCACCTGCCGGTAATGCCGCTGCTCGGGCGGGTCCATCTCCAGGAACCCGCCCTGGAACTCGGTCTCCGGCGTTGGGATCGTGATCCCCTTGTAGCCCTTGCGCTCGCCCCGCACGTCGTGGTCGTTGGACAGGTACTCCGACGACCGGGCGAGCGTGAACACCTCGTCGTGCCCGGCCGCGACCCAGTGCCCGCCGTAGGTCTCGCTCCACGCCACCGGGCACTTGCCCAGCATCTCGGTCGTGATCTCCTCGAAGTGCTCCCGGTATTCGGGGGTGTGCCGGTCAAAGTCGTACCGGTTTTTCCTGCGCTCGGCGTCGTCGGTCACGCGCGTGGCTCCTCAGAGATAATCGAGATGGCCTGTTCGGGGCACGACCGGATCGCCTCGGCCGCCTTGGCCTCGAGGTCGGCGGGCACGTCCCCGTCGATGATGACCGTCGAGTGGCCGTCGATATCGTCGAGCTGGAAGAGGTCAGGCGCGATCATCGCGCAGAGCGTGTGGCCCTGGCAGCGGTCCGGATCCACGTGCACCTTCACGTTCGTTTCCTCTCTTTTTAAAGATCAAAATCGGTCGGTCGAACGGACCCGGGCGACTGTTAAAGGTGAAAGTCGTGCCACTTTAGGTAGCCACCGGCATCGACCCGCATCTGCATTCCGGTCACGTACCGGGCCTCGTCAGACGCCAGGAACAGCACCATGTTGCTAATGTCGACCGGCTCGATCCACGGCAGTGGCATGCCCTGCTGCACGTAGAACGCCGGGGTCGCGTCCTGTCTGGTCGGGTGCTCCAGGTCCGGCCGGAACGACTTGTACATCGGCTCGCTCTGCAGCATGTTGGTATCGACGTTGGTCGGGTGGATCGCGTTGGCCCGGATCATCCGCGGCGCCAGGTTGCGCGCGAGCTCGTGGATGTAGGTCGCGATCGCGCGCTTGGCGTACATGTAGCCGTGGCCGCCGGGGTCGGTGCCGAGCTGCATCATCGGCAGCGCGTTCATGTAGGCCGCGACCGAGCCGGTGGCGATGACCGAGGCGCCCTCGGACAGGTGCGGCAGCGCCGCCTGGATGGCGTTGATCGTGCCGAGCAGGATCGTGTCGACCGAGTCGGTCCACGCCTGCATCGGCGGCTGGCCCTTCATCGCGGCGATGCCGGCCTGCGCCACCACCACGTCGACCTTGCCGAGCTCGCTGATGCCGCGCTCGAGCGCCGCCGTCAGCTGGGAGCGGTCACGGACGTCGGCCTCGGCGGTGACGATCCGGCGGTCGAGCTTCTCGACCAGGCGGGCGGTCTCCTTCAGGTCGTCCGGCGTCGCCATCGGGTAGCCGACGGTCTCGAAGTCCTTGCAGATGTCGACCGCGATGATGTCGGCGCCCTCTTCCGCCAGCCGGATGGCGTGGCTGCGGCCCTGGCCGCGCGCCGCCCCGGTGATGAAGGCGACCTTGCCCTGCACACGTCCCATGAGCGATGTCCTCCCGGACTGGAGTGATGTCCTCCTGGACTGGAAATATGACTCCCAATTGTGAGAACATTACTCTCACTTGGCCGGGTTGCGGAAGCCCGGACACAGGGAGGACTTGGATGTCAGACCAGGACGCGACGCCGTTGCCGCCGTTGCCCAAGCGCATGCTCATCGACGGGAAGCTCGTCGAGGCCGAGCGGACGTACCCGACCGTCAACCCGGCCACCGGCCAGGTGTTCGCGCACGCCCCGGACGCCAGCGTGGCCGACGCGGACGCCGCGGTGGCGGCGGCCAGGCGCGCGTTCGACACCACCAGCTGGCCGACCGACGTCGCGTTCCGCGCCCGCTGCCTCGATCAGCTCCACCGGGCGCTGACCGAGCACAAGGAGGAGCTGCGGGAGCTGACGATCACCGACGTCGGCGCGCCCCGGCAGATCACCTACGGCGCCCAGCTCGACCAGCCGATCGAGATCGTCCGGTTCTACGCCGACCTGCTCCCCGGCTACCCGCTGACCGAGGAGATCGGCCAGATCGAGTTCATGGGCAAGCAGCACCGCCGCTGGGTCGAGAAGGAGGCGGCCGGCGTCGTCGCCGCGATCATCGGCTATAACTACCCGACCCAGCTCGCCCTGGCCAAGCTCGCCCCCGCCCTCGCGGCCGGCTGCACGGTCGTGCTCAAGGCCGCGCCCGACACGCCGCTGATCACGCTCGCGCTGGCCGAGCTGATCGCGAACAACACCGATATCCCCCCGGGCGTCGTCAACATCATCTCCTCGTCCTCGGTCGCGGTGGGGGAGGCGCTGACCACCTCACCCGACGTGGACCTGGTGACGTTCACCGGCGCGACCGCGACCGGCCGCGCGATCATGGCGGCCGCGTCCGCCACCATCAAGCGGGTCTTCCTCGAGCTCGGCGGCAAGTCCGCCCTAGTCGTGCTCGAGGACGCCGACCTCGCCGAGCCCGCCATGGTCGGCGCGTTCGCGACCTGCTCGCACGCCGGCCAGGGGTGCGCGATCCCGACGCGGATGGTAGTGCCCCGGGCCCGCCACGACGAGGTCGTCGCCCAGGTCGCGGCCATGCTCGGCGCGGTCAAGTACGGCGACCCGGCCGATCCGGGGAACTACATGGGCCCGCTCATCAGCGAGCGGCAGCGGGACAAGGTCGACGGCCTGGTCCAGCGCGCGATCGCCGACGGCGCCACCCTCGTCACCGGCGGCACCAAGGTCGACCCCGGCTACTTCTACACCCCCACGCTGCTGGTCAACGTCGACCCGGACAGCGAGATCGCCCAGGAAGAGGCGTTCGGCCCGGTACTGGTGATCATCGACCACGACGGCGACGACGACGCGGTCCGGATCGCCAACAACTCGATCTACGGCCTGTCCGGCTCGGTCTACAGCGCCGACTACGAGCGCGCCCTCGGCGTCGCCCGGCGGATCAGAACGGGCACGATCAGCGTCAACGGCGGCATGTGGTTCGGCCCCGACGTCCCGTTCGGCGGCTACAAGCAGTCCGGCATCGGCCGCGAGATGGGCGCCGCCGGGCTCGAGGAGTTCCTCGAGCGCAAGTCCCTCGCGACGGTGGTGTCCTGATGGCCGGGCTGCTTGCGGGCACCGGCGTCCTTGAGGGACTCCTCGAGCACAGTGCACTCGCGACGGTGGTGGCCTGATGGCCGGCCCACTGGACGGCATCCGCGTCCTCGAGGTCGCCATGTACGGCTTCGTGCCGTCGGCGGGCGCCGTGCTGTCGGACTGGGGCGCCGACGTGATCAAGGTCGAGCACGCCGTGACCGGCGACCCCCAGCGCGGCCTGCGCCAGGTCGGCGCGTACAAGGTCGCCGGCGAGCCGAACCCCAACTTCGAGCACGCCAACCGGGGCAAGCGCTCGATCGGCCTCGACGTCTCCAAGCCCGAGGGCCAGCAGATCGCGTACGAGCTGGCCAGCCGGTCCGACGTGTTCCTGACCAACTTCCTGCCCGAGGCCAGGGAGCGGTTCAACATCGACGTCGAGGACATCAGGAAGGCCAACCCGGCGATCATCTACGCCCGCGGCAGCGCCCTCGGCCCCCGCGGCGTCGAGTCGAACCGAGGCGGCTACGACATGACCGCCTTCTGGTCCCGCGGCACCAGCGCCGCGTCGATCACCCCGCCCAACGTCGACGGCCTGATCAACCCGCCGCCCGCCTACGGCGACACGATCTCCGGCACCAACCTGGCCGGCGGGATCGCGGCGGCGCTGCTCAAGCGCGAGCGCACCGGCGAGCCCTCGATCGTCGACGTCTCGCTGTTCGGCAGCGGCCTATGGACGATGGGCCACGCGCTCTCGCTCTCGCTGTACCTGGGCGAGTCCTGGGTGGCGCCGCCGCTGGGCAGCCGCGGCGCGATGTCGAACCCCCTGTCGGGCCTCTACAAGACCGCCGACGGCCGCTACCTGTCGCTGGTCATGCTCCAAGCCGGCAAGTTCTGGGCCGACGTCTGCCGCCACATCGATCGGCCCGACCTCATCGACGACCCGCGCTTCGCCACCGCCGAGCTGATCGCCGCCAACGCCGCCGACGGTGCGGCGATCCTGGCCGAGGTGTTCGCCGCCCGCCCCCTCGCGGAGTGGGCCGACAAGCTGGCCACCCTGGCCGGCCCGTGGGCCCCGGTCCAGGACACCCTTCAGGCCGGCCATGACGCCCAGGCCCGCGCCAACGAGTACTTCCTCCCGGCCGGCTCCCTCGAGCTCGTCTCCTCCCCGGTCCAGTTCGACGTCACCGCCCCCGAACTAGGCCCGGCCCCCGCCTTCGCCGCCCAGACCGAGGAGATCCTCCAGGAGATCGGCCTCGACTGGGACCAAATCATCAACCTCAAATCAACCGGCGCCGTCACCTAACCCCACCCCCGCGAACCCCTCACCCCACCGTCCAACCCACCTCACCCCATCCGCTACTCGAGACCCACCTATCCCACCGGCCACTGGCTACGGAGACAGAACATGCAGAAGGACGAGCTGATCCTGATCAGCGTGGACGACCACATCATCGAGCCGCCGGACATGTTCGCCGGGCGCCTGCCGGCCAAG
>Ga0210388_10004356_pt1 | contig 11095 bp, 7 predicted proteins | sample IncBWC19OmetaG_FD_155485 | JGI IMG/M metagenome (GOLD analysis project Ga0210388, IMG submission 155485) | Forest soil microbial communities from Barre Woods Harvard Forest LTER site, Petersham, Massachusetts, United States - Inc-BW-C-19-O ...
GTCAATATTGGCAGGGATTTCGCGGCGCCACGAAGGTCCAATCGCTCCATCCAATTCTGCACGTCGCCAGGACGCATCTCCCGATCCCAATGCAGGCCTTCCTGGAGAACCCGCCACTGCCGGTGAGTGAGCCTCTTGGGTTTACGCGCGCTCGAGCCCACCGCCCGCGCCTCGAGCGCGCTGCTTTCCGAAAACGGGTGCTCGCCGCAAAGTAGCCGGTAAGCGACGCAGGCCAGGGCGAATACATCGTCGCGCACATCGGGCCGCCTGCCTTCGAGCACCTGGCAACTCGCATAGCCCGGAGTGGCGAAACGGGCGGGTTTTATTTCATCATCCGCCGTCGAGGACTCGACGAGCAGCCGATTCGAAGCGCCAAAATCGAGCACTCTCAAGTCGCCGCGCGCCGTGATGAAAATATTTTGCGGATTGATGTCGCCGTGCACCACGCCGCGCGAATGGGCGTGCGCGATCGCCGCGCCGACATCGCGAATAACTGCCAGTGATTGAGCGTGTTCCAGATGCTGCGGTCTTCTCGACAGCAGCACGCGACTGAGCAGCGCGCCATTGAGCAGTTCCATCGTAAAAAAGGCCAGCGGCCCGTCGCGGTCGAACTCATATACGCGCACGATGTTCGGATGCGACAGCAATTGCAAATTCTGAAATTCGCGGCGCAGTTCGGCGAACAGCTCCGCACGCTTGGTCACTGCCGTATGCAGCACCTTGATGGCCAAACGCTGGCCGGATGGAGCTGCCGCCAAGCGAAAATCATCGATCGCCTCGAAGACGGTGCCCATGCCACCCTCTCCCAAAATGCCTTCAATTCGATAGCGGTCACGCAACTTATCTCCCGGCTCGAGTCGCGGCGCCGCCGCGGGCGCCGGCACCTCCTTCGCTCTGGGACGCGCCTCGCCATGCGCTGCCGGCGCCGTGACGCGCGCCGCCAGATTGCTGCCTTGCCCCAGGGCGGACTCCGCGAGCGCGGTTTTGATCGCCTGGAACATCTCGGGTTTGATTTTTCCGCGGCGGTAGTATTGATCCAGTTGCGATAGCACTTCCCAAGTGCCGTCCGGCGCGAGTTGAAATCGCCGCTGCATGGACTGCAGGAAAGTCATTTGGTCGCAGCCGCCGCTCGCCAGCAGGTCGAGCTCGACTCGAACAGCGTCCTCATCCGCAGTTTGGGGTGGCTTCAAGCCAACCGGCTGTGTCAATGCGGTCACTCCTGGTCCCAATACCTTTTGAGCTTGATGGCGCCTTGATCCAGCATATCGTCGGAAATGAGTTTGGGCTTCACCTCGATCGCCAAAAGTCCGATATCGCGAACGGCCACGTCCGTATTGAAGCGCGCAACCGGCTGTGGCTGACGGCAGTATACAAAGGCGGACGCGCAGTAGTCGTCGCTTTGTTCGACCAGGCCAAATCCCAATATGCCGAATCCGAGGTCGGTCACCCATCCACGGCCGGCCGCTGGATGATCGCTCTTGAAGGCTTCAAATGCGGCTTCCTGTCCCTTTGGAAAAAACACGCTGCCGATCTGCTGAATCGTGACCCGCAGCTCGTCCGAGAACATGACAGGATCGGGAAGGTGCCAGCGATAGAAGCTCGCGAAATCGGGGCCGGCCCCGGAGTCGGCAGCGGCATTAGGCGATGGCGCAGGAATATAGATAGGAGATCCGGAGTAGATTCCATGGTGCCGGCCCAGACCGTAGGCGCTGCCGACATAGTCCTCGAGGCCGGTGCCGCAGTAGGTCGGAAATTCATGATCGCCGTCGCGGTAAATTTTCACCTCGCCCTCGCCATACCAATGGCCCTTATTGAGTACGCGGATACCCACGGAACAGCCGAGAAAACGCCCCGGCCCTTCAAGCCCTTCCGCAATGACAAAATCCCGGCCGATGGCGGTCGGATTCTGGCGCCTGAACGTCACGTGCAGATAGCTGGGGCTCTGCGCAATCGACGGCTCCAGTGTGTAGTCGATCTGGTAATAGAGAGTGACATGCCTTGATGACTCATTGGTAAATTCCACTCGAATCGCATGTCCAAACGGCATCGGGATGTGGCAGTTAAGACCCCGACCCTCGTTGGCGGAAATCAACGCCGAGTAGTACTCAGCGAGCCGGCCGTGAGGCAATCCAAAGAAATCCAGAACGGGCACCGAAATGCTGGGTTCGGACAGGCCGTCATAGAACACCTCGAGGCGCAGCGCCCGCATCACCTCCGGCGGCCAGGACCCGAGCGTCATCCAGCAGTGGCGCAACGTGCCGCGCCCGGCGATATCGGCCAGCACCACCTTCTCTCCGGGATCGAGGATGTGAAACGGACGGCCCTTGCGGCCCCGACTCGACCTGCCGCCGCCGCCCCGCGCCCCCGTTGGATTCTCAAAACTCACCGAACGACAATCGAGGCGCTCGTCGATCAAGCTCGGATCGAGCACATCCGGCCTCGGCGGAGAGACCGGTCTGGGGCTTTTGGCCGTCGGCTTGCTTGACGCCGCGGCTGCCACTGCACACAGCGCCGCGGTGGCGCCTGCGGAATTCAGCAGAAACTCACGTCGCTTTACCATAAACGCCCCGCTTGCATGTGCACACGCAATAGTGGCATGTTCGCTCACGCACGAGGAAGCATAAGTGATCTCGCAGGACACCGAAACCGTCGCCTTCAGAATGTTGCTGCGTCCGGGCGCCGAACGCGAGTATCGGCGGCGTCACGACGAGATATGGCCTGATCTCGAAGCGGAATTGCTGGCCGCCGGAATTCTTGACTACAGAATTTTCGGCGACCCGAAAAACCACTGCTTGTTTGCCGTGATCACCCGCGTCCGTAGCCATCAAATGGATGAATTGCCGAACAAGCCCGTGGTGCGCCGCTGGTGGGCGATGATGGCCGACCTCATGGTCACCGAAGCGGATTTATCCCCGCAGGTGACCGATCTCGAGGAAATGTTCTGCCTGCGGCGCGGCGCGGCGCAAACGTAGGGGACATCAAACGGATGCTGCAGCCCGGCCTGATGATGGATCGACAACTGCTGATCTCGGATGTGATCGAGCATGGCGCCGGTCAATTCGGCGAGACACAGATCGTTGCGCGCGAGACGCACGGCGCGATGTTTCACTACAACTACGCGGCCTGCAGGACAAGAGCCAAGCGACTCGCGAACGCGCTGAGGTTTTTGGGCCTGACAGCGGGAAATGCGGTGGGCTCGGTGGCCCTGAACAATCATCGGCATCTCGAGGCCTATTACGCCGTCTCCGGCAGCGGCATGGTGCTGCACACGTGCAATCCGCGGCTGCACGTGCAACAGCTGATTTACATCATCAATCACGCTGAAGATCGCGCGCTGCTGTTCGATGCTACCTATGCCGCGCTCATGGAAACCATTGCCCCCCATTGTCCGCAGGTGAAGTCTTGGATCTGCCTGAGCGATGCAATCAATATGCCCGGCATGCCGGGAATGGCCAACGTTTTGTGCTACGAGGAATTGATTGCCGCGCACGGCGATGAGTTCAACTGGCCGCAATTCGATGAACGCTCGGCAGCGGCGCTTTGCTACACCTCCGGTACGACCGGGAATCCGAAGGGTGCGCTGTACTCGCATCGGTCCATCGTGCTCAATGCCCTGTCGGCGTGCCTGCCGGGACTGGTGTCGCTGTCGCCCAGGGACACCGTCCTCCCGGCGGTACCCATGTTCCACGTCAATGGCTGGTGCATTCCGTATGCGGCGCCGATCGGGGGCGCGACCTTGGTATTACCGGGGCAGCGGCTGGATGCCCCGAGTCTTTATGAATTGCTGGAAAGCCAGAAGGTCACTGTCACCGCGGGAGTGCCGACGATCTGGATCGCACTGGTGCGGCACATGGAGCAACACGGTCTGCGCTTAACGACCCTGAAGCGTATCCTGGTTGGCGGTTCGGCCATGCCGCCATCCCTCATCGCCAAATTTGACAACGAATTCGGCATCGAAGTGCGGCAGGCCTGGGGCATGACCGAGACTGTCGCCATCGCCACCATGACTGCGGTGGATTCCCGGCTGGCTGTCTTGCCCGCCGCGGCCCGCCATGCGGTGATGGCCAAACAAGGCAAATCGGTTTTTGGCGTTGAGCTCAAAGTGGTGGATGAGTCCGGCCGCACTTTGCCCCGCGATGGACAGTCGCAAGGCGAACTGATGGCGCGCGGCCTGTGGACCATCCGTAGTTATTACAAGGCAGAGGATTCCGCGCAGGTCGATGGATGGCTGCCCACCGGCGACATCGCCACAATCGATGCGCAGGGCATCATGCAGATCCGGGATCGCGCCAAGGATTTGATCAAAACCGGCGGCGAGTGGATCAGCTCGATCGATCTGGAAAACGCCGCCATGAGCCACCCCGCGGTCGCCATGGCTGCAGTCATCGGCGTGAAGCATCCGCGCTGGGAAGAAAGGCCGCTGCTGTTCATCGTGCGGAAGGTCGATCAGACCCTCGAGCGCGAAGAGATTCTGGCATTCCTCGCAGAGCGGGTGGCCAAATGGTGGCTGCCGGACGGGGTGATTTTCCTGGAGTCGCTGCCGGTCGGAGGAACCGGCAAGGTGCAAAAGGCGAGTCTCCGCGAACAGTACGGGAGCGCGTTCGAAGCGGCCAGCGACGCTTGAGAGCCCCAGGCCCGTCCCTCCCCATCTCAGGGAGAGACGGCCTAAATCTCATCTCAACACTTGGGACAAATTGAACACATCGATGGTGCCCAGTCCGGCTGCGGGGCTATAGCCGTTGCGGCCGTAATAGAACCAGTTGTCGCCGGCGGCAATCGTATGAAGCACTGCCCCGGGCCCATGACTGAAGCCGAAGCTCGCCAGGAGATACAGCGGCACATTGAGCAGGCCGAACCGATGCCCAGCGTTTTGACCCAGCAGTGCGGTCACGCCGTTCAACTGCGGCCCCACGAAGCTTGTGCCGCCCCAACCCGGGTCGAAAGCGAATCCAGCGGAAATTCCGTCGTTGGTCATGCCGCCGTCAGAGGTATAGGCGACGACGTAACCCGAATAGGGATCCGCATTGAACGACACGTCCGGAACATTGCGGCCCGGAAAGAACGCCGGCAAGGTGGCCTCGGTTACCACCGGGACCGAGAACGGATTTGCGTACGTCTGATCCGGCTGGCTGAGCTGAGTGCCGAAAATCCCCAGCTGATAGAAGGGTTTCGTGAAGAAAACGCTGACGCCGCCGCCGCCGCCGCCGGGAAAGAAACCGCAGTCGACCACGCTCACGCCGGCTGCAGCGCACACAGGATTGAAATAGTCCCAGCCCCAGACCCGTTCCGTGGGAACGGTGACGGAGATGGCCGGCGACGTGAACGTCACAATGATGGGCAGCGTCGTTCCTCCCGCGGCGGTGATGGCCGTATCGCTCGCGGGGGAATCCACGCTCAGCGGGTTGTACTGAGTGAAGCCATCGGCATCATAGGCGCCGCTGTCGCCCGCGGCCCCGAAAGCGCTCTGTCCCTGCAATGCGCCTAACACCAGCACTTCATGCGTCGCCTGCAATGTGCTGACCGTTTCGCCCGTGAACTCATCGGTGACCGGCGAGGTGTCCAGATTGTTGAACAGCTCCCAGATGCCCCAGCTCGTAGAAAACGAGTCCGCCTTGTTATCGCTGACCGCTTGCGCGAACGCATCGAGGAAGCCTTGATTGGTGTTCGGTGCGAGGTAGACGACGATGTCGGCGCCTGGCGCGATGCCGCCAGACTGTTCGACATCCAACGTCGACTCAAACGAACCGGAATTGTCGCTGGGTGCGCCTGGTCCGCCATCGATATTGATCAGCTTGAGGCGATGTGGATTGACCTTTAGTTTCAGGGAGCTCCAATAGGCAAACACGTCGCTCGGCGTGATGTTGGCCAGCGTCACGATGCCAAGCGTGCGGCCCTTGCCGGTCACGCCCTTGGCGTACAGCGGGTTCGCATCGTACTGGGCGGCGAAATCCTGGACCGTGAAGAACCCCGGCTGATTGCCGGTGCTCGCAGGAGAGCTACTCTGCGCGACCGACGCGCCGGCCAGTTTGGCAGGGGCACGGACCACATGCGGCCGGTACACGGCATTGGTGTTCAGACCGATCACGCCCGTAACCACCGATGCGATCGCAGCCGGCACTACCGGCGCACTAACGGCGGCGCGGAAGGTGGAGGCGGGCGCCTTGGAGGTCGCGGCGGCGGCAAATTGATGCAGCCGGGTTTGGAAAACCTGTTCGAAAGTTGCGGGCCTGCCTGTTACGTTCAGCGTCGTCGCAGTTGCTCTTTGCACTGTCAAGCCTGCGGTACTCAAGGTCGCAATCACTCTTTGAACGTCGGCCTCGTTTGGACCAAATTGCGTCCGTGCCTGCTCCGGCGTGAGAAATTTCAGGTACATCGGGTCGCCGGGCGTCGCGAGCCTCTGCATCATGGCTTCTGCGCCGGCAAGATCGCTGAGCTTCAAGGCGACGGTTATCGAGATCGTGCTGTCCTTGACGGCGCCCAAATCCATTGCCGGCGACGCGGCGAGCGCAGCCGCTGCGCCAATCATTCCGAACACGGCCGCTGCGATGCGTGTTTTGTAAAGTGATACCCTCATCTCGAGACTCCTTCATGGGTTCCAATTGGTTTTTTCGATTGTTCGAGGCGAGCGCGACTTTAATCTTTTTTCGGGCCGCGAGGATGGCTGTCCAGTGAAGATTGTTATTATGTACAAACGCCAAAACTCGTGATGCGGGGCATGCGTTGAACCAGCCAGAGGACATGCCACTTAAGTTCTTTGCCGGCCTTCGGCCGATTCACCGCAGCGGGCTGGCGCGGGATATCCTGGCCGGCGTCAATCTTGCCTCGGTCAACATTCCCCAGGTGCTGGGCTATACCCGCATCGCTGCAACGCCCGTGGTCACCGGTCTTTACACGCTGTTGCTGCCGCTCATCGCATTTGCGGTATTCGGATCGTCCCGTCATCTGGTGGTGGCCGCCGACTCGGCAACCGCCGCCATTTTCTCCAGCTCACTGTCCCGGATGGCAGTTCCTGCCAGCGAGCAATACCTGGCGCTGGTCGGCATGGTGGCGCTGCTGACCGCGGGCGCGCTGCTGGCCGCGCGGATTTTCAAACTCGGATTTCTTGCGGATTTTCTCTCGCGTACGGTGCTGGTGGGTTTTCTCGCCGGTGTCGGAGTTCAAGTCGGCATCGCGATGCTGCGCGACATGACGGGCGTCGCGGTCGATTCACGCTACACGCTGGTTCAGGCGTGGGGGGTTCTACGGGGCCTGTCGCAACCCAATCTTCCGACCATCGCGCTGTCCGCCACCGTTGCAGCCGGCATATTACTCGGGAATCGCTTCGCCCCCCGACTACCCATCTCGCTGCTGGTCGTGATTGGCGTGATCGCGGCAAGCGCGGCGTTTCATTTTGCCGCGCGCGGCATCGCCGTCATCGGTATGGTGCCCGGCGGCTTGCCTCCCTTTGGGCTGCCCAAGGTCAGCTGGAGCGAAATTCTGGCGCTGCTGCCCGTGGCCGCATCATGCTTCGTGATCATCATCGCGCAAAGCGCCGCAACCTCGAACGGCTTCGCGGCGCGCTTCCGGGAGAGCGTCGATGAAGATGCGGACATTTTAGGATTGTCGGCGGCGAACATCGGCGCTGCGATCAGCGGCACATTCGTGGTCAATGGCAGCCCAACGCAGACTGCGATGGCGGTCCACCTGGGTGCGCGCAGCCAGATTGCGCAACTCGCATTGGCCGCGACGGCGCTATTGGTGCTGCTGCTGCTGACCGGCCCGCTGCAATACCTGCCGCGATGCGCGTTGGCGGCCATCGTGTTCACCATCGCGGTGGGGATGATCGACGTGGCATGCCTGCGCGACATCCGCCGCCAAAGTCCCGGTGAATTCTACCTCGCCGCGTTCACCGCGCTGACCGTGGTCGCGGTGGGCGTGGAACAAGGCATTCTGCTGGCGATCGCGCTGTCGCTGTTCAGGCACGTTCGCCATAGCTATCGGCCGCACACGACCATGCTCGTGCCGGACCCGGGCGGGCGCTGGATCCCGGTGCCGGCGGCGCCCGGCAAGGAGACCGCGCCGGGCCTCATTATTTATCGCTTCGGCGCGGATCTTTTCTACGCGAACAGGGAGCAATTTTGCAAAGAGGTGCACGCCCTGGTGGAGCGTGCACCGACGCCGGTGCGCTGGTTGATAATCGATGCCGGCGCGATCACGGATATAGATTATTCCGCTTCTCAATCCATATGCGGTTTGTTGGGCGAGCTCGAGCAAAAAAACGTCAATGTCGTCTTTGGGCGCGTCAGTCCTTACCTGCGCTCCGATATGGACCGGCATGGCATCAGCGCCGTCGTCGGCGCGACGCGGATTTTCGCTACCTTGCACGAAGCCATCGCGTCGTCGCGCGGTTCAGGTAGTTGAATGTTGCCCGTCCAACGCATTGGCTTGCGTGTCTTGATTTTGTGCATCGGCCTGCCCGCCTTGGCCGCAGGATTTGGGGCGGCGGATGATTCCTTGCGCGTGAATCAGATACAGGTCATCGGCACGCACAACAGCTATCACGCGGGCTTGAGCCTTAGCGAGGCCGAGCTCATGAAGCAGAAGAATCCGAAGCTCTACCAAGCGCTCGACTACCGGCACCGCCCCCTGGATTTGCAGTTGAGTTCGGGCGTGCGGCAGATCGAGCTGGACATCTTTGCCGATTCCGCGGGCGGCCGCTACGCGCACCCTTCGGGACCCGATGCCGTCGCTGCGGCAGGCCTTGCGAAGGATCCCGACTTTGATCCCCAAGGACTGATGAGCAGGCCGGGCTTCAAGGTAATGCACGTCCAGGACATCGACTACCGCAGTACCTGCCAGCCTCTGATTGCCTGCCTCAAAATAGTTCGCAAATGGTCGCGGGCCCATCCTCACCATCTACCGATTTACATTCTTCTCGAGACCAAGCAGACCGATCTTCCGCCGCAATATCACGCGCAGAGCACCGAGAAATTCACCAGTTCCACCTTCGATGCCCTGGACGCCGAGATTCGTGCGGTTTTTCCGCCGCGCGAGATGCTTACGCCCGACCAGGTACGCGGCAAATTTGCGACTCTGGAACAAGCCGTGCTGAGCAACAATTGGCCGACATTGGCGAGCGCGCGCGGTACCGTCGTGTTCCTGATGGACCAGCGCGACGTCGGGCCGCCGTACCTTGCTGGGCATCGCTCGCTTGCCGGCCGGATCATCTTTACCAACGCCGAGCCCGGCCAGCCCGACTGCGCGTTTACCGAGGAAAACGACGGAACCGCGGACGCCATCGCGGCGCTGGTGCGCAAAGGCTACCTGGTGCGCACGCGAACCGACGCGGACACGAAGCAAGGGCGAAGCAACGATACGGCGCGCCGCGACCAGGCTCTCGCCAGCGGCGCGCAAATTCTCAGCACCGATTACCCGGCATCGGAGCCTGCGCAATGGTCGGGCTATTCCGTGAGCCTGCCCCACGGTGCGGTCGCGCGCTGCAATCCTGTCAATGCGCCGGCAGCTTGCTCCAAGTCATCACTTGGCACGGGTCATGGCCGCAACTAGCGATGCGCCTGAGGCCCTGGTTGTCGAGTCCCGCGGCGAACTGCTGGTTGCAAAGTTCACTGCGATGGCGAGTCCGTGTGAAGTGCTATGGTCCTCGACCGAGCACGGTTCGGCGCTGGCGCTGGGCACAATTGCGGCGACGGAAGTGTTGCGAATCGAGAAGAAATTCAGCCGTTACCGTGACGACAGCATCACCGCCTGGATTCATGGACATCGCGGCACAACGATCGAGGTGGATGAGGAAACGGCATCGCTGATCGATTTTGCCAGGCAATGCTACGATCTGAGCGAAGGTCTGTTCGATATCACATCAGGTGTGCTGCGCCGCGCCTGGAAGTTTGACGGTTCGGATCGTGTTCCTGAACCCGCGCTGGTGGAAAGTTTGCTGCCACTGGTGGGTTTCGACAAAGTCTTCTGGCAATCGCCGCATCTTCGGTTGCCGGCCGGTATGGAATTGGACTTCGGCGGGATCGGCAAGGAGTATGCGGTAGACCGGGTCTGCGATTTGCTGGCGGCCCGCGACTCAGCACCCTTCCTCATCAATTTTGGTGGCGATTTGCGCGCGAATCGCCGGCCGCCGCGTGGTCCGTGGCAAGTCGGAATCGAGCGGCCGGATGCGGTGCGGGAGGCGATGTTGCTGCTGGACCTGGAGCACGGTGCGCTCGCGACCAGCGGCGATTCACGGCGCTATCTCCTCAGAGACGGCATTCGCTATGGCCACATTTTGGATCCCCGGACAGGATGGCCGGTGCCGGGATCGCCGCGCTCGGTGACGGTTGCGGCCAGCAGCTGTACGGAAGCGGGCGTGCTTGCGACATTGGCGTTGTTGCACGGCGCGCGGGCGGAACAGTACTTGCAGGATGAGGGCGTTCGATGCTGGATCCTGCGATGACCGCCCTAATTCAGATCGCGTGACAGTATGAGTTTGAGCACCAAGTGATCGGTCGCATTGGTCAAGCCGACGCCGACTCCCCCCTCGATCGTCCAGGGTTTGCCGTGGTAGTCAAAAACGCCAAACAATTGATGTTGCTGCTGCGACGGCGAATAGAATCCGCGGATCGGGCCAAAATCATCGTATTCCTCCGCAGCCAGCGCCCATGTCTTATTGAGGTTATAAGCGAGGCGTGTCGCCGGCGCGAAATCGAGGCGTGAAAATCCCTTGTAGGAATTGTCGAGAATCGGATTGACGATGAGGTCGTAAGAGCCGAGGTGCCATCCGATGATGGGGCGGATTTCCCCGGTATTGCGGTTTTGATCCCAGTGCGCGCTGTTCCAACTGAATTCAAAATTCACGCCGTAGAAGAAGGGTTGGTTGGCGGCGTCGGGTTTCACGAACAGTGTCCGTAATTTGAAGCCGTTGTAAGTCCAGGCGCCGGTCCCGCTGATGCTGTACAGCGGCATATAAAGACCGGCTTCAAACCAATCCGTGACCCCATAGGCCCACTCCGAAACACCGTTGAGCGTGTGGTTGGGAGCGATGCCTCCCGGGAACGACGGACTGGTGCGTCCATCAGGCGTGTAGTTGTTGTGCCAGGTAAGGTTGAACACG
>Ga0210388_10004357_pt1 | contig 11093 bp, 9 predicted proteins | sample IncBWC19OmetaG_FD_155485 | JGI IMG/M metagenome (GOLD analysis project Ga0210388, IMG submission 155485) | Forest soil microbial communities from Barre Woods Harvard Forest LTER site, Petersham, Massachusetts, United States - Inc-BW-C-19-O ...
GAAGGTACTTCCCTTTCGCTTTCGCGGCGCTTTCGCTGGCCTTCGCGGATTGCGTTTAGGCATAGGTAGCCACGACGGGCGGCTCACTTCACATCGTAGGATTCAACCATTCAATTACGTCCCTCTTGAACACAAGAGGCCGTGTGGATAGAGTGGCAATAGATCGTGTTTTCTATCGCTAGGTTAGGAGAGTCCACGATGGTCCTTTTCTTTTACTGGGTTCTTCTCCTCCAATTTGGCGGGGCACAGGCCGGACCAAAGAATACCGGGACCAAATTTGTCGTGCGTTACACATCGGGCGGCGATACCAGCGAGTTTACGACTTATACGACAGGAGATCGGCGGCCGCACGGAATCCCAAAATGCTGGGGGACACATCATGAGTGGTGGCTTGTTTGAGTATGTCGTGCGGCCTGCAGACGTTCGCATCGTTCGGTGCGATCTCGGCTGGAGTTTTGATCTCGATAGCGATGCACAGCAATACATTGCGACAGCGCATTCGCCAAGACCGCTCGTTCGAGAAGAGACGACGAAACACGAGTTAGCCAGTACAGAAGAAGGCACCGAGTTGCAAGAAACCGCGATGCGAATTGATGTGACGTCCGTTGACACGGGCGAACGCCAGGAAATTTTAGGTCATCTGGCAAGGCACGTGATTACGACGGTAGAGCAATTGGAGATGACCATCGACGGTTGGTATATCGACTTCAATCCAGAGAGTTCCTGCGAAACAAATATGCGCGGCGAAATGAAGGTGGCTAGCGGTACTTTCACGGTTGGAGGAATATCGGTGCGGACCCCACGGTACGAATTCGTTTACGTTGGGCCTCGGGAGCGGGGTTTCGCTCTCCACGAGGTGCTCAGTTCGACGAACAGTGCGCTGTTAAAAAATTCCCCAAGACTTATGTCCGCGCTGACCTACGAAGTCGAGGTGACGCAATTCGTAGAGGGGCCGATTGATCCAGCTTTGTTTGAAGTTCCCTCTGGATTCAAACGCGTCGAGCGACTCTGGTGACGTTTTGCAGGCTCAACTTCGAATCCTATCGCTTCACGACCGCCCGGAAGGCGTGGAAACCTGCTTCGCTGAAAGCCATGCCGCCACCGTCAAACATACTGTAATCACAATTGAAAAAACGATGGGGAGGACGAAGAGATATCTCCAGCTCACAACCGTGATGGCGGCAAAGCAAAGGGCGAACGCCCACGAGGTACCGCGCATGAGCGCCAAAGCGGCTGCCGGAAGGCCTCCTAGTTGCCAGGCCAATATCGCCGAGAATAGATAAAACGCGCCGACGCAGAATCCGGCGGCCGTAAAAAGGTCCCAATACGTGCGATTAAATCCCTGCACGTCGAAGTGAATGGACCTCATCGAGCCGAGAAGCGCATCAACTCCCCATGCGGGATCAGATTGGCGAAAGCCCAGCGTGTGCCCTACGGCGAAAAGCAGCAGAAGAACAGCCGCGATTCGATAAAACAGAGACGCATTCATTCTTGCCTCCCCAGATCACGGCCTAGAGCGCCACGATCCTGCCCTTGTCGGCCCCAACCCTATCATTACCGCCGCCGCCCTCAAGTTATGCGAGGAATCGTTCCAAGGTTATACTCACCGCCACAGATGTCCCTGAAGACTGGCACCAAACTCGGCCCCTACGAAATCCTCTCCCCGCTCGGAGCGGGCGGAATGGGTGAAGTCTACCGCGCACGCGACACCCGGCTCAATCGCACTGTTGCCGTAAAAATTCTCACGCAAGGAATCGCGGACACGCCCGAAGTTCGCCAACGATTCGAACGCGAAGCTCGCGCCATTTCCAGCCTGAATCATCCTCACATCTGCGCGCTCTACGACGTAGGCCACCAGGACGGAATCGAATATCTGGTGATGGAATTTCTCGAAGGCGAAACGCTCGCAGCTCGCATCGAAAAAGGCGCGCTGCCTACGCCTGAGCTTTTGCGATACGCGTCGCAAATTGCGGATGCCTTGGATAAAGCCCATCGCCAGGGAATCGTTCATCGCGACCTGAAGCCTGCCAACGTGATGCTCACGAAATCCGGCGCGAAGCTCCTCGACTTTGGCCTGGCGAAAGGCGAGGAGATTTTTCAGGGCGGTGACCCTGGCTCCTCACCCACAATGAGCCGCCCGCTCACTACGCAGGGAACCATCGTCGGCACGATGCAGTACATGTCGCCGGAACAACTGGAAGGAAAAGAGGCCGACGCCCGAAGCGATATTTTTGCATTCGGCGCCGTGCTCTATGAAATGGCGACGGGCAAGAAAGCGTTTGAAGCCAAGAGCCATGCGAGCCTGATTGCGGCAATCCTGAAGGAAGATCCTCGCCCGATGCGCGAATTGCAGCCCATGGCACCGCTACTTCTCGAGCGCATCACAAAAACGTGCTTATCAAAGGATCCCGACGACCGGCCACAAAGCGCTCACGATTTGAAACTCGATCTCGATTGGGTTCGGGAATCCAGTGGGATTTCGCAGGTTGCGCACCCGGCGGTCGAACCACCATCATCACGGCGCAAAACCGCGAGCATCATCTTAATCGCAGCGGTGTCTGCGCTGCTTGCGGCGGCCGCGCTTGCTTACATTTTCAGGCCGCAGCCTCGGACGGCAGAGCGTCTTGAATTTTTCATCCCCATCCAGGAAGAAATGAGCCATCTGGCACTTTCGCCGGACGGCCGAATGCTCGCGTTCGTTTCACCGGATCAAACCTCCGGCGCCACTATCGTGAGCGTGCAACGCATCGGTTCCTCGGCAGTCACCCCGCTGCCTGGCACCGAAGGCGCGAGCTATCCATTCTGGTCGCCCGACGACGCGTACGTGGCATTTTTCGCCGATGGTAAATTGAAAAAAGTCGCCGTTTCAGGCGGCACTCCCCAGGCGCTTGCCACCGCGACGAGCGGGCGCGGCGGAAGCTGGAGTCGCAATGGCGTAATCGTCTTCTCGCCACAAGCGGCTGGTTGGTTGTGGAAAATAAACGCCGATGGCAGCAATCTCGGCCCGCTCACTGAAAAAGCATATGACGCCACGAAAATGGTTTCGCACCGTTGGCCTGTCTTTTTGCCCGACGGTGAGCATTTCTTGTTCATGGGTCTTACTTTCGGCAACACCGACAGTCAGAGAGGAATTTATCTGGGCTCACTCAAGGGCGACACGATAAGGATGGTATCCTCCTCGGCCCGCTCGAATGCGGGCTACGCCAATGGCTACTTGTTCTATCTGGATGACAAAAAGTCGTTGCGCGTTACTCCCTTCGCCGCCTCCCAGGGAACAGTGGGAAGTGATTCGCAAGTCGTCGCCGACCAAGTCGGTTTTCAGCCTTCCGTCTCCTCGGGAGCATTTTCCGTAGCTGAGAACGGAACCATCGTTTACAACGCCACCGTAGGAGCCACTCTTTCTGTCCTCACCTGGTATGACCGGGCCGGCAAGGAACAAGGCACCGTGGGCGACATTGGCGTTGTTTCAAATCCGACATTGTCGCCTGACGGAAGCCGAGTGGCCGTCGACATCGCGGATGCGAAAGCGAACAACGTCAATATTTGGCTGGGCGACGTGAATCGCGGTATCAACTCGCGCTTTACATTCGATAATTCAGAAGATGTGGGCGGTGTCTGGTCGCGCGACGGAAGCTTGATCGCTTACCGCTCATTACAGACGAGCGATACGAATGTCTTCCTAAAACAGGCGCAGGGGTTGCAGCCCGCCAGATCGATCTTCTCCGTCAGCGATAGTGGCCAGCCCACGGATGATCTCGTTCCGAATTCATGGTCGCTGGATGGCAAGGAACTCCTCTGCACTTTGCAGCCTGCGGCCGGAGGATCTCAACTGGTGCTGATTCCAACCATGGGCGGCAAGATGGTGCGATTTCTCAGCACCAAGTCCAGTGAGTCCAACGGACTGATTTCTCCCGATGGCAAATGGGTGGCCTACGCTTCTAACGAGTCAGGCGACTGGGAGATTTATGTGACCACATTTCCCACCGCTGCCGGCAAGTGGCAGGTGTCCCGTGGAGGTGCAACCGAGCCTCGCTGGCGCGCCGACGGAAAGGAACTTTTCTACATCGGGCCAAAAAGTATGTTGATCGCGGTTTCCGTCGATAGCCAGGCATCATTCGCATCCGGCAATCCCGCACCGTTGTTCCGTACGCAACTCCGCGCACAAGTGTCCTCCACCGATATGTTTTCCTATGACGTGACCAAAGATGGCCAGCGGTTCCTCGTCAACCGATACGCCAAACCCGCGCAAGTCGCTCCGTTGCACGTGATACTCAACAGCACAGCAGGCCTTGCGAAATAACCGCGTGTTGTTCATGAAGAATTAACTGCATCGAGGACAGTTAGGTCTAGAACTGTCCCTTTTCGCTCTCACGACCAGTCGAATTCTCGCTGCGCATCGTGCTACCGTCGGCCGTGGCAAATGAAAAACATTTTGAACTCATAGCGCCGGTGGCGGCGAGTCCCTCTGTGGTTCCTGCGCGTATTCTGTCGTCTTTCTCAGTGCCCTCTGTGTTGAATCTCCTCGCATTTCTAATCTACGGTACCGCGATTAGAACCGCCGCTAAACTGTTGAAAACATGAACTCGACACCCAGTCAAATCAACGGTAAAGGGGTACCCGCGATTCGGGTTTTCTGCGCCTCCACGCCCTCAATTTCCGGAACAGGTTGAACCGCTCCAAACCGAGTGATACGCTCGCTCAATCAGGAGCTATTAAATTCAAACGCCGGGCGGCGCATCGCCCGGCCGTCCCCCTGCGCGTCACCCGAATGGGCGCTACCCGAACACAATTCGATCGCAAAGCGGTTGTCGAGGCGGAAGCACTGGCAACGGTCCGGCAGCTTCTCATCGAGCTGGATGGTTCGAGCGGACTCGAAGAGCTAGCCGCACGCGGCGCCGCAGCACATCTCGAACGCGAGCTTGGCCTCGGCAGCCTCGAGCGCGTGGAACTGATGCTTCGGCTTGGCAACACCTGCGGAGTTCGTCTGCCGGACCGCGTAGTGGCGGAAGCAGACACGGTGAAGGACCTCATCGACGCGATCCTGCGAGAGAACTCTTCAGCCGACGCTGGCGACCGAGATTTGCAAGCCCGCGCTGCGACGGCCACGTTGCCCATTTCCGCTTCGCCGGATGTTCACGTCGCGAGTCGCCCTCAAACTCGTCCCGACCTTGAGGAGCAAATCCGCAAGGCCGAAACGCTTACAGAAATTTTACGGTTGCGCGGGCGCGGCGAACCGGGCCGAGCGCACATTGTTCTCTACGAAGAAGACGGCGAAGCTCGCACGATCACGTTCGGCGAATTGTACGAGCGAGCATCCGCTGTTGCCGTTGAACTTCGCAAGCGCGGACTCGAGCCGGCGCAGACCGTCGCCATCATGCTGCCCACTTGTGCGGAATTCTTCACCACATTTGCGGGCATTCTGCTGGCTGGCGGAATTCCGGTGCCGATTTACCCGCCATTCCGTGCGGATCGCATCGCGGAATACGCTGCGCGCCAGTCAAACATTTTGCGCAACGCCGAAGCTCAATTTCTTGTCACGTGGCGGCAGGCCGAAGGACTTGCACGGTTGTTGCAGCCGCGCGTCCCGTCCCTGCGCGAGGTGTTGAACGCGCAGCGCCTTGCGAGCGAGGCCGAGCCGACCGCTGCATCGCCTTCTGGTGAATGGCGGCCCGTCGAACATCTCTCCCATCACGCTCGCGCCGAGGATATAGCGTTCCTGCAATATACATCCGGCTCAACGGGCGATCCCAAAGGCGTGATTCTCACGCACGCAAATCTCCTGGCCAATATTCAGGCGATTGTAGGCGGTATCGACATCAAGCCGGACGATGTGGCCGTCAGCTGGCTGCCGCTGTATCACGACATGGGATTGATCGGCGCGTGGTTCGTGCCGATTTTTACGGGCATTCCGCTGGTGGTGATGTCGCCGCTCGCGTTTCTCAGCCGCCCCGATCGCTGGCTCTGGGCGATTCACAAGCACCGCGGAACGATCAGCCCCGCTCCGAATTTTGCGTATGAATTGTGCGTGCGAAAAATAGCGGACAAGGACATCGAAGGGCTCGATCTGAGTTCCTGGCGTGCTGCAACGAACGGCGCAGAGCCCGTTTGCGCTGCAACGCTCGAACGATTTGCAGAGCGCTTCACGAAGTACGGCTTTCGCCGCGAATCGTTGATGCCGGTGTACGGGTTGGCCGAAGCGTGCCTCGGAGTTTCTGCGCCGCCGATGGGCACCGGCTACAAAGTGGATCGCGTTGATCGGACCATTCTGGATTCCGAGGGACGTGCTGTTCCCGCGAAACCCGGCGACCCTTCGCCGCTTGAATTCGTTGGCGCGGGAAGGCCGATGCCCGGCGTTGAAATTCGCATCGTAGACCGGGAAAAATCCGAACGCGAACTCGGCGAACGAATGGAAGGACAGCTCCAATTCCGCGGCCCGTCAGCTACGAGCGGCTACTACCGGAATCCCGCTGCCACGCGCGAATTAATCCACGAAGGCGGATGGCTCGATTCGGGCGACCTGGCGTATATCGCTGAGGGCAGCATCTACATCACCGGCCGCGCTAAAGACGTAATCATTAAAGCGGGCCGCAATATTTATCCGCACGAGGTGGAAGAAATCGCCGGAAAAGTGGCAGGCGTTCGCACAGGTTGCGTGGTGGCATTTGGGGCGCCGGACGAGCGCACTGGAACAGAGCGTCTCATCGTGACGGCCGAAGTGCGTGACATGGCCGCGGCGAAACGGATCTCGGCGGAAATTTCACGCACGGTCAATGACGCGATGGGCATGCCACCTGACGCGGTGGAATTGCTTCGAACTCAATCGATCCCAAAAACATCGAGCGGAAAATTGCGGCGCTCCGAGACTCGTCGGCTTTATCTCGAAGGCGAGCTGGGCAAAAAACAGCAAGCCGCATGGGTACAGGTTACAAAGCTGGCCGTTCGCAGCGCGATTCCGCGCGCTTGGTCGCTGGTAAAGAGTGGTATCAGACGTGGGCTCGAATACGCGTACGGCATTTACGCGCTCGCTGTATTTACCCCGATCATTCTTACGGTTTGGATCGCCGTGTCGCTGACGTCGGACAGAGAGCGCGCTGCGCGTTTCGCCGCTACAGGATCGCGTCTGATCCTGCGCGCGACACTCACGCCGCTGAAAATCGAGAATGGCGAACTGCTCAAAAGCCTTGCGACGTCCGGCCCGTGGATTTTCGCGCCGAACCACTCGAGCTACCTCGATATTTTCGTGATGCTCGCGGTATTGCCCGTCGGCGTGCGCTTTGTCGCAAAAGGCGACGCACTAAACATGCCTGTGATCGGCAAGATTATTCGCCGCTCAGGGCAACTCGCTTTCGACCGCGGAGATGCGCAGGCGCGCATCCGGCAAGCGGAGGATGTAGAGGAGGCGCTCGGACGCCGTGAGTCCGTAGCGATGTATCCCGAGGGAACTTTCACCGCGATGAGCGGCGTCCGCCCATTTCAACTCGGCGCGTTCAAAGCGGCAGTGGATACGCAGCGGCCAATATGCCCAGTCGCGTGCCGCGGCGCGAGGCATATTTTGCGCGACAAGACGCGGCTCCCGAGACCCGGCAGCGTCACCGTCACCTTTGGGCCGCTCGTCGTGCCTGACCCGGCGGCGGGAAATGACTGGCATGAGATTGTGCGTCTGCGCGACACCACTCGCGAAATAATTGCCCGAGGATCGGGCGAAACACTCCTGTAATTTTTTCCGTAACCACCTGTATTAGCAACCTTTTAGGCCATCCTCGCATCTAACTCTCGTCCAGCAAAAGCAGGCTGCTCACGCCTCTCTCCCGGGGAGGCGCGAAGCGAACGAACAGCAGTCGGTAGCAAAAGGACTCCGCCGCAGTAAGGTCTGCCGGCGGGCCCGTGATTCAAATAATCCTAGGAGGAAATTTCTAATGGTACGGAAATTGTCGTTATTGATGGGTCTGCTTTTCCTTGTTTCGCTTTCGGCTCATGCTCAGGGAATCGATGACAAGGTGGAGCTGTTCGGCGGATATTCTTTCATGCACAACGACAACCGGCCGGATGGCAACCTGAACGGGTTTGAGTTTTCGGGCCAGTACAAATTGACGAGCTGGCTCGGCGCTGTTGCTGATATTGACGGCCACTATGGTTCGCCCAATGGCTTCACCACGCAAGCGAACAACTACCTGTTCGGGCCGCAGGTTTCTTTTCCCGCGCGCGTGTCGCCATTTTTCCACGTGCTCGTTGGCGGGGTTCACGAGCATGTAAACGGAGAGGGTAGTGACTCATCGTTCGCGGCTGCCATCGGCGGCGGAATTGACACGAAAGTGAGCGGGCCGATTTACTGGCGCGTGATTCAGGGCGATTGGATTCACACCAGTCTCTTCGGGCGCGATCAGAACAGCGGACGTCTTTCGACGGGTATCGTAATCAAGTTCTAGCTCCCTCTGGAGTGTGAGGGCGTTGGGAAATATCTCCAGCGCCCTTACATTTCTTACGCGCGTTCGATTCGTCTAATTCAACACAAAATTTACCGTGATGTACGTCTCCACCTCTACTGCCTCTCCGCTCAGAAGAGTCGGCCGGTAGCGCCAACTCTGCACCGCAGCTTTCGCCGCTTGCGCAAGAAGCACATTGCCATCGACGACTTCGAGTTCGCGCACAGTGCCGTCTTTCCCGATGATTGCGTGCAAGTGTACTGTGCCGGAAATGTGCGCTGCTCTTGCAATCGCGGGATATGGCGGATCAACGCGATGAATCAGCATCGCGGCCATAATCTCTCCGCTGCGACGCATTGGTTTGGAATGCGGCTCTTCTGGCCGCGGTGGTTCCGGGATCACGGGGCGATCGCCATTGCTTCCTGGGATTCCTGGGCCAATTCCCGGGAAAAGTCCTTGTCCGCCGCCGCTTTCGCCGCCTTGCTGGTCAATATCCGGAGGCTCCGAGTCGCTTGGCTGTGCGAACGGATGAGTTACTGGAGCGCATACTGCGAGGCAGATCGCCGGCAGCACCGATTGCCTTGGAGGATGCGCAGTGGAATGTGGGTGGTTTGACGGGCCGTTACCGCCGGAGTACGGAGGCGACGGCGTCGAGTTATATTGCGTCGCGAGCACGCTGGGAGAAAAGAGCGGCCACACGATTAACGCGGCGAGTACCGCAAATTCGAGGACAATCGACAGCACAAACGCTTCGCTGCGAAGCCGTCGAGCGTGGGTGCGCGCATCTGCATCGTTGTCGACTAAACATTGGGACAGACTTCCCAGATCGCTCATGAACACACCTCCACGTTTTCTCTTCGCGTGGCGTTAAGAATTCCTTGGGCCGAAACAAACGCACGGCGCGCTCGAGATGTGCCGCCCGAGCGGGCATGTTCGCCGCTCGATTGAGCCGCTCTTCACTGCTGCGGGAGTTCGCGCGATCTCTTAGAAAGATAGACACCACGTATTCGAAGTGGTTCCAAGGTTAGCGAATTGATTTCCAGCTGTTTCGTGAAGTGCGACGCGAGCGTTTCGCACTTACCGCGAAAAGGCCCACAAGCGAGCACTGATTGACGTGCAGCGTCTACTACAAAAATACTATTCACTGCGCTTGATTCGCGGCGCGAGAATTTTAGTGTTCTTCTAAGTTACTCAAATCGAGTGGATTACGATTTTCGTCGTAGTAATTGCATCAATTTAGGACTTCTTACGTCTAATGTTTTGTTCGTAACCCCGTTTGGGGATTGAGAGGCAGTCATTATGAAAAATTCTCTGGAAACAGTTGGAGTCCGCTACACCGGCTGGGCCGCGCTGAACCGCGATCCGCTCGAGGACCATGTGGAATTCACGTGCCCTCACTGCGGAAACCGTGGCGTGAAGAACGCCCGGCGCCCGCGCGCTGCTTATCACTTCACTGATGGATTCGTACAGGATCTACAGGGTGAAGCGACGACGTGCCGCGAGTGCAAACAGTCGGTGCGCGTATCGCCTGTAGTGATGGTGCATGACCGAGATGAGAAGCGCCGTTTCGAGGCAATGTTTGATACGGCGTTCGAAGCGGATCATGCCGTCTCGAAAAACTAAGGAGCCTTCCGGCACACCTCGCCGATACTTTCAATCCTATGCACGAGGTGTGCCGGCTTTTCTCCCGGCGAAAGATCAGGGCTGGCGCAGCACCCCAACTTCCCTCCCACCTGTGCTTTGAACCCCTTTTAGACCTCGTCTTCCAGCGACAAGTGGTACTTTTCCATGTCCCTTCGGACGTGCTCGAATGCGTCGTCCACATCGTCGGTAAATTCGAGCAGCTTGTAGTCGCGTTCGCTGATCGTTCCGGTGCGCACCATATGGCGCCAGTTGAGGACCTTGTCCCAATGTTTTTTTCCGTAGATCAGAATCAAGTGATGCGATGAAAGTTTGTGGGTTTGAAGCAGCGTAAGCATTTCCCATAGCTCGTCCATGGTTCCAAAGCCGCCGGGAAAAACGATCAGCGCTTTCGCCATTTGAGCGAACCACAATTTGCGCATGAAAAAATAGTGGAAGCAGATATTCAATTCAGGGCTGATGTAGGGGTTAGGGCGCTGCTCGTGCGGAAGCTGGATGCTGAGCCCGATGGACGAACCGCCCGCATCGGCTGCTCCGCGATTTGCCGCTTCCATGATGCCGGGACCACCACCAGAACAAATTACGAAGCGCTTCGGATGCATTCCGAGGGTCATCGACCAGCTTGTGATGCGCCGGGAAAGTTCGCGCGCTTCTTCGTAGTAGCGCGACATTTGAACGTGTGACTTGGCGAGCCGAAGCCTGTCGGTCCATTCGGCGCTGCGGCGGCCCCGCGCACGTCTTTTAAGCTCTTTTAATTCTTCGGTTGCAACCTCGCGCGAGTGAATGCGCGCGGAACCGAACATCACAATCGTGTCCGCCACTTTTTCGCGACGCAAACGCGCCAGGGGGTCGAGGTACTCCGCCAGTATGCGCAGCGGCCGCGCCCCCAAACTTTCCATAAACTTGGGATCGCGGTAGGCGAGCTTCGCCATCGGCAAGTGACTGGAGCGCTTCATGAATCCCCCTCGAGCTTGGATAGAGCGTGCAGTAGTGGACACGCAAAGAGTTATTTTAATACCGTTCCTGGCA
>Ga0210388_10004359_pt1 | contig 11089 bp, 8 predicted proteins | sample IncBWC19OmetaG_FD_155485 | JGI IMG/M metagenome (GOLD analysis project Ga0210388, IMG submission 155485) | Forest soil microbial communities from Barre Woods Harvard Forest LTER site, Petersham, Massachusetts, United States - Inc-BW-C-19-O ...
GAATTTACCTGATCCATGGCGTGATGGTGATCACGCTGTTGCGGCGAAGAAAGCAATCGACCCTGGCGTTTCGGCTGCTCGTGCACGGAGCGGATATTGTGTGGCCCGCATTTATCTCCGTGTTTGCGGAAGGGCCTCGGAGTCCATTTTTTCTGTTCTTCTTTTTTGTGCTGGCGGCTGCCGCCTATCGGTGGGGACTCTGGGAGACGTTGAGCACAGCGGCGGCCGAAGTGGTTCTGCTCTGGATTGAAAGCTTCGTTCTGCTTCATCTGTGGTCGACACAGGGTAAGAGACTGCCTTGGCATGCTTTATCAGGGTTGCAGATCAATGTGACAGAGTTCGAGCCGAAGCGGCTCTTCATGCTTTCCATTTACCTGTTGGTGATGGGGCTGCTGTTGGGTTACCTGGCGGAACAGCAGAGACACTTGCGGGCGGAGAAGGCCGTCGTGACGGGCATGCTGGCCAAGGTACGCGTGGAAGCGGGACTCACCGGAACTCTGCAACGGATATGCAAACAGATTCTCGATATGTATGGGGCAAGCCGACTGCTCATCGCTTCGCAGGAGGTCAACAGTCACAGAACATTCCTTGGCGAACTGCGCAGCGACGATGGCGCACTTTCCGATTTCACCTGGCTTAGTTCCGGTCCGCGGGACGCGAACAGATATCTGGAGGATTTTCCGGGAGAGGTGTGCTATGCGGCTCACAATGGAAATCGCTGGACTTTAACCGCATTAGACCGCGAGGGCAACCAAGTACCATCTGCCTCCACCGATCCACTGGCACGATTGCAGGAGCGGCAATCCTTCCAGTCGATGATGGCAATTTCGTTTGTATTCGGCAGCGAATGGCGAGGGCGGGTATTCGTATTCAACCCTTCCTGGCGAGGGGAGACCCAAGAAGAGCTTCGTTTTTTGCTGGATCTATTTCGTCAGGTAGGGCCCGCGGTATACAACGTCTACTTGCTGCATCGACTGAGGCGGCGGGCTGGTGCGGCGGAGCGTGCCCGAGTTGCAAGAGAGTTACACGATGGCGCCGTCCAGTCGCTGATCGCGGTTGAGATGCAAGTCGACGTGCTTCGCCGTCAGGCGGAGAGCTCGCCCGAGGTAGTAGGCGGGGAACTGGACCGGATCCAGGGTTTGCTGCGCGAGGAAGTCCTGAAGCTGCGGGAGTTGATGCAGCAGATGAAATCGATCGATGTGGATGCTCGAAGATTTCTCAGCCTGGTGACCGATGCGGTGGAGCGCTTTGAGCGGGAGACGGGGATCTCAGCGCGTTTCGTGACCGATGTGGCGAAACCGGACATGCCGGACAGGGTGTGCCGGGAGCTGCTGCGGGTTGTGCAGGAGGGGCTGGTGAACGTGCGCAAGCACAGCCGAGCACGGCATACACTGGTGCGGCTGAGTTCAAGTCCGGAGCAGTGGAGCCTGACACTGGAGGATGACGGCAAGGGCTTTCCGTTTTCCGGCCGCCTGACCCAGGACGAACTTGACCAACAGGGCAAGGGACCGATGATTATCAAGGAACGAGTACGTTTAATTGCAGGCGTACTCACGGTAGAATCAAATCCCGGACTGGGGACGCGGCTGGAAATCAAAGTTCCCAGAGGTGGAGAAGCTTCCGATGAACTTTAAGAAATCACAGCCCGTGCGCATCGTAATCGCCGATGACCATCCGATTTTTCGGGATGGGCTGCGGCGGCTGCTGGAAGCGGAACCGGATTTGAAAGTGCTGGGTGAGGCCTCGGACGGCGCGGAGGCCGTACGGCTGGCGCGGCAGTTGAAGCCCGACATCCTTTTGCTGGACCTGGCGATGCCGAAGCATCCGGGACTGGAAGCGTTGCGGGATCTGAGCGCAGGGACGAATTCGACTCCAGTGCGGGTGATTCTGCTGACGGCGGCGGCGGAGAAGAGCCAGATTGTAGAAGCACTGCAACTGGGCGCGCGGGGAGTGGTATTGAAAGATTCCGCGACTCAATTGTTGTTGAAGGCAATCCACACGGTGATGTCGGGCGAGTACTGGGTTGGACGGGAGAGCGTTTCGAACCTGGTGCAATATCTGCGAACGCTGGTGCAGTCCTCCAGCGACGAAGCACGGCAAAAGAAATTCGGTCTTACGCCGCGCGAGTTGGAGATTGTGGCGGCGGTGGTGGCGGGGTACTCGAATAAAGAGATCGCGGAATACTTCAAAATCAGCGAAGATACGGTCAAACACCACCTGAGCAATATTTTCGACAAGCTGGGAGTCTCCACCCGGCTGGAGCTGGCGCTATTTGCGGTGAACCAGTCGCTACCCCTGAAAAGCATTGGCTGATAAGGACTTAGAAGCCTGCGCCGCAGTAACCGTGGATAGCACTTACGGGCTATTGGCGGGCGCAACCCCAGCACCTATCATTTGGCTAACGACCAGCCTCGGGATAAGAGACTGACCCGGTCACACGATTTGGTGATCTTTTCCCGTTTTCGGGACGAGAGGGGTACGGTTAAAAAACTTTCAAGGAGACGGAGCCCGTGGCCAAAATTCTACAGAACCTTTGGAGTGATGAGAGTGGTCAGGATATCGCCGAGTATGCGGTAATGCTGGCGGTTATTCTGGTGATCGTGGTGGGGACGATCCGGCTTATCGGCTCGAACGCCAACAACGTGTTCTCAAACGTCGGCAGCGCCATTCAGTAAGCCGGTATCAGGTCGAAGGTCTTAGGCAAACCCTCGGACCTGAAAACCAGGACCCTGCCACCTAAGACCCAGTTTTCCTGAAGCCTTACCCTTCTCAACGCATTACCCTTCCCAACGCATTTTTTCCTGTGCAATAGCCTTCCCTACTTTGGCGCGGGAGCGGTGAGCGCGACCTTCTCGCTTCCGGCGGCGGAGATGCGAGTGAGGTAGGGGAAGAATGGTGTGATCTCGAACGGCATCTTTTCTTTCGCCGACGTCAGGGCCACCGGCTTCGCTTTCGCCATCTCCACCTGATCGGTCCAGGGATCAAGCTTGATGCGTCCGCCGAGTGGAAGAGCGGCGATCTGATCGGTGCGCTTGGGATCGAGTTGCGGCGCGGAAGCGAGCAGCGCCGACATGCGGATGCCTTTGCCTTCGGCGAAACTGTTGCCCAGATGAGGGCGAATCAAGTTTGGCAGGTCGGGAGCGCGTTCCTGCAATTCCTTCAGAAATAATCCTGCGGTTCCCAGTTTGTCTTTGTAGGGAGAGTTCTTCAGCAACTCCAGAGCCTTGGTGTCTGCGGCTTCTTCGTCGGCCGTCCTGCGTTTGAAGTCGAGACGCTGGAACGACTCTTCATCGGGGAAAAACATGCGATCGTTGAAGGCGAGCTTGGTATCGAACTGATGTCCCAGAATAATGTGACTGAGTTCGTGGGCCAGGACCATGGCGAGCGAGGCTTCGTCGGGTAGTACGTCGAGCAGGCCGCGACTGACCACGATGGTGTGGCCGATGGTGAACGATTCCAGAGGCGAAGTGAGCAGGACGCGGCAGCGAATGTCGCCTTGAAGATCGATGTTATTGGTGACCAAGAGGTTGTTGACTACGGTCTGAAGGATCTTATCCACTTCGCCGGGAGGCGCCAGCAATCCGATCTTCTGCAGACGCTCGGTGGCGTTGTCTTCGGCCTGGCGTTCCCACATGCGCTCGGCGACCACGGGAGTCGCGTCGGAGCCCACGTCGCTCTGATCTTTTATGGAAGAATCCTGGGGAGAATCCACGAGGATCTGAGTGAACTCTGAATTCTTGTTGAGGGCCTTCAAGTCGTATCCCCAGAGCCGGGTCTGCGCGCGGAAATGGAGACTCTTGGTGACGCGATATTTCAGATCGGATTCCTCGCTGTAGATGTAGGCGGGCAGCCAAGTGCCTGGACGCATGTTCAAGCGCCAGCTATCGAAGTGCAGATAGAAACTCGTGCTGGGGTGGGGAGAGTAGGTTCCGTTGAAGCGAACTACGTTGTAGTCCTGATCCTCGACCCAGATTCTTCCCATGAAGCGGCCCGTGCCAGAGTCTGGTCTGGGTTCGGCATCGATAACCAGGCAGCGAACTTCTCCCAGAAACTCGCGGCGCACAAAGGTGAATTTGTAATACTTTTTCTGGAAGTCGGTGTCGAGCACTACCATCTGCGCGAATCCCAGCGGCAGGAAGTGCATGGAGTAAACCGAGGTGAGCCGGTTGAGCATGCGGTGGCCGAAGCCGGGTTGGCCCACGAATGATGTGTCTTCGGGACCATCGCTCATATCGAGACGCCCGAGAAAATACTGATCTTTCACCGGGGAGGCGTTTCCGTCTTTGTCGGTTTTGAGATCCTGAAGGTAAGTCTCGACCATGGGATGCATGTGGCGCATCTGCGCAAGGAAGAGATGCTCTCTCTGGACGACGCGGTCCATCACGTCATTGAACGTAGCCGGCGGTGGAGAAGAAAGAGCTTCCGCGCCTTGCAGCGCCGGGGCTGCGGTGGTCACCGTGGCGGGCGGCGCGGCAGGCTGGACATCTTGAGATACGGCCTGAGACACGGCGGGCAAAGAACCTGCCAACAACAAAAAGAGCGAGAGCGAACCCACCTGGAAAATACGCATAAAAACCTTCTGGGAGCACTTATGCCAATTGAAAAATAATGTGCAAGACGACGGTGGAGTCAGTCGGCTGGCCATCCTTCATCGCCGGTTTGAAATGAATCTGTTCGGCGGCCTTGACCGCGTTGTCATCGAGGCCGTGACCCAACCCGCGCACGACGCGCAGGACGCGGAGGTTGCCGGAGGCCTCGAGAACGGCTTCCAGGAGCACTTCCCCTTCAATCCGCATACTCCGGGCTTCTTGCGTGTAGATGGGAGTCGGTTTGGAAATGATTTCCGCAGGCACGATCCGAGCCGCAGCCTCCGCGGGTCGAGAGTGCACAGTGGGTGGAGCGGGAACATCGGCATCGCCGAAGCCGCTTTGTTGAACTGAGGCGGACTGGCGAGGCCGATTGACTGGGGTGGCGGTGCCGTTGCCGAAGCCAGAGCTCGCGATCACGCCTGGTGTCCCCTTGGAGCCGCCGGTGCCATTGCCATAGCCCGGTCCGGACGGAAGATCGAAGGATCCGAGCGCCGCGATGTTGACTGCTTTTCCTTGATTCGCTTTGGCCGGGATTCCGTTAGGGTCGCCGAAGCCGCCGGTCTGCACTTGCGATGGAGCGCGCTGCGCGAGGGTAGGCGTTGCCGAACTTCCGGTGGAAAACACGTTGGTTTTCACGGCCTGTCTAGGGATCACGGGCGCGGGATCGCGTGGAAGCGGGTCCAATTTTTGGGGTGCGATGGTGACCTTAGGAGCGGGATCGTTTTCCACCCTAACGGGAACCTTCGGCTGGGGCGCGGGAAGGCGCAGAGCGTTGGTGGGTGGATCGAGATGGGCGATCAGTTGGGGTTTCTGGATCTGCGGCGGTTGCGGTTGATGATTCACCGGGACCGGGGTACTCACCAGCAGGATCGAACGAAAATTGTGCTCGGGAGCCGAGACGATTCCGGGATGCAGCAAGCGCACCCACACCAGAAGCGCGACCACGACGGCCTGCGTCCCGGTGCTAAATACGAATTCCGTCCAAGGGGTTCTCGTCTCCGGGAGCAGGGAGAAGAGACTCTCTTGCGAAGCAGAAGAACTCATAGCTGCATTCACTCGTCCGTTCTTCAAACACCAGATCGGGGCCCAAAGTTTCTCAGCCGGTGCAGCCGTGACGCTCCAGGGACTGCAGGGTCGAGGAGTCTTTAGTTTCCAGTTTACTACTCCAGGGTTCGGTGCCCACTGTCAAAATCTGCACGGCAAAGGCCATTTCGCCGGCAATCTTCGGAGCCCATTCTGCTGATCTTTCAGCTACTTACGCCGGGTGCTCAGGCGGCCTGTTTGGGCCCAGCCAGAAAGAGCAAAAAATTACACCCGGAGCGAGTCTTTTACTTCCCAGGTATTTCCAGGCAAACCGGCCTCCCGGAAGCGCATCGGTCAGCACCGCACAACCTTAGGACTGTCGATGCCCTTGGTCGCGTTGCGGGTGTCGACGACTAATTTCGCCTGACCAACGATCTGTTTGTAATCATAGTCCGAGTGATCGGTGACGATCACGATGCAATCGTATTGGCCCAGTTGTTCAAGTTCGGTGCGCTTCATCTGCAAATCATACTTGCGGCCCTTGCCGATGAAAGAGAAGTAAGGATCGTGGTAGCTGACCTCGGCGCCTTCCTTCTGCAAAAGTTCGATGATAGTGAGGGCCGGGGACTCGCGCAGATCGTCGATATCTTTCTTGTAAGCCACTCCCAGAATGAGGACGCGCGCGCCGTTGATCGATTTCTTGTGCTGATTCAGCGCTCCGCCGATGGAGGCGAGCACGTGATACGGCATGTTGTTGTTGATCTCGCCTGCTAACTCGATGAAGCGCGTGCGGAAGTCAAATTCCTTGGCCTTCCAGGACAGATAGAAAGGATCGATGGGAATGCAATGTCCACCGAGGCCGGGTCCGGGATAGAAAGGATGAAAGCCGAAAGGTTTGGTGGAAGCGGCTGCAATCACTTCCCAAATATCGATACCCATCCGCAGAGAGAGCAACTTCAGTTCGTTGACCAGCGCGATGTTGACGCAGCGGTAGATGTTTTCCAGCAGCTTGGTCATCTCAGCCGCGGCAGGCGAAGAAACGGGGACGGTACGATGGAAGATGGATCCGTACAGAGCGCCGGCTAATTCCGAGGCTTGTGGGTTCACTCCACCGACAACTTTTGGTATATCGCGACGGGCCACGGTCGTGTTGCCCGGATCCTCGCGCTCAGGAGAGAAAGCCGCAAAGAATTCTTTTCCCGAGCTGGAAGTTCCGCGGGCCGCCTTCAACCCGTTCTTGTTCTCCTTCTCGAGAATCGGAAGCATGACTTCTTCCGTAGTGCCGGGGTAGGTTGTACTCTCGAGAATAACCAACTGACCGGCCTGCAGGTGAGGAGCGATGGCGTGCGTGGTATCGGTGATGTAACTGAGGTCGGGCTCGTGATACTGATTGAGGGGGGTGGGGACGCAGATGATCACCGCATCCATGTCAACCAGGCGGGCGTAATCGGAAGTGGCAGAAAAGCCCTGCGCCTGGGCGCTGCGGATTTCCTCGGGGCTGATGCGGAAGATGTAGGATCCGCCCTGGGCGAGGGTTTCGACCTTGCGCTGATCGATGTCGAAGCCGGTGACGGCAAATTTCTGTTCGCTGAACAGCAGGGCTAGCGGGAGCCCGACGTAGCCGAGGCCGATGATGCCGATCCGCGCCTGGCGCTGCTGAATCTTGTTCTTGAGTTGATCGTAGCCGGGTTGGTTGGCACGATTTGAGGCAGAGTCATTCGTCATCGTCGCGGCGGGTGGTCTCTTCTGGGTGTAATGAGGTTCGTTTTCGATTCTAGCACGCAGTTACGAGGCGGGCGCGGCGCCGGAGCCGTGAAGTGGTGACGAATTAGCTTCATCTTCCGGAGTCGGGAATCGGAGTCGGGAATTTATGAAAAAACAGGCGACGGGAAAGCGTACTTGGTTGCTGGCCACAGTGCTGCTATTCGGATTGTTGGCAGGATTCGCCGCGAAGTCCGGCGCGTTTCTCGTAGTCGATGAGCCACTGCGCTCGGATGTGATTCTGGTGCTGGCGGGAGAAACGAATCGGCGTCCGGAGCGCGCGCTGCAACTTCTGACACAGGGGTATGGACGGCGGATAGTGCTGGACGTGCCAACGAACGCGAAGGTTTACGAATTCACCGAGATTCAGTTGGCAGAGAAATATGTTCAGGACTCGGCGGAGGGCGCGATGGTGAGTATATGTCCGATCGACGGACTGTCTACCAAGGATGAGTCGAAGGACGCGGAGAAGTGCTTGATGCGCGAAGGCGGCGGGAGCGTGCTGATCGTCACCTCGGACTTCCACACCCGGCGCGCGCTCAGCATATTCCGGCGCGAGATTCCGGGACATGAATATTCGGTGGCGGCGGTGCGGGACGGAGAGCAATTTGGCGTCAGATGGTGGGCTCATCGCCAGTGGGCGAAGACTCTGGTGGATGAATGGCTGCGGCTGATCTGGTGGAAGATGGTCGATCAATGGCGCTGAGTTCGTTTGGTCGCGAGCCGGTGCGCCTTGGCGGTGAAAAAGTTCTTGCTGCCTGAAAAGTTTTCCACAGAGGCGGTGTTCCAACAGCACAAATGGCATTGACTGGCAAGAACATTGGAGGGTACGATGCGTTAACGGTCACCAAATTAGTTAATAACGGAGCGTGGGATGGGCATGGCTGCTTTCCGCAAGTTGGTAAGTTGCGTGCTTCTGCTGATGGTGCCGGGATCGCTGATGGCCGCCGATTCCGGCGGAGCCATGCTTTATGCCGACGGCGCTGCCTGGTTGAACGGCAGCCACGTACCGAAATCTTCGGCAATCTTCGCCGGCGACCTGGTGCAGACCCGGTCTGACTCCGCCGCCAACATCCATGCACCCGGTTCCAGTGTTACCGTCCTTGGTGATTCTCTGGTGGAATTTGAAGGCCTCTCGTTGAAGTTGGAACACGGGGGCGTGTCCGTTTCTACATCGAAGAGCATGGCTGCCACGGCGGGCGATGTGCGGGTGTCGCCAGCGTCCAATGCTTGGACTGAATTCAACGTGACCGACACAGACGGCACAGTACGCATTGCAGCCCGCAAGGGAGATCTGACCATCACGGACGACAGCGGCACGGTCACTCTGGCGCAAGGGCAAGAGACCACGCGGGATGAACAGTCCGACCAATCCGACAATAAGAACAACAAGAAGAATAAGAAGCGCGCGGCGGGGGCGGTTCCGGCAGCGGGCGGCGGCGTGTTGAACTCTCCCGTAGCGGTTGGGATAGGAGCGTCGGCGATCGTCGGAGTTACGACGTGGGTGCTGTTGCAGGGCAGTAATCCAGTGAGTCCGTCACAGCCTCAATAATCGAGCTGGCGCAATTTCGTCATCGTAGTTTGAACCATGAAAGTTTGAGCCGCCCGGCGATGCCGGGCGGCTCGATGCTTTTGGGAGGAAGTCAGAAATTTGTGGCGGGCTGCTGCAGGCTTTCCTGCGAGTCCAGAAGTTCTTTGGGAGGTTTGCTGCGCGCCACGCGACGTTTGCGGGCTGGCTGGGCAAAGGGTTCCGCGGCCGCGATGGTACACAGGACATAGAACAGGGCGGCGTTCGCGGGAATCTGCAGATTGAAGTCGAACGCGCTGTGGACCAGGATGCCGCTTAATCCGAGCACGCAGGCCAGAGTGGTGGCGCCGCTGATCTCGCTGGTCCAGTTTTTTATTTTCTTGAAAGCCCGGGCATACAGCGTCAGCACAAACCAGATCATGGTGCCGAATCCGAGCAAACCCATTTCCACGAGCAGTTGCAGATAGTCGTTGTGGGCTTCGTTGACGAAGAAATTGGTATAGAAGGTGCGGAATTGCGGATACACGACGGGAAATGTTCCCAGTCCCCAGCCGAGGACGGGCTTCTTGAGGAACATCTTGAGGCCGTCGCGGTTGATGTCGAAGCGAATGTCGGCGGTGATCTCGGAGTGTGACGAGCCCACGCTCGCGATGCGGCGGGTGAGTTCGCCGCCGCCGATCCAGACCAGCAACGCGACCACAATCGTCAGAAAGATACCAATGCCGATGGCGGTGTTGAGGTTGAGTTTGGGCTTGACGAGCAGGTTCTGTCTGGCGAGGAAGACTCCAAGAATGACAAGTTCGGCGACAATCGCGATCATGCCGCCCCTGGATCCCGAAAGGAAAATGGTACCTACCATAATGGCTGCGGCCGCGGCTGCGGCTGCGCGGGTCTTGCTGGAAGCCAGCCGGGTCAGAGCCAACACCAGCGGAACCGGAACCAGCATCTCGATCAAACCGGCGTAATGGTTGTGGTTTACGTAGGGACCGTAGATCCAGCCTCCGTGAACAGGCTGCCGAAGCCAGTACAGCCTGCCATTCGAGGAGATGCCCTGGATCAACGAAAAGCTGGCCAGCACGGCCCCGTACACGCAAAAAATGACTGCAAGAGTGCGCGCCTGCGCGCCCCGGAGCAGGGTTTGCGCGGCGAGGAAGCACAGCAAGCCGTAATAAAAATACTGAAGAGCCAGGGAAGCTGTGTCGTGCGGATATGCGCTTAGGCGAAAGACGAGCTGGGAAATGATGAGCAGGCCGAAGACTCCCATGGGAAGAAACAAGGGATTCCACCTGATCTTCATTTCGCCTTCAAGAGCCTGCTTGCCGACCCACAGAAAGAACAGGACCGCGGAGCCAACCTCCATGAGGAAGATCGACCAGGGTTCGACCGCGCCGAAGGCGAGCGGTCCAAACAGGAGCAGGCCGAAGAGGCCGTAAAGCAGGCCGGTGCCGGCTTGCTGGGCGCGTGCGCTGCGAGGGTTTGCGGTCGTGCTGTTCGCGCTCATGAGATTGAATCCACCGGTTCGCGGGGCTACTGCCGTTTGGCCACGAGGCGGAATTCGTCGACCCAGAGCTTACCACGGATCGGACTGCCTTCCGGAATGCGCCGAACGCGCAGCACCAGCAACCTGCAATCGGCTCCGGTGGTGAATTCTCCAGTGACAGATTTCCAGTATCCCGTCTCTTTCAGTTCGTCGCTGTCATAGAGGAGGGCTTTGGTGGCCACATCCTGAATCGAAAAATGTGGGCCACCGGCGCCCTCGAATTCTCCGCTCTTATAGTAAGCAGAAAACGAGTACGTCGTGCTGGGTTGCACGGCGATGAGTTGGAAAATGCCGGCATCGGTCACTCCCGGCCCGTCAAAAGTGATCAGCAGTGAGCGCGGGCCGGTGTGAAAATCGCTTGGATCAAGCGTCAGGGTAACGCTTTGTTGTTTCTGATACCGCCAGTCGAAGCCGCCGTTCAGCACATCGAGACTGAAATCTCCGTTGACAATCAAGTTTCTACTCGTGGGTATGTAAGCGGAGAGGTTGAAGCGCGGTGCGGCTTGTTGCCAAACGAGACGAGCTTGATCCACATCGTTGTGATCGAGCAGGTACTGGACGTACTGATTAACGTAGCGTAATTCGAAGGGTTGCAACGACGAGAACAGAGCGGCCCAGACCTTGGCGGTTGGCTCCGTCTCCGGCCGG
>Ga0210388_10004361_pt1 | contig 11085 bp, 15 predicted proteins | sample IncBWC19OmetaG_FD_155485 | JGI IMG/M metagenome (GOLD analysis project Ga0210388, IMG submission 155485) | Forest soil microbial communities from Barre Woods Harvard Forest LTER site, Petersham, Massachusetts, United States - Inc-BW-C-19-O ...
AGATTGAGGATGTTCCAGAAGTTGACTTCCTGCGTTTGGTAGGACGAGTACCGCAGCAGTCGCGGCAGCATCGGAATGATTTTGCGAGCGTCTTCGCGCGCCATCTCTTTGGTAACGATGTAGCGCAGCGCGTATGAAACGTATGGAAAGAACTGCAGCGTGCCTTCCGACGCGGCGTCGATGCTGGCGGTCTGCCCTTCCTGTTTGACGGGGAGGTAGCCGAAGCCGACGATGGAGAGCAGTTGAAAGAACTGCCGTTCCATGTCGCCTTCCCAGCCCGAGCCCGAACCGTTGAAGACGGCGGGGTAGCGCAGAGGCTTCATCGGGTCGGTATTTGAGTAAATATCCGTGACGATGTGCGTCTGCGCTTGGAAGAAGGTCCTGGTGTTCGTAAGCGTCGATTGCGCCATGCTAGTGCCCCGTTACTGGCGAGAGGTCGGCAGGAATGAATGAGATGTAGACGCGCGCGCCGAGGTCGCCTACCCCCCCGAAGCCGGGGCCCAGGATTTTCTGCGAGACGTAGGCCACCTTGTTGCTGGCGTTGGGGTCGGCGTAGAAGAAGCCGGTCGTGCCGTCGATGCCCAACCCGACTGCCGTGCCCAGCGTCGCCTGATACGTTCCGCCCGACACCCAGCCGGTGAGCGCCGAGAGGTTGATGGCGACGATGATGTTGGCGCCCAGGGTTACGACGAGCACCTCGCCCGGCGTGCCGGGTAAGAGCGGCGTGTTCTCCTGGGAGCTTCCGAAGACGGCTTGCAGCCCGGTCGTTACTTGGTCGTAGACCGCGTTGCTGTCGTGCTGCGCGATGCCGATGATGCCCGAGGCCACGTTGGCCGAGCACGTCTCAATCTCGCCCGAAGTCGAGTGGAACTGCACGATGTCGGCGTCGTTAATATGTGAATAGGCCCGCGCCGAGAATATCGGGGGCCCCATCTGACCCGATGCGACGTTCGCAATCGGACTTTGGTAGGGAATAAGTGCCATGTACGTCCTCGCAGAGAAGCGTTTCTGCGTCTGAGTATGGCTGGGCCGCGTCGGCGGTGTCAAAGAGGACCGGGCACGACAAGGCCCCCGCTTATGTCAGACGGGGGCCTTGTGGTACGACACTAGTGGTTCCCGAGAGATTGCTACTCGATTGGGCTCAGGACTTCCTTTCGAGTGTATTCGACCGACGCCTGCCCGCGCGTGAGTTCCTTCACTTGGTCCTTGAGCCGCTCGAACGGCGCGCCACCGGCCTGCTTCATAATCGCTTGGGCCGCCGGGAGCTTGTAGAGCCGTTTGACGGCTTCGGGCGTGACTTCCATCAACTGCACGTCGAACATTTGAGCATACGCCTTCTTCCCGGCGTTCTTGTGCGTCACGAGTTCGTACTGCGAGATGGGAAGGTCGATGTCGTCCTTCAACTCGTCAAGCTCGACGCGCCGGTAGAGATGCGAACGCACCTTAGCTGCTGCCAGCGGGTCGTCTTTCTTGGCCCAAACGTACATCGCACCGGGAAGCGGGTCTTTCATGTACTTGGCCGTGTCGGCGAAGATGGACTTGTGGTCGCCCGCGAGATATTCGTGGTCGAGATTGAGGTCGGAGATTTTGACTTTGCGCCCGTTGGGGAAGACGACGTACCCTGGCTCGGCGCGGTTGGCAATCTGCTCGGGTGTTGCGGTGAGGTTCCGCAGCGACGTAACCGCCTGCTGCGAAAAGTCCTCGGTTACGTCACCCGTTTCGATACCGGCGTCGTTGAGCAGCAAGTCGGCCTGCTCGCCCGTGAGTTTGGGATTCATGGCCGTCATGCGCGTCCCTCGGCTTCCATTTCATCAAGGGCTTTGCGGATACGGTCCTCGGGAATCCCCGCATCACGCGCGCTCAGAACGTACTGCTTCTGCACGGCGTTGAGCGCCTTCTGCCGCGACGCCGGTCGCTGACCGGAACTCACGCTGCCCGTCGCATACGGCGGCGGGTCTTCGCGCCGACCGTTGCGCGCCTGCTTCATCGCGTACTTGCCCGCCGATATCTCGTAAATCGCTTCGACGGCCTGGTCCTGCATATCTATCGGCATCGCCGCGATGCCGGGCATGGCCTGGTTGACGCGCTGCTCGAAGTCGTCTTTAACGTGGGGGAACAACGGGTCGTCTTTGGCTTGTGCCACGAAGTTGCGAATCGCTTGACGCGCGTTTCCCGTCGCCGCCGGGGCTTGCGCCTTGGCAAGTTCCGCTTTGACCATCGCCTGATTGAACGCGAAGATGTCTTGCGCGGCGCCTTCGTAGTCACCCTCAAGCTGCTTCTTGGAAATCCCGCGAAGATAGGCTTGGTACTGCTCGCGGCTGGCCGCTTCATCGACGACCGGCGCTGCCGGTGCAGCAGGCGCCGTTACGACCGGCGCGCGTTCAAGTGCAAGGCGGGCAGTGTCACGCTCAACGGCGTAGAGTGCGGCGTCGCGTGAGACTTTATCGAGTTCGGCTTGGAGTTCTTCGGCGGTCTTGGGTTTGGTAGGAGCCGCTGGGAGGGCGTCGAGTCGGGGGTCGGTAATCTCGGGTTCGTCGTCTACGTCAAGACGGAACGGCTCTTGGTCGTTAGGGTCCAATGTCAAGTTCCTTTTTGAGCCAGGGAGGAATGTCGAGGGACACCTTGTCGAAGGCCCCCGTAATCCCTGCACAGAGGGCCTCTATTGCCCGCTGGTAGCCCAGCCGCTCATCCAGCGGCAGCGCGAAGTTATGCACCAGCTCGCGGCGCCAGCTCCGAATGAACTCCAGCTCCCCTTCGAGGTAGAGCCGGAACCCGTTGCTGCGAAGGAACTCGTTGAAAAGCTCGCGCTGCTCGCGGTTGAGGTCGGCCACTACGCCGCTGGCGCTTGCGGCGGCGCGGGAGCCTGTGGGCGCTGCGGCGCTTGCGGTGCGCCGGGATGCGGTTTGCCGAACGCGGCGTGACTGATGACCTGCATGAGCATCTGCTGTTTTTGGGCATCCTGTTGGGCCTTCGCCATCGCTTGGGCCTGCTGCATCGCTTCTTGCATCGTACCGATGTACGCCGTAACTTCGGGAATGTCGTGGGTTTCGAGCACCATGCGCGTCATCTGCCAAATCCGCCCGAGGTTCCCTTGTACCAGCGGGTTGGGCATGAGGAACTGCGCGAGCATCAGCGAGTCTTGTTTGCGCTGCTCCTTGTCAAACGGCCCACCGCCGCCCGAGACGCCCATCGTCATATCAAGCGAGAGAATCTCTTTGGGAACGGTAACGGTCTGCGTGCCTTGAGAAGTCGGCATGGCGGCCTGCATTTGGTCGTCGCCGTACTGGATGTAAAGCCCTAACGTATAGTTGCCCAAATCCAGAAGCCACTCGCGCGCGTCGGTAATGACGCTGTTGCTCTGCATCGCAAGAATCGCTTGCTGAGCCTGCGCGGCCCGTGCCGATTGACGCGCACCCGACGCGACCGGAGCGGCAGCGGCTTGCGGGCTCCCAACGGCGCGGTCGGCTAACTGATAGAGCGACTGCTCCTCGATAGTGGACTGCTGCGGAATGGTCGGCGCGTCCACGAAGCCGAAGTCTTCTTTCTTGGTGACGATAATCTCCGAGTCCATGCCCCAGCGTTTGTCCTCGTCGGCAAACTTGACGGCGTTGGTGCGCCAGCGCATCGGAGAGAGCGCGTAGTCGAGCATATCGAGCCGCCCGTTGTGCTGCGCGTTGCCTTCCTCTTGCGCGAACCGCACGAGTTCAGGCACCGAGAACCCGTAGAAGCGATTGGGACGCGGGATAAGACTGAGTGGAAAGTACGGCCAGCCGCGCCAGTATTGGAACGGCGCGACGCCGAGCAGAATCCGCCCCTGGTCGTAGGTCCACACGAAGTTGTCTTCAAACTGCCCGTCGCCGTCGAGGTCAAACGTGCGCCACAACCCGCGCCACACTTCAATCGGCCCGCGCGCCAGGCCGAGGTTGTCGGGCGGCGCCACGCCGATGTCGGCCACCTGCACGCGCCCGGCAATCGTGTAGGTCCGCGCGCCTTGACGGTCACGGCTGAGTTCACCCATGCCCGATTGCACATAGGACAGCGCCTTCTCGACGGCATCGGGGTAAAAGATGCCCGCCGACACCATGCGCTGGCAGTCCATCTCACTCATATAAATCTTGCGAACGAACCCGTCAGCCGCGGCAATCGACGGCGCGTACACCGGGCAGAGCAGCGCATCGCGCAGTTCGATGGCCTGCCACGATGGGTCGTCGTAATCAACGATGCTCACCTTGCGGCGCACCGTCTTGCCCGTACCGGGGTCCTTGTCGAGGCGGTACTCGGTGCGCGCGGTGAGTTTCCACATCACCTCCATCACCGACGTACCATCGCGGGCCGACAGGTGCATGGCCTGTTTGGCCTCTTTGTGCCAACGTTTCTCGTCGTACTTCCCGTTGATGAACTGCTCGACGACGTGGGCGTACTGCGCCGCCACCGGGTCGTTGCCGTGCATCGTAAACGGTCGCGGCCCAAGTACCGTCCCGGCGATGCGGCTGGTGAACTCGTTAACCGCCGAATGAACCACCGGGAGGCAGTAGTTGCTCGCGTTGGGCCACGGATAGTCACGCGGGCGGGTACGCATCTCGTACATCGCGTTCCAGTAATCCAGGGTGTAATCCAACGCTGCACGGTTGCCGAGATTGAGGTCGATAAGGATGCTCTGCGTCTCGCCTAAGCTCTGACGCTGCGCCTCATCAAGTTCGGGAATCGGCAGCGAAAGTGGCTGAGACGGAAACAGCGTGCCTGTTATCGAACGCTGTGCGCGCGCCACTAGTGTCCTAGAAGCACTAAAGCGAGGTAATTCACTAGAGCCCTAGCGCCGCCGTGTGCGTGCAGAGCGTAGTTTGCGAAAGCGCCGTGTTGTGCACCGAGAGTTTCGCCATCCGGCCGAGGAATGGGGGATTTGCCCCTGGGACTCCGCCCCAGCCTCCCGGGGAACCGGTATTATAGACACCGCTGGCAGCCTGGCTTGTACTAAAAAGCAGTTCGCAGTTGACATAAAAAGACAGCGTTGTAGCAGAGCTATTGTAAACAAGCGCCTCATCGAGTGGTACGCCAATCGCCATCATATCTATTGGGCCCTTGGCACCCGAAGAGCCGCCGTAAAATAGTTTGTGCCCAACGAAACTCGACGTTAGTACGTTGTCGTCAATCGTGTCCGACAGAATCGCGCCGTTGCTTCCGTCCAGTTCAAAAATAACCGCCGTAAGGCTTCCTGAAGCAATGTAGGGTGACGCGCTCTTGTCTACCCACTCAATCGTGTACGAGCCGCTTGTCGGCATCGTTACGGCCGGTACTACAAAGTAGCCTTGCCCGACGTTTGCAGTTCCGTTATTTGTGGCGGCCGGGAACTCGATGGAGGTTTCGCCATCATTTGTGATACTTGGAAACCCGCAAACGGGATACGGACCCGGTGTGCCGCCAGGCGTGGGCGTCGTAAGCGGAACCGGAGAAGGTACGGCGGTCGCGCCGCCAGCGATAGCGTCGGCTATCGTCGTGCACCCGCTCGCATCGTTCCCCTTCCAAAAGTGCGTGGCGCTAGCTTCAGAGAGAATCAAGCCGTCATAGCTGCTGTTGGTAGGCGAGCAACTCGACGCGGTGAGGTTCAACTCCATCTGCCCCGCCACCACGGGGAAGCACGGCCCAAGGTTGATGGACGCGACGTTCGTGGTCGAGTTCCAAATGATTGGCGGCGAGCCGCTGGGAACCGGGCTAATCGTCCCCGCCGGGCCTGGCGAACCCGGCGGCCCAGTAGGGCCCGCAGGCCCTGGCGCACCCGATGCTCCCGGCTGCGTCACGCGCGCTACCGACGCCGAACAGGTAATCGTCACGGGCACTACACCCTGCGTAAACGAGAGCTGCACGAAGACCCATTGGTCGCTGGCGAGACTGACGTACACTTTCGCGGGCGCCCCCGAAAACGTCGGTGCAGGCGTCGCGTAGAACGGGCTCGTGGTCGGGCCGGGCTTGTTCCCGATGTCGGCAGCCGTCCACACCTGAGCGGTAAAGATGGCCGCAATCGGCGTACTGGTCGGGCCGGGAGTCGGCGTCGCGGGAGGCGTCGGGCTGGGCGTCGGCGTGGGGCCGGGGATGGTCGTCGCGAGGGCCTGGATGACGGCGGTGCTCTGCCCCTGGCCGCAGCGCCCGTAAATCAGCGGGTTGGCGCTGGAGAGCGGGCTGGGGCTCTGAAACTGATTGCTGGGAATGTCCGCGCGAAGCCCCGTCGCCATCGAAACGACGAGCGCCACGGCGCCGAGGGCCGAGAGCGCGTACTTGAGCCGCATGGGGCCTCCTTACTTGGCGGTGATTTTTTTCTTGCGCGGGGCCGCCGACGGCTTGGGAATCTGCGCGATGGCCTTGCCGGGGTTGGGCGTCATCGCGACCTGCTTGGCGCGCGACTTGGCGGCGAGGGCCTTGACGGCTTTGGGATGGTGCGGCGCGCCCTTCTTCTCGGCCACCTTGCCGGGGCGACCGCCCTTGATGGCATCCTTCGCCATCGCTTTCATCATCATCACTTTTTTGCCGCCGGGGCGCTTTTTGCTCGCGGACATTACTTCTTGGCCTTACCGGGGAGCGCGACGCGCGGCTTGGGGCCGTCCCAGCCTTTGCCCTTGTGAATCGTTTTAATCGGCGTCGCGGAGCTTTTCTTGCCCGCGCCCAATCCGGCGGTTTCGCGCACCGTGCGGATGGGATTAGGGTCCCCGGCCTTGATTTTGCTGCCCATGCCCATCGCCTCGGTTTGCGAGGGAACGTGCAGGATGCCGGAGCCCTTACGGTCTTTCTTTGCGCTCATGTGTGAGTCTCCTTAGACGGGATAGTCGCGATTATCATACGCGGTCCTGCCTCCAGGGGTCAACGAGGGCCTCCCGGTTACGTCCCATTGTGTGCCCGCGCGCGAGCCGGGGCGGTCGTACGCGCCCGCGCCGAACGTCTTTTGATAGCGTTGGTACTCGGGGTCAATCGGGTTGTCGTCTTCGCGCTGCCACGACTCCGGTATGCGCGCGAACTCCTCGTGCTGTGCCAACGAATCGAGTACGTCCTCGTGCTCTTGCTGCGCCGAGATGCTGAAGCTCTCGATTTGATTGAGCAGAACGTGGTGCTGCGGGCGCAGGATGTACCCGCCGCGCTCCCAACGTGGCTGCACCGCCGTCGCGATGCGGACGTTCTTGGGCACGCCGCCGGTGCGGTACTCGTAAATATAAATCCGTGGGATGCCGCGCCGGTCCAACTCGACGCACAGCAGTTCTTGCCACATCCCGCCGCCGCCGTCTTGTTCGATGGAGAGCGCCCACAGCTTGTAAAACAAAATCAGGTTGATAACGGCGTTGACGACCTCGGTGGGCTTGCCTTTGTAGCTGAGTGCTTCGCAGACCCAACGCAAGTCGGCCATATCGGTGCCGCACACGGTGATGCCGTGGCTGTCGGAGGTCGCCGTCGCGATGCGCCCCGCCGGGTCCCACGCCCCGGTCGTGAGCACGGGCATTTGACCGCGACCCGGCAGCACGACGTAGCCCCCTCCGGTACGCCGCGCGAGGAAGTCGAACGCCCGAACGCGGCTGCGCTCCATCGCAAACGTGCGGTCCTCGTCGGCAATCGGTTCGTTGTTATATTGGGCCTCGAACTTGCGGCTGCCCATGCGCTCGCGCTGGTCGCGCAGGAAACTTTCGGTCAAAACCGATGGAAAGAACAGCGTGCCGTCGGGATTGTGGCACTTGTGAATGATTTTGGTGAAAAACGGACGTTCTTTTTCACGGACGCGCTGCGCGTCGGCGCGAATCAGCCGCCCGTAGGCGTCATCGGTGTGCCAGCGCGTAAATATAAGCACCAAAACGCCGGTTGGGCTCAAAATCGGCAGCAAATCGAGGATGTAGTCGTACACCTTGTCGCGCATCTGCTTGGTACGGATGTTCGTGTCGGTTACGAAGTCGTCACCAATGATTAAATCGAAGTGGCCGCCGGTCATCGAGCGGTCCAAACCCGCGCACGCGATGCTAGGGTCAATCAGCGTCTTATCCGTGCGCCGCATGACGTAAATCGAGTCGTCGTTCCACACGTCTTCGCGGAACTCGGGCTTCCAGCCGTCGCCAAACCATGCGTGAAAACGTTGGTTGAACTCTAAATCTTGTTTGACGGCCCGCAGGCGCTTCTTACTGATGTCGTGGCGGAAGCTGCTGATGAGCACGCGGGCATTTGGGTTGCGCCCAAGCGTCAGCGAAGGCAGCCCTTGAGCAAATAGCGTCGTCTTGTAGGTGTGGCGGGGCAGCCCGACCATGTAGAGCCGCTGCTCGCCCGTCGAAAACGAATAGTCGCCCATCGCGGTGTCGATGAACTCGGCCACTTCGAGGTGCGGTTGGGGCTCTACGTCATAGCCATAAATGTTTTTGAACGCGCTGTAAGCGAAACTCGCGTTGCAACGTGCGAGGATAGCGTCGTCGGGCTCCGCTGGCGCGGGGTCGCGAGCCTCGAAACCCGATAGCTCGTCTAAAAGACCATCATACATAAGAGAAAACCCGGCAATGACAAGGAGACGAATCCAAACATTGCCGGGTCCTAGTCAGAAACGAGCGTGCGGTTACGTTTCCAGGAATGACTTTAGCACATTCATGGCCGCCCGTCGAGTTTCACGGGCGAGTTCGAGGTCGGCCTTGTCGGCGTGCTCCTCGGCTTTGCAGAGTTGGTTGAACCCCGACGTGACGAGATTGAAGGCGTGCGTGGCACGGGCGCTTGCGTACTGCCGGTCGTTGAGGAGCTTCTGATACTCGAACGCTTCGCGTTGCGTCGCTATTTCCTCCTCGGACGGCGGACGGGGCACGGGATGCACGCCGACGGTTCCACGCAACTCGGGAGGGACGTTGCGTAAATCCACTAGTCGGGCGTCTCGGTAACGAGAAGGTCATCGGTCGCCAGCGCTTCGGTAAACGTGAAGCCGCGACCGAACAGGTCAACGTGCTGCGAGAGCTTGGTCTTGGGCAGCGGGTACTTCATCGTGAACGGCGCGTCGGCAAGCATCGCGAGCAGCAGCGCGATGACTTCGGTGCCGAACGTCTTACCGCTGGGGAGCAGTTGCGCTTGCAGGTTCTGCAGTGCGGTGACGGCAGCGGCTTTGGCTGCCGGGTCGGGCGGCGGTGCGGGCGCGACTGCCGGTTCGTTACCCGATTGCGAATCATAGTTCGCTTCGGGCGTCTTGGGGTCGGTATACATGACTAACTCGCTTTCGTTGGCGGAGCGGTAGGGATTGGGGAGATGGTGTTGATTCCGGTAACGGGAGTATTCGCCGTCGTCACTGTCGTTCCGGCAGGAACCGATGGCGCAAAGTCAATGACGGACTTTGCAGGGGCATCGGTCTTGTTCGTCAGCACACGGATGATTTGCCCCGCAGCAAGCCCCACGACCGCAAGGATGCCCGCCACATACGCGCCGTGGCCGGGGAACAGCGTTTCGAGCGCGGGCTCCGAGATGCCCGATGCGACGGCGGCAATGATGGAGCAGATGGATACGATGTCGCTGACGGTCATCTAATGAGGCCGCAACACGAACCAACCGAGGATGCCGATGCAGACCAGCGGCATCGCCCACCCAAAGTTGTACGGACGGCCCGGCGTAGCCGGTGCGCCGGAACTGAAGTACCAGCCTCCCGCCCAACTCAAGATGTAAAGAACCCAAAAAACTAAGCCGATTAGTGTCATCGCGTGATTCCTTTCAAGTCGGTTCCGTTGTAGCAGTCGAGGTCAACGAATCCTGGGATACCGGCGATGGAGCCGCCGCTGGAATACTGTTGGATGGTCCATGCCTTCCATCCCTGCGGCATAGCCGGATTCCCAGGCGTTCCTGTGAAGCTCGCCACCCACAGCGTATGCCCCGAAAAGTCGTCGCTGCCACCGAAGGCGTTGTCCCAGGTGTCCTGATTCGTATAGATGATGGGTGTCGCCGATGCCGCTGCAACCGTCGTATTGAAGGCCGCCAGGGCCGCAATGTTTCCCACCACGCTACCCATCGTACCCGAGCCCTCCTCGACATCGACCATCGGGCGAAGCTGTCCCTCGTACCCGTCGATAAGGTCGAGGAAGTGGAAGGCTTGCGCTACCGGGTCTTCGGTGAGCAGAAAGAACATATACGGCCCAAACGGAATGCCGTTGGCTTTGCAGCCGTCGTGGTTGGCCGTAAAGATTGCGCCGTCGTCGTCAGCAGGATTGCTGCCGTAGCAGGCTCGCGCATACGCAAAGTCGATGCCAGCGCCTTTGACTGCCTTCCAATCTATCGAGCCGCCTTGCGCGTAACTGACATCGATGCCGTAAAGCATAGCTAGTCCACCTCCAAAGTAACGGGTTCTGGGAATATAACGCATTTGAGTTCCTCGATGGGTGCGATGACGACGGGCAGCGTCCTGTCGCCGTTGGCGCGCGTGTCGTACCCCAACAGTTCGTCTGAGTAGCGCGCGTACACGACCATCCGCCCCGGCACGAGGTCGGGGTTGGCCTCGAACGTCGCAACGGGTACGGTGAGAATGTGCGCCCATATCCGTGGGAACTTCTCATTCTTGGCGGCAATGAGCCCGCCTTCGTACACGCCAGCAGGGCTGTACGGGCGCATGAGAACGTGCCCCTCGATGGGGACCCAATGCAACGCGAGACTCGTCCGCGGTAGCTCGTCGATGTAAAAGACTCGCGCCATGATGTCAACGTCGTTTTCGTAGTAGGTCGCGAGCACGTCGCACTCGTCGATGTCGAGGATGCTCTCGGGCATATCGAGCTTCGGCTGGCAGACCGACAGACTTGCACCGCACCCCGGCACGAGAAAGACTTTGGTGCCGACCGGCGTGGCGGTGTCGTCACCCGTGGCGAGCACGACTGCCGTGTTCTCAACCGTTGCGTAGGTGTCGGGGAGCACGAGGCCCGTCGGCGCCTTGCCGTCATCGAGCTTGACGAACAGGTGCCCACGCATCGGGCACAGGCCGATGTCAAGCTGCGGATGCGTAAGCATCGAAGAAGTCAAGACATCCACACTTTAAAACCGGGCGTTTCACACAGGTCGCAATGCACGGGCCCGTTGTCGAGCGGCGAATGGCAGCAGTAAATGACACCTTCAGCG
>Ga0210388_10004362_pt1 | contig 11085 bp, 11 predicted proteins | sample IncBWC19OmetaG_FD_155485 | JGI IMG/M metagenome (GOLD analysis project Ga0210388, IMG submission 155485) | Forest soil microbial communities from Barre Woods Harvard Forest LTER site, Petersham, Massachusetts, United States - Inc-BW-C-19-O ...
GAATGCGAAGCTGCCCCCCATGCCCCTTCAACGGCTCGGCCAGACGAATCTGCATCCGCGTGTCATTGACGAGATACTCAGCCTTCGTCGTAGACCTGCCCGACTCGATCTCAACCGAGTCGAACTCGAATCCCTCCGTAGAAGGAACCGGAGCGTTCGCCGCGGCCGGCGCAGCACCGCGTCGCGGACGCATCAACCCGGCAAACAGCTCCCGCGCCCGCCCGTCCTTGCGATAGATATTCTGATCGAGCTGCACCCAAAGGCTCGGCAAAGTATCCGGACTGTTGTTCGTGTAGGTGATGATCTCGCTCGCGCGAAGCACCTTCGCCGACGTATCGAGATCGGCATGCAGCTCATAGTCCGCCTCGTTCTGCCAATAAGCCGGCCCCGGCGCACCGTTACTCGAGCGGTAAGCATTCACCGGATCAGGCAGCGTCAGCGGCGCGAAAGTCTTCTGCGGATCGTAAGAGCTTGCGTTTTGCGCGGATGCGAACCCGCCGAGCACAAGCGCGCAAATTGCAACACAAGGGAGGAGATACCGGCAAACGAGCATTGAGCCTCACTCTCAGCGATTGATTGATGAAACTCCCTAAACACCCTCCCCTTTGGGGCCGTCTGCGTAACTATTTGAAGGTAAAAGGAAAGGCTATTGGGAGCGCCGTCTATCTATTTGATTTCAAAATAGCAGCGGACATGTATTGGCATTTGTATTAGTTAGCTAAACATTTGTGATTGTGGCATCCCTGATCCCTAATGGCTAATCCCTGCCTCGCCATACTTCGCCAACCACTTCAGCTCTTCACGCACCTTGATATACCCATGCCACGGATTCTTATCCAAAGGATGATTCTCCCCCGGAAACACCAGCAGCGCATGCGGCACATTCAACCGCTGCAGCGAGCGCTCCAGCAGAACCTGCTCCAGATAGCTCACGCGAACATCCGCATTGCCGCCGACGATATGCGTGGGCGTCGTAACCTTGTTCATCTGGAAAAGCGCCGCCTCGCTCTGATAAAGATCCGGCTTCTCCCACGGAGTTCCCGAGAGATACCACGCATCGTCCCAGGTCAGATCGTCATTGCCCCAGTTGGCCGCATGTTCGACAGCGCCCGCGCCGGTCACAGCGGCCTTGAAGCGCGTCGTCTGCGTAATCAGCCAGTTGGTCATGTACCCGCCGTAGCTATAGCCACCAATGGTCAGGTGATCGGGATCGGCAGTTCCATCCTTGACCAGCGCATCGACGCCCGAGAGAATGTCGCGTCCCGGTGCCGACACCAGATGCGGCTGAATCGCCAGCATGAACGGATCGCCATAGCCAGTTGACCGCGATAGTTCGGACGAAACACCAGCCATCCATTCGACGCAGCCAGGGTGGCCCAGTCATACCAGTCCGCGCCAAAGCGATCGCCATCGGCATCCTCCGGACCGCCATGAATCAGCGTAAGCATGCGCAGATGCTTCGCACCCTTTTTGCCCGGCGGATAAATCAAAACACCCTCGACGGAAGTCCCATCATCCGACTTCCACTTGTAAGGCTCCCATTCCACCTGCGCCCGCTCGCCAAAGAGAGGATTCAAAGCGGTCACAGCTTTAGCCTCATTCAGCCCCGACAGATTGTCCGAGACGTACACCTGCCCAGGCTCAGTAATCGCGGAGTGCGTAAACAGCAGCGCCGACCCGTGTCGCGGAGCATTCACGTGCGCATAGTTGCCCGGCACCGTGGCCACACTCTCCGCCTTCTCACCAGCGACGCGATAAAGATGCTGATCCATCCCCATCAGTCCCGCCGCAATAACCTGATCCTCCGGCGTGACCGCGAACTCCTCCCACGATCCCGTAAACTCCGCACCCAGCCGCGTACTCTTCCCCGAAGCCGGATCGAGCGAATAAATCCGCCCCTGCACATCCTGATATTCACCCTCGATCGACCCGGCTCCTGCATGCACCAGGAAATAAATCTTCTTTCCCGCCGGATCCCACATCAGATGGCTCTCCAGACCGTTGTTATGCGTCAGCTGCCTCGCATCGCCACCGCCAGCCGCAGCCAGAAATATCTCCGAGTCGGCAGGATTCTCCAGCCGATGCGAAATCGATCCCGTCTCGAAAGCAATCTGCTCGCCCACGGGCGAAGGTACAATCTCATCGATCTCAAGCGTGCTGTGCGCAACCACCCTCGCAGCCGAAGGCAGTGCAGGCCTGTCCGCGGCGGCCTTGTCTTCCTGGTGCGCCTCCGGAGTTTTCCCGCTCTCGCGAATCGCCGCTTCAATCGGCATCGCCAGCAGAACATCGCCGCGCTCCTGCTCGCGCCAGCGAATCACATCCTTCCACTCCGCCTTGCGCGCATCCTCCGTATTTTTCGACAGCGGCTCGGTCGCCGAAAAATCAATGCTCGTCCCATCCGCCGACCACGCAAACGCATGCACGTCCAGTTTCTCGCGATAGAGCGGGAAAGCCTCGCCGCCATTCACCGGAATCAGCCACACGCGGCTCGGCTCGCCGTCCTTATCCTTATCGTCGCCGCCGTCTTTATCGTCACTCTCCGCGCCCAGCGACCGATCCGAAAGGAACGCGATATACCGTCCATCGGGTGACCACTCCGGCGACGAATCATGTCCCGAATGCGTAAGCGGAATCACCTTCCCACTCTTCTTCGCCCACAGCCACAGTTCTTCCTTGAAGCGATTCTGCTGCCAGTCCGGCGCAGAGGTCGCAATCACAGCAGCCCCGCCATCGGGCGAGATGCGCGCATCGCGAATCTCCGTCACATTCATGAATTCATCGAGCGAGATCGTGGGTTTGCTCTGCGCGTTGCCGGCGAGCGGTAGAAACACGAGTGCCAGGAAAGGAAGCGTGTAGGAAGCTCTCATAGCGGAATGACAACCACTATATATGCAGCCTCCCGCAGGCACCTTTTGATACAGTGTCATTCAACTCCGTCCAGATCCCTGGCATTCATCGCAAAAGGAAGTTCGTCCATGCAGAAGTCCGCTCTTCGTCGCAGCCTGCAAGCCGCTGCGTTCTCGATCGCAATGGCCGGCGTCGCCGCTCCTATCGCCGCATTCGCGCAGGCACCCACGCAGCTTGACGAGCAGACCCGCAAGCTCTCGCACGACATCTTTCAGCAGCTCATCGAAATCAACACCACCGATTCGGTCGGCAACGTCACCACTGCGGCGAAGGCCATGCAGCAGCGCCTCCTGGACGCGGGCTTTCCCAAAGAAGACATGTATCTCGGCGGACCCAATGATCGCAAAGAGAACTTGGTCCTCCGCTTCCACGGAACTGGCAAGCAGAAGCCCATCCTCTTCATCGGACACCTCGACGTCGTCGAAGCCCGCCGCAGCGACTGGACCACCGACCCCTTCAAGTTCATCGAGAAGGACGGCTTCTACTACGGCCGCGGCACGCAGGACATGAAGGAGAGCGACGCCATCCTCGTCACCACTTTCATTCGCATGAAGCAACAGGGCTACAAGCCGGACCGCGACCTCATCCTCGCCCTCACCGCAGACGAAGAAGGCGGCAAGTCCAATGGCGTTGACTGGCTCGTCAAAAATCACCGCGATCTCATCGAAGCTGAATACGTTCTCAATCCCGATGGCGGAGGCGTCGACCTCGACCACGGCAAGGCTCTCTCTGTCGATATCGACGCTACAGAAAAGCTCTACGGCGACTATCAGCTCAGCGTGACCAACCCCGGTGGACACAGCTCACTGCCCGTTCCCGACAACGCCATCTATCACCTCGCCGACGCGCTAACGAAACTTCAGCACCACGAGTTTCCCTTCGAGCTCAACAACGTCACCCGCGCCTACTTCGAGCGCATGAGCACCATCGAGACCGGAGAGAAATCCGCTGATCTCAAAGCTATCCTGCAGACTCCGCCGAACACTGAGGCCATCGCCCGTCTCTCCGCCGAAAGCCCCGAGTGGAATTCCATGATGCACACCACCTGTGTGGCCACGCGCCTCGAAGCCGGCCACGCCAACAACGCTCTGCCGCAGCTCGCGCAGGCCCTGGTCAACTGCCGCATCCTGCCCGGGTATTCGCTCGAAGATATCCGCCAGCAGCTCGTCGGCATTGTCGCCGATCCCAAGGTCAAGGTCGCGTATATGGATAGCCAGGGAGATGTTTCGGACACAGCGCCGGGGCGGAAGCAGCTACCGCCCGCGCCCATCAACGCCGAGGTCATGTCTGCCATGGAGACGCTGGCGAAGACCTTCTGGCCCGGAGCGCCCGTCATTCCCACCATGGCCACGGGAGCCTCGGACGGCGTTTACACCATGGCCGCGGGCATGCCCACCTACGGCATCTCCGGCATCGCCCTCGAAACTAACGATGTGCGCGCCCACGGCAAAGACGAGCGCCTGCCCATCGATTCCTACTATCGCGGCGTCGATTTCTACTATCAGCTGGTCAGGATGCTTACCGGAGGAATGTAGAGGCGGCGTACGCCTCGTTCTCTGCGGGTTGGATGAAAGACACTCGCCCATCGATCATGCTGCGGGAGGCTCTTGGGGCCTCCCTGCCAACATTACCCAACCTCCATTGCACGACGACGAAGGCAAAGCGGGCAAGCTGTAGAGCCCAGGCGGCGAGTACGAGAATTGCCATCGCGTGCCAGCTGAAAAAATGCCAGGCAGAGGGATGGCTGACTAGATGGATGAGCGGCGAATAACGGGGCTGGGGCTTCATCGTCTTCTCGACCTGCATCGTTTGCCGGGCGGCATAGCCCGGGCTCCTCCGGCGCGGAAAGCGTCGTGGTCCTCTCTCCGCAATATCCTGCATCTCTTCATGGCAAAGGAGACGCAGGTCAGCTCGGCTGCATAACAGGAGGGAATCGGCGCGACCTCCCGATTGATTCAGGGCAGCAGCGTCAAAGCTCCTTCGCAATCCGTCTGAAAGTGGCATGCGGAAGGAAAATGTGACAGCGCGGGAACGCGCCGCCATCAGAACTCGGAGGAGGGAAGCCGGTTATCGCTGGCTGGTGCGCTTGGCCTGACGCCATTTCAGCCCCACGTAGGCCAGGTAAGCCAGGTGAAAGACCCAGGTCACGGTATACGCCGCCACCAGGTGGCGATGAAACATCGGATTCATACAGCCTCCGTGGGATTCATGCGGACTCCAGCGCCGCAATTGCGGCTGTTTGGTCGGCGACCTGCTGCCGCCGCTCGGCCATATAACGCAGGCTGACCACCAGGATGCCCCACATGATCCATCCCGCCATATTCCAGAAAAGGGCAGGAAGCATGCTCGGGTCGAGCCCGGAATTCGGGCCGCCGAAGAACACCGGTGCCGGATGCTGCGTCCGCCACCACCGCGTCGACATATAAACGATCGGCACATCGGCATATCCGAAGATCGCCAGCACCGCGGCCAGCGTCCGCATCTCAGGCCCGCTCGCAAACCGCCTCAGCAGCAGATACGCAACGTAGATCAGCCACAGAACCAGCGTCGTCGTCAGCCGCGCATCCCACGTCCACCAGATGCCCCAGGCCGCGCGTCCCCAGATCGACCCGGTCGTCATACCGATCAGGCAATAGACCACGCCCATTTCCGCCGACGTCAGCGCCAGCGCATCCGCCTTCAGCGCCAGCACCTGATTCCGGTGCCGAACCGCCAGGTACGTGATGGAACAGATCAAATTGATGGCGAAAAACAGCGCCATTCCGCACCAGGAAGGCACATGGTAGTAGAGGATCCGCGACAGGTCGCCCTGCTCGCGATCTGCCGGAACCACGTACATCGCCACCCGAAATCCATTGGCAAGTACGGCCAGCGTAGCCGCTGCCCATAACCAGCGAAGCACCTTCATCATCAATCCTTTAAGGCTTACCAACCAGTCTACCGGAGAGCGGCGCCCTCAAAACTGTGAAGAAGGGACTTTTCAAATGTCACCTGAAAGGAGTAAAAAGGTCGGCCATGGCATGGTTCACACTCATTTTCGGCGGCGCAATTCTACTTATCGGGCTTCTTGGACAGATCTTCGGCATCCGGCGCGGACAACCCGCCCACCCGCATGACAAGCAGGCACGCAGGCTCATTCTGACCATAGGCTCAGCCGTAGTCGGACTGTGGCTCGTAGCCTTCTCCGTGGCGCAACTGCTACACCTGCACAACACCGGCCACTGGTAGGACTGCGCGTCCAGGCATACGCGCTTCGCGCAAAAACTCGAAACTGAACCTTCGTGTCTCCAAAGCTCGCTGCTCCTCAACAGGTGTCATCCTGAGCGGAGTAAAGCGGAGTCGAAGGACCTGCGTTTTGGTAAAGAGCACCGCTCAAGCGAGCGGTCACAGCGTAGTGTCGACTGCCACTTGGCGCCGAAGGCGCAACCGCTGGACGGTTAGTCTTCAGCGTGCAGAATCGTCTCGAACAGCAGCATGCTGATGGTGGTGAAGATCACGTCATAGCCCGCCAGCATCTTGATCCACAGCGATGGATCGGACTCGCCGCTCAAAATGGCTGAGATCGCCAGTACCATCCCCAGCAGAGCCGGCATGAAGATCGGAAACAGGATCAGCGGCAGCAGTAGCTCGCGATTTCGCGACCGGATCGACAGCGCTGCGAAGAACGTCCCGTTTACCAGGATCGACCAGGTCCCCAGCGGCACCGCCAGCAACAGCAGCCACGCATTCCCCAGCGCATGCAGGTTATAGAAAATGACAAACAGCGGAGCCAGGATCAGCTCGATCACGCTCACGAAGAAAAAGTTGGCCAGCACCTTCCCCAGAAACAGAGCTCCCGCAGGAGCCGGCGACATCCGATGCGAATCCAGCACATTATGGCGCAGCTCGCGAGCCCACGTCTGGTTCAGCGCGCTCACCGCCGCGAACAGAATCGCCACGCAAAGCACCGGAGCTGAAATCTGCCGTGAAAACACCCGCGTCGGATCGAACGCCAGCGAGAAGATCACCACCACCAGCAGCGCAAAGAACAGCATCGAGTTGATCGCATCCCGCGACCGCCACTCGATCCGCAAATCCTTCGCCAGATGAACCAGGAAATAGGGCCGCTTCACGCCGGCACATCCCCGCGCGGTTGGTCTTTGGTGATCGCCGCAATCTGCGCCTTCGAGGTCCTCAGATAAGCTTCCGGAGTCAGCACCATCTGCACGCCGCGCGCGCCCGCCGAAACCGAGATCACATCGAACAGCTCAATCGTCTCGTCCACAAAAGCAGGGAAGCCCTTCTTCGCGCCGAACACGGTCACCCCGCCGCGCACATAGCCCGTAAGCGGCTCCACATCCTTCAGCGACACCATCTCGGTTTTGCGCGTCTCCGCGGCCCGGGCCAGCTTCTTGAAGTCCAGCTCATCGTTGCCCGGAACCACCGCAAACACATGCTCCCGCTCGCTCGTCACGCAAAGCAAAGTCTTGAACACCTGCTCCGGAGGCAGTCCAATCTTCTCCGCCACAATCAGAGCCGAAAACTCCTCCGGATCAACCGTATATTCGCGCAGTTCATATCTAATCCCGAGCGAGTCCAGATACCGCGCCGCATTCGTCTTCATGACCGCTGCTCATCCTCTCCGCTCTTGAATTCCCTCAGATTTGTCATCCCGACCGGAGCGACCGCAGGGAGCGTAGCGGAGGGACCTGCAGTTGTCATTGACAGGCCACCTTTGCCCGTCTCGACCAGCGAAGCCACACTCCCGGCCTGCAGCGTAAGCAGAAAATCAGCGATCGGCTCTGCCAGCTCCCGCTGATGCGTGGTCAGGATCACCGTCTTACCCTCGCCGCGCAGCCGTCCCACCAGCGCCAGCATCTGCTGTGCGCTCGCGGCATCCATATTGGAAAAAGGTTCGTCGAGGAGCAAAAGCTCGGGCTGCGCCAGCAGCACCCGAGCCAGCGAAGTTCGCTGCCGCATCCCTTGCGAATACTGCCCAACCGCCCGGTTCAGTGCGGGATCGAGCCCCACCGCCCGCAGCGCAGCCTCCGGCGAGAGGCAATCCCGCTCGCGATACAGCTTTCCAAAATAGCGAAGATTCTCGATGCCCGAAAGCTCGTCATACAGCATCGGAGCGTGGCTCATGTATCCAATGCGGTCCCGCACATTTTCCGGCTTTTCATCGCCAAACAGACGAACGCTGCCATAGGTAGGCTTCAGCAGCCCGGCGATCATTCGCAGCAGAGTCGATTTGCCCGCGCCGTTCTCGCCCAGCAGAACATAGCATCGTCCCGCCTCAAACCGCAGCGAAACCTTGCGCAAAGCGACAAAGCTTCCGTACAGCTTCGAGACGGATTCCAGCTCAACCATGGCAGCCATGCTCTTCGGAGTATAAACAGGCGCATGGCTGCACCGTCCTGCGTCACCGCGCCGCGTCCTTATTTGCCTTTGTAGTTGACGAAAAGCTCCGGGAACTGCTGCTTCAGCGCCTCGACCTTGGGCCGGTCGCAGACATAGATATAAGGATTGTCAGGATTGTGCAGCGCGTAATCCTGGTGATAGTCCTCGGCGCGGAAGAAGCCCTTCAGCGGAGTCACCTGGGTAACGATCGGCCGCGGAAACACCTTCGCCCCATCGAGCTGTGAGATATACGCGGTCGCAATACGCTTCTGGTCGTCAGTGGAATAGAAGATCGCCGAACGGTACGACGTGCCCACGTCTGGCCCCTGCCGATTGAGCTGCGTAGGATCGTGCGCCACCGAGAAGAAGATGCGCAGCAGCTGTCCGTACGTAATCTGCGATGGATCGTACACAACCTCCACCGACTCGGCGTGTCCCGTGGTCTCCGTCGTCACTTGGTCGTACGTAGCCGTCGACGCCGATCCGCCGGAATATCCCGCCGTCGTCTTGACAACGCCCTTCACCCGCTCGAAGACCGATTGCGTTCCCCAGAAGCACCCTCCAGCGAAGACTGCCGTTTGTTTGCCCGGCATCGTCGTCAGCGCAGCGTCGACGGTAGCGGCAGGAATCGGGGTTTTCGGAGAAGCACAGGCGACGGTCGCCACCAGAACGAGCATCATGCTCAACGAAAGAAAAGCACGCCAGAGACGGACAGGCATAGCAGAGCACCTCAGATCTTTATCCATAGGACGCTCCACAGGCAAAATGGATACAGACTTCGCGCAGGCCGGGTTCAGCCCATCGAATTCAGGAGTTAGACCCTCTTAAACCGCGCCCAGCCAATTGCGTGTAAGGGAGACCTGCTATTTGGCAGCCGGCATCATAACCGACGCCGTCCCTGTCGCAGCAGCCGTGCCCGGCTTCGCGCCCGGTGTAGTTCCGGGTGTAACTCCCGGCGTAGATCCGGGCGCCGGAGCATACTTCGACGCGCACTTCGCCTGCAGCTGGGTCGCGTGAAAGACCCCGTCGCGTCCGTAGGTCCCGATCGCCAGCGCCTGCGAATTGTCCTTGAAGGTATCCGGCGGAGGCTCCTCGCCCTGGTACGACACGCGCAGCTTGTTCGTGTTCTCCACCAGCACAAAGTCAGCGTTCGTGCCGTTGTGGCTGATCGAGCCCGGAACCACGTTGCCCGCCACGCGCAAGCTCCGCGTATAGGCCTTCGGGCCCATCGCATTCAGCTCCTGGATGGTCACGTAGTAGCTTTTCGTCGCGTTTGCCCCAGTCACCGCCAGGTAGACGATCACTCCCAGGATGATGACGACGGCCGCCCCGATCTTCGCGCTCTGGTTCTTTTTCATGGCTCTATCCAAGTCTATGTCCAGCGCCCGGACGAAGCAACCACGGCACCCAAATCCTAACCGGCCGCATCAATTTATAATCCCAGCAAGAACTTCCTCATCGAATCGACGAGCGATCGAAGCCGGAACCCATCCAAGCCATCAGAAAGATCTTTCTCCAGGGGTGAACATGACGACCAACGGCCTTAAAGAAAACGCAACCCTCGAAATCCTCCAGCCACGCGCCGAATGGATCGTGAAACGCAAAGAAGAATCCCGCCGCACCGGCGACACCAATATGTCGCAGATGCACTTCGCCCGGCAGGGAAAAATCACCGAGGAAATGGATTACGTCGCGAAGCGCGAAAACATCTCCGCCGAACTGGTGCGCAATGAAATCGCCGTCGGACGCCTCATCATCCCCGCCAACATCAATCACCCTGAGCTGGAGCCGATGGGCATCGGGATCGCCACGCGCTGCAAAGTCAACGCCAACATCGGCAACTCCGCCGTCACCTCGAATATCGACGAAGAGCTGCGCAAGCTGCATATGGCCGTTCAGCACGGAGCCGACACCGTCATGGATCTCTCTACCGGCGGCAGCATCCCCGAGATCCGCGACACCATCCTCCGCCACTCGCCCGTACCGATAGGAACGGTCCCGCTCTACGAGGCCCTCACCCGCGTCAAGCGCGTCGAAGACCTCAACATCGATCTTTACCTCGAGGTCATCGAGGAGCAGGCCCAGCAAGGTGTCGACTACTTCACCATCCATGCCGGAGTCCTCATTCAGTACGTGCCCATGGTCGCCAAGCGCATCACCGGCATCGTCAGCCGCGGCGGAGCCATCATGGCCCAGTGGATGACCGCGCACCACAAGCAGAACTTCCTCTACGAAAACTTCGACCGCATCACCGCCATCATGGCCAAGTACGACGTCAGCTACTCGCTCGGCGACGGCTTGCGTCCCGGCTCAGTAGCCGATGCGTCGGACGAAGCGCAGTTCGCCGAGCTCAAGACCCTTGGCGAGCTTACCCGCCAGGCCTGGAAGTCCGACGTGCAGGTCATGATCGAAGGCCCCGGCCACGTTCCTATGGACAAGATCAAGGAGCAGGTGGAGAAGGAAGTCGAGCTTTGCGACGGCGCGCCGTTCTACGTCCTCGGCCCGCTGGTCACCGACATTGCCCCTGGCTACGACCACATTACCTCGGCCATCGGCGCGGCGATGATCGGCTGGCACGGAGCCTCCATGCTCTGCTACGTCACGCCGAAAGAACACCTCGGCCTGCCCAACGAGAAGGATGTGAAGGACGGCATGATCGCCTACAAGATCGCCGCTCACGCCGCCGACATCGCCCGGCACCGCCCAGGCGCGCAGGACCGCGACGACGCCATCAGCTACGCCCGGTACACCTTCGACTGGGAGAAGCAGTTCGCGCTCTCGCTCGATCCCGAGACCGCC
>Ga0210388_10004364_pt1 | contig 11084 bp, 9 predicted proteins | sample IncBWC19OmetaG_FD_155485 | JGI IMG/M metagenome (GOLD analysis project Ga0210388, IMG submission 155485) | Forest soil microbial communities from Barre Woods Harvard Forest LTER site, Petersham, Massachusetts, United States - Inc-BW-C-19-O ...
ATCTGCGGCGGCGGGGCCGACAACGGCGGCGGCGGGGCCGACATCTGCGGCGGCGGGGCCGACATCTGCGGCGGCGGGGCCGACATCTGCGGCGGCGGGGCCGCCGTTGGTGCCGGTGGCGGGGTTGCTCGGGCGGGCGCGCAAGACCGATCGGGCCCACACCGTCGTTCGCCTGCCGGACGTCGACGCGGTGACGGCCGACCCGATCCTCTACGCGCACGCCTCGCGGCTCCTGCACGTCGAGTCCAACCCGGGGAACGCGCGGGCATTGGTCCAGCGGCACGGTGACCGCGACGTCTGGTTGAATCCGCCGCCGCTGCCGCTGTCGACGCCGGAGATGGACCGGCTCTACGAGTTCCCCTACACCCGCCGGCCGCACCCCTCCTACGGCGACGCCAAGATCCCCGCCTACGAGATGATCCGCTTCTCCGTCACCATCATGCGGGGCTGCTTCGGCGGCTGCACCTTCTGCTCCATCACCGAGCACGAGGGGCGGGTGATCCAGAACCGCTCGGAGTCGTCGGTCCTGCGCGAGATCGGCGCCGTGCGCGACACGGTCCCGGGGTTCACCGGCGTCATCTCGGACATCGGCGGTCCGACCGCCAACATGTATCGCCTGGCGTGCAAGAGCCCCGAGATCGAGTCGGCCTGCCGGCTCCCGTCCTGCGTCTACCCGAGCATTTGCCCCAACCTGGGGACCGACCACACGCCGCTCATCAACCTCTACCGGAAGGTGCGCGCGGTGCCGGGGGTGAAGAAGGTGCTGGTCGCTTCCGGTGTCCGCTACGACCTGGCGGCGACGTCACCGGAATACGTCCGCGAGCTCGCTTCCCACCACGTGGGCGGCTACCTGAAGATCGCGCCCGAGCACACCGAGGACGGCCCGCTCTCGAAGATGCTGAAGCCGGGGATCGGCAGCTTCGAGAAGTTCAAGCATTTGTTTAATGAAGCGTCAGAGAAGGCCGGCAAGAAACAGTATCTGATCCCGTACTTCATTGCCTCGCACCCGGGGACGACCGACCGGGACATGCTGGCGCTGGCGCTCTGGCTGAAGAAGAATCGCTACCGCGCCGACCAGGTCCAGACGTTCCTGCCGTCGCCGATGGCGACCGCGACCACGATGTACCACACCGGGCAGAACCCGCTCTCCAAGCTGCGGCGGCGCGGCGGCGAGACGGTCTCCATCCCGAAGGGCGCCAAGGTCCGGCGGCTGCACAAGGCGTTCTTGCGCTACCACGATCCGGCCGGCTGGCCACTCCTTCGACAGGCGCTCCGCCAGATGGGGCGCGCCGATCTGATCGGCAACGGCCCGCATCAGCTGGTGCCGCTGCGCCAGCCGGTGACCGGTGAGGCTCCGAAGGCCGACCGCAAGGCGCGCCCGTTCCGGACGCAGCACACGCGCTAAACGATCAAGGCGAGCGAAGCGTGGCTTCGCCACGCGGAGCGAGCGGGGGCGCGGGGGACCCAAGGGCGCGAAGCGCCCGACGTCCCCCGACTAGATTGAGAGGCTCACCTGCCAGCGGGCGAGCTCGGGGGCCACGGCGGCGGCCTCTTCGGCGTCCGCGGCCACCAGCGCCTCGATGCGCGCCAGGATCAGACGGGCGGCGGCGTCGGCCCCGGTGGGTCGCTCGACGACCAGACGGCGGAGCTCGTAACGAAGCCGAACCAACTCACGCGCGGCAGCGTAATCCATCAGCGTGCCCTCCTCGTACTTCCACCGTAGGAGACGGCGCGAGGGCGTCAAATTTTTCGATCGATCGAGATGGGAACCCTCGAAGGGTTCCCATACCCTCCCGCGACGAACACCGCCAGGGCGTCGGCTTCGGGTGCCAGGAGATCGGGGTGGTAGCTGCAGTGAGCGAGGGTGAGGGTGGCCATGCCGCCCGCGCGGTCCGCCGGGTCGGCGATATGAGCGTCGAGCGCCATCGGCAGGCCGCCCGGATCCTTCCAGGCGTCGGGCGCCGCCTCGAGCTCGATCCAGATCCGCCGCGGCCCGCCCGCCGCCTCTGCCTCCACCCAGTCGGTCATCCCCTCGATGTACTGGGCCTTCGGCTCATCGGCCAGGTAGTCACGGACGACGGTCTGGTAGGCGAGCAACACGGTCTCGGGCGCGGCCGCCCGGGCGAGCCGTTCGAGTCGCGCGGGAACGTCCACTAGGTCTGCGATCTCCAGTCGCGGCGGTGTCGGCTCCGTGGCGGCTGCGCGGAAGGCGTCGACGGCGGCGGCCAGGCGCTCGAGCCGCGCGTTTTCGCCCGGCCAGATGCAGGCGCGCAGCCAGGTGATGTCTTCGCCGCGGCCGACGTCGAGCGGCTGAACGTCGAAGCCGTGGCGTGCGACGATGTTTGCCGCCGCGGCGACGGGGATCGGCGCGCCCGCGGGATCACGCCAGGGCGCCGGCAGCCGCTCGGCGCAGAGGTTGAGGCCGGCGCTGCACCCCACGTCAAACAGCGCCAGTGGTCGCTTGCCGTCCGCGCACCCCGCCAGCGCCGCCGGCCAGAGCCAGGCCACCGCGCGCGAGGTCTCGTTGGTCTGCACCCGCCGCGTGGCCAGATCGGCGTAGAGGCGGGGCGGGGCGTCGGCGAGCGTGGTGGCCAGCGCCTCCCGCGTGGCCGCCTCCGGACGGACGTCGGTCGCGCCGATCGCCTCGAACAGCGGGTGGCGAGGCCCGGCCCGCAGCGCCTCCGCCCGCAGCGCAGCCATCAACAGCAGGGGCCGGTCGTAGCCGGCGGAGAGGCGCCGCTCGCGCCAGGCGGCCTCGACCCGCGCGCGCGCCGCTTCCTCGAGGCTGCCGGCCGGTTGGTCGAAGATGGCGGCCGCCGCCGCCAGAAGGCGATCGTAGACAGGGGAACGGACGCCGACGGCTGCCCGCCAGGCCTCGGCGTCTTCACCGAAAGCGTCGAGTCCCCGTCGCATCGCCGGTCACTATATAGCTCGGAACCCTCGAAGGGTTCCGAGCCTCCCGCGATGGGCTCCGATGGGCGAAGCCCATCTGCGCCCGACGCGCATGCGCCACTGGGGTCGACCGCGCAGATCGGGCGAAAAGGCGCTAGATTCCCTGGCCCCCCATGCTGCACCCCACCGACGACCTTCGCATCGCCCGGATTCGCCCGCTGATCCCGCCCGAGATCCTGATGGAGAACCTGCCGTTGACGGAGCGGGCCTCCACCACGGTGGTCGAGAGCCGCGAGGCTGCGGCCCGCATCCTGCGCGGCGACGACGACCGGCTGGTGGTGGTGGTCGGTCCCTGCTCGATCCACGACGTGACCGCGGCGCGCGAGTACGCCCGCGGGTTGCAGGCGGTCGCCGCCGAGCTGCGCGACGCGCTCTTCGTCATCATGCGGGTCTACTTCGAAAAGCCCCGCACCACGGTCGGCTGGAAGGGCCTCATCAACGACCCGAACATCGACGGCACGTTCAAGGTCAACGAGGGGCTGGCGATCGCGCGAGGCCTCTTGCTGGATCTCGCCGAGATGGGGATGCCGGCCGGCTGCGAGTTCCTCGACATGATCACGCCGCAGTACCTCGCCGATCTGGTCAGCTGGGGGGCGATCGGCGCCCGCACCACCGAGAGCCAGACGCACCGCGAGCTGACCTCCGGGCTGTCGATGCCGGTCGGTTTCAAGAACGGGACCGACGGCAACACGCAGATCGCCATCGACGCCATTCAGGCGGCCGGCAACCCGCACCATTTCCTGTCGGTCACCAAGCAGGGGCTGGCGGCGATCGTCGCCACGCGCGGCAACCCCGACTGCCACCTCATCTTGCGCGGCGCCGCCGGCGCGCCCAACTACGAAGCCGAATCGGTCGCCCGCGCCGTCGCCTCGCTGGAGAAGGCCAAGCTGCGGCCGCGCCTGATGGTCGACTGCAGCCACGGCAACAGCCGCAAGGATCCCGAGCGCCAGCCGGCGGTGGCGCGCGATCTCGCCGCGCAGATCCGCGTCGACGGGCGCGCGCTCGGCGGCGTGATGATCGAGAGCCACCTCGTGGGCGGCCGCCAGGATCCCAAGCCGGGCCAGCCGCTCACCTACGGCCAGAGCATCACCGACGCCTGCCTCGGCTGGAACGAGACGGTGCCGGTGCTGCGCGAGCTGGCCGACGCGGTCCGCGCCAGGCGCGCGCGCAAGTAACCTTTCGATTGTAATGGGAACCCTGGGAGGGTTCCCAACCCCTCCCGCGACGGGCTCCGGCGAGCAAAGCTCGCCTCCGCCCACGCGATCTCGCTCTGCAAAAAATTGCGTTTCGATCCCGGCGTGGTTCGATGGACGCGAGGATCACGATGGACATCAGGACGATCTACCTGCCGTCGGGGGGACTGGCGGAGACGCACGGGAACCTGGTTCGCCTCACCACGCCCTCCAGCGGCGCGCTGGCCTCTCTGCGCCAGATCCGCAGCGAGATTCAGGCGGCGACCGTGGCCGAGGCGGAGAAGGCAATCGGGCGGCGGCTGGTTCCGGGGCTCTGGTGGCTGACCACCGGCGGCGCCAAGACCACCGCGGTTCCGGCCGTCGACGCATAATCGGCGCCGAGGCGCGCGCCGGGATACTCTGAGGCAATGACCTCGACGGTTCCGTCTGCATCGGCGCCCGCGACCGCGACGCTGCTGGTCAGCTGCCGCGATCGCACCGGGCTCGTGGCCGCGCTGTCGGACTTCGTGTTCAAGAACGGCGGCAACATCCTCGACGCCGATCAGCACGCCGAGGTCGAGACCGGGCTCTTCTTCATGCGCCTGCGCTGGGACCTCGCGGCGTTCAAGCTGTCGCGCGCGGAGATCGACGCGGCGATGCGGGCGCTGGCGTCGCGGTTCGATCTCGCATGGGAGCTGACCTATTCCGACGTTCGCCCGAGGGTGGCGGTGTTTGCCAGCAAGGCGCCGCACTGCCTCTATGATCTCCTGCTCGCGCACCAGCTGGGGGAGCTGGGGGGCGATCTGGCGCTGGTGCTCTCCAACCACGCTCTCCTGCAGCCGGTGGCCGGTCACTTCGGCGTTCGCTTCGAGCACGTGCCGGTCGATGCGGGTGACAAGGCGGCCGCCGAGGCGACGCAGGAGCGGCTGCTGGCAGAGGCCGGCGTCGATCTGGTGGTGCTCGCCCGTTACATGCAGATCCTCTCGCCCGGCTTCGTCGCCCGCTGGCCGTCGCGGATCATCAACATCCACCACTCATTCCTGCCCGCCTTCGTCGGCGCCAAGCCCTACCATCAGGCCAAGGCGCGCGGCGTGAAGGTGATCGGCGCGACCGCGCACTACGTGACGAGCGAGCTCGATCAGGGGCCGATCATCGAACAGGACGTCTGCCGCGTCAGCCACCGCGACGACGTGGACGAGCTCCTGCGCAAGGGGGGCGAGCTCGAACGTCGCGTCCTCACCCACGCCGTCCGGATGCACCTCGAACGCCGCGTGCTGGTCTCGGGCAACCGAACGATTGTCTTCGGCTGACGCCTGTTTTCGGCTGACCTTCAGCCGCTGAACGCGCTCGCGGGCAGCCAGCGGATGTCGCCGAAGCCGGCGATGAAGCGGGCTTCTTCGATGTCGAAGCGCCAGAAGGAAAAGTCGTGCAGCGCGACGGTGTCGACGTTCCGGGGCCAGCGGGCGAGATAGCGGACGCGGGAGTCGGCAACCTCGTCGGCGCCCACGGGCGCTGCGCGGCCCATGAGAGACAAGCGGGCCCCCGCCTGCGGATCGGCGGCGGCGGTCTGGTCGCCCACGAAGAGGCCGGCGCGCGGGTCGGCGCGAAGGTTGTGCGTGTGCGCCGCGAGGCTCGAAAGCAGCAGGAGCGGTGCGCCGCCGGCAGACAGCGCGTAGGGCGTGAGGGAGCCGTAGGGCGTCCCGGCGCGGCGGACGGAGATCGTCGACAGCAGCCCGACCGACTCGGCCGCCAGGAGGGCCCGGGCCGCGATGGCGGCTCTCTGACTGTTGTCGTCGGACACGCGGGTAGTTTAGCGTCCGGAAGGGCGATCGAGATAGAACTCGGACGTGGAAGTCATCGTGGTCCCCACGGCGGACGATGCCTGCTTGCGCGCGGCACGGATCGTCGCCCGTCTGCTGCGCGCCAAACCCGAGACGGCGCTGGCGCTGCCGACCGGGAGCACACCGCGCGCAATCTATGCCGAGCTCGTGCGCCAGCACCGCGACGAGGGGCTCTCCTTCGCGCGCGCCACGGCGTTCAGCCTCGACGAGTACGTGGGGCTCCGGCCCGATCACCCGGGCAGCTTCCGGCGGGCGCTCCACGAGGCGCTCTATCGCCACGTCGACCTGCCGCCTGACCGCGCGCACGCGCCCGACGGGCAAGCGGCCGACCTCCTCGGGGCCTGCGCCCGCTACGAGGCGGCGATCGTGGCGGCCGGCGGCCTCGACCTCGCGCTGCTCGGCCTCGGGACCGACGGGCACATCGCCTTCAACGAGCCGACGTCGTCGTTCGGATCGCGCACGCGTCTCAAGACCCTGACCGACGAGACCCGCGCCGCGAATCAAGCCTCCTTCGCAGCCTCCGGGGCCGAGGCGGTCCCTCACCACGCGCTGACGGTCGGGATCGCGACGATCCTGTCGGCGCGGCGCTGCCTGCTGGTGGCGTTCGGCGCCGCCAAGGCGGCGGCCGTGGCGAAGATGGCCGAGGGGCCGCTGGCCGCGCTGGTCCCGGCCTCCGCGCTCCAGCTTCACCCGCACGCAACCGTGATCGTCGACGAGGCGGCCGCCGAAGGGCTCGCCCTGCGGACCTACTACGACGCCGTGGCCGCCGCCAAGCCCACCTGGCAGCGGGAGGAGTGAGGGCCCCGCTTGACAGGGGTGGCGGCGGGTGGTTGAAGCGGGATCGAAGTCTGAAAACTGAATAAGTGCCTTCGGTGCCCATCCGGGCATAAAAGGGAAGCCGGTTGAAGTCCGGCGCGGTCCCGCCACTGTAAGTGGAGGCGCCCCTCGCGAACCCACTCGACGACGTCGGGGAAGGGGAGGGTCGCCGCGAATCGCGAAGTCTTTCGCGCTCGCGCTCCACGAGTCAGGAGACCTACCGAAGGCCGACGCATTTTTCTCCGCGCGGACGGAGGGTGGTCGTCGGTCTCGTCGTTGGGGACCGGCCCCGTCCCCTCGCTTGCGCGGAGCGAGGGGATTTTTCATGCCGTTCGACACGGCGCCCGTGGCGGGGAGCGAACCCCGCCGGGTGCGCGCCACCGCCGCCGAGCTCGAGACCACCCGCCGAAGGGCGGCGGGAAGACGTCTGGCGATCGGCCTCGGGCTGGTGGTGGTGGTCGCCGGCGCGCTGGTGGTCGCGCTGCTGGTGGGGCCGGCGCGGCTGTCGCTCGCGGAGGTCGTGGGGGCGCTCGGGCGGCGGCTCTTCGGGCGCGAAGCCGCCTCCTGGCGAGACACCGTGGTGGTCTCGGTCCGGTTGCCGCGCGCGCTCGTCGCGCTGCTGGTCGGGGGCGGGTTCGCGGTGGCCGGCGCGGCGCTGCAGGGGCTCTTCCGCAACCCGCTCGCCGACCCGGGCGTGCTCGGCGTCTCGTCGGGCGCGTCGCTGGGGGCGGTGGTGGCGATCTCGGCCGGGATCGCCGGCCACGCGATCTGGACCCTGCCGTTCGCCGCCTTCGCCGGCGCAGCGGCCGACGTGCTGCTGGTGTTCGCCATCGCCGCGCGCCGCGGGCGCGGGCGGCTCTTCTCGGGGACGCTGCTGCTGGTCGGCGTGGCGGTCGGGGCGCTCAACGTGTCGCTGACGACCTTCGTGCTGTCGGCGGCGCTGGCGCGTTACGACGCTGGCCGGCAGATTGTCTACTGGCTGCTGGGCGCGCTCGAGGCCCGCACCTGGGATCACGTCCTTCTGGGCGCACCCGCGGTGCTGATCGGCGTGGCGATCATCAACGCCCACGCCCGCGAGCTCGACGCGCTCTTGCTGGGCGAGATGGGAGCGGCGTCGGTGGGCGTCGACGTGGCGCGCGTCCGCCTGCGCGTCGTGCTGGCCAGCGCGCTGGTGGTCGGCGCCTCGGTGGCCGTCGCGGGGCCGATCGGCTTCGTCGGGCTGCTGGTGCCGCACCTGATCCGGCTTGCCGTGGGATCGGCGCACCGCGCGCTCTTGCCGCTGGCCTTTTTGGGGGGTGGTCTCTTCTTGTTGATCGCCGACGTGGTGGCGCGGACGTTGCCGGCGCGTGAGATCCCGGTCGGCGTCGTCACCGCGGCGATCGGGGCGCCCGCCTTCCTGATCTTGCTGTTGCGTCGGCGGACGGCGGAGACCGTTTCGTGACGACTGCCGTGACGGCGCTGGTCGAGGCCGAGGGGGTCGGCTTCTCTTACGGCCCCCGGACCATCTTCGAACAGGTGGTGCTGGCGGTTCGCCCCGGGGAGCTGGTGGCGCTCTGTGGTCCGAATGGGGCCGGTAAGTCGACGCTGCTGCGGCTGCTGCTGGGGCTACACGCGCCGTCGGCGGGGCAGGTGCGGCTCGGCGGCCTCCCGGTGGCGACCCTTTCGCGCCGGCAGATCGCGCGCCGGGCGGCGCTCTTGCCGCAGGACGCGCCGGTCGATCTGCCGCTCACCGTGCGCGAGGCGGTGGCGCTCGGCCGCCTGCCGCACCTCGATCGCTTTCAGCCCGAGGGGGCCGCCGATGGGGAGGCGGTCGAGCGCGCGCTGGAGGCGACCGACGCCGTGGCGCTCGGTGAGCGGCCGGTGGCGGAGCTCTCCGGCGGCGAGCGGCAGCGCGTGCACCTGGCCCGGGCGCTCGCCCAGGAAGCGCCGCTCCTGCTGCTCGACGAGCCGATCGCCGGTCTCGATCTCGCGCACCAGCTTCAGGCGCTCGATCTCCTACGGACCATCGTCGATGCCGGCCGCGGAGCGCTGGTGGCGCTTCACGACCTGTCGCTGGCGGCGCGCCGCTGCGATCGGATGATCCTCCTCGCGGGCGGACGGATCCGCGCCGACGACGCGCCCGCGGTGGTGCTGACGCCCGAGACGCTGGCGCAGGTCTTCGGCGTGCGGGCCGAGGTCCGGCTCGACGGCGATGGTCGCCCGTTCGTCCTGCCGCACGAGCCGCTCCGGGGCGTTCCGCCCGGGGATTCGGCGAGGTGAGGCGCCTCCTTCGCGTGCCCACCCTGGCCGGCGGGCTCGCCGCGCTGGTCGTGGGCGCGCCGTCGGCGCGTGGTCAGGAGCCAGGGGCGCCGCCGCCACCGCGGAACACCACGACCGTCACCGCACCGCTGGCGGAGCCGTCGGCGCCGCGCGAGGACTCCTCTGCGGCCGCTTCGGTGATCCTCCCCTCCGAGAGCCCGCGGGCCTACGACGATCTGGGGACGCTGTTGCTCGAGGTGCCCGGGGTGGTGGTGGCGCGCACCGGCTCGACGACGGAGCTCGCCAGCCTGGCGTTGCGCGGCTCGAACCCGGACGAGGTCCTGATCTACGTGGACGGCGTCCCGCTCAACATCGCGGAGGGCGGGGGGGTCGACATCTCGACGTTGCCGCTCGGCGACGTCGAGCGGGTCGAGGTCTACCGGGGAACGACGCCGCTGGCCTTCGGCGAGGCGGCGCTGGGCGGCGTCGTGTCGATCACCACCCGCACGCCGGGCATCACGCGCGTCCAGGCGCGCGCCGCCGTCGGATCGTTCGGGACGATCTTCGGCGATCTCTCGGGAGGGGGGCGCGTCGGCCGCCTGCGGTTCTATCTGGGCGCGCACGTCTATTCGTCGCAGGGCGACTACCCGTTCCTCTACCCCCCGCTGCCGGCATTCCCGGCGGAGATGCGCACCATCCGGCTGAACAACGATGCGTTCGAAGGGAATGGTGTGTTGCGGTTGGCTCTCACCTTGAACGGGCGGCGGACGCTGAGCTTGGGCGCGATCGGCTTCGGGCGGGAACAGGGGCTGCCTGGGCCGCTGCCCCCACCGTCCGTGCCGGCCACGGCCCGGTTTCACAGCGCGCGCGGCCTCGGATATCTGCGCTACGAATCGCGCGACGATCTCGGCCCCGGGGGACGGCTGTCGGCCCAGGCCTTCGTCAGCGTCGAGCGCGATCGGGTGATCGATCCGGCGGGCGACATCCTCGGCCAGGGGGCGCTGGTCATGCACGAGACGACCATCTCGACAGGCGTGACGGCGAACGCGGCGCGGCCACTGGGCGAATGGGGACGCGCGGCTGCGATTCTCGAGGGGCGCCACGAGACCTACACTCCGGACAACGAGATCGACCCGACGATGTCGGGTCCGCCGGCCCGGCGGCTGGTCGGGGTCGCCGGCGGCGAGCTCGACCTGCGCTGGCGCGCTCTCGACCTTCACGTCATTCCCTCGGCCCGTGTCGAGCTGATGAGCGACCTCGTGACGGGCGTGGCCAGCAACGGCTTTGCCGTCCCCGCGGCGCCTCCCGTCTTTCGCGCGCTTCCGATCTATCGCCTGGGGCTGGTCCGGCGGTTGAACGAGAGCGCGACCTTCAAGGGGAACGTCGGTCGCTACCAGCGGGCACCGTCGTTCCTCGAGCTCTACGGAAACGGGAACGACCGTCTCCTCGGAGACCCAGGCTTGCTGCCCGAGCGGGGGACCAACGCGGATCTCGCCCTCTGGATCGACCGCGCGGGTCCGCTGGGGTCGCTGCTCAGTCGCACCACGGTCTTCGGTGCTTTGGCGGACGATCTCATCTACTGGCTGCGCAGCTCGGGCGGTCCTGCGCGCGCCGCGAATCTGACCAGCGCGCGCATCTACGGCCTCGAGCAAGAGCTGCGCGCGACGCTCGGCCGGCACCTCCGCCTGGTCGGGCAGGGGACGATCACGGTGGCGGAAGACGAGAGCGACCTCGCCGCCTCGCACGGCAAGCAGATCGCTTCCTACCCGCGCTACCTGGCCTACGGCCGCCCCGAGCTGACGCACGTCCCGCTTCCTGCGGGCCTCGAGCTCGGGGCCTATGCCGACGCGGCGCTGTTCGCCGGCGCTTATGCCGATCCTGCCGACGTGAGGCCCATCCCGGCGCAGCTGTTGATCGGCGCGGGGCTGAGCCTGTTCTCGCCGCGAGCCCGGCTGCGGGCCACGCTGAGCGCGCTCAACCTGGGCGACTTGCAGGCGACCTGGGTCGTCGGCGGCTGGCCGCTCCCGGGGCGCACGCTGTTCTTGGCGCTCGCCTACGACGGGGC
>Ga0210388_10004366_pt1 | contig 11083 bp, 4 predicted proteins | sample IncBWC19OmetaG_FD_155485 | JGI IMG/M metagenome (GOLD analysis project Ga0210388, IMG submission 155485) | Forest soil microbial communities from Barre Woods Harvard Forest LTER site, Petersham, Massachusetts, United States - Inc-BW-C-19-O ...
CCAGGCGTGGCAATGCCGGCCCCAGCTGAGCTGGCGTTGATGTCCGTAATGAGCTTGCTCCAGGTGTAGGAAGCCTGCAGGGTCAGGCCGTGCGAGAACTGGTGCTTGAGTTGGAGTTGGAGGCTGTTGTAAAGGTGATTCCCATCCGTTTCAACCTGCTGCAAATTCCCCGGATTGATGCCGAGGTACTGAACGCGACCAAGATAGTTGCCGGTGGTGTTCTCAAGAACCCGATTGTTGCCGTTATCGTTGATCGGAAACGTACCGGCGGGCCGCTCCAGTAATTGGTTCACCAGATCTGTCGGCGGGTTGCACGTCGCCGATGCGGGGCCGCAGTCAATGAGATAGGAGAGGTTGGGATCGCGGTTCCAATCGTAGAGGTGAATTCCGTGCGATCCGACATATCCGACATCCAATAGCCAGCCGTGCGCAAACTCGTACTGAAGATCCAGATTGTATTGCTGAATCTTCGGAGTACGCATGGCCGGGTCGTCGCCAGAGTCGAGAAGTCCCGAAGCATTGGTGCCGAATTCGTCCGTAATGTTGCTCAGGCCGAACGCGGGGTTCGCGTCGGGAAGTTGCGGGTCAACTGTCGAAAACAGAGTCCGCGGTATGAATCCGAGGAACTGCGGGCATGCGGGGCAAAACGGATTCTGCAAGGTCTGGCCCGCATTCGCCCCAACGCCCGTGGCGTAAGGCGGCATATTCCCCAGGATGTTATCCCCGACAAGATTTCCGTACACGCGGTCGAAGAACATGCCGTAGCCCGCGCGGATTACCAGCTTCTCGCCAAAGGGTTGCCACGCCACACCGATACGCGGGGAGAAGTTGTCGAGGGGAGAGCCGTTCAGCAGAGTTTTGTTGCTGTTGACCGTAATGCCAGTTGACCCGAACTCGCCGCTCAGGTTTCCGTAGAAGGCCCTGTTGTAATTCTTCTGGACGATATAGCCAGCCAGCGTGCCAACCGAGTTATTCAGGAGCTCTGTGCCGGTGTCGACCACGCCGGCGTCGGCAGCCGAGAAGTTCGTAAACACGCCATGAGCATCGCTGGGCCAGCCGTCGTATTCCCAGCGGACACCCAGATTCACGGTGAGATGGCGCGTCACTTTGATGTCGTCCTCGGCAAAGGTCGAGTATTCGCTGATGCGCCAGTGGTGGGGGTTCGGCGAGCCGTTGGGCAACAGGCGGTTGGTGGAGTTTATGATCCAGTTGATGGGAACGGCGGTGCCGGAGAGGCCGTCGGCTTCGTCGGAGGGAAGGCCGCTGTTGCTGGTCAAGATGTCGGACAAGCTTCCTGCCACAACCCAACCGCGTTCCCTGTTGGGTTGCGCCCAGTTCCACTGGATGCGCTGTGTGTTGACGCCCGCGCGGAACGAGTGCTTGCCATGGTTCCAGGAAATCTGGTCGCCGGTCAGGTAGCTCTGCTGGAGGCTATGGGTCGCCGAAAAGAAATTGCCTCCCTCGGTCCAACCCGGCCAGTTGATTGGTGTCGTTGTCGAGGCTGGGAGGAACGTAGTTGGGAAACCAAGGCTTCCAATGACGGGGATCAGAGAGTCCTCGCGATTGCCGGCGGCAGCGCCCGACAGGGGGCAAGCGGTGCCGTCATTGACCGCAGGGGTGATATCGAGCGGCGTAGTGCCGTCACCAGCGCAGGACTGGATCGTATTGCCGTCCGTGACATTGAGGAAGAGCCGCTGCGCCGAGAAGAATGCGTCGTTCACGAAATTGTTGGTGACCACCGACGTGAGCCTGACGACCGCCGATTGCGATCCGTACTTTGCGTCCTCGGGTGAGCCCGGGTCGCAACCGGTCACAATGCAGCTGAAACTCTGGATCTGTGGGTCCTTCGAAAAGAAGTACTTTTCCGAGAACGTGTTCTTGCTACTTAGAACGTAATCGGAGTTAATCATGTACTGATCTTCGTTCGCGATGGTCGCTTGCGAAATCGTGGTGAGCGTAGAACAGGATGGCAGCGGCTTCGTCTCCAAGCAGAACGGCGTACCGTTTGTGTCGTAACGCAAGCTGGGGAGGTAGAACCCGTTGTTGAAGCCTCCCTGGGCCTGGGGAATTTTTTCCGTCTGACGCAGGAGATTGATGGCAGTGTTGCTGATGTTACTTCCGTCCGGGAGAACGGTTTGCTTGGTTCCACCGAACAGATCCGTCTGACCCGCGAAGGCGCACCCCAAATATTCCCTGTAGGTGTCGTAGCTGCACATCCCGGGTCCTATGTAGCCCAGAGGAATGCTGCCCGCGTTGCCGTCTGAGCGCGCGCTCGCGAAGGGAACGCCCGGCTCGTTCAAGGGTAGCAAGCCGACCTCGGTCAAGGACGTGGCGAACCCGTTGCTGCCGATTCCGTTGAGCTGCCTCGTGCCCTGATACGAGCCAAAGAAGAAAATCTTGTCTTTCTTGATGGGCCCGCCAAACGTGCCGCCATACTGGTTCTGCTTCACTTCCGGCTGTTGGTTTGGGAGGCCTTCGTTGATTTCCGAGCGCTTGAAAAAGAAATCGTTGGCGTTGAAAATATTGTTGCGGTTGAACTCCCAGATCGCGCCGTGATACTGGTTCGTGCCGCTCTTGGTGACGACGTTGACGTTCGCGCCGGGGTTCTGGCCGTAGGCGGCGTCGTACTGCGAGGTCTGGACCTTGAACTCCTGAATGGAGTCCGGATTGGGAATCGGAATTCCAGCGTAGCTGCCCGACTGCGCCGCGCCGCCGCTGCCGTAGTTCGTGGTGACGACGCCGTCCATCATATAGGTGTTCTGGTCGGAGCCGGAACCGTTGACGTTGATGTCCATCGTGCCGTTCCCGACGGACGTGGCGGTGGCGACGTTGGCCACGACGCCGGGCGAAAGGTCGATCACCTGCGTGTAATTGCGCGTGCTCAGAGGCAGCTCGGTGACGGTGTCTCCAGACACCAAGCCTCCGACAGTCGCGTTTTCGGTTTGAACGGCCACAGCGTTTTCAGATATGGTCACGCTTTGAGTGGTCGCGCCAACCTCGAGGGTGCGATTGAGCGACTCAGTCTCGGTTACGTTTACCGTAACCGACGGAACTTCGATGGTCTTGAATCCCGAGGCGGAGAACTTCACGCTGTAATTTCCAGGAGATAGGAGGGAAATTCTGAACGCGCCAGTCGCATCGGTTGTTGCAGACCGAGCCTGCCCGGTGGACAGATTCGTCGCGGTGACCGTCGCGCCGGCTATGCTGCCGCCGGAAGGATCGGTTACAGTCCCGGACAGCGCGCCCGTCTCAGCGCTCTGCGCTCGTGCGGACGATGCGGAGATAAACAACGTGAGAAGGCAAACCAGAAAGCCGATCGAGGCACACTTCAACCTATTCGCGAAATTCCCACCCATTTTCCCACCCCCCAGAATATCGTCTTGGATAACCACGCCTCCCAAAAGGCGCCTCTTGCTGGCGAATCCAATACTATGAGAGGGAAATGTTGTCAAGTGTAAACGGATCAAAATCAACGGATTTCGAGGGGAGGGCCGGTCGCGGAGGTGCGCGCCGCTGCTCGGCCGAAGGCCGGCGCGCCACGGAACCGGCCGGTGATGCGCTGCTATGGACGAGAAGACGCAGGAACCGTTGGCGTGACCTGCGAAAGGGAAAAGGCCTGACCAACGGAACCCTTCGCGCCGGTCAGGCCCAGTAAATCCGTGACGTCGATGCTTGGCGCTAGAATGTGAACTTCAAAGCGAATTGAATTTCACGCTGCGAGTTCGGCGTAACCGTAGCCCCAATGGAAGCCGCCTCTCCCGGCAGGCCAGCGGGCGCAATCGATTGCGTGAACGGAAAAGCCCCCGTGGTGGTGGCAATCGAGATCGGCAGACCGAAGTTGGTGTGATTGATGATGTTGAAAAACTCCGCTCGGAATTCCACGTTCACGCTTTCCCAGATTTGGGTCCGTTTGATGATCGAGGTATCGAGGTTCAGGAACCCGGGACCCTCGAGCGAGCTGCGTGGAACATCGCCGAGCGTTCCAAACGGTTGCACGGCGTAGCACTGCACGTTGAACCACTCATACCACTTTCCGAGAACCTGATCGCGTCCGTTGGGGCACGTGCCGGAGTAATCCGGGCGATCCCCTTGGATTGCTCCGAGGTCGGCAACGTCTGCTCCCTCCTGAACGGTGACGGGAAGGCCGGTGCTGGCGCGGAGAATTCCGGTGACCTGCCAGCCTTCGACTAGGCGGTTACCGTGGAAGGGGAGGGTATAGATACCGTTGGCGGTGAAGTTGTGGCGGATGTCGAACGCGCACAGGCCATAGTCATACTTTCTGTTGTAGGGGTCCGCTTGCTCGTAGACGTCCTGCTCAAGACCCGAGCTGGCCGAGCCGTCCGTCAGGCATTTCGAGTACGTGTAAGAGGCTTGGCCCTGGAACGCGTGGCTGAACTGGTGATTCAACTGGACCTGGAGAGAATTGTAGTTCGAGTTCATGTCCGGCGTCGTGGTATTAAGCGATCCGAAATACGGCGCACCGGTAGCGGGATTGAGCGACGTGGTCGTCTTGGGGTTCTGTGCGAAGGTCACCGGGTTGGCGAAAATCGACGTCAGGGGATTCGCGCAGTTTGGCGTAAAGTTGCCCGCGAGCTCGTCGGTCGGGCTATTGGCACAGAGCGGGGGATTGAGGTCGACTTCGGAAAACAAGTGGCGTCCCTGCGAACCGATGTAGCCGACCGACAATACTGTGCCAGCCGTGATCTGGCGCTGAATCGTCAAGTTATACTGCATCTCGTAGGGCGAGCTTGAGGTGTTGTAGTTCACGCCGGCAAATTCCGTGATCGGTCCCGGAGCGCTGCCCGGAACGTATCCGGCAAAAGGATTTGGGAACGTGGGCGGCGGGAAGAACAGGAACGCGCTGGCGTAGGGCGGAGCGAGGTAATAGCCTGACGCGTAGGTGCGGGGCGCAACCTGGTCGTGGAAAAGACCGAAGCCGGCGCGGATGGACGTCTTGTGGTTCGCAAATGGATCCCAGGCGACGCCGACGCGGGGCTCGAAATTCTCCGCATTGGGATTGGAAGCGAACACGTGGGACACCGGCGTAAATCCGTTTCCGTATGGGACGCCGTCGGCATTCGTGAAGTAATCACGCGTATCCGGAAACGGCGGGTTCAGGATCGCGGTAAAAGGGCCGCCTGTGGGGTTCGTGGCGTAGTCGTATCGGATGCCGAGGTTCACCGTCAGCCTCGACGAGACTTTCCAGTCATCTTCGAAGTAGGGCGCGTAATCGGTCTCGCGAAAATGGCGGTCGGAATTCGCGAGACCCGGATAGGTCCCCAGGAAGCCGCTGGACGTTCCTTCCAGAAATGCCTCTTCGCTGCCGAAGGAGTAGCTTCCCCCGAAGACGAACGGTGCGTAAATATTTGAATCGACGCGGGTGATTGCGACGCCGACCTTGAAAGAGTGCGCGCCCCGGATCCATACGATGTCATCGCCGCCGCCGATCTTGTTCTGGGCGAGGTCGTAGGGGAGCGCCGTGTTGGCGCCAAGCGCCGCGCAACCCGGGCAGCCGGCGCTGATCGTGCCGTCGGGAAAGCCGGCGACCCATTCGAGCAGCGGGTTGGGCGCAGTGGTCGTACTCGCGTCCTCAAATGTGCGCGTGAAGTTGAAACGCACTTGATTGACGACGTTGGCCGAAACGATCCGCCGCTCTTGCAGCGTGAAGTACTGATTAGCGGTGTGATCAACCTCCGGCCAGTCCGGAAGAGCCAGCGACCCCGCAAATGGATTGGCACGGCGCGCGCGGTCCGACACGTAGCGGCCGAAGATCGAGTCCTTGGAGGAGAGGTTGTAGTCCACGCGGCCGAGGACGTAATCTTCGCTTTCGGCAAGACTGCCCGCGTCGGTGTAGTTTGCGAAACCGCCCAGGTCAGTCGCGCCAGCATTCGGAACGGGATACAAACCCAGCACACCGGCGATGGTTGTCGCAGCCGCTGCCGATTGCACCCCGGCGCCGCTTCCAAAGGCGGGAGCAACCTCGATGGGATTGCCGGAAGTGCCGACGGCGGGGTACGTGTTCGCGCCGGTGGGGATAAACGGAGCGCACGCCGGATTGGAATTCGCCGCGGTTTGAGTCCCCACCAAGCCGCAAGGCAATTCATCGCTGCTTAGAACGTAAGGCTCGGGAACCAATACATTATTGATCTGGCCGAGCGAATTCCGCAGCCCCTCGTAGTTCGCAAAAAAGAAAAGCTTATCTTTCTTGATCGGACCACCAACGCTGCCGCCGAACTGATTCTGCCGGAATTCCGGTTTCGGCGTTTCGGTAACGATCGGCGCGCCGTTCCCGTTCGCCTGCCCGGTTGAGGCAAAGTCGAAAAAGTTGCGCGCGTCGAGGGCGCTATTCCTGAGGAACTCATACGCGGAACCGTGAAAACTGTTCGTGCCTTGCTTGCTGGCCATGTTTACGACCGCGCCATTGCCGGAAAACTGCGCGCCATAGGTGTCCGTGAGAACTTGAAATTCCTGTAATCCCTCGATGCCCAGCGCCGTGCCAAGCGACGCCGATCCCGGCCCGTGCTCCCAGAAATCGCGCACGTCTTCGTTGTCGAGCAGAAACGCCTGTCCTTCCGGCCGCGATCCGGCAATGGTGTAATTCGTCTGCGCTCCATAGAACGAACTTGAGGTGCCGCCGCCGCCGGGCCCGCTGTTGATGACCTGGACGCCGGGGGCAAGCTCAATCAGCTGTGTATAGTCGCGGCCGTTCAGAGGCAGCTGACTGACCTGCTCCGAGCTTACGAGGGAAGAGACGGTCGCGCTCTGCGTATCGACCTGCGAAACCTGGCCTTCGACTGTTACGTGTTGCGTGGCCTCGCCGACGGGAAGCGAGAAATCCACCAGCGGGTGCGCGCCGACGGTCAGCGTGACGTCCTTGTGCGTCACGGTCTGGAATCCGGCGAGTGATGCTTGAATGTCGTACGTCCCGACGGGCAGGTCGGGTACCTCGTAGCGGCCCTGCGAATCCGTCACGGTGGTTTGTGCGACGTTGGTGCCGACGTTGGTCACCACAATTTTGGCGTTCACCAAGGCGCCGCCGGAACTGTCCGTGGCGGTTCCCGAAATTGTTGCGGTTTGAGTTTGCGCCCCGACCGAGCTGGCGCCAAAAACGAAGACGAGCAACGAAAGCACGCACACTGCGGCGTGCCAGAGAAATTTAACACCACGATTATTAGCGCATTCCGAATACATGCCCACCCCCAAGTTCCGCCCAAATTGAACTTCCGCCGCCACCCAGTGCGGCATAAATTTTCTACTACTGGGATTTTCGGGTGTCAAGAGAGATCAGCATAGGTACTCACATACGTGCTCACATAAGTACTCATAAGGAAGGCACGGGGAGGGAAACACAGGCGAAAACTCCGCTGAGCGGTTGGACGACCGAGCCGCCAGAATGGGTACGCGTCAATTGTTGCCTTTCCAGGGCCATCTATGTTAGAAGTACGCCAATTAACCGGCCAGCTCTGGGGACAATGACAATCCATCGGAACGGGAATCAACTGCGCCAGCGGCTCACGAGGGCTGTGAATTCTTTGCATACGCGACCCGGATTCCTGCTCTGGCGCGCGCACCACATTGCGGTATCCATCTTCAGCGATGAATGCCGCGACCTGGCGATCACGCCGTCGCAACTGGCCGTGCTCTCCGTGGTCAGGGAAGTGCGCGGCATCGACCAGATGGAAGTCTCTCGCCTGGCTGGTCTCGACAGGTTTACGACGGCGCTGGTCGTTTCGAATCTGACCAAGCGCGGCCTGATGCTGCGCGAGCGGCGCGTCAGGGACCGGCGCTGTTACGGCCTCGCGATTAGTTCTTCCGGGCAGAGGCTGCTCAACCGCGTTCGCCGGGGCGCCAGCCGCGCCCGGGCCCGCCTGATTTCACCGTTTACCGGACCCGAGCAACGCGCCCTCACCAAACTTCTTTCCAGGCTCGTGATCTCGCTCAATCGCGACGCGCGCGCACCTTTGGATGAGGCTGCGCTTCCCGCAGAACAGCTGGCCAAAAAGAAATCACGCTGATCTCCGACCCCTGCCTTGCCGTCGGGCCAACAAAGTCTGGACGCAAACTGTTCCCGCCTAGATAATGTACGTCTGCCGAATCGCAAAAGCTGATTTCTGGCGCCGGGCCGCGAGCGCATTGTCGCCTGCCCCGTGCGGGGAAGGACACCGAACCGAATGTCGGATCAGAAGCTGACCACGCGCGCCGAGGATTTTTCCGAATGGTACAACCAGCTCGTGCTGCGCGCGGAGCTCGCCGATTACGCACCCGTTCGCGGCTGTATGATCGTGCGCCCGTACGGATGGGCGCTGTGGGAGAACATCACCGCGGCGCTCGACAAGCGATTCAAGGCGACCGGCCACGTCAACGCGGCGTTTCCGCTGTTGATTCCCCGCAGCTTCATCGACAAGGAAAAATCGCATGTCGCCGGATTTTCGCCCGAGCTTGCCGTGGTGACACATGGCGGTGGCGAAAAACTGGACGAACCCCTGGTGATTCGCCCGACGTCGGAAACGATCATCGGCCACGCGTATTCCAAGTGGATTCAGTCCTACCGCGATCTGCCGATCCTGATCAATCAATGGAACAGCGTGGTGCGTTGGGAGCTGCGCACGCGCCTCTTCCTGCGCACGCTGGAGTTTTTTTGGCAGGAGGGCCACACGGCGCACGCCACGGCCGAAGAAGCCGAAGCAGAAACGCGCCAGATGCTCGACATTTATACAGACTTTGCCGTCAGCGAAGCGGCCGTACCCGTGATTCCCGGGCGCAAGTCCGCCGCCGAACGCTTTGCGGGGGCCGACCAGACGTATTCGATCGAAGCCATGATGGGCGACTGCAAGGCGCTGCAAGCCGGCACGTCCCACAACCTCGGTCAGAATTTCGCGAAGGCTTTCGAGATTCGCTACCTCGACAAAGGGGGCGTTCTGCAGCACTGCTGGACGACGTCCTGGGGACTTTCGACTCGATTTGTCGGCGCCATCATTATGGTTCATGGCGACGATCAGGGTTTGATCCTGCCCCCTCGTCTTGCTCCGTATCAGGTGGTGATCGTGCCCATCTACAAAACGGACGAGGAGAGCGCCGCGGTGATGGAGAACGCCCACAGGCTGCGCCGCGAGCTGCTCGACGCCGGCATCCGCGTGAAAATGGATGAGCGCGAAGGCCTGAGCCCCGGCTTCAAATTCAACGATTGGGAGATGCGCGGCGTTCCGCTGCGTCTTGAGCTCGGGCCAAAGGACGTCGCCAAACACTCGGTGGTTCTCGCCCGCCGCGATCGCCCCGGCAAGGAGGGGAAGGCTTTCGTCGGGCAGCAGGGAATTGCCACGTCGGTCGCACAGACGCTCGATGAGATCCAAAAAGCGCTCTACGACCGCGCGCTGGAATTCCGCAAGTCGCATACTGCTGAGCCGGCCGATTACGCGGAGTTCAAGTCTGCCGTCGAGAAGGGATTCGCCTTCACCTGGTGGTGCGGCAGCGGCGACTGCGAGGGAAAAATCAAGGAAGAGACCAAAGCCACCATGCGCTGCATCCCGCTCGAACAGCCCGGCGGCTCCGGTAAGTGCATTTATTGCAGCAATCCGGCCACGGAAAAAGCCATTTTCGCCAAGGCCTACTGATCCGGGCCCCGGCGCGGAATCCCGCGTTTACTCATCGCAAACACTGATTTTTCATCCGGCATACGTCTGCCCGCCGGCGTGTTAGCTTCACACTAGATGTCCTTGGGAGAACATACAGCTTCAATGGCTCGGTCGTTTCAACCTGGCGAACATGGTGGCTCCAAGATGAGCCTCCTGATCACGCTGGTCATCCTCGGGGCGATGGCTTTCACGGCGGTCAAAATCGTGCCCGTCTACGTCGAAAACTACCAATTCCAGGATTCGATCGAAGCCGAATCCCGATTCGCGCTTACGGGATACCCGAAAAAAGGCCCTGACGACGTCCGCGCCGACATCTTCAAGAAGGCTCAGGAGCTTGACATCCCGGTGAAGTCGGAAGACATCCGCGTGAACATCACGAACGGGAGCGTCGAGATCGGAACCGACTATTCCGTGCCCATCGACCTGAAGGTCTATCAGTTCACATTGCAATTTCATCCCCACGCAGACAACCATAGCATCTAGAATTGAATTCAGTTCTTGTGAGGCGCCGCGCAACCCGGCCGTCTTTTGACGCGCGCGTCGTTTTGCGTACTCGTAACCGGAGAGATTGATTGCGGATTCAACTTGCCCGTGGCTTCTGGACGTCCCGGCTCGGCCTGAGCTTGCTCGGCGGAGTGCTGGCGATCCTGCTCGGCCTCACCAGCGTGGTGGCCTACTACTACATCGAGTTCGGGCACATGATCAATGAGCACCTGACCGGGCAGATCTATCAGAACACCTCGCGCGTTTACTCCGCCCCCGGGCACATTTTCACCGGCGAGACGCTGCGATTGAACGATCTCGCCACGTATCTGCTGCGCGCCGGATATCAGGAAAGCAACGTCGATGGCTCTCCGGGCCAGTTCCGCGAAAGCGGCTCGACCATCGAGATTCGCCCCTCCGCGGATTCCTACTTCGAGGGGAAAAACGCTCTACGCGTCGAGTTCACCGGAGCCGAAGTCTCGCGCATCACGCTGCTTCCAGACGGCTCGCCGCTCGAGGCAGCGGAAATCGAGCCCGAACTCATCACCAATCTGTTTGATAGTTCGCGCGAAAAGCGCCGCGTGGTCCGTTACGAAGATTTGCCGCCCGTACTGATCCACGCCCTGCTGGCAGCGGAGGACAAACGCTTCTTCGAGCACGGCGCGCTCGACATGGTTCGCGTGTTCGGCGCTGCGTTCTACGACGTCAGCCGCGGCCAGAAGGCGCAGGGTGCCAGCACGATCGACATGCAGGTGGCGCGCACCTTTTTCTTCACCACCAAGCGTGAATGGAGCCGCAAGCTGAAAGAAATCCTGATGGCGGCGGAGCTCGACGAACGTTTTTCGAAGCAGCAGATCCTCGAGCTCTACGCCAACGACATCTATATGGGCAATCGCGGCAGCTTTTCGATCCGCGGGTTCGGCGAAGCCTCCGAAGCCTATTTCGGCAAGGACGTCCGCGAGATCACC
>Ga0210388_10004367_pt1 | contig 11082 bp, 10 predicted proteins | sample IncBWC19OmetaG_FD_155485 | JGI IMG/M metagenome (GOLD analysis project Ga0210388, IMG submission 155485) | Forest soil microbial communities from Barre Woods Harvard Forest LTER site, Petersham, Massachusetts, United States - Inc-BW-C-19-O ...
GGCTAGCTCCACCTTACCCTGATTGCAGAAATATTCTCCCTCGTCGCGGAAGATGCAGTCGGGGTAGACGTCGGAAACGAATAGGATGTTCTTGCCATCTGGGGACCAAAGCTCCCCGCTCGCCTCAGTGCTGATCATGGTCAGTTGACGTGCCGCCGTGACCGTACCCGAGCCTCCATCAAAATCCGCGATCCAGATCTGAGAGCCATCTTTCTTGGTGGAGATAAACGCGAACCGCTTGCCGTCCGGCGCCCAGCGTGGTCGGTCGGCGTCCTGATCGGCGATGATCTCTCTTTCCTGACCTCCCGCTGTGGGCACGATCCAGATATGCGGCGTCTTGGTATTGGCCTCGAGATTCACGTCGACCACGCTGAAGATCACCCACTTGCCGTCGGGCGAAACCTCAGGCTCGCCCACGCGCTTGAGCTTCATCATGTCTTCGAAAGTAAAGGGATGCTTGCCTTGCGCGACGGCAGGAAAAGTGAAAGCGATGATCGCGAGAAAAGCAAGAAACAAGCGGCGCATGCGGCCACCTCCTCGGCAAACGCAAAAGTGTAGCAGGATTTGGATAGCGCCGCCGTCCCTTCGACTACGCTCGGGGCAGGCGATGCCCTAGGGATAGCCGGCGGGACGCCGGCGCTACGGCGGCCCAAGTCCGTCTTCTCAGCCGGCAAACCCCTTAGGTCATTTGGCATCCAAATAACTGGCAGAACTGCAGCGCCCGCCCCGGCCCCGCTGAGCGGAGAGGGTTGGGGAGGGCCGCCGCGGTGAGCGCAAATCCAGTAAACTAGAGATATGAGACTGGCTTCCCGCAGAGCTCCGCTTTTCATCACCCTTGTCCTCATGACAGGTGCGCTGGCCGTGCCCGCCGTCGCGCAGGAAGGTCCGCTCGAGAACACGCCGCCTACCGGCGTCACTTCCGAGGAGATCATCACACACTTCGCCGCCCGGGAGAAGCTGTTCAAGGACGCTCGCGAGCATTACACCTACCGGCAAGACATCAAGGTGCAGACCCGCGACGGCAATACGGTCACCGGGGAGTATCACGAAGTCTTCGACGTGCTTTACGACGATAAAGGCCATCGCATAGAAAACGTGGTCTTCGCACCGCAATCATCTCTGGACCAAGGTGGGCTGTCGCTTGACGAAGGCGACGTCCAGGATTTTCGCAACCGCCTGCCCTTCGTGCTCACCACCGAAGAAGTGCCGGAATACAACATTCTCTACGTCGGCCAGCAGCAGGAAGACACGTTGCACTGTTACGTCTTCGATATTGCGCCCAAACAGATTGTCGGCAAGAAGCGCTACTTCCAGGGCCGGATCTGGGTGGACGATCGCGACTTCCAGATCGTGAAGACCTACGGCCAGGCGGTCCCGGAGATTCGTGACACGAAAAAGAAGGGCAAGACAGAACACCTTTATCCGAAGTTCACCACCTGGCGCGAGCAGATCGATAACCAGTACTGGTTCCCCACCTACACGCGCGCCGATGACACGTTGAGCTTCAACACGGGCGATATTCACATCCGCGAGATCGTGAAGTATGAGGATTACAAGCGCTTCGGTTCCAGCGTAAAGATTCTGTATCAAGGCCAGGAAGTACCGAAGGCGGATCAGAAGGATCAGAAACAGCCGCAGCCTCCGGATCAGAATCCGGACCCGAAGAAGCCGGACGCGACGACGCCGAATCCGCAGTCACCGCAGAAGTAGCATTCAAATTCATTCGGGCTGCGGTTGCGTTCGGTTGGCGAAGAACGCCCGATTAAGCTCTTCGACGCGTCCGTTGGACAATGCCCCGGACTGAATCATTCGGTTGAGAAAGGCGGGAAACGTTTCCGGTCCGCCGGGGAAGTGCTCCTGTTTCATCAGACTGTACAACGCCACTGCCAGCACGTGAATGCCGTCATCCTGCTCCTTCCAGTAGCGGTGTGGATCGCCGCCCATGCCGAGGGGCTCGGATAGAATTTGCTCCAGGGCCTGCACACAATCTTCTTCCTCCAAACCTTCCAGAGAGTTGTAGCCGAAAGACCGGTTGTGGTGCTCTACTTTGTCCATCAGGAAAGTATCGTTGCGCAAGGACTGCAAGGACGCGCGCAGCCCGGCATCGTGGGCCAGGTCGTAAGGCGGGTGCATCATTTCATGGATCGCATTGCGCAGCACGATTCGGAAGGGGTAGGAGTAGTGCGTGAGAAAGCGCGTCCCAGTGATCTTGATGCCGTGTGGTTGGGAGTAGTAGAGCAGGTACACGGTTATTTTGTTTGTGGGACGCGGCGAACCCAGAACCGCTTCGACTCTGGGAACGACGTTGTATCGGGGCAGGTCCTGAGCGATGGCCGCTCGCGATTTTTCGACCTGAGGCCTGATCTGTTTCTCCCAGTCGGCGTCGAAATGGATGCGCTTCAGGGCCTTGAATGCAGTCTCAATATCTGCGCGGCTTTCCTCGTAGAGCCTCCAGCCGTCCTCGCTGTAGTAAGAAGTGGTCTTCAGGTTGCGCTGCATTGCCGAACTGTCTTTCACTACACGGATCATGTCATCGAGGGATTCCGCGTCGGTGGCAGAAAAATACAAGGCGAGCTGGGCAGAAATAATGCCTCCATTCTGATCCTTGATCCGGCGCTTCAGGCTGACGAAAGCCGCGCGTTCGTTCGGGCGCAGCCGCGGAGACAGGCGATCGTAGTCGTTCTGATAGAACTGCAAGTAATACTTGTCCCCGCTGAGAAAGTTCAGCGCACACAGCGTATCGAACATGAAAGACGGCCGAAGCTCCCAGTCCGTCGTGGTATGGAATCCGGCGCGCGGCTCCTCCGCCAGGAGTGGCGCCAGTAGATAGACCAATACGAAAGTTGCAATCGAAATATGACGGCCCATTCGCATAGGAATTGGACGCCGGCAATAAACAAAGGTTAGAAAAGGTTAGAAAGAGAGATGGCGGTCTTCAGCTGGCGTGACCCGCTCAGTAGAAAAGATATTTTCGCCACTTGTCGTCGCTTCGACCCATCAGCCGCATGATATGCCGGCTGGTATGCAGGTTGAAGGCGCGAGGTTCGCGCATCAACTTCATGCCGGCTTCGAGCGGGAACTGGTTGCCCTTGCGGCGATTGCAGGGATGGCAACAAGCTACAAGGTTTTCCCAAGTCGATGACCCTCCGCGAGAACGCGGAATCACGTGATCGAGTGTCAACTCGCCGGACGGCAACACGGTGGCGCAATACTGGCAGGTGTTGCGGTCGCGCAGCAGGATATTCTTCCGCGACAGAGCACGGCTCTGGTGCGGGATGCGGCGGTACTCGAGCAAGCGGATCACCGAGGGCACGCGCATGGCGATGCGAGCTGCGTGCAGGAAGTGTCCATTCTCCTCTTCGGTCATGGCCACGCCTTTGAGCACCAGCACCAGAGCACGGCGCGCCGCGCAAACATTGATGGGCTCGTAGGAAGCATTCAGCACGAGCACGGGTGCGTGCAGCGCGTTGCCGTTGCTGTCGCGATGCATCGCCGCCGCCGCGAACAGGCCGGCGGCATGACGTCCCGGTGGACCTGCGTCGGTTTCGATCCTGGCTGACATAACTCTTAAGTTCCTACGGCTTTAGCCAGTGGAACCGGCTTCACTGCAATCCCTTCTTCTGTCTCACTGTCTTCGTGGCCCGGCCCGATCTCCGCATGCTGCGCCGAGATTTTCAGTGTCCGCGCCACGGTCGCGACCCAAATTTTGGTCGCGCCGGCGCGGCGCAAAACCCGCGCGCACTCGGAAACGGTAGCTCCCGTGGTGTAAACGTCATCCACCACCAGCACTTCGCAGCCTTTCACTAACTCCGGCTGCGCCACCCCAAAAGCACCCCGCAGGTTTTCTCGGCGCTGGTGGCTGGTAAGGCCAATTTGCGAGGCGGTCTCGCGATTCCTCTCGAGCACTCCCCCGCAACACCGCAGGCGATCTCCCCGCGGTCTGAGCTTCATCGCGCTGAGCGCAATCAGTTCGGCCTGGTTAAACCCGCGCTGGCGAAGCTTCGTACGGTGCAATGGCACGGGGATCACAGCCACTGAATCCGTCCGAAACTCCGGTTCGAGGGTTGCAATGGCCTCGGCCAGCATTCGTCCAAGAACATTCGCAGCCGGCCGCACGCCCCCATACTTCAGCAGATGAATCAGTTCGCGCAGTCCACTCTCATAGCTGCCGTACGCGGCCGCACGCGCAAAGGGCGGTTCGACGCGGCGGCACAGCCCGCACCGCGGCTCGCCTGGGACGCCGGTAACCGCATATGGGGAAAATAGCCGCTCGCCGCAGACGGCGCAGACTCCGCCCTCGATCGCGTGCATGGCATTGAGGCATTCCTGGCAAACCGGGAGACGCGAAATCCTCACTAGCGGGATTCCGCAAATGCGGCAGTCGGAAGGGAACAAAACGGCGAAGAGACTTTCGGCAATCTGGCCAGCCCAGATTCGGATCCCGACAGTTCCGGAAGCAATAGAAGGGCCTGCCACTGCAGCTTTGGCCTGGCTAGCCCGAGTTCTGTCCCCGCTACTGCTGAAGACGGCCTCCGTGTGGCCCGCAGGAAAATACTTCTGGGGCGGGCGACTGTGCGATTGCCTGCTTAAATAGCAGTATAACGGCGGCCGGGTCCGCTAAGCAACGTTACGATTGGGTCGAGGCACCGGGGTTGCCACCTTCTTGATCGGTTCCGGCAGCCGCTCCTTCACCGGCACGAATAACAACCGGTAGTCCCGCCGAAAGCATTCCGCACAGCGCACCGGCTGCAGGAGAAAAATCGGCAGGAGATAACGCTCAAAGAAGCTGCGTCGCCGCGAGCGGAATCCAGTCTCGCTGCCGCAATCGTCGCAATGAAATTCAAGATATTTCTGGAACAAGATCTGGTCAGGGGAGTTCTTTACCACGCTGCACCTCGGAACGACGAAACTTCGAAGGGGCGAAGACCAACTGGTAGTATTTTACGCCTCGGAGAAGCAAACCAATCTAGTTTTTCGCCAGTAGGCCCATTCCGGAACCCGCATCGCACTTGTAATGCAGCCCACCCGCGTGCTAACGTGCCGCCGTTTAGTGTTTTGAATAAGTTACGGCACGAAATTGCTTTCATCTCACGTCTTACGAGGATTCCACGTATGAGCAGTCCAGTCCCCGGACCAGGAACTGGTGTCAAGAAACACGTCCCTTTCGTGCCCGAGAGCATGGAGATGAAGGAATTCACTCTGCGCGCGGTGCTGCTGGGACTTCTGATGACGATCGTCCTCGGCGCCGCCAACGCATACTTAGGCCTACGCGCCGGCATCACCATCGCAGCCACGTATCCCGCCGCTGTGATTGCCATGGCGGCCATGCGGGCCTGGAAGGGATCGCTGCTCGAGGAAAACATTGCTCGAACTGCGGGGTCAATCGGCGAGTCCGTCGCAGCGGGAGCAATTTTCACCATCCCAGCTTTCCTCCTCGCCAAGGCGTGGCCTTCTTTCCGCTTCGCCGACGCCTACTGGAAATCCACGGCACTGATCATGGTCGGCAGCATCCTGGGAGTTCTATTTATTTCGCTGGTGCGGCGCGGCATGGTGGAAGATCCAGAATTGCCCTTCCCGGAATCGCTGGCGGCGTCGGAGATTCACAAGGCTGGGCAACGGGGCGCCCAAGCCGCGAAATATCTTTTCTGGAATATCGGCATCGGCGGCGTGGTGTACATCCTGGGAAAGTTCGGGCTGTTCGCCGCGGATACCGACCTCCACGTCGGCGTCGGCAGTCTAGGCCACACTCAGGTTCGTCTAGGCACGGCGGGAAGCACGCACATCTTGCCCACAGGAGGCACGACCGTGTTTGCCGCGCCCAGCGTGAGCCCTGCTTATCTCGGCGTTGGCTATATCATCGGCGTCAAGTTGGCGTCCATTCAGTTTGCCGGCAGCGTGCTGGCCTGGGGACTGCTCGTGCCCTTGATGATGTTTTTTCTCGGGCCGCAACTGAAAGCCTATATTCCGGTCGACACTCCCGACAATTGGGCGACCATGGCCGACGCAGTGTGGAGATACATCGTACGCCCGATTGCCGTCGGCGGAATGCTGGTCGGCGCCGCATACACGCTATTCAAAATGCGAGCAAGTCTGACTGCCGGAATCGGCAAGGCACTCGCAGACTTGCGCCAGACGGCCGATCAACAAGCCCAGCTGGTTCGCACCGAACGATATATGAGTTCGAAAACAGTTTTCAGTTTGATTGCCGTCATGTTTGTGCTGATGTGTCTGCTTTACATCAGAATTTCGCACCTGTTCTGGCCGGCCATCCTGGCAGCCGTGGTGATGATTCTGGTCGGATTCTTCTTCGCCACGGTGTCAGGCAATTTGGTGGGATTCATTGGCTCGTCGAACAATCCGATTTCCGGCCTGACACTCTCGACGCTGCTGATTGCGGCACTCTTAATGGTGGCACTGGGAGTCTCTGGCACCTCAGGCGTGGCCGCGGTTCTGGGAGTGGCCGCGGTGGTCTGCGTTTCGTCGGCTGTAGCCGGCGAGTTGTTGCAGGACTTCAAGGTCGGCTACATCTTAGGCGGCACTCCGCAGAAGATTCAGACGGCTGAGCTGATCGCCGTGGTCGTGGCAAGCCTGGTGATGTATTTCCCTCTGATGCTGCTTCACGAGGGCAGTATCAAAGCAGGCGGTGTGGGCTTTGGCGGGCCGGAGCTTCCAGCCCCGCAGGCTGGCCTCATGGCGACATTGGCTTTGGGCATCGTGGGCCACGATATGCCATGGCCGCTAGTGGTAGTGGGAATTCTCTTCGGCATCGCCATGATCATGATGCAAGTGAAGAGCCCCATGCTGGTGGCCGTCGGCATGTACTTGCCGTTCGGAACCACTTTCGCAATCTTCGTGGGCGGAGTTTTTCGCTCCCTGGGAGACTGGGTTGCCGAACGCCGCGGATTCAACAGCGCTCAGAAAGCGCGCGTGGAGAATGCTGGAGTCCTGGTCGCCTCCGGACTGATCGCCGGAGAAGCCTTACTGGGCCTGGTTTGGGCAGGTTTGCAATTCGTTCCCTCCTGGGGTGCTCCGAATCACCCACCGCAAATTTTCAGCGACCCGTCATACCTGGTGGGAGGAATGATCGTACTAGCCGGCCTGGCGGCTTTGATGATCTTCGTGCCAGTTTCAGCCGCCGGAGATCCCAACGAACCGGCGCCACCAACGGCAATGATGTAATGATTGTGTGGCGGGGGCGCCCTCGCCCGCTCTTTCTTCTCATGTCCATCGCTGCAAACGTTTCATCGGTAAAAGATCGCATCGCGTTCGCAGCGCGCGCTGCAGGACGCAATGCCGGTGACATTGCTCTGATGGCCGTCAGCAAGACGCAGCCACCAGACCCGATCCGCGAAGCTTATAACGCAGGACAACGCCTGTTCGGCGAGAACCGCGTTCAGGACTTTGCAACCAAAGCCGCGGCACTTCAAGATTTGCGCGCAGCGGAATGGCACATGATCGGTCACCTGCAGACTAACAAAGCCGCAAAATCAGCAGAGCTTTTCCGAGCCGTGGATTCGATCGACTCCCTGAAGCTGGCCGAGAGGCTGAACGCCGCAGCAAGCACACTAAGCAGAAAGCTCGACGTCCTGATCGAAATCAACGTCGGCGGAGAAGCGGCGAAGAGCGGCGTAGCACTAGAATCCCCGGCGCTACAAGAATTGCTGATCGCCGTGCCCCGGCTGGAGGCACTCGTCTTCCGCGGACTCATGACCGTGCCGCCATTCACCGACGATCCCGAGGGTGCGCGGCCCTACTTCCGCAAGCTGCGCGAGTTGCGCGATACGATCGCCGCCCGCAAACTGCCCGCCATCGCCATGGACCAGCTTTCCATGGGCATGTCGCACGATTTTGAAGTCGCGATTGAAGAGGGATCGACCTGCGTGCGCGTGGGCACGGCGATCTTCGGAGAAAGGAAAGGAACTTAACCACAGAGTGACATAGACACGGGAAGAACCAGACCTATAAGACTCGGCGTTTCCCTGTGCCTCTGTGGCGAGATCCTATGTTTGCCGTGCACGGAACGTCCGCGGGTGTGACGTTTGCGGTGAAAGTTCACCCCCGCGCCAAGAAGAACGCCATCACCGGCGAACTCGGCATCGCGCTCAAGCTCTCCTTAACCTCGCCTCCGGTAGAGGGCCGCGCCAACGAAGCCTGCATCGAATTCTTAGCGAATCTTTTGAAGGTACCGCGCTCTTCCGTTACCATTGCCTCCGGCCAGACCAGCCGCCAGAAAGTGATTCGCGTCTCGAGGCTCTCGGCCGAAGAATTACGCAGAAGGATTGCAAGATAGAGCTGTAAAGATACCGCCGTCCTCAGGGAGCCACTCTTGAGCTTTTCCGAACGCTTGCAGGAAATTCGCACCGGGTTCGAGCGTCCCTTCTGGGTCGCGAACATCAGCGAGCTTTTCGAACGGCTTTCCTACTACGCCGTTTTTGCGGTGCTGGCGCGCTATCTGCACGAGAGCCTGCATTTTGACGTCGAGCGTGCCAGCAGCCTCACTGGGATGTTTGGCGGCTGGGTCTGGTTTCTCGCCATCGGTGGTGGCGCGCTTGCAGACAGGCTCGGCTTCCGGCGGGCGCTGTCGATCGCGTATCTGATCCTCAGCTTCGCGTATTTCCTGTTGGGGTCAATCGGATCCCCATGGCTCGCTCCATTGCGCAACAATGTGCCTCTGGTAGCGTTGGTGGCCTTCGTCCTGATCCTTCCCGCCCTGGGCGTGGCTCTGGTAAAGCCTTGCGTAGTCGGGACAACGGCTCGTGCCTCGAAAGAAAATGTCCGCTCGGTGGGATATTCGATCTACTACACGCTCGTCAATGTCGGCAGCACGGCTGGGCCGCTGCTCGCCTCGTGGGCCCAAGAGCATGGCGCCGTCGAGAATGTATTTCGCATCGCCGCATTGAGTGTATTCCTGATGCTCTTCGTCGTGCTGCTGCTGTTCAAAGAACCGCGCCGGGCCGATGAAGGCGAAACCGCAAGTCTCAGCCAGGTAGGAAAGAATTTCCTGACTGTGCTCTCGAATCCGCGGTTCATGATTTTTCTGTTGATCTTCACCGGATACTGGATCGTCTTCTGGCAAGAATTCATTGCTTTGCCGCTCTACATTTCGGTATACATCGATCCCAAGGCGGACACGGCCCGAATTCTGGCCACTGACCCGATCGTAGTCATCCTCTTTACCCTGGTGATCGGGTTTCTCACCAAGCGCATGCAAGCGTTTCACGCCATCATTCTAGGAACGCTGATTTCGAGCCTGGCGTGGATCCTTCTGATCGTGCATCCGTCGGTCTGGATGGCTGTAGCCACGCTGGTCGTAGTGGCGATCGGCGAAATCATGCAGCAGCCGCGCTACTACGACTACATCTCGCGCCTCGCTCCCAAGGGCCAGCAGGGCACATATATGGGCTTCGCGTTCCTTCCGCTCGGCATCGGATCGTTTGTCGCTGGCAGGTTTAGTGGTTGGCTTATGCATCACTTTGGTGAGGAGATGCACCGGCCGGAGTTCGTCTGGTGGTCGGTGGTTGCCGTTGGCGTGGCCACGACGGCGCTGCTATGGATCTACGACCGCGTTGTACGATTGGAATGAAATGCCCCAACGCAAAACCACGCCCGCCGTCGTCGCCGCCCACATTCGACGCGCGCTCAAAGACGGCGGTTCCACCGAGCACGCCGCCGGCGTGCAGTGGTTCTTCAAAGACGAGATCAAATCGCACGGCTGGTATACGGCAGACTTGCGCCGTGCCGCCGTCCGTTTTCGCAGAGAAGTAAGGAAAGAACGCGGGCTCGATTTCCTGATCGAGGTGGCCGATCGTCTTTTCTCAGGCTCAGTGCTTGAAGAAAAGATAGTCGCCGTATTCTTGCTGGAGAACCTCGACCGCGAGTTTCGCGACACCGAGTTCAGACTCTTCGAGAACTGGCTCGACCGCATCAGCAGTTGGGCTGATCACGACGCCCTCGTACATGATCTGATCGCTCCCATGATCGCATCCAAACCCACACGTGCAAAAACTGTTTTCCGCTGGGCAAAGTCAGCCGACCGCTGGCATCGCCGCGCGGCTTGCGTGGCCCTGATTCGCGGGTCACGCGCGAAGATGTTCTTTCCGGAGATCACCAAGCTTTCCGATTTCCTTCTCGCCGACCAAGACGACATGGTGCAAAAAGGATTAGGCTGGCTGCTGCGCGAAACCGCAAAGTTTGATGCCAAACGCACGGTCCCGTATCTAATGGAGATTCGCCGGCGCGCCCCACGTCTAGTGCTGCGTACGGCCTGCGAGACTCTAACTCCAGCCGTGAGAAAGCGGGTTCTGGCTTCCAATGCCGCATAGCCGCTCAACTCGCCAGCTCAGAAATAGCTCAGCCAGGCATCGCTGCGGCGCCGTTTCAAATCCGCAAACCAACGGCAAAATGGATAGAGCGTAATCACCACCACACCCCACACCAGATAAACGATCGGCAGTGAGTATCCCCATCCCGGCGGCGGGGTAATGGGAAACTGTCTGAGAGTCGGGGATTCGAACATCCAATGCACCTGCCCGTAGCGCGCATAACACACCGCAATGGCAAGCACGTGTATCAGAGGTATGTGCAAAAGGTAATAAAACATGGGCACCTTGCCGACAGTGAGCGCCGGCCGCAGCCACTGCGGCGTTCGGGCGTCGATCGCCCACAAGAAAAGCAACGCCGGGCCCAGCGTCATCAGCAGGTACAGAAGCGATGGCGGATACTTCGTAGTATTCAAAAATGAAAGCGCAGTAAAAGCTGCCGATTTCTGCGTGCTCCAGCGCAGCGGATCGCCGTAAACATTAATGCCACGCAAAACCACGAATGTTGCGCTCAAGCCGGCGCCCAGCGGCAACAGAAATGCCTTGCGGCGCGCCGAGGGCCAACTGTAGATCTGTCCCAGGCCGTACCCCGCCGCCGTGACACCGACCCATGGAATCAATACATAGATGACACGAACGACGCGCCCTGGATGATTCACGATTACGTTCGGCGAATGCAGAATGGACCAAAGCGGATTGGAGGAATCGATAGAGTCCAGCAGATTGTGGGTCGCGATCATCACGACGCCGAACGTCGTCACCA
>Ga0210388_10004369_pt1 | contig 11080 bp, 10 predicted proteins | sample IncBWC19OmetaG_FD_155485 | JGI IMG/M metagenome (GOLD analysis project Ga0210388, IMG submission 155485) | Forest soil microbial communities from Barre Woods Harvard Forest LTER site, Petersham, Massachusetts, United States - Inc-BW-C-19-O ...
CCGGGATTGCTCGTATTGCCGACGCATCGTGTGGTGCACTCGCTGGCTTCGTTCTCTGTCGACGACTTTCAGAATGCCAGCCGCGCCTTCTTTGAAGTCGACGAGATCGATCCCACGCTCGACGCCGCTCGCGCCACCGCGATTCTCCGCGAACGCGGCACCGCCGGAACCGCGTTGCTGGCCGTCACCGCCAACCGCGCCTTTCTGCTGCACTCTCCTAAGTCCAGCGAATCGCCGCTGCTGGCCGGCCTCTCGGATCGCCAGAAGTCGCTCGATGTGGTGCAATTGCACAAGTGCCTGCTGGAAGGCGTACTGAACCTTTCGCAGGAATCCATTCGCAACCAGCAGAATCTCTCCTATATCCGGGAGGCTTCCGAGGCGCTCGCCCTGGTTCGCGGAGGAGCGTCTGGAAGAGGCGCTGCCAACATCGCTTTCCTGATGAACCCGTGCCCGGTGCAGCAGGTGCGCGACGTGGCCTTCGCCGGCGAAGTCATGCCACAGAAGTCCACCGATTTCTACCCCAAGCTTCTGAGTGGGTTAACCGCCTATGCGCTGGACTAGCCGGAATTCGGGTGCCCCATTTCTCGCGCGTTCTTGGCGCGAGAAAGCCTGCCCTGAGCCTGCCGAAGGGTGGGGATTGTTCGGACCCCGTAGCGCGGGCACCCGGCAGGCGTCTCGCCCGCGCAGTCTCGTCCTGGCTACAGCAGCCGTGATCGCAACCGCTCTACTGCTCTCCGCAGCCGCCCCCGAAAAGCATTTCACCGTGTACTCCGTCGCCGCCAACTATTCCCTTTCGCTGGTGCAGCGCGAGGGCCGCGATTACGTTGGCCTGCTCGAAGTGCTCGAGCCTCTGGGCAAAGTCAGTTCCAAATCGGATGGCCCGCGCTGGCGTCTTCGCTACAACAACGTGGAAGGCGATTTTCAGGTCGGCAAAACCTATGCCCGCATTCAAGGCCGCGATGCCGAACTCAGCGCAAAGTTCCTGGTAGAGAACAAACGCGGTCTGGTTCCCGTCTCGTCACTCAGTTCCATCCTGCCTCGTTTTCTCGGCGGGCCCGTCACCCTGCATGAGGATTCCGGCCGCCTCTTCATCGGCAGCGTGGCCACGCACTTCACCGCGTCGCTCTCCAGCGACAATCCCACCCGGCTGGTCTTTAACTTCACCGCGCCGGTGAATCCCATGGTGGCCACCGAACCGGGCAAGCTTCATATGACGTTTTCCCGTGAACCGATCGTCGCTCCGGCGGCGCCCACTCTGACCTTCGGCAGCAAGGCCATCCCCTCGGCCAGCTACAGCGAAGGCAATGGGACGGCAGTCATCACAGTGAACTCCACTCTTCCCGTAATCGCATCTTTCAGCAACGACGGACGCACCGTCACCATCGCACCCTCGTCCGCCGCGGCCTCGGCGGCGCAAAACGCGACCACGCCCACCGTCGGAACCCAGCCGGTAGCGCCACCGCCAGCTGTCGTCGCCAATACTTCAGCGCCTCAAATCTATCGCCGCTATTTTGCCGTGGTCGACGCCAGCCACGGCGGCGACGACTATGGCGAAACACTAAGTCCTTCTCTGCTGGAGAAAGACGTCACCGTCGCCCTGGCTCGCAGTCTGCGCCAGGAACTTGAGAGCCGAGGCATTCCAACGCTGGTTCTTCGCGATTCCGACGCCAGCCTTGCGCTCGACCAGCGAGCCATTTTCGCCAACGCCGATCACGCCGCTATCTATATCGCAGTGCACGCCTCGTCCAACGGCCACGGCGTGCGCGTCTACACTTCCGTGCTGCCCTGGGGAGACGATGATCGCGGGCCCTTCCGCTCCTGGACGCTGGCCCAGCATAATTCCCTGCCGCTCAGCCGCAGCACGGCCTCGGCCGTCGCAGCCGAGTTGCTGAAGCGCCAGATTCCGGTCCGCACGCTCGGCGCATCACTCCGTCCACTGAATAATGTGACCGGGCCCGCCATCGCGGTCGAAGTCGCCCCGCAGGGCGCGGATCTGGCGCAACTCACCGCGCCCGATTACCAGCAGCTCATCACCAGCGCGGTAGCCACAGCCATCGCCGCAGCTCACGACCAACTCGGAGCTGCCCAATGATAATGTGTTGGAGTGTCCGGCTAAGAAAATGTGGGGACAGCCGCCCCCGACTGTCCAGTCGAGCGCAGCTCGACGGCCCCCACCACGGCTACGGAGTCGTACCCATCGTCAAAACTCAACCCGGGAGGATATCCGCATGATTCCTCGCCATCTGGTCATCGCTATGGCGGTGCTGCTGGTGGCCGCGCTGAGTCTGGGTATCTACGCGATGCACGTGCGGCGAACGGTGGCCGCAACTCCGGCCCCCTCGACCGATACGCGTCCGCTAGCCCCGCCCGTAGCCGGACCCACCGAGCGGGTCACGCTTTTTGTGGCGCACGACGAAGACGGCAGCCTGCGCGCCCAGTCCACCCAAATCCCGCTGCCATCCGGACGCCAGCAGCGCGCCGAAGAACTTCTCCGCGCCCTGGTCTCGCTGTACCTCGACAAATCCTCGCCCCACGTGCTCGGCTCCGGCGCTGAAGTACGCAGCGTATTTCTGGTCGATCCCGGAGTTGCGGTCATCGACCTGAACTCCGCCTTTGCTGACACTCACCGTTCCGGGGTGCTGGTCGAGGAACTGACCGTAACATCGTTGATCCATACCATCTCGGCCAACACTCCCGGAGTCCTGAAAGTAAAGATTCTGGTCGATGGCAAAGAGCGCGATACCCTGGCCGGCCACGCCGACTTGTCCTCGTTCTACGACGTAACCGCCGTCAACCAGCTCGCCGCCCAACTGGAATAGCTTTCGCGATCCTCCCGCGCCTAGGACGACTTGTCCAATCCCAAGATCTCGCGCTTGGCTCGCTCCAGAATCTCGCGAATCTTCGAGATCTTCGCCGAGTCATGCGAGGCGCGCGTCGCCGCCCGCAGTGCCGTTTTCATTACCTCGGCCGCTGGACGCATCATCTCCGCGCCGTCCACGCCAATCCACGGCGCCCAGTCTCCCGCCTGTTCCGCCCGCTGCCAGATCTTCTTTACCGTCTCGGCTTCGCGCTGCAGTTCCGCCTTGCCGGCATCGGCTAGCGAGTAAGTACGCTTCCCTGCCGCCGTATCCGACGTCACCAGGCCCTCATCTTCCAACTGCTGCAGCGCCGGATAAATTGCTCCTGCGCTTGCTTTGTAGATGCCGCCCGACTTCGTTTCTAACTCCTTCATCAGCTCGTAACCGTGCTTCGGACCGGTCTCAAGCATTGAGAGCAGCGCCAGGCGAATTTCTCCCGGGCCAAAGAAACGTCCCCACCGGCCGCCTCGGCCGCCCCAGGGAAATCCACCGCCCATAAACGGCGAGGCCATTCCACCCCGCCACCAACTTCCACATCTTCCGTGCATATTCGATACTCCTTCAAATTCTGATTGAGAGATCGCAGTCCCGCCGCCGTGAGCCGAATCGAGAAACTCGACGCGGCTGCTCAGACCTTCCAGCAACAGTCGGTCGGTATAACTGTCGATCATGCTTTATGTATATCTTTAGATATAACGATTGTCAATAGAAAGAATTCCTTTCTTCTCAAGCACTTCCACGAGGCCCCCCGAAACCCCGAACGCCGAGAGCCGGAAGCTCATCATTTACAATCCCGGCATGTTCTACCGCTCCGACAACCGCGCCCCCGACCAGCTCCGTCCCGTCGTTCTGACCCCGGATTTCATCACCACCGCCGAAGGATCCGTGCTCATCGAAGTCGGCAATACGCGGGTAATCTGTACCGCGTCGATCGAAGAGACGGTGCCGCAATTCATGCGCAACAGCGGCAAGGGATGGATTTCCAGCGAATACAGCATGCTTCCCCGTGCCACCCTGACTCGCAGCCCGCGCGAAGTTTCCAGGGGTCGGCAGAGCGGACGCACTCACGAAATCCAGCGCCTGATCGGCCGCAGCCTGCGCGCCGTCACCGATCTCGCGCGCCTCGGTGAACGCACCATCTGGATCGACTGCGACGTAATCCAGGCCGACGGCGGCACACGCACCGCCTCAATCACGGGAGCATTCGTCGCACTCGGCCTGGCTCTGGAGAAGTTGGTCGAGGCCGGCACCCTGACCGCGGTCCCGCTCAAGGATTTCGTCGCCGCCGTGAGTGTGGGAATCGTCGACGGAGAAGTCCTGCTCGACCTGGCCTACGAAGAAGACTCGCGTGCCGACGTCGATATGAACTTTGTCATGACCGCCGGCCAGAAGATGGTCGAAGTGCAGGCCACGGCCGAGCATCAAGTCTTCGACGACCAGCAACTGGCCAAAATGATCACGTATGCCAAGCAAGGCGTGCAGCAGCTGATCGCACAACAGCAATCCGTTCTAAAAATACTGAAGCCACAATGAACCACGTAGGGGCGGACGCATTCGTCAGCCCCGCGCGTGCACAAAAAGTGAATATTCCCTACTTCTTTTCCGCGGCCTGCTTCTTAGCCTCCACCGTCCACGGCGGAACGATGTCGTTTTCCCGTGCATAGGCCACAGCCTGCCCCAGATGCTCGTGCGCATCGCTGACCAGTATGTACACCACGTCTCCGGCGTTGGCCTGCGGGCCCAGTTTCGGGAGCAATTTTGCGAAATCCGCGTTGCTCATTCCGTTGATCGCTTTCTGCGTAAACTCCCAGGAGCGATTCAATTCGGCGACAATCTTCGCCCGGTCGGTGGTGGACTTCTCGAATGTCTTGCCGTCGAAATCCGCTGGAGCCGTGGCGCCCATCATGCCGAGAATCCCGTAGCGTTCGCCGGCGACGTGCAGAAACACCTCCGCAAAAGATCGCGAATCCGCGGACGGACGCCACGTCAGCTTGTCGGCGGGCACGGCATTCGCCAGATCGACGAATTTTTTCTGTACGCGCTCCAGATCGAACAACGATTGCGCCTTCATGTCGTAGCTGGGAGCAGTGTGATCTGCCGCAGCATCGTCCGCGCCGTGGGCTTGCGGAGTGACGGTGCCGGCTGCGAGGCTCACCAGAATGATCACGAATCCGGCAAAGATTTTTCTCATTGGACTTCTCCTTTTATGGAACATCGATCGCACGTCGGGTGCTTAGACGGAGGAGAAGATAATTGGTTGGGATAAGATATCCGCTGCTCGGGAACCGAAACAGTTGAGGGAGAGACTGTTGTTAGGTTATGTGAGGATGAGAGCATTTTCAGCGGACTTCCCGTTTCGGCGCCCTCCTGAAACGAGAATTTGCGTCAGGCATTTCTTCGCAAATCACTATAGGGAACCTTTACTCCCGCCGCCTTCCACGCTACCGTCAGTCCAGCAACAATGGGCGTTGCGAGTCCAGACCAACAAATGAGCCTGGCCAAGAGCCGCTCTCCATACGAAGCTGGATCATCGCAGCGCGCCCGGCTTAAAACTTTTCGAATTCGTGTCATTTCTCGCGCGCGAGCAGCGGAGACTTCGCTTGCAATCAGGAGGAAACGCACTACCCACTTGACCTGCGCGCTAACGGCTGAATCCAGCCCTACGCCACCCACACCGTCTTCGCGTTCACGAATTCGCGAATTCCTACCGCTCCCAACTCCCGCCCGTGCCCCGATGCTTTCACGCCGCCAAACGGAATGCGCGCATCCGACACGACCATCTTATTGATGAACACCATCCCCGCTTCCAGTTCGTTGATGAATCTCTCGCGCTCGGCCTCATCATTGGTCCACGCGCTCGCGCCCAGGCCAAATCGCACATCGTTGGCAATGCGAATCGCCTCGTCCTGATCCTTCACTGGAAAAATCGACGCCACCGGTCCAAAAAACTCCTCGCCATACGCCGGCGAATCCTTCGGAATGTTAGTCAGCACCGTCGGCGCGTAATAATTCCCCTTCTGTTTCAACGGATGCCCGCCGGTCAGCAACTTCGCCCCCGCCTTCACCGTCTTCTGCACATCGGAATCAAGGGTCACGACGGCATCAGGCGTAGCCAGCGGACCCAGTTCGGTCTTCCCGTCAAATGGATCGCCGACGCGCAGGCTCTCCATTTTCGCGACGAACTTTCTTTCAAACTCGGCCGCGATGGGCTCCGCCACAATGAATCGCTTGGCCGCAATGCACGACTGTCCGTTGTTGATGATCCGAGCTTCGACGGCTGTCTTCACCGCCAGATCCAGATCGGCCGAAGGCATCACGATAAACGGATCGCTCCCGCCCAACTCCAGCACGACTTTCTTGATCCGCTTCGCCGCGCCTATCCCAACCTGAATCCCGGCCTGCTCGCTGCCCGTCAGAGTGGCCGCCACCACCCGCGGATCGTTCAGCAGCGCGTCAACCTGCCCGGATCCAATCAGCAGAGTTTGAAACGCTCCCTCTGGAAATCCAGCTTCGAGAAAAATGCTTTCGAGCGCCAGCGCGCACTGCGGCACGTTCGAGGCATGTTTCAGCAGCCCAACATTGCCTGCCATCAGCGCCGGGGCCGCAAATCGAATCACCTGCCAGAAGGGAAAATTCCACGGCATCACCGCCAGAATCGGTCCAATCGGCAGATACCGGATAAAACTCTTCTTCGCCCCCGTCTCGACCACTTCATCGGCCAGGAACTGCTCCGTATTTTCGGCGTAGTAGCGGCAGGCGGTCGTGCACTTCACTGCCTCGGCAATGGCCGCCTTATAGGGCTTGCCCATTTCGAGCGTCATCAGATGACCGAACTTTTCCTTGTCGCGTTCGAGAATCTCGGCCGCCTTCAACATGCGTTTAGCCCGCGCCGCAAGTGGCGTCTTGCGCTCCGCCTTGAAAGTGCCAACGGCCAGCTGCAGCTTCTTCTCGATCTCGGCTTCGGAAAGAGGCTGAAAGGTTTTGACCACTTCGCCGGTAGCAGGATTGATCGTTGCAATGGCCATGATGGCGGTCTCCCTAAAATCAGCAAGCCCAATATAGCAAGAATGTTCCGCCATTCGTCGCAGCCGAGGGCGACAATCGAAACAACTTAGCAGATCGCGGTGTTACGATCTCGCGTTGTCGCAGATCCTTGTTCCGAATTTTCACAATGGAACTTTCAAGCGCAAGGCAAATGGCCGGATATGAGCATTTAACGGCAGACGAACTTCTGCATCTTGCCGAAGAGCGGGAGCAGCTTACACCGGTAGCTCGCCTGGCGCTCGATGGGGAGCTGAATCGAAGAAAGCTGTCCCCTACTGACGTCGACACCTACCGCGCAGCGCGAAGCCGCGGACAAAGCTGACTCGCTGAAGCACGCAGTGCCGAGGTACATTCCCAACCTCGGCCTGGGCACAAAATTCCTCGGCAAAACGAACCGCAGTCGGGACACAAGTGGTTCGTTCGAACAGTACGACAGCACACTCTGGTTCGTCGTTTTGTGGTTTCCGATTTTTCCCATCGCCACATTCACGGTGAAGCGAGACCTCGAGCGCTGGATGGGCTTCACTGCGTCGTCCGATGAGGTTGCGATCGAGCGCCAACCCAGGAACTGGGAACAGATTCTTCTGACATGGGTAAAGGCTGCATTGTTCGTTCTCGCGATTTGTTTCCTGTTCCTGTCCTTGCTGCGGCACCCTGAATGGCTAAAGCATGCAGGTTGATCAAGTCGCAGACCCGAAATCCTCTCGGCAACGGTATGTGATTCCGATCACGTCCTGATTCTGTGCTTGGTTTACAATTGTGGGTCGCACGCAATCATCCCATCCGCTCTATTAGGAGGAATCTCATGAAGCTCACCCCGGGCAAACTTGCCGGTCTCAAGGCCGTCTCGAACGAACGCGGTGTCATCGCCGCCGCTGCCATGGACCAGCGCGGCTCGCTGCAAAAATCTCTGGCCAAAGAAAAAGGCGGCGAAGTGACCGACGCCATGATGGAAGAATTCAAGACGCTGGTCACGGAAGTTCTCACGCCGCACGCTACCGCCATTCTGCTCGACCCGGAGTGGGGACTACCCGCATCCAAGCGTCGCGCCAAGAATGCCGGCCTGCTGCTGGCTTATGAAAAGACTGGCTACGATAAGACCGGTCCCGGCCGCCTGGGCGATCTGCTCGATCACTGGTCGGTTCGCCGCTTGAAGGAAGCGGGCGCTGACTGCCTGAAGATTTTGCTCTACTACACCCCCGACGATCCGAAAGACGTCAACGACAAGAAGCACGCCTGGGTTGAGCGCATCGGCGACGAATGCCGCGCCAACGACATCCCCTACTTTCTGGAATTCGTGGGCTACCAGGAAGGCGCGGACGAAAAAGGCGTGGAATACGCCAAGAAGAAACCGCACATCGTCACCGAGAGCATGCGCGAGTTCAGCAAGGACCGCTACGGCGTCGACGTGTTGAAAGTCGAAGTCCCGGTGAACATGAAGTTCGTCGAAGGCACCAAGTCCTTCGGGGGAACGAAGGCGTACACCAAGCAGGAAGCAATCGACCTGTTCCACAGAGCCGCCAACGTCGCGACCAAGCCGTTCATTTACCTCTCGGCCGGCGTGAGCAACGCCGAGTTCAGCGAGACCCTCGAACTCGCGGGAGAATCGGCCGTGAAATTCAATGGCGTCCTCTGTGGCCGCGCCACCTGGAAGGACGGTATTCCAATTTACGCCAAGCAAGGCGCTGCCGCCTTCCGCAAGTGGCTGGAGACCGAAGGCGTGAAGAATATCGGCAACGTCAACGACAAGTTGAAGGCCGCTACCAGCTGGCACTCAATCTACGGCGTAGAGATGGTGCACGCGTAAAGTAATTTGGTGTGGGCGCGGCCATCCAGCCGCGCCCTTTATTCTCTATCGTAGAGTCGAGACCCGCGGCGGCAACTCGATCGGCCGGAACGCGAGCGTCTTGTGCTTATACCAGAGGGCCTTGCACGCTCCGTTCTCGTTTTGCTCTTCCCATCTCGTGCCGTCATCGAAGAGGACACTGGTCAGCACAAACGCACCACCACCAATGTGCTCAAAATCCAAATTCGTTCCCCATCCCCAGGTCAGTCGTTTACTCGCACTTGCCTTGATCTCCTTGTTCCAGCCGAAATCGCGCAACGGTCGACCGTCGTCGAAGTCCCAGTGAAACCATTTCCAGTGCTCGGTGGCGTCTGCCAGTGCGGCATTGAAAACCAATCCGACAATCGTCTTGCCGCTCGTATTCTTGATACGCACGCTCACTCCTGCCGGATTGAAAGACTGTATTGCAACCGGACAATCGAGTTGCGCAGGGCTGGATTGCGAACCTTGCGCTTGAAAAAGAGCCGGGAACAGGAACGCGGCGACGAAGAAACCTGAAAAACATTTCCTGAACATTGCAGTGGTCTCCTTTCCGGTGCAATTCACGCATACGCGGATCGGGGAATCCTCGCCATGCGAAAACAAAGGCTTTCTCTTTCTGCGCAAGGTGTAGCACAAGCGGCTTACGATGTTAAGTAAAGTGTTGTAATCAAAGGAGCGCGGCGAGCGCGGAAGCATCGACCGTGCAGGAGCCGAAATCAACCTCGGCGCCGAAGGCTCCGACAGCCCCGAACGAGGCGTCCGGAGTCCCACTATCAAAGCTCAGCCGACGGCTAGAATACTTTCATGTCCACCGTACTCATCACCGGCGCATCGATCGGAATCGGATACGAATTTGCGAAACTCTTCGCCCGCGATCGTCACAACCTGATTCTTGTCGCCCGCAACGCGGACAAGCTGACGCAAGTTGCCGCCGAGTTGCAACCGCACGGAATCACGGTGAAAACCGTCGCCCTCGACCTCGCGACTCCGCTCGCACCGAAGTTTCTTTTCGACCAACTTCAACGCGAGGGCGTCAGGGTCGACATTCTCATCAACAACGCGGGCTATGGCGTATTCGGCGACTTCGCTCAGCTACCCGAAGCTGAAATCCTCGGCCAGATCGATCTCAATATCAGAGCGCTCACTGAGCTGACGCGCCTTTTTCTGCCTGCCATGATCGCCCGCCGCAGCGGCCGCATCATGAATGTCGCCTCCACTGCCGGATTCCAGCCGGGCCCGCTGTTGGCCGTCTACTATGCGAGCAAGGCTTATGTGATTTCGTTCTCCGAGGCGATCGCCAACGAATTGCAGAACTCGGGTGTCACCGTCACCTGCTTCTGCCCCGGAGCTACAAACACCGGCTTCGCCAAGCGGGCGGCCACGGAAAACTCACGTCTGTTCAAACAACTCGGCGGGATGTCCGCTGAGAAAGTTGCGCTCGACGGCTATCGCGCCGTCATGGAAGGCCGCACTCTGCTCATCAGCGGAGCACACAACTGGCTGGTCGCCCAGTCCACCCGCTTCGCCCCGCGAAAGATGGTCACAGCCGTCTCCCGCTGGGTCGCTGAAAAAGTCGACTGACGGAGTGGATCCCCGGACGCCTCGTCCGGGGAGCCCGTGCTACAAGTGCCTCCGTCGACGGCCGTCGTGCTCCATGGGCGGACCCTTCCACTTCGCTCAGGGCAAGCTGCGTCCGCCCTTCCACCAGCTTCAGACCTGCGCCGTACCGCCGTCCACGAACAACTCGATTCCCGCGACGAAGCTGGCATCGTCCGATGCAAGGAACAGAGCGGCCTTGCCAATCTCATCCGGCTGCCCCATGCGCCCCAGCGGCACCATGGAAGTGAGATGAGCGATCACGTCCTTGCGTCCCTCTTCCGTATCGGCAAGGCCGTCCAGGATCGGCGTCTCGATCGGTCCCGGGCTGATGACGTTCACCCGAATGCCGCGATCCTTCAGATCCGTCGTCCAGCCCCGCGCAAACGACCGCACCGCCGCTTTGGTCGCCGAATACACGCTGAAAGCCGCCATGCCTTTAATCGACACGATCGAAGCATTCAGAATGATCGACCCGCCATTCGGAATCAGTGGCAACGCCTTCTGCACCGTGAAGAGCAGTCCCTTCACATTGATATTGAAAGTCTGGTCATACTGTTCCTCGGTGATGGCACCCAGCGGCGCCAGGCTGCCTCCGCCGGCGTTGGCGAAGACCACATCCAGACGGCCCTTCTCTTTCTTGATTTGATCAAAAAGCCGGTCAAGATCGGGCAGGTTCGAGGAATCCGCGCGGACCGCCTTCACCTGCGCGCCGCCGATGGTTTTGACCGCTTTGTCTAGCTCCGCCTGACGG